>Ga0302319_10020226_pt1 | contig 12048 bp, 12 predicted proteins | sample Bog_T0_2_FD_203319 | JGI IMG/M metagenome (GOLD analysis project Ga0302319, IMG submission 203319) | Peat permafrost microbial communities from Stordalen Mire near Abisko, Sweden - Bog_T0_2 | ecosystem: Environmental > Terrestrial > Soil > Wetlands > Peat | place: Sweden: Abisko, Stordalen Mire... | reverse complement strand
ACGCTTCACGCTGGAAGGCCAAAAGGCGACTCGAAATTCTCGACAGAAAACACGCCATCGTAATTGACGCGACACGCCATCGTAGTTGTCGTCTGATCAGTGCGGGACGTGAACCCGCCCCATCCCCAGTGATTCTTTATCTCATCGAACACGTTCTCTACGTCGGCTCGGTCGCGGTAGAGCTGGGCAATCGATGGAATATAAAGCTTCAACGAAGTGACCAGAACTTGATACTCATAATCACCCTCGATGAGGTGCGGAAGACAGGACTCGATGACCAGCTGCGCCGGTTGCCGTTCCCGAGCCACGTCCTTGGCGCGCTTATAGCGCGGACCTGGGGCCAGCCGTCGCAGGATGATGACCCGCCGCGATCGGGTCCATGTCGATAACCGGAGTGTCGACTCCTTGCCCTGCCAGCCCTGTCCTGCATCGACCCATCCTTGCGTGAGATCGAGTTCCTGCACCAATGCACGGGTGCGCGTCGTCATCCGCTGTTTGAAGAGATAGTCGAGGTTGTTGGCCTCAGGCCAGGCCATCATATCCTCTGTTCCAAAGGCGCAGTCGCCTCGGGCTACCGCTGGCCATAGCGTTCGCGGTAGATCGCCGAGAACGCGCTGGAATTCTGGTATCGTGCTTTGGACGGTATGCTCATTGCCCGGATGAACCGCAACCTCGAGCACCAGCCGTGTCGTGGCCATAACGAATGAATGAAGCGCATGTGATGGTCGACCGGGCTTCTGGGGATTATAGCCAACGACTGAACCGGGCTGGTAGCCGAAGACCGGCTTGATGGTCACATCAACATCCATAATCCAAGGGACGGCCATCAGCGGTTCCATCGTCTTTCGAATATTGTGGCGCATCCATGCCACCGTCTGCTCTTCTGCATCTTTGGTGTTCACCATTTTCGTCCACAGCCGTCGCACGGCGTCTTCGCTCACCAGGCAATTCATTCCCATCAAGTCAGGTGCGACCCGGTCGCCTCGTAGTGCGGTAATATGTGAAAATCGATAATGCCCGTTCAATACCGAGAGAAGTGATGTGCCCAAGATGTCGATGATCTCATGCCCACGATTGCTGCCCTGAACGACCGGAGCTTCGGCCACCCAGTCCCTGAAGAGGTGAGTGGCCTCCAGGAATTGAGCAAAGGGAGCCACGCCTCCCATGGCGCTAACGGGCACGTCCGGGTCATAGCGGACATGGAAGACCCCTCCGCAGGTCTCGATCGGGAATGTGTCGTTTTGACAGGCACTTACATCGGGGAGATGGTCACCCTGCGGGTGACCGATGTCGTGCCCTGGGGAAGTTGGCAACATGCTGCCATTTAACGACTTTTGACGAGAGGTCCAGGCTGCCTATCGCGGCGTTTAGCAAGCATTGGGCGATGGGTGGTTCGGCACCGTCGAAAAGTCGCTGCGCGCGGGCCTTCATGGGCCCGTGCTCGGACTTTTCGACAGCGCCGTAGAAATGGTCCATTACGCAGCCTTTTTTATGCCGCGGAAGGCATCGAGATCGAATTGCTTCTGGTAGCGAAGTACGCCGTAGATCGCCTGCACGATCTTCCGGGCGACATGGCTCAAGGCGATCTTCTGATGTTGCTTCATGGTCTTGCGGTGACGCTCGTAGATCTCGCGGAATGCATCATGCTTACAGGCGATGAAGGCTGCTCGCCAGATGGCCGTTCGCAGGGCACGGCTGCCGCGCTTTGACATGCGAACTTTCCCTGTCCATTGTCCGCTCTCCCGCACACGAGGATCAAGGCCAGCAAAAGCCAGCAATCGATGGATGCCATCGGACTTCGCTGTATCTCCGGCAGAAGGGATAAATCGATCGATTGAGCCGATCTCGGCAAGGATGACCGCAGCGAGAACGGGACCGATTCCGGGAATTGTCATGAGGAGATCCTTACCGGCAGGGGCCATAGGGCTTATCTGGACATCATAGGAGTCGATCTGCCGTTCGATGAGATCCAACTCCTCTACCGTCATGCGGATAGCCATCTCGGTCGCCAGGTCGGTTCTGTTTGCGGCAATCGACGCCTTGGCGGCGGTGATCATATCCGTCGCCCTCTCGAGTCCCAAATGGCCTTTGCTGACCTTCATCATGAGACTGGCAAAGGATTTGGCTTGGTATCCGCGCATCAATCTGGCACTGGGCGTTTTCGCCAATACCGCGCGAGCCGTAGGTCCATAGCAGTCAGAGAACAGATTTTGGAATTCAGGAAAAACTAGATCGAGATAGCCAATCAACCGCTTCTTGAGATTCGCGCCTCGTTCCACCGCCAATTGACGATATCGGCATAAACGCTTCAGTTCTCCCATCATCGCATCCGGCAATCGCACCGGATTAAAGCCGCCATCGCGCAGCACCTTGGCGATAGCCAGGCAATCGTCCTCATCAGTCTTCCGACCCCGAACTGACATGCGACCCGCATCCGCACTCAGGATTGGATTGAAGACCTTTGGCAGATAGCCCAGCTTCTGGATTTCTTCGGCCAGCAGTACCCAGTAATGCCCCGTTGCCTCCATGCCAACAACGACCTCATCCGGCTTTCCCAATTGATGTAGATGACTTGCTAACTTGGCGAAGCCTTCGGCATCTTGGGCGAAGGTAATCGGTTTTAGCAGGACCTTGCCCTGCGCGTCAATCGCACCCAAGCAATGGTCGCTCTTGGCTACATCGACTCCGACGTAAATCATGATAGACTCCTTCTGTCACGCCCCGGCAGGGCCAGAGCGGGAATGCGCCGTTTGCCTTCCGTCCTTGTGTCGAGAACAAGGGTCGGTTGCAGCCGCCCTATCAAGCGATCAGGAATGGCACTCGGCTGGTGAAACGGCCGGCGTCCGCAGTCTAAGCGCAAGGGTCGGCGAGAGCCGCCCCAAGGATAAGAAACGGTACGCCGGACGAGATGCTTCCCACTCCACCTGCCGGGGCGAGACTTGTCTAGGGGGCCGCAACCTATCACGATCCCCGTTACAAGGATGACGTGTCGTCCGCTGACATCACCCAACCAGCCCCCGGCAGATAACATGAACATCGTCGTTCGCCTGCGCGATGTCGGAATGTGCGCAGAGAACCATGCGATGGGTATGGACATTGCGGATCAACTGGAACGAGAGCATCGCGCTGATCAGGGCCTCCGCCGCTGGGGCGTCAGGTCGACCGAGTCGGAACGCAATCCCATTGAGCGCCATGATCCCGAGACCAAGTGCCCAGCACCCGAGGCTATCGATGGAGGGCCGTGCCTCGTGCGACATAGCCTGCCATGTCCCGTGGATGCGCGCCATCTTGCGGATGGCTGCCGCCAAGATGAATTTCGCCTTGTCCGGGTCGACCGGAGAACGGTCATGTCCCAACAAGGCCAACGTTTCCCTGATGATCGCATGACCCTTATCGCTGATAGCCCCATCTCGCGTGGCCACATCGATAATCCGGGTGTTCCAACGGCGCAGAAGAGCAGGTGCCACATGCTGGTCGAATGGCGCCGCCAGGGCCGTTCTGGCAAGGTCCTCAAGCGGCGCACCGAGCATCGGCAACGCCGCGCTGGCGTTTTCTCCGCCCGCCTGGAGCAGTCTCAGGGCCCATCCGATACGTCGTCTGGAAATGGGAGGCAACCCGGCGGGCAGATCATCGCCAATTCCCGCTTTATCGATCGATGCGCTGATTCCGCGGAGATAGTTCAAGGCGACACTGGTGCCTTCGTCGTCCTCCTGCTCGAGTTCCTTGATCACCCGCAGAATGATCTCCTGATCGCCCGTCTTCAATTCTCCCTGGATGCGATCCAAGAGTTCGCAGCGGAACGCATCATCCACGGTGACGGTGAGCAGCTGCACGACCGCACCCGGATGCCTCGTCTGCTGCAGGACGATCGCCGCTTCGTCCAAGCTTTCCTCGGATTGAGGACCGATCCAGGAACTGCCGTTGCGAATAAGGGCCAGACATGCCGCATCAATGGTCTTGTTGCTGGCTGACAGTGTGATCGCACGGTCAGCGCTGATCAGCGCATACCGAATCGCATAGGGCTCATGCACCGATTGTTGACAGAGCGGGGTCACGGCCCCACGATCAATCCCATGCATGATGCATGCGAAGAACAGGGCATTACGCGCTTTTAGATCCTTATCGTCGGAGCCCAGTGGGAGCGCCAGGGTGCGGAGGTACTGTAATGCCCGTGCGGAAGCGATTTCGCCGAGCGCCCATGCCGAAAAGGAGTTCGGCCAGACCGCTGCAATATCGTCTTCGCAATCCCTGAGTGCGAGTTCACCGGCGAGCCAGACGAGATCGTTTTTATGACTCGGATTGGCCTGCCTCAGCGCTTTTGCCACAGCGGTGTTCACACTTCCTACTGCGTGTGGCCACCGTTGCCGATGATGGAGTAGGGTATAGTGCAGCTCACGCGATTCACCACTCACCGCCAGGTTCGTGAGCATATCGAGCAGATCCGCCAACCCTTCCGGTGTCCGCAAACACCGCCCCAGTTTCCAGGCCGTATTCCCGGTATCGGCTCCTCCAGCCAGGCCGGCGAGCAGGTGGACGCGTGTCGGCGCCTGTGGGTGGCGTGCCCAGCGTGAATAGACACCGATTCCTGCGTCTCCCAGCAGGCCAGCCAACCAGAGACGCCGGCCGGCCTGGTTTTCGCTCGGATCCCAATCCTGGTCGAGCAGGCCGGCGACCAGATCGGGGATGGCCCGCACCAGGGCTGGGGCCTCCAAGGCAACGGCCAGATCATCAGCTTCGAAGAGACGCAGGACCAAGGCGTCCTGATCCAAGTGCTGCCGTTCACGAGCTGCGGCCAGCGCCCACGTGCTCACCTCCGGCCATCCATTACCATCGATGCCCTGGACTGCGATGCCGCTGGTGTCCCCGGTCGACAATGCCGCAAAGGTTCTCAGACGCCGATGCGTCCGATCCACCGGATCCGTCGCCAATTCCGTGACCACCGCCGCAGCCCCGGCATGAGGTTTGGACCCGAGCAGCCCGCGGGCAGCAGCCAAACGCAGTGGCTCGGGATTGTTCCGGTCCAGTGCCTTCTCTAAGGTTGCCGAAGCCCAGGCGCCCCCGCGCGCGAGGGCGTGAATCGCGGCCATCCGCAAGGTCAGTGGCGTGGAACTGTCCTCGAGAATGCCATGCGCCGAGAGCAAGCCGATCGGATCGGCAAGAATTCCCATGGCCATGATCGCGCTGATGCGTTCGTCATCATCCCGCGTGCGATCATGCGCACGCAGTATGCGTCCTATTGGCGTCAATATGCGGTGGCTGCCGATATAGCGCCACGCTTCGGCCAGGACCGCTTTGGCACGACGCCCTCGGCACGAGCGCAAACGTAGCTTCCATTTTTCGAACTCATCGAAGTCCTGTTCATGTTCCGGTCGTGGTCCGAAGAAGGGAAGCCTGGTCATGGAATCTCCGGATAACAGATGGGCAACATATTCCGAGTCCCGTCCTCACCTTGACACTCACGGGCCGATTACGGTCCATTGGGTATGCGGCTGCAAGAGAGCAGAGATCACGGCTTCCAAGCTGCCGACCTACTGAACTTCCGCGCGCACGACGTAGGTCAGCCATGTAGGCTCTGATGTCTGCAATGCGACCAGTCTAAGCCAGACACCCAGGTATTGCCAGAACCAGTTCCTGCAGATGTCAGAACAGAACACGAAGACCATCTATTTGCTGGAGTATAAAGCGATGAGTCCATCGATTCCAGGATCGATTTTCTTTTCCAATAGGCCAGATTTTCTTCGATCGTATAGCTGGCGAAGGATACTGTCCCTCTTACTGTCCGTACCGTGGTGCAGGAGGCGATGAATAAATGGGCATAGGCATACCACATTTTGTGAGACGTCTAAAGAATACTCGAACTTTTTCTGGGCTGAAATCGGGACTAAATGGTGAGCTTCGACATAGGGAAAATCTGTCACTTTCCGATTGAATGATTCCACATCGGGTCTAACCTCGCACTTATACCCAGCATCAAAAATAGCCTTTGCCGCAACTTCTGGCCTTCGGTATATTTCCTCCACCATTCTGGTTCGAATTTTGGGAATTGGCTCCGGTTTTTTGGTTGTTACCGGATCAAAATACGTTTTGGATGCGAAGTCCAATACAAGATCTTGCCACACATCCTCAGTTAAAGATCCGTCATTTGGAATAATGTAATTCCATTTTCCGTGTCCAGCTACTTTTACTTCCTCAACAAATCCCTCATCTACTAATATTTGCTTAACAGTTCGTATTCGGTGATGGTACCTCATTTCCTTCCCATCGCTTTCAGCCTTTTCACGTTCCGTTAGCTTCCATTTTATCGCCAAGTCCAAATAAGCTTTCGAAGGAGAAATGCTGCCATTCTTCTGCAATAGAATCATCAGGTCAGATTTAATTGTTTCACGCTTGGGAATCGGCATGTTCGTCGCCTATGTCGAGAATGTGGCAAGATTGGTTTGTTCACTCAAATATTAACAGTATCCAGGCATATTCTCAACCATATTTTCTCACGGAGCTTTTTTAGGCGATATCCCGCGTCTAGAACATCAATTGGCGTTTTCCTGCGATTGCTAGCGCATCACTCGGTCAATGGGGTGGATTTCGCTGTGACCGCCATCCATGGTCGGATAGACTAAGGGATCTGCATGAACATGATGATGCGGCAATGTTCCACAACCTGCGACCGAGCGGAACAATCCCTTGATGGATGTTACCGGGTCTCGTATCATGGTGAACGGGGTCCGTGACATCGACGCGGTCATTCTTGAAAAAGATTTGTAATGACCGACATCCTGAGTATCAACAGCCCCTTTGCCAATCACTGACGCCAACAGAAATCCGTACATGCCAATCCCAACCATCTATAGCATGAACATGGTCGCACTCGATGCGAACCTGCCAAGTCCCTGTGCCCGTAAACCGTTGGAATTGTCCAAGCTGTTGAAAAAGTCATCTATTCCTATCCGATGGGTTGCAGCCGAGCCCATGACCATTGACGCCATCAAGGCGGTTCATGACCCGGCCATGGTCGATGACATCATGGCGTGCCGAGCAGAGAATGGCTTTGGCACCATCTCCCGACGCATCGCCGAAACCCTACCCTATACAAGCGGTGCCATGCTCCAGGCGTGCCGACTCACGCGTGCGGACATGCCAGCCGCCGCGCTCGTATCCGGATTCCATCATGCCACGTATGCTGCTGCACAAAGTTACTGCACTTTCAATGGGTTGATGGCTTCGGCGGTCCAACTCCTCACAGCACACGAGGTCGGTAAGATCGCGATTATCGATGGGGATTTCCATTACGGCAATGGAACGGACGACATTCTGGATCGATTAGATCTGCGCACAAAGGTCTGGCATTACAGTTTCGGTCAGTCCTTCCATCGTCCTGCGCAAGCATCCGCCTACTTGCGCACAACTCGCGAATTGGCAGTGAGCCTTCGCGCATTTGAACCCGACCTGATCATGTATCAAGCCGGTGCTGATGTGCATTGCGACGATCCCCTCGGGGGCGTCTTGACCGATGACGAGATAAAGGAGCGAGACACCATCATCTTCATCATGGCCCGAGACATGAAAGTGCCGGTGGCGTGGAATCTGGCCGGAGGATATCGTGTCTCTGAGGATGGCGATATGACACCGGTATTGCAAACACATGTGAACACCTTCCGGGCAGCGATGGCGGTGTATCTCCCAGAGAAATGAGGATCCGGGTGTAGGCTTCGTACAGGACGCTTCCTTCTGTTCACCTCCATGAGGATGGGATCATGGCGCATCTCCTCGACTGGGACTCCTTGCTCTCGAGCAAACGCGCTTCCAAAGCGGACGCATCCACCACCCCGGAGGATGCACGCAGCCCCTTCGAATCCGACTATGACCGGGTGGTCTTCTCAAGCCCGTTCCGCCGCCTGGCGAGGAAAACCCAGGTGCATCCCCTGGCCGCGAACGACCATGTCCATAACCGCCTGACCCATTCCATCGAGGTGGCGAGCGTCGGCAGATCATTGGGACGGCGGCTCGTCGCCCACCTTAAGAAGACCGGCCCATGTCCGGCGCAGGTTGACGAGATCCCCTGCATCGCCCAGGTGGCCTGCCTGGCCCATGACATCGGCAACCCCCCGTACGGGCATGCCGGAGAGGAAGCCATCCGGGAATGGTGCGCAACGCATCCCGACATCGTGTTCGGCTTGCCGGGCCAGGCCGGAAGCGTGACCTCCGAGGCATTGCGCCGGGACATCCTGCACTTCGAGGGCAATGCCCAGGGTTTCCGCATGATCGCACGCCCCGACAATCCGCGCTGCGGCTACCTGCGCCTGACCTACGCCTCCATCGGAGCAATGGTGAAATACCCCTGGTCATCGGCATCGGTCCGGGCCAGCAGAGGCAAGTTCAACTGTTTCGATTCCGAACGGGACCTGTTCACGACCATCTTCAGTGCCATGGGCCTCTCTCTCGGCAATGGGGAGATGGCTCGCCATCCCCTGTCCTTCCTGACCGAGGCGGCCGACGACGTCTGCTACCGTATCATCGACATGGAAGACGCGGTCGCGATGCGGATTTTCCAGGAAGGGCCTATTCGCGATCTGCTCGAGAAGCTGTCGGGACTACCCCCCTCCCCCACCCTGCCCCTCTCGCAGCTGAGAGGCTTGGCCATCCGGCAGCTGCTCGACCAGGCATGGCAGGTCTTCCAGTCCGATTACGACACCATCATGCATGGCGGCCGATTCGCTGATCTGAAATCCGGCTTCGCCGCACGCACCCTCGATCTCCTCCACGAGGTCGATGAGAATTACGAACGGATCTTCGCGCACCGGACGAAGATAGCCCATGAGTTCGGCGCCTATCGGGTGCTCGGGCGCATCCTCAAGGAACTGTGCTCGGCCGCGCGGGCGCTCTGTCTGCAGAAAGCCTACGACCCGATCGGGTTCGTCGCGAAGCGCTGCATGGAATTGACGTTCGGAGACGCCTATGCCGCGCAGCATGCCACCCAGCCGTACGACTGGTGGCTCGGGCAGGTCATCGATTATGTGGCCGGTCTGACCGATACCTACGCGATGCAGCTCTCACGCGAGATCGAAGGCGTCTAGTTCCCAGGCTGCCGCCGGATGCCGAGTGGTGGTCGTCATGCGAAGGCTAGCACGGTTTACCAACGTTCTGCTGGTACCGTTCCACGGATTCCACGTGTGTAGCGACCTCATGTCCAAAGAGCCACTTCCATTCCGCCGCGCTCAGCGCCACATCCTCGCCTTCCGTACGGTGCAGCAGACCATCCTGCCGCGCTTGTTCAATGGTCGCGTAGGCTGATTGGCAGGACACGATGATGCAGTGACCGGGTGGCCGACGTTGGTGACGCGCTGCCTTGTCCAAGGCCACGCGGATCCGGCCGCACCCGGTGTTGAGATCCTGGCCGTCGGGATCGAAGGCGTAGACGATCAATCGCTCTACCAACGCCACGCATTCGACCCGGAGGTGGGCCGGTCCGTGGGTCAGCCGCTCGGGCCAGAAGTCGCTGCTGGTCAAATAGTTCGCAATGAGCACCAAGAGCCGCCCACCCTCCCGCTCATTCAAGACGTGGATGATGGTCTGGAGATAGTCGGCAATCCTCACCCGGAGGGGACTGCAGCAGATTGAATCGAAATGCTGAGCACACGCAGCGACAATGAGATCGCCGGTACGTATGAGCACCCCAGCTCCAGAAGCGTGGTGATCGGCCATGGGCTGTCCTTACTCTTTAGGAGTTTGCGCCTCCGCTCTCGTTAGTCACGACTTATCGACAAAATACCAGGCGCACCGCATCCTTTCGCGTGGGCCCCCCTGGATGCTCATGACGTCGATCACGACCTGGGTGCATTCATGATCATACCCAGTCCCGGTATCCACTCATGAAAGAGCATGCACGATTTGAATAGCCAGCAGGGCCTTCACGCCCATTCGCGACATCGGCTCACACTGCTCCGATCAGCAATGCGTGATGATGCGAACATGCATTATTGCGTCATTTGATGGGAAAGGCGTCACGGCGAGGCTCGTGCCGGCATGTCGTAACTTTTGAAATAACAATGTCTTACACCTTCCCTGCTGGTCAGCGGCAGCGCCCTTTCCCCTTATGAGCACGCCACCGTCGCCTTCCGCCACTGCCGGTCGGACGCGACCTGGAGGATAAACGCATGCTCACCTGGTCCGCCATTCTCGAAGCGCAGTACCCGGAACTGCTGGTTCTCGCCCATCGTTTGGCCGCCCGCCAAGTCATCCCCTGGGGCAATCGTGACGATCTCGCCCACGATGCCCTGCACAACGCCTGCCTGTCCCTGATCGAGGCCGCCGAGGTCCCCAATTCGATCACCAACAACCAGGCCTATGTGCGCACGGTGCTGATCCACGCGCTGTGGAAAGTGGTCCGCCAGCTGCGCGCGCGCCTGACGGATGGGCTGGATGCGATCGAAGACACGATGCCGGCACCCCCAACTGCTCCATATGATGCGCTCATGGCCGAAGAAACCCTGGTACTGGCCCAGGACGCTGCTGGCCACGCGCGGTGGCCCGTCGTCGCGGCCCGTCTCTGCAACCCGGAGGCGTCGGCGAGCGCGATTGCCGCCGACCTCGCTACGACCCCGGGCACGGTGCGCGTTGCGCTGTGCGAAGCCCGCAAGCGTATCGCCATCGCGCTCGCCCGTCAGGGTGATGGGGCACGGAGCACTGCCGATCCCCACCGGCGAGACTCCGACGGCTCGCCAGGCCCGCAAGAGCGGGAATACGCCAGGGCATCCGCCGATCCTCGAGATGACGGGCCGCCCGAGACGGTTTCCTCATTAATGGGTGCCGGAGGACCGACCGACCGTGCCGATCCACGGCGCGAGTCGCATGGAACCCCGCGCCACCCCGCGCCACTAACAATCCATCAACTGTCGACTCATAGCTGGTGGTGGTCACGACCCGCCGACCGCATCGAGTATTGCCCGCAGCTCGACGCCCAGGCAGGCTAGTGCCACCCTGCTGCGACGATCGCTCGTTCAGCCCTGGACCGCCCCGTCACCTCCGACCGCACCACGTGATCAGGAACATCGCTGCCCGCGGTTATCCGGCCCCGCCCATGGTCCCCTCATGCTCTGGCGCCACGCATGCATGCTCCTGCGACCATTGAGGTTCCGCCCATCTTCCAGTGCGCCGCCCGGCTCTGGCATGACCTCCGCCGCTATCATGGCCTGGCCATCGGGAGCGGCTGCCGGGCGTTTGCCGACTCCCAGAACTGGTCGTGCTACGACCATTCGGCGTTGCCATCCTTCTCTGTCCGCGCCAGCTCCTTCGAACGGGTGGTCTGCGATGGGTACCTGGATCCGATGCCCATAGCGAAGCACATGGCCTTCATGCATGCCATGGTCCTGATGCTCGAACCCGTGGGTCAGATCCTGCTCTCGACTACGGATCCCAAGGGCTTCATGGCACGCTGCTGCGATAGGCGGCTCTCGTACCCGAAGCGGATACGCCCGCACATCCTCCAATACTTCAAGATGTAATGCGGTCGTCCACAGGGTGCCCTGATCACGACCAGATTCAGGAGCCAGCCCTCGCCCCCGGTTCCGGCATTGGCAGGCCGAGAAGCTGGGGTACCATGACCACATGGCAGGTAGGACTCTCCGCTGCACGATCACCAGCAGGTCCCCCGCCCAGCTCCGGGCAGACTCCGTGCTCCCGCACCTCCTGAAGCCTGGGACAGCCGACGATATCGCCCGCTGGCTGAACGGTCTCAGCCGGGCCCAACGGCTGCGCATCCTCGAGCAGGCCATCGCCCAGGTCACCACCACCATCGAGCACAACACCAGGCGCTGTTCTATGGGCCGGACAGCCGGTTCTCCTGAGGCCGCGCGCGACAAACGCCGCCTCAGGAGCTGGCAGGCCTGGCGGCAGCAATTGCTGGGGGCGATCTCCGAATCGCGACGTTCGCGAGGTCGTGGACGACCGTCCGCCCTGACCCCATTCTTTTCCGGCGCCTCACCGGATCTCGTCACTGCCGATGCGCGCGAGCGCTTCCTCATCCAGCTCTACATGCGCCTGCGACCGTCCGCG
>Ga0302319_10020220_pt1 | contig 12049 bp, 10 predicted proteins | sample Bog_T0_2_FD_203319 | JGI IMG/M metagenome (GOLD analysis project Ga0302319, IMG submission 203319) | Peat permafrost microbial communities from Stordalen Mire near Abisko, Sweden - Bog_T0_2 | ecosystem: Environmental > Terrestrial > Soil > Wetlands > Peat | place: Sweden: Abisko, Stordalen Mire... | reverse complement strand
CGAATCCTGCGGCCTCAGTTTCGGGCCGCCGGCGCGCAGGAGATTGAGAATCTGTTCGGTGCGGTCGGGCGCGGCGAAGTTGCCGCTTACGGGGTACGGAAAATCGGCCGGAAACGGATTCGCGTTCGCCGTCGCGATCATGCCTTCCGGCGGATTGAACCGTTGGGGCAGATCTTCGAACGGGATGTACCCCTCCCACTCGTTCTGGCTGGCCGATCCGTCGAGCGGCACGCCGCCGGCGAAGTGACGGATGGGCAATCTGGCCGCCACTTGGTAGCCGATGTTGCCGTCGACATCGGCGTAAACGAAGTTCTGGCCGGGTCCGCCGTACCGCGAGAGCGCCTGCCTGAACTGATCCCAGTTTCTTGCCCGGTCCACATCGAGAAACACGTACTGAAATATGCCTGGTTCATAGACGGTCCAGCGCAGAGCCAGCGCGGTGGCGCCCGTTTGTTCGAAAACGGGTCCATGGCGGGTAACCCAGAGATTGAGTTCTTCGGGCGCGCGGCCTTTCACCAGAATGAGCTCCCGCTCCTGCCGCGCCTGTTCCAGTTTGCCGTCGGCGACATAACGCCCGCTGCGAAGATCTATTTTTTCGGAGTAGAGATCTTCCACGTCGAAACTGAGGTTGGTCACGCCCCACGCGATCCGGTCGTTATGCCCGGAAATCACGCCCGGCAGCCCTGGCAGCGCCACGCCCGCGACGTCCATGCCCGGCGCGGAATTCGTGCCCTGCACCTCGATCTGGACGGCATGCCACACGCCCGGAAGGCTGAATTCGAGGTGCATATCGTTGGAAAGGAGCGGCTTTCCGTCGGCGGAATGCGCGCCGGAAACCACCCACGCGTTGGAACCGGCCTGGGCCGCGGCGGCCGGTCCCGCAAAAAGGAAATTCACCTTATCCGCCTCGCCCGTGGCGAGCATCTGTTGTTTGTCGATTTTGCGCTTCCACGAGTGCGTGAGAGCTTTGTACATGTTGAGGCCGGACAGCAGGGAATCCACCACGCTCCAGGGACGGGGGTCGTACCGCAGGACGGTGAATTCGAGGCCATATTGTCCGTGATGCGATTCGATATAGGCATTCACGCCGCGCGCGTACGCGGCCATGGCGGACTTGTCGGCGTCGGATAAAGTGGCGTAGATTTGTTCGGCGACCCGGCGCAGGCGCAGTCTGCGCGCGTCGCGGTCGGATTCGAGCGTCACCGGTCCGAGCACTTCGGAAAGCTCGCCCGCAGCCAGCCGCCGCATCGCATCCATCTGGAACATGCGGTCTTCGGCGGTCACGTAGCCCTGGACGAAGAGCGCGTCGTCGAGGTTTTTCGCTTTGATGTGGGGAATGCCGAGATCGTCGCGGGCGACCTCCACGGGTTGCGTCACCCGCGTGGCAATGGAGCCCGAGGTCTTCGGCAGCGCCCGGTAGAAGACCCAATAGAAAGCTCCGGCAATAAAAATGCAGGCGATAGCGATCAGAACATTAACAATCCGCAAGAATTGACGCACTTATCACGATTGTAAGCGGCGCGGGTTGGCCGAAGTGCACCACACTGGTGGTTTCCGACCGCCCCGGCCCGTTGCGGCCAAAAGGCGACATGTTTCAAAATCAATCAGTTAAGGACTGGCGAGATAAATGCCCTGTGATTCGGTGAAGAAGAACCCGGGGAACCGGGCTCCAAAGGAAGGGTACTAATGCGTAGCTTACAAATTGCGTTTATTTCTCTGATACTGGCTGCGTCGATGGGCTTCGCCCAGATGCGCGGTGGCGGCGGTGGAGCGCGGGCCGTCGGTGGCGGCGGTGGAGCGCGTGCTGTGGGTGGCGGCGGTTTCCGCGGCGGCGCGGGTGTGGGCGCTGTTCGTGGAGGCGTCGGCGTGGGCGGGATTCGGGGTGGATACGGTGGCGGTTACGGCGGGGGTTACGGCTACCGGGGCGGATATGGCTACGGCGGCGGTTATGGCTACGGTTACGGCGGTCTCCGTGTGGGAGTGGGTCTGGGGTATGGTTACTATGGACCCGGCTACTATGGATCCGGCTGCTACGGCCCGTATTATTACGGCTGCGGCTATGGTTACCCTTACGGCTACGGTTATTATCCGCCGGTTGTGCCTTCGATCGGTGTAGGCGTGGCGATCGGACCTCGTGTGGGCGGCGTGGTCGTGGGCGGGGGATGGCGGCGTTTCGGCCGTTAAAGGCTGCGCGAGAAGCAGGGTATGTCGCACTCTGTCAGCAACCCGTTTCACAGCCTGATGCGGCCGATGTTCCGAACTGCCGCGGCGACAACCTTCGCCTTGCTTCTCGCGTTCGGGAGTCCACTGGCGCGGGCGGACTCCTACCAGCAGCTTCCGCCTCCGGCAGCGGCTGAGGGCTCGCCTCCGCAGCCGCTGACGCCGGATCAGCTGGATACTCTGGTGGCGCCGATCGCCTTGTACCCCGACTCGCTGCTCGGCCAGATACTGGCCGCCAGCACGTACCCGCTGGAAGTCGTCGAAGCCGGGCAATGGCTGGGGCAATACGGAAATCTGCGCGGTCCGGCGCTGATGGCCGCGGCCCGGCAGCAGGGCTGGGATCCGAGCGTTCAGGTGCTGGTCGCTTTTCCGGACGTGCTGGCGATGCTGACTCGCGACGTGCGCTGGACCACGGATCTCGGCAATGCGTTTCTGACGCAGCAGGCCGACGTGATGAACGCGATCCAGGCTCTGCGATTTCAGGCGAAGAACAGCGGGCGGCTGGCGACGACGCCGGAGCAGGTGGTGACCACCGATGCGCAGAACGGACAATACGCGGTACGGATTGAGCCGGCCAATCCGCAGGTGATTTATCCGCCGGTGTACGATCCGGCTTACGTCTGGGGTCCGGCGGCCTACGGGGCGTATCCGGCGGTTTCGTACTATCCGGCCGGGTATGGCGGCTACGCCGGCTATGGCTCGGGCGGATATGGATTCGGGTCCGGGATCAACATTGCGGGACTGTTCTCCGGATTACTGAACTGGGGCGGCTGGGGATGGGTTCTCGGCTGGTTCACCCACTCCTTGTCGCTGGCCAGTTTGTTCTTTAACCTGCTCGGATTTCACGGATTCGGCGGCGGTTACGGCGGGGCTGGATTCGCGCCCGGAGAAATCCACGCGGCTGGCGTGGGGGCGCTTTCCGTCTGGGCGCACGACCCGTCGCACCGGCTCGGTGTTCCTTACCCTCGTGGATTCGTGGCGGGCCGAAACCCGGCAGCCGTTGCGGCCGCGCGCGCCGGTTCTCCGCGGCTTGTAGCCTCGACATCGAACGCATCGGCATCGCGCGCACTCGCCACAGCCCCGTCGCGATCAAGTTTCGCCGCGTCCGGTTTCAATTCCGGCGGGTACAATCGTGCAGCAGCCCCGGGTGGATGGCAGCGCTTCGGGATCGGCGCCGCGTTCGCTCCGTCGACCGCGCCCGCGCGAGGAATCCAGACCGGGAACCGCGCGACCGGGCTCGACAGCCGCGCCGCTGCGCCGTCGGCTTATCGGGCGGGCGTGACGCGGGGCGCGCCGCCGCAACAGATGACCTCGGGATATCGGGGCAACGCTTTCCAGAACCAAGCTGTGCCCGGCAGAACCGCCTCGTCGTCGCCGCGTTACACAGCGCAGGCTTCTCCGGCGCAGCACTTCTCCGAACCGCGTATCTCGTCTTCCCGCATGTCTGGCCCGAAATTCTCCGCGCCAAAGGCACCGAAGTTCTCAGCGCCCAAGGCGCCGAAAAACTCAGGCGGCGGACATTCCGGCAAAAGTTCGCACAAGCGCTGACAACGTCCCCGCGCGGAGCACCGGCGGCGGTGATCGGGTGAGCGCGGCGACTGCGGTCCATGCCCCGGCGGGCCGCCTTGCCCACCGCAGTCCTGGCTGCCACAACCTCCATCGCACGCGTGGGTATATGCTGACTCGAGGCGGGATTTGGAGGCCTTTGAAAAACCATGAAGTTTTGTACCACTGCGGCGCTGATCGTAGGCGCGCTTTTTCTGAACCAGTTGGCATTCGCACAGGGCAGAGGTCAGCCACAAGACAATCTTGTCTCACCCGACGTACATCCCGACCGCACCGTGACGTTTCGCCTGCGCGCGCCACAGGCCTCGGTCGTGACGCTGACGGGAGACTGGCTGGCAACCCCCGCGGCCTCGACCGGCGGAACCATTCCGATGGCGAAAGATGCCACGGGCATCTGGAGCGTGACAACGCCTCCGCTTGAAGCCACCGTCCATCTGTACTTCTTCACCATGGACGGCGTTACCATGGCCGATCCGGTGAATCCGAGGATCAAGCTGCGCGTGCGGACGTCGGCCAGCCTGGTGGAAGTGCCCGGCGATCCTGTCCCTGTGTGGCAGGTCAGAGACGTGCCCCATGGCAGCGTGGACTGGAACACGCAGCATTCCGGCGTCTATAACGATACGCATGAATTCCTCGTCTATCTGCCGCCGGGATACCACGCAGGCAAGGCCAAGTACCCGGTTCTGTATCTGGTGCACGGCGCGGGCGACACCGCTCTGGGGTGGGCCACGGCCGGCGCGGCCAACCTGATCCTGGACAGCCTGATCGCGGATAAGAAAGCGGTTCCGATGATCGTTGTGATGCCGTTTAACGGGAGCAATGCGCCCGTGCCCGCCGGCGGTGGCCGCGGAAACGGCGCGGGTGCGGGAGGTGGTGGCAGAGGCGCGTCGGGTGGACGCGGCGGCAGCGGACGAGGCGGCGGCGCGGGAAATACGCAGTTTGAAGACTACATGCTGAAGGAACTGATCCCGTTCGTCGACAGCAATTATCGCGTTGCGCCGGGAAGGCAGAATCGCGCGATGGCCGGACTCTCGGCAGGCGGAGCGGCCACCTACAACATCGCGTTCAAACACCCGGAACTGTTCAGCAGCGCGGGGCTGTTCAGCGCGGCGGGCGGGGGTGGAAATTTCCAGACCCGATACCCGGAACTTGCGGCCGATGCCAAAGGCACGAACGCGAAGTTTCCCGTAATCTGGATCGGCTGCGGCACCGAGGATCCGCTCGATCAGGGCGCGAAGACTCTCGATGCCGAGCTGACGAAGCTGAAGATCAACCACACATACAAGGATCGCGACGGCGGGCACGTGTGGCCGGTATGGCGATGGGCGCTGAGCGAGTTCTCGCCGTTATTGTTCGGCAAAGGCTGAACTCCACCGGGCGATTTAGGGATTAAGTGCGAAATCGGCGAGGTACGCGCGCAGTTCGTCGCGTACTCGCCTGAACACGGCAAGGCGCTCCACTTCTGAACCAACCGACTCCGCGGGCGGATCTTCGAAGCTGCGATGCAGCCGGTTTGCCGCTCCAAAGAAGACGGGGCAGGATTCGCGGGCGTTGTCGCACACCGTGATGACGTAATCGAAGTGGTGCCCATTGAATTCTTCGACCGATTTTGAGCGATGCCCGGAGATGTCGATGCCCAGTTCCCGCATGGCGGCGATCGCTTCGGGCCGTACCGAGCCCGGTTTCGTGCCCGCGCTTTCCGCGTCGAAGCGATCGCCGGCATCGTGCCGCAGCAGACCTTCCGCCATCTGGCTGCGCGCGGAGTTTCCGGTGCAGAGAATGAGTACGCGTTTCTTACCGATCATGAACCGCCTCTGTTATCGGGACCAGCCAGCGAAACAGCAGCGTTGCCGCTGCGGCCCCCAGCAGTTGAGCCACGATGAAACCCGGCGTGTCGGCCGGCCGGATTCCCGCGAAGGTGTCGCTGACCGAACGTGCCAGCGTCACAGCGGGGTTCGCAAAAGACGTGGACGCGGTGAACCAGTACGCGCCGATAATCCACGCGGCGACCGCCCATGGCACGGCCGATGGGCGAAACCGCGCGCAGCCTTGAATCACGGCCAGAAGTCCGAACGTCGCGACAAACTCGCTGAATATCTGCGGCGCTCCAGCCCGGGCGTGGCGAGAAGCGCTGAGCAGTGGCAGGCCGAACATGATGTGCGCCACCACCACTCCCGCGAAAGCCCCGGAGATCTGCGCCACAACATAGCCAGGAACTTCCGGCCACGGCAGACCGCCCAGCGACGCCTCAGCCAGCGTCACCGCGGGATTCAGGTGCGCTCCCGACACCGGACCGAAGGTGAGAATCAGCGCGAAGAGGATTCCCCCGGTAGCCAGCGTATTGGCCAGCAGAGCGATCGCCACGTTGCCTCCCGCCAGACGTTCGCCCATGATGCCCGAACCGACGACCGCTGCCAGCAACAGCGCCGTTCCAACACCTTCGGCGACGATGCGCCGGGCGAGCGTCATGAGCAGCAGCCGGGAGCGCAGCAGCGTGCGGGCGCACCTGCGGGTTTCATGGCGCGAATGAATGCGCTCATGAATTTCCCTTCTACCTGCGGCGCAATCGCATCCACGTCGACGCCCTGTCCGCTCAGGAACGTCCGCGCGTCTTCGATGTCGTAAACGCGGGTCGGCTCGATATCGATTCCTTCGAATCCGGCGGCGGTTAATTTGGCGGCGTACTCGCGATCTTCCAGCGCCCCCGCGATGCAGCCGACCCACAACAACATGTTTTCCCGCACGCTGGCGGGCACTTCGCCACGGGTGACGACATCGGAGACGGCGAAACGGCCGCCGGGTTTCAACACCCGGAACGCCTCGCGCAACACGCGGTCCTTGTCGGCGGAAAGATTGATCACGCAGTTGCTGATGACGACATCGACCGAGTTGGCCGGCAGCGGAATGTTTTCGATTTCACCTTTGAGGAACTCCACATTGGCCGCGCCGGCCCTTGCCTGATTCGCGCGTGCCAGGGCGAGCATCTCGTCGGTCATGTCGAGACCGTACGCCTTGCCTGCGGGACCCACGCGCCGGGCGGAGAGCAGCACGTCGATGCCGCCGCCCGAGCCCAGATCGAGCACGGTTTCGCCTGCGTTCAGTTGCGCCAGCGCCGTCGGATTGCCGCATCCGAGCGAGGCCAGCACCGCCTCTTCCGGCAATGCGCCGGTTTGCGCGGCATCGTAAAGACCGGAGGTGATGGGGTCGCAGCATCCGTCCAGCAGCGCGGGGCCGGCGCCGCAGCAGGAACTTCCGCCGCTATGCACCCGCAGTGCCGCCTGGCCGTATTTCTCTTTCACTACTTCTTTGATTTCCATCTGTCTTCTCAGCGGCACAGGCGCACGATCGCCCGCGGTTCGACCGCCTTGTTGCGTGTACAGCACTCGGCGTACAGAAAGCCCAGCAGATCCTGCAACGCTTCCCCGTTCGCCGAATACCAGAGATACGTTCCTTCGCGCCTCACCTTCACCAGATCCTCGTTCTTCAGTTTTTCCAGATGGTGAGACAGAGTGGAGGCGGCGATCCCGAGATCGTCGCCGATATCGCCCACGACCATGCCCTCGGGAAACGCGGAGAGCAGAAGACGCATGATGCGCAGGCGCGGGCCCGTTCCCATGGCGGAGAACATGTCGGCGAAACGGGTGATTTCTTCCTCGGTCGGCTTGGTGGCCATCTTTCTATGATTCTATAGTAATCGAAATATAGAAGCAAGCATTTTTGCGCCCGGCCCAGGCTAACATCGGTTTCATGCGGACCCTCCTGCTTTTCATCGTTGGAATCGCCCTTGCCGTCGCTCAGACCGCGCCGCCCACAATCGCCGAAAAAACGAAGGAAATGTCGGCCATGCCCGGCTATTTCCCGATGTACTACGAGGCGAAGACCGGCCGCGTGTTTCTCGAAGTCTCGCGCTGGAACAACGATTTTCTCTACGTGAATTCACTGCCGGCGGGCGTCGGCTCGAACGACATCGGTCTGGACCGCGGACAGATCGGCGGCTCGATGGTCGTGCGTTTCGAACGCTTCGGGCCCAAGGTCCTGCTTATCCAGCCGAACCAGAACTATCGCGCCGTCACCAACGATGCGCAGGAACGGCGCGCAGTCGAGGAGTCGTTTGCGCAGTCCGTGATCTGGGGGTTCACCGTCGAGGCGGAAGAAGGCGACCTCGTGCTGATCGACGCGACGAACTTCTTTCTGCGCGACGCGCACAGCGTTCCGGAAACACTCGCGCAACAAAAGCAGGGCAGCTATTCGCTGGAACCTTCCCGCTCCGCCATCTATCCCGAACGCACGAAGAACTTTCCCCGCAACACGGAAGTGGAAGCTCTACTGACTTTCACCGGCAAGGACGCGGGGCCGTGGGTGCAATCGGTTACGCCCAGCCCGGATGCGCTGACCGTCCGCGAGCATCATTCGTTCGTCGCGCTTCCGGACACGCCGATGACGCCGCGCGTTTACGATCCGCGCTCCGGCTTCATTGCCGAAAGCTACATGGATTACGCGACGCCGATATCCGACCCGGTGATGAAGCGCTTCATCATCCGGCACCGTCTGGAGAAGCGAAATCCGAGCGCTGCATTGAGCGACCCGGTGCAGCCCATCGTTTACTACCTCGACACGGGCACGCCGGAACCGATCCGTTCGGCATTGCTGGAAGGCGCGCGCTGGTGGTCGCAGGCTTTCGAGGCCGCCGGGTTCAGCAACGCATTTCGCGTGGAAATGCTGCCCGCCGACGCCGATCCCATGGACGTGCGCTACAACCTGATCGAGTGGGTGCATCGCTCGACGCGCGGCTGGTCGTATGGCGACGCGATTACCGATCCGCGCACGGGCGAGATCATCAAGGGCCAGGTGTCGCTGGGGTCGCTGCGCGTGCGTCAGGATTTTCTCATCGCCGAAGGACTCATCGCGAAGTATGAGCAGGGCCAGCCTGAAACTGCAACGACGGATCCGCGGATGGAACGCATGGCGCTGGCGCGCCTGCGGCAACTGGCGGCGCACGAGGTGGGACACACACTCGGCCTCGAACACAATTTCGCGGCCAGCACGCACGATCGCGCTTCGGTGATGGATTACCCGCCGCCGCTGGTTAGGCTCGACGCCGCGGGCGAGATCGATCTGAACGACGCATACGCGACCGGCATCGGCGAATGGGACAAGATCGCGATTCGATACGGGTACACGCAGCTCGCGCCGGGCGCCACTTCAGATGCCGAACGCGCGACCCTCAACGCCATTCTCAACGAGGCACGCGATAAGGGGATCGTGTTCATTTCCGATCGCGATGCGCGTGCGGCCGGAGGCGCGCATCCGCTGGCGCATCTGTGGGACACGGGATCGAACGCCGTCGACGAATTGGTCCGCGTCATGCAGGTGCGGGCGAAGGCGCTTGAGGGCTTCTCTGAACAGAAGATCCGGTTCGGCGTGCCCATGAGCACGATTGAAGAAGTGCTTGTGCCCATGTACCTGTTCCATCGTTATCAGGTGGAGGCGGCGTCGAAAGTAGTGGGAGGACTCAACTATACGTACGCGGTGCGCGGCGACGGGCAACTGGTGACGGAGATCGTGCCGGCCGCTGAGCAGCGGCGCGCGCTGGATGCGGTTTTGAAGACGATCGAACCATCGGCGCTGACGCTGCCGGAACCCATTCTCAGGCTTCTGCCGCCGCATCCGCCGCAGTTCGAAGCAACCCGCGAAGATTTTCATTCCCGCACGCAGATCACTTTCGATTCGATGGCGCCCGTGGAGGCCGCGGCCGATATGGCGATTGCGATGCTGCTGAATCCCGAGCGTGCCACGCGGCTCGTCGATTATCATTCGCGCGATGCGAAGAATCCCGGCCTCGACGAAGTGATCGACCGTCTGATTACGGCTACCTGGAAGACGCCGCGCGCCGGCGCACGCGAGGCCGAGACGCAGCGGACGATCGGCAATGTGGTGTTGTACCGGTTGATGATGCTGGCGCAGAGTGCGACGGCTTCCGAGCAGGCGCGCGCGGTTGCGTATCTGAAGCTGGACGATCTGCGTAAGTGGCTGCTGGCGCGGCAGACGACGGATACCGCCGAACGTGCGCATTCGGTTTATGCGGCGGCGCAGATCAAGCGGTTTGAAGACGATCCGAAACAGATCACGGTGACGAAGCCGGCCGATCCGCCGGATGGGTCGCCGATTTGAGATCGCGGCGGCGGCGTCGGCGGTCGCATCGGGTTTCGCGTTGACGTAAACTGGTGGCAGACGGGTCATGGCATCAGATCGCCTCAGCCGAATCACAATTGACGACGCGCAGTGCGGCGGACGCCCCTGCATTCGCGGATTGCGGATTCGCGTGACAGATGTTCTGGAACTCCTGAGCGCGGGTGCCAGCTACGACGAAATCCTTGAAGACTACCCGTACCTGGAACGCGAAGATCTCCTGGCGTCGATCGGGTACGCGGCACGTCAGACGGATCATCCGGTTCTCGTGTCGGCGTGAAGTTCCTAGTCGACAACCAACTCCCGCCAGCCCTCGCGCGGCTCATCCAGAGCGAACTCGGGTCGGAAGCGGTGTCCCGGGTCGGCCGACTGCCAGCCTGATATGGGTCCGAATCGGAAACTGCCGCCGTGCATTTCTGCTCGATGCTTTTCGGCGGGCGTGGCCCAGGATACGGGAACGACTCGAGAATCACGACTTGTTTGTAGAGATTCGTTGACCGTGGTCGCTCACTTGCCGTGATCGCGTGCCTTCAGGGCCAGGCCTCTCGCCACCGACGTAAATTCGTTCCCGGCACGCAGCCGATCCGCGCCGAATCGGGTTTCGAAAATCCGCCTCACCGCCGGAACGAACGAAGATCCGCCCGTAAGAAACACCTTGTCCACCTGCTCCGGCTTCACGCGGGAGGTTTGCAGAAGGCTGTCCACGCAGCCGGCGATTTGGGTAAGCTCCCCGGCTATCCACGACTCGAAATCCTCGCGGCTCACTTTCTTCTCCAGGTCCACAACCCCGTCCGAGAAACGAAACGTCGCGGCGGCGCGCTCCGAAAGATCGCACTTCACGGCCTGGACGGAACGATGCAGCTGGTATCCGAGATCTTCCCGGATCAGATGCACCAGCGCCGCGATCTTCTCCGGCTCCATCGCCTGCGCCTCCACGCTGCGCAGCATGTTCAACGTCTCCTTTGTGCGGAGGAACGAGAGATGATGCCATTTTTCCACCTTCGCGTAGACCCAGACGGGCACCGGCAGAATCTTATCCACCGAACGCATCTGCGTACCCGCGCCCAGCACCGGAGAGACCAGTTTTCGCACGATCTTCGCGTCAAACGCGTCTCCGGCGATTCCTACCCCCGAGTTGCCGAGCAGATCCTGCGGCTGTCGTCCGCGTTGGCGCACCGCAGGCCCCACGTGGATCAAAGAGAAGTCGCTGGTGCCGCCGCCGAAGTCGCCGATCAGGATCAGTTCGTCGCGATCCAGCGTGGATTCGTAGTAGTAAGCTGCGCCGACGGGCTCCATCTCGAATTCGACCGACTCGAAGCCGGCCAGTCGAAAGGCCTGGGCGAGACGGTCTTCGGAATAGCGGTTGTCGTCCTCGCTTTCGGCGCCGACAAAACGCACCGGCCGCCCCACCACTGCGTGCTGAATGACGGCGTTGAACTGATTTTCGGCGTGGACCCTGAGGTCTTTCAGGATGCGCGCGATGAGCTCTTCCAGCGTGCGGCGGCGGCCGAAAACTTCCGTAGTCTTGAGATTTCGCGCGCTGAGGAACGACTTCAGAGACTGGATGAGCCGGCCTTTGTTCTCGGCCTCCAGATATCGTTCGATTCCCGCTGGGCCGGTCCAGGACTTCAGCGTGTCGCGGCCCGCTTCTTTCGCCTGCTCGAGATACAGGAGCGAACGGTAGGCGTCGGTCAGGACATCGGAAAGCGGAAATGAGGCCAGTTCGACCTCGCCCGAACTCCGCGCGATGGCGACGGAGCTGTTCGTAGTGCCGAAATCGATGCCGATGGAGGCGGAGTGCATGGGATGGGATATCGGGCAAAAAGGCTCGGCAACGAGCCCGTGCGTCGGGCCACCGCTCCTTTACAGTCGCGGCTCGGTAAGCGGTTTGCGTGCGTAGTGGGCCGTTACTCGGCTGTCTTTGTGGCGTGTTCGAAGAGGTAGTTCAGCGTCTTCTCGGTCTGGATGAGCGAGGCGATCCGGCTCAGTTCGCCGTTCTCCGTCAGCTTGCGGCGCAATACCGCAACCGGCTGCTTTTCCTGGCGTGAAATGCGATCCAGTTCCCGGTCGACTT
>Ga0302319_10020219_pt1 | contig 12049 bp, 13 predicted proteins | sample Bog_T0_2_FD_203319 | JGI IMG/M metagenome (GOLD analysis project Ga0302319, IMG submission 203319) | Peat permafrost microbial communities from Stordalen Mire near Abisko, Sweden - Bog_T0_2 | ecosystem: Environmental > Terrestrial > Soil > Wetlands > Peat | place: Sweden: Abisko, Stordalen Mire... | reverse complement strand
AACCCAGAGTTTACTGCCCCAGGAGGAACCATGGCGCGCAACGCGGCAAGGTTGAAGATGGGCTATTACCCGCTTCCCGAAAGCGAGGCCGTGCGGCTTCGCGCTCTGCTTAACTTTTCTGGACCTGCGCCGGTTGTCGATCCCTGCGTTGGGCAAGGAACGGCGTTCGACATCATCACCCAAGGCGCGGAGGTGCGCCGCTACGGCGTCGAACTCGATGCCGGGCGGGCACTGGCCGCGCAGTCGAAGGGGATCGAGACCATTCAGGGCAATGCCTTCGATGCCGTCGCCAAGCCGGAGTCCTTTTCACTGCTCTATCTGAATCCACCCTACGACTCAGAGATTGGTCAAGTGTCGAACAATCGCATGGAGCGGCTGTTTGCCGATGATGCTGAGTCTTGCCTCCAGGCTCTGTGCATTGGCCTGGGCCTGAGCCAACTGTTGGCTTAACTCAGAGCGAACCTCGACGCTCCGGTCGAGGTTCGCGTTGCGCTCGGCCAGTTCGCTTTCCACTTGGCTGAGCTGATCTTTCAGCTTGGTCAACTCCTGCTGGTTCAGGCGGGCTTGGCTTCGCAATGCCGCAGCCTGGTCATCCTCCGGAGCAGGTTTCTTTTCCTCAGATGGAAGAGCTGCGGCAGCGGATTGGGCAATGCGCGCCTGCGTGCTCGGCGCTGGCGAGCCTGCCGGCGCCACGGAGGCATCCGTTCGGCGCCCTTGGTGGATCCCTATTCGATAGCCGACAAGGCCACAGGCTGCCAGAATCAAGGCCGCCACCGCATAACGGCGCGCATGGAGCCGTCGGGGAGCGACGGAGGGAGAAATTGGACGACCGCGCGATGGGGCTGGCTCGCCGCGGAGCGACTCCATGAGGGTATTTTCAGCCTCTTCGATCGACCATGAGCCGGGCGCGTTCTCGACGTCTTCGTCCGCTCCGGACTCCGCCGCCAATGCCGGGATCGCCGCAGCGATCATGCGCTCATATTGCCGCTGTGCCTCTCTGCAAGCGTCGCAGCCAACCAGGTGTTCGCTTAGCCGCGCCCATTCTTCCGCCGTCAACTCGCCTGTCGTCGAGAGCGCACAAAGCTTCTGAAACTCCTGATGAAGGTCGTGGGTCAACGTCCAAGCTCCCGGGCTAGAGCCATTGTGTATTATTTCACTCACCTTGACCGCATCTTTTCGGGCAAAACGTATTTCCGGAACCGTTCCAGCCCGCGATAGTAATGATTCCTGACGTTAACGAGGGATCGCCCGGTCAGTTCGGCGATCTCTTTGAGGGCATATCCCTCGAAGAAGTAAAGCTGGATCGTCTCCCGCTGCTCGGCCGTGAGCCGGGCATTGAATCTCGCCGTCAACTCCTTGCCAAAAATGCCTTCGATGGACAACTCGTGAAACTGAGGCTCTCGCCTGTGGTCGGCCAGACGGAAAGCCGTGTCATCCAGTTCCTTGGTCGAATAGAAATGGCGCGAGGTAAGGTACCGGCGCCGGTCGAAGGCACGGTGGTAAGCAACTTGGAAGATCCAGGAACGCGCCGCGCCGCCGGCAACATCGAACAGGGCGGCTTTGCGGAAGATAAAGAGAAAAACCTCCTGCACCAGATCGTCAGCTTCCGCTTCGTTTCGCAGGACACGGTAAGCTACATTGCGGACGGAACGCGCATGGCGACGAAAGAGAACGCCGAGAGCCTCTTTGGCGCCCTCCTGAACCTGTTCCAAAAGCAATTCGTCCGAGATTTCAGAAATCTCAATGACGGGCGCGGCAGGTCGCGCAGGTACGTCGATTTGGACTTGGGCTTCATCGAGGGGTTCGGAGGGAATCTCAGACGCAGAAAGGCCTAGTCCGAGCGCTTCCGGCTTGCTCGCCAGTGCATCGGGGAAATAGGCGGCTTCGGAACTCATGATTCCTTCTGCAGAACTTGAGAGTTGGGTTCGCGAACTCGGTCGAAAGAAAATCAGTAAGCACTATAGTGCCACCGCATGAAGGCACTATAGTGCCTTCATGCGGTGGCGTCAATCCTAAAGATTGATGCATGGCCACTCGTCCAAAACCGGCGACCTTCACGCTTGAAGAGGCATTTGGCCAGGTTCTCCGAAAGTTGCGGGAGAGTAGGGGATTCAAGCAGGTTGAAGTCTCGGCCGCTACGGGTTATAGCCAACGAGCCGTCGGAATGATAGAACGCGGCGAGAAAAGTCCTACTCTGCGAACGATTGAGGATTTCGCGACATTTTATAAAATTCCTCTTGAACGTCTTATCGTTCAAGCAAAGCGATTGCGTAACTCTACCTCGTAGCGCGCGACTTCTTGAGCCACTATCGTGGTGCCTAGCGCACTGGAGCGAGTTTCCAACTGCGTTGCTCAGTAGTCCTGGACGTGCTGTCTCTCCGCTCAAGTGAAGGCACTATAGTGCCTTCATGGAAACTGCCAATCGGGAAAGATTGGCGTGTGGCGAAGAGCAGAAAGCATCGTGCTTCAACGTTAGAGCAAGCTTTTGGCCAAGTGTTGTTTGCTCGGCGGGAGAAGAATGGCTTGTCGCAGATGGATCTTGCGGTCGCCTCGGGCTACAGTTTGCGCTATATCGGAGATGTGGAACGTGGAACGAAGAGCGCGACAATGCGAACGATGCATGACCTTGCGACATTGTTGAACGTCAAACTTGGAACACTTATTTTCGAAGCGGAAGAGTTATGGGCGGCTGAGGCCAAAGCAAAACGACGCTCAATCAGATCCGTTCGAAACTGAACCAGCAGCGAGCTGCGTGTCGCCGAAAACATCAGTTTCCCACCTTGATTACTAGGCTGCGCACTTACCCGTTGCCTATTGCACTAAGGTCGACTCGATCCCTTTTCCCCGTTGCACCACCAGTGCGCAGCCTGAATATTGTCAGGGTGATCGTCTCTCCATGCACCTCCCATGCCCCGCGGGCTGATATGGTCCGGAACGATGTCGCTGTAATCCGTGAACTCTGCGCCGCAGATGCCGCATTTACCGCCTTGGGAGACGATTTTCTTGTTGAGAAGTTTTCGCATTTCCCCATTCGAGCGGAGTTCTCGGTACCCTCTGGTGTGCTGGGCATCTTCGATTCTCCGAATGCCCAACTGCCGTGGTGCTCTCGCTTTTGAAATCGCTTCCCGGCCGCAGCAGGATAGAGAACGGTGGACCGGGCAAATCTCATTGCGGCGAAGTCTCATGTGAGTTCTCCTGATCGGCGTTGAGTGACATCGGCTGACTTGGGAGTGGGTGCCGGCAATTCAAGACGCAGCAGACAGGAAGAGTTCGCCAGAACAATCCAGCGGAGGGAATGTAAATCGGCTGCGCTTTTGGTGCGAGATGCGCCAGAGCAGTTCTGCTGCAGTCGGCCGAAGTTCAGAACCGTCGCCGCACCGCGAAAAACTCGCAGTCAGTGAACGCACACGCGAGATCGCAGCTAGGTTCGAAAAGAATGTCGCATCCTGCGAACTGGTTTTTCTTGCGATGCGAGGTCAAACGATGCCAGACTCGTCTCAAGCCATTCCGGGACTGTCTTCGATAGCCCGAGAATCGCATCCACATCCGCCGCTTGCATCCACAAGCGCGAATCCAGATCGTACCGACCTGTGCGAGTCAGATCTGGTGCTCCTTCGCAACGGGTGTCTCAGGAAAGACAAGCGGTAGACAAGCATTCCTCTTTCTTCTGCCTTGGGCAAGGGCAAGACTCTGGACCGGATTGGTCGCGAACCAACCGATCCTGAGAACAATCCCAACGCGAGGCGTGTATGGCAAAGCTTCCCCAACCCTCCGAGCGCTCCCACGGCTGGAGTCCGGAGGCCTTGGCTCTTGCTGCTCAGGCCAAGGCCCTCTCTGGAAACAAGCTTGAGCAGTTGGTCCTTCGGCTTCAGCGTCACAGCGGGCGCTCTCGCGAAGCGTGTTGGCGCTTCGTGATTCAGCACGGGATCAAAGGGAGCGTGGACCATCGGCGCTGGACCGATGAGGAGATCGAGTGGGTACGCGAAGAACTCGTGAAGCGGACCGTCGAGGAGATTGCGAGAAAGCTGAATCGCACACCCAAGTCCGTCCGCACCATGTTGCGGAGGAATCGCCTCTATGTGCGGGAGATCCGTTGCGACCTCTTTTCAGTCGATAGCCTCGCAAGAGCGCTGCATGTCGGAAAGTCCGAAGTACTTTTTTGGATCAAACAGGGATGGCTTGAGGCGACCATCAACAACGAGGGAAGAAGGCCATCCTACTCGATCACTGCCGAAGCGCTCGCACATGTCTACAAGCACCATCTGTCTGATCTGTTGAAGCGCGGCATTCGCAATCAGTCTCTCTTTGAAGCGTACTTGCAGTACGTTCACTCGCCGAAGCACACGATCGGAGAGCAGCTTCTCGATGTCCGCCGCGACAAGAGGGAACGTGCGGCTTATGCGGCCATCAAGGAAGGCGGAGTAGGGCAACAGAACACGCAGGAGGACGATGGGAATGACGATGACGAGCGAGAATACCGAATTGACCTCAACAGAAATGCGGAATTCCGAGAGGAGCGGGTCAGTTCTTCGGAGTGATCGTTGTGAGTCCTGCGGCGCCAGCTTACGCTCGTCCCGGCTCTCCGTCGGCGAGATGGCCGCCAATGCCGTCTGCGGCATCTTGCTGCTCACGGTGCTGACGCTCATCGGGTACATAGCCGATAGATGCCTAGAGCGCAGCGGGCACAAACTCTTCGACCAACCAGTCTGGCATGAACCGTTGGACAGCTGGAGTCTCTGAATGCGCACCGTCGAACCGGATCAACATGACTTCGAAAGGTTGGACTTTCGGTTGATAACTCCGTAAGCACTGCAATCGCGAATGAGTAACTCCAGCGTGATCTCCTCCATTGAGTGGATGGTCGGCTCCGACATTTGATGGATATGCCCAAATGTTGTCTTGGCGCATCGGGACCACTGAGAAAGAAAGGAGGCATGAGCACTTATTGCCAACGCCGAGTTCCCTGGACAGGGCTTGGCGACAATCCGAAATGAGTTACGAAAGTTAGCAGAGCCCGACGAAGATCGGAATCGAATTACCCTTCCTGTGAATCATGGAACGTTAGCCACTTCAAATAGGGGCCTTCCGATGGAGCAGATTGGCACCAGACTTCGGACTATCCGGCTGACGTGGGGGTTGACGTTGCGAGAGGTGGAGCTACGCAGCGAAGATCTCGCTCAGGAATGGGGCAGTCCAGCGTACAAAATCTCCGCAAGCTGGCTGGACAGAATTGAACGGGAGAACCGGCGGCTGTCCGCCGCAAAGCTGGTCGTGCTTGCGGCCATCTACAGCATTCCGTCGGACCAGTTGCTTGCCCTATGCTCCCGCGCCAACGGAAAACCTCCTCATTCGAAGAACATCTCCGGTCCCAATAGAACGCTTCTCTTGACGAAAGGGCCGCTCGAACAGCATGCGCGATCGTGGCTTCCAGACAGTATCGCCATCGATCCCGTGCCGGATGAGACCACGCTTCTTCCTCCAGAGGAACACCTCCCCAGCCCGTACCAGCGCGGCATCATCGGCCGGCGCGACAAAACGATGGACCCAATGATTCGACCAGGATCGATTGTTCTGATCAACACCCAGAAGAGGGCTATCGCGCACCGAAGGGAATGGAAGAACGAATTCGACCGGCCGGTATATTTTCTCTTCACCCGCGCCGGATATATCTGCGGGTGGTGCGAACTCGACAAAAACGCGGAGTGGCTGACTCTGGCGCCGCATCCCTTGTCTTACGCGGCTGCCCAGCGCTGGAAATACAGGAAAGAGGTGGAGGTGATTGGCCGCGTCTCGGTCGTATTGCTTCGCCTCGAAGAACCCGCCCAATCGGCATAACCGGGATGGATGCCGTATGCGAATGACTCCTGGCTGGAACCGCGTACCGCTTATGCCGGAGGGCTCCATGAATTCTATTCCCCTCCTCAGAGGGCATTGCGAAGATCTGCGAGCATCGCAAGGTTTCCATCTTCGTAAAGCGCGAGGACGCGGCGCGTCATCAGATAGTACGTAGCAACCGCGGGCTGGGCATACATCTGGAAAGCGCTCTCGAGTTTCCCTGTTTGCTGAGCGCTCCTCAGTCTTCCCACATGCCACTCGATTTCTCTGGCGCTGAGGCGCAACTGCTCGGCAACAGCGAGCGCCTCCGGATACCACTGTTGGACGTAAAACGCCAAGTCAACCAGCACCGCGCAGTTGGCCTCCAGCGCCTCAAGGCCTTTCAGGCCGCCTACCAGCTTCCATATCTCGGATGGCTCAAGAACCGCGCTGGCCTCATCCTTCCTCTGCTGTCCAGATTCATCGATGATATCGAGTGCGACTTCCGCGATCGAACTCCGGTCCACAGCGGTCAACCGCTTCAAAAGGCGCTCCCAATTCTTTTGGGAAGACTTCTGAGAGAGGCGATAGTAGTAGAACACGATCACAATGAGCGCCAATACAAAGATTGCGACGGCGACAATGAAATAGGCGGTCCGGATGCTCACTATTTTTGCCTCGCACGAATCTTCTCGAGATCGGAGTTCACCATATTCTGCAATTGGGTCAGTTGTCCACGCATATTTTCCGGTAGTCTCCTGGAGTCCGGCGCGTTCCGCCAGAGCATGACAATCCAGAACGCCACGCAGAGTAGATACGCGGTCATCCGGAAATGAGAAAGCGCGGTGTAAGCCGGGCTATCGCGCTCCAAGCCTAAGTAACTGTGTCCGGCCTCGATCAATACATCGATGATGGAGTAAACGCCAAGCCCTTGCGAAATTCGCGCGACATGAGTCTTCCATGGCAGTCCCGCCTTCACCGCGAGAACCATCATCCCAACGAAGAGCTCGCTCATGCAGGCCGACGAGAAGAAGCTGCCCTTGATGATAACGACCTGCATCCACAACCGAGCGTGCGGGGCTGCAAGCCAGGTGAGTCCCGCGGCAACCGCGATGCTCACTGTCACCAGCCAAATGAAGGTGCCTCGCAAATCACGCGCCCACACTCCGAGAGGACGGAAGGTCAGCGAATACATCTCGTAGACGACCGCTAGCTGCAGCACAGTGTCAAGTATGCCGAGCGACCAGAACGTGTAGAAGTAGCCGGCCCTGGTTCCCAAAAGCCGGACGAAGTAAAGCGCAACTGTTCTTCCCACATTTGCGATGATGAATGCCGTGAAGATCGGGAAAACCTTGAAGCGGCGGCGGATCAAGAGAACGGAGAGAAGAATAAGATGTGCCCCGAGTCCGGCCGCCCAGAACAAGAGATCGAGACCAGTCAATTGCATCTAAATCTCTCCATTCGGACGGCCGCCAAGGGGCATCATGTTTTGGATTTTACGCCAGGTTCAGCAACGTGAGAATCAAACTCACGATGTCCGGACTGGTTGGCTCCGGATCGGTCCCTGTGATTCCGTTTGAGGTTACGGATGGCGGATTGGTCGACGCTGAGGTTGAGCCCGTACCTGAAGCGAATGCCCGGTCTACAGGACCGGCCAACAGTACGAGAAGCATAGCGAATGCCAGTTTGCGACCAGTGAATTTCGGCATGGGAGAGTCTCCTTCTTGAGCGCAAATGTGCGCTGGGCGGAGACTAGAGATCGCGAGCAGGAAATCCGAGGCATTCTTGCCATAAGTTGCTTATCGGAAATTGCATCAGTTGGTTGCTGCTACAACTCGCTCTGTCGCAAAAGCTCATAACTTGTTCGATAGACCAGTATTCCGAAAAATGTTTTCTCATCCCGATTTCGGATAAGCAACAGAAAGCCGGATTTTATTGACTGTTCGTTTCATCGAGCGCGAGGAGCCGCATTGCTGCTGAGAGCAATAGTTCGGCTGTGACATGTCAGGATGCATGGTGCATAGGCGGAGGTGGGAGGCTTCAATGCGAGCCAGGAGCTTTCAACAATCGCGAGGGCGGATGATGCGCAAGAACCTTCGGTATACCGATTTGAGGCGGCCAGTGCTCTGGGATTTGGAGTGCGGATTCGGGTGGACACTCACCGGCAATTGAGACAATCTGAGTCGAGTCCCTCAGTGGAAATCGTGAGATCGGACATCTAAATTCGCGACGTTGAGCGGTGCGATGTGTTGCGCCTTCACATGAATGACGCCGTCTTGATTCTGCAAAGCCCCTTCAACGAGGAGGAATCTGCTTCTCGTTACGACCAGACGATCGCGCTCATAGAGGTCGGGCGTGACGATCACATTCGCAATTCCGGTTTCGTCTTCCATCGAGATGAAGATGAACCCTTTGGCTGTACCCGGCCTTTGCCGCGCGATTACGCAACCCGCCGCTCGGACCAACAAACCGTCGCGGCACCCTCGCAGATCCCGCGCAGATAAAATCCCCTGCAATCGCAGTTCGCGGCGTCGATAGTACATCGGGTGTTGGCCTACGGTTAAGCTTGTACCGGAATAGTCTGCAACAAGGCGTTCCTCAGTATTCATTTGTTGAAGCGGAAGGCTCCGTCCCTCCTCACTGAGCCAATCGCTCTGTTGCCGGAGGAGAGGGCCTTCCGGTTTGCCCGCCCATTCCACCTGCCACAGCGCATCGCGGCGATGAGCGACCCCGTCGATCTGATTGAGGGCGCCGATCCGAGCCAAGAGCGTGAGTTCCTTTCGGTTCGACGATGGAACCCGGAGAGCGAGATCATCGGCCGAGCGAAACGATCCGTTCTTCCGGCGGGAAGCAGTCAGCATATCCGCGGTCTGCTTCCGTAAACCTTTCGCATACCCAAGGCCCAGCCGCAGTGAGAGCATCTCATCGCTCTCGTGCTCTACCGTGCATCCCCAATCCGACACCTGCACGTCGATAGGTTTCACCCGCAGGCCGTGCCTCTGAGCGTCCTTGACCAGCACCGCGGGCGGATAGAAGCCTATCGGCTGATTGTTGAGAATGGCGCACGTGAAGGCGGCAAGATACTTCACTTTGAAATACGCCGAGGCATAGGCAATCAGGGCGAAGCTCGCCGCATGGCTTTCGGGAAAGCCGTACAAAGCGAATGAACTGATGTGCTGCACGATGGTGTCTTGCGTCTTCCCGTCAATCCCTTTGACGGTCATTCCGGCGCGGAGCTTGCCTTCTAGATTCTTCATGCGCTCCCACGAACGGCGCATGCCCACGGCTCGGCGCAGCTCTTCGGCCTCCGCGCCGGTGAAGTTTGCGACGGTCATGGCGATGCGCAGCAATTGCTCCTGGAACAGCGGCACGCCCAGTGTGCGCTTTAGCACCGGCTCCAATGAAGGATGCGGATAGGTGACCTCTTCCTTCTTTTGCCGTCGCCGGATGTAGGGATGCATCATTTTACCCACGATCGGGCCGGGCCGGATGATGGCGACCTGGACAACAACATCGTAGAACCGCTCTGGATAGTTCTTCGGCAGGGATGCCATCTGCGCACGGCTTTCCACCTGAAACATTCCGACTGTATCGGCCTTCTGGAGAGTCCGGTAATCAGTCCGCTCAAGACACTCTGCAATCGCTCGCACTCAAAACCCAGGTCAACGATCTGAAAGCGGAAATAGAAGAGAAAGACAAGCAGATCGCTGGGGAACGGGAGTTGCTCGACCGCGACCGCGATGTCCGGAATCTGATCGGCGCCCGCAACCTGTATATTGCCGAGATCTACGATGTCGGCCAGTCGGGCGATACACAGAAGCCCTTCGGGCGCGTGTTCTATACCAAGGACAAATCGCTCATCTTCTACGGGTACGATCTCGACCAACAACCGGGCGTCAAGAAGGCGGCGGCCTTTCAGGCCTGGGGCGGCCGCGGCGCCGACCGGCAACACGCCGTCAGCCTGGGTCTTCTCTATAAGGACGACGCAAGCCAGAAACGCTGGGTCCTGAAGTCGAACGACGCCAAGACCATTTCCCAGATTGACGCGGTCTTCGTCACGGTCGAGCCCGAGGGCGGGAGCGCGAAGCCAAGCGGCAAGCCGCTGCTGTTCACGTATCTCCGCCTCGACCCGAATCACCCGTAAGATTGCGGCCAGCTCCGATTCCCAGCATGGAGGTGCCATGAACTCGATACTTCTTGTGGACGACGAAACGGTGATCGGCACTGAATTTGCGCGCACCCTAGATGGTCTTGGATTCAAAGTCGAGGTGGCACCAACCGTTGAGTCGGGTTTCTCATTTGCTCGGGCGGTGCCCTTCGACGCCATCCTGGTCGAGTTCAACATCCGATCGGAGCGCCGCGTCCATCCGAGGACAGGGAACGGCCTTCAACTGGTTCGCCAACTTCGTGCCTTAGAGGTCTCCGCTCCGGTGCTTATGTTCACTGCGATGGAGGGTGAACGTTACGAAACGGCTTCCCTCGATGCCGGCGCCGATGACTTCATCCTGAAGACAACTTCGATTCCGAGCCTGGTTTCCCGTCTCCGCGCCCATATTCGCAGGCACGAACAGGGGTTGGCTAGGAGGACGGACCGGGAGAAAGTCTCAATGTGACCGTCCGTGGCCTACTCAGGCGAGAATTGAGCTGCCGGCCATCCGTCCAGGCTCGGGAGGTCGATTGCAGCTTGACACGAATAGTGCATTCGACTGTTACCGTAAACCCAGAATTCCGCACAAGCTGATCGGCGGAGCCCTGCCGACTTTTCGTTAGTGATCTAGCCAGAATATCGGGAGCCATCGTCCCCGGCCCCGAGCGCGAGGGACCGGGGACGCCATCGGCTGGATAATCTGCCCCTGAGATCGTGACCACCCGCCTGAAACTTATCCATTCCCTTGGACTTGCTATAGACGGAATGGGAACGGTTCTCGACAGAATCGGACTTCCATAGGCCGTAGCCCAGTCACAGGACCATTTCTTTTCCCAGAGTCGGAACTCTAAATTCGTAACCGGCCAACTTTGCTACAGCGAAGGTATTGTTATAGCGACTCGCCGCTTCGGTGTGATCTGGCCTCGCATTTAGCTTTTCCCACAACTTGGGCAGAGAGTCATTCTCCGTCCACAAATCTTCAAAAGCAGTTTCTAATATGATCGGAACAGGCTGCTTCTCTAGGAACCCTGTCGATTCCGCGCCACGGCACACCACGATGGCCTCAATTTCGCCGATCTTGTCCGCGTTGACGAGAAGTAGCGGCGCTCGGAGAACATCAGAATTTAGCCTGAATGCATCCCGCGCTTTTAAGGCTTGCGATGTACCCTCTTTGAGTTGATCGTCATTGGTGTTGGACTCGTCCCGTGTCTCAGGCGCAATGAGCCACTTGTGCTGAATGATGAGCACGAACCCCGATGACCTCTCATACACTACCAAGTCAGCATCGGTGACGCCCGCAATCACTACTCTCTGGGCTATCGCAAACTTAGGCGCAGGGAACAATTGAGACAGATGCCCTAGCGCAATACCTTCCTTTGCGGCCTTTATCGGTTGATAATATGCCCGCAGACGAGGGTGCCTAGTTATCACTTTCAGCAAATTGCGCTCGACATTGCTTACCGATACAAAGATAGAAGGCACACAAAGGCGATCTCCAGAGACTCCAAAAAACGGTTGGATTGGAGGAGTTGCTCCAGCCGTGGCCACGTCGAACGTGAACCACCAGAGCAATTCCGATGCGGTGGTCACGCTGATTCCGCCAATCTCCGCAATCAAGTCGGCCCATTCGTTCCGGGGGCGAAGATTCACTAGACTTCCCCTCGGAAGGCGCGTGATTCGATGAGCGAGATCGTGTATGTTCACTATCGTTATTAACGCGCTCCAGAACTTTCTAAAATCGCCAAACGTGATGGTGCCGCCGATGGCGAGAGTCTCAGGAAACTCCCAGCGCCTTGCAAGGACAAGAGCGTTCGACCATCTTCGCGCTATCGCCAGCAACGCAGGACTGAGGGGGTAGGTAATTTCATCGGTGCTCACGGAAAGAATCGAACCTTGTAGCGTGACCGCTGCTGCGCGCGAAATTTCCCCTATCTCCGCTAACAATGGAGGAGTCGCGGTCTCATCTCTGTTTGCGACAAGTTCTCTGCTTCGGAGCAAAGTGTCGGAGCTGCTCTCCTGCGAAGACGCATAGTCGAATACGATCTGTTGGGATAAAGTGTCAAAGCGAACCGCAAACTGTTCTCGTTC
>Ga0302319_10020218_pt1 | contig 12050 bp, 18 predicted proteins | sample Bog_T0_2_FD_203319 | JGI IMG/M metagenome (GOLD analysis project Ga0302319, IMG submission 203319) | Peat permafrost microbial communities from Stordalen Mire near Abisko, Sweden - Bog_T0_2 | ecosystem: Environmental > Terrestrial > Soil > Wetlands > Peat | place: Sweden: Abisko, Stordalen Mire... | reverse complement strand
CGGACCAGGTGAAGAGGCCGGCGCGGGCGGTGGCGGCCAGGGTCAGGACCAGGGCGGTCATGGCCAGACGGGGGAGCATTTTACGATTGGTTTTCATGAGTGGAGAGGCTGACATTACGGTTCAGTTTGGTTGTCGTTGTCGCGCCGGGGGGGCGTTGGCAATTAGGGTTGCGTTTCATGGATCGGTTAAGACTCTCTCATATAAAGCGCGGCTTGTGAATCCCCGCAGATACGGGGGCGGGAACGGGGCCTGCACCTGATAGCCATTTCATGGTTTTCAAATGCCACGACCGACTGGCCCCCGCCCTCACCAATCTGCGTGGGAGACGACGTGAGGAGTCTCTGATATTGCCTTTGCCCCCTTCACCCCGTGGCCGGCGAGGTCCCGAGTCTCTAATATTTCCACGCCGGAATTTCTCCCCCCCGGATGATGCCCTCAAACCTCTGAGCGGACCACCACCGCAACCGCCCCTGGCACCAGAGTCGGCCGAACCTTTCCCCTTCTCCCCGGCTTGTCACGCCGTCTTGTCCGCCATAGCTTCAGCGACGGCGGAAGCGCCAGCGCAGGCGGAGGAGAAGGCCGGGATGAGAACCCCCCGAGATCTTTTCGCTCATTGCGCCCATGAACCATGGCGGGCGCGACTTTTGGAGTGCGCGGACATGTCCGCGCTTCTGGACGAGGCGACATGTCGCCTCGTCCGAAAGCGCAGGCAGAATTCCAGCCTCATGCCCCATTGCCAAGCCGAGGTTCGGCCCTCGCGCCCGGGCGGATTCAAGGTGGCACAGGCTTCCAGCCTGTCTCCGGCGGCACGCCGGCGCGAGCCGTTCCCCGGCCAAACACTGAAACCACCATCAGCACCCGCGTCGGCCGAACCATACCCCTTCGCCCAAGTCAAAATTCATGGCCAACGTAGCAACCGACGTGAGGAGGTTCTGAATAACATGCCTATTTCCACGCAAAAAGGCCCACCAATCACGCCGATTTCAACGCGCCAAGGGGGGGACACCGCACTTCGGGGTTGGGCAACACGCCCGTGACAGCCTGGGTCGGAGCGAGCCGGGCGAGCGCAGGCCTGGGACAACGCCCGAAAACATTCTGGAGGCCAGTAAGACCGAAACCAACCTCTCCTGCCGGATTTACGCTCCCACACTCCAACCTCTTTGCCTTTGCCTTTCGCCGCCCCGTTTCCGCCTGCTCGCTTTCCCGCTTTCCGCTATAAATTTTCCCCTTGCCTCCCCCCGCCCACCGGGGTGTATAGTGGGCTCAACAACGCGAGGCCATGGACTCCAGGGCAACCATCAACCACCGGGAAGCCAACCGACGTCGGGGAAACCCGCCGCCACCGCCCCGCCTTCGCCTTCATCCCCGCCCCCAGTCGCGGCGCGACCGCCTGACGGTAGCCGTGTGGCTTCAGCCCACGGAACCAACGCGAACAAGGCTCCCAGTCGCGGAGCGACGTCTGACCATCGCCCGGTATGGCCCCCACCTTTGGAGTGCGGCGGCAAGACGCCGCTTTTGGACCAGGCGACATGTCGCCTCGTCCAAAAGCGCAGGCGGATTTCTGGCCCCACGCCCCACGCCCCGCGCCTCGCCCCCGCCCCCGGGCGGCCCAGACGAGCGCGGAACCAGGAACGGGCTTTGCGCCGCCAGCTAAATATGACAATCCCATTAACTGACCCCTTTTATGATGCGTTGGCGACTCGCCGTAGCCTTCGCTCAGAACAACTCGTGCTGGGACGGGAAACCGATCCGAACCGGCTTACACATTTTTGGGCGTATTCAGCTAAAATTCACATGTGTAATCTCTCTTTAATTGACGGGCTGCATTTGTCCTACCCTTTATGCCAGACTGGATTATTATTTGAACTCGTGAGCGCCAATTCAAAAATCGAATGGACGGATGCGACGTGGAATCCGGTTCGCGGCTGCACCAAAATCAGCCCCGGCTGCCTGCATTGCTACGCCGAGACCTTCGCCGAGCGTTTTCGCGGCGTGCCCGGCCATCCGTTTGAACAGGGATTTGATCTGCGCCTCGTGCCGGAAAAACTCGGCGACCCGCTGCGCTGGTCTACGCCGCAAAGAATATTCGTCAATTCCATGAGCGACCTTTTTCATCCCGGCGTGCCGGATGACTACATCGTCAAGGTGGCGTGCGTGATGAAGGCCGCCAACCGGCACACCTATCAAATTCTCACCAAACGAGCCGGACGGATGCAAGAATTGTTGAAAGGCAAGTTGGAGTTCGCGGCGGAGCAGCCGCATATCTGGTGGGGCGTGAGCGTGGAAAACCGCCAGCACGGTCTGCCGCGCATTGATTTGCTCCGCGATTCGCCCGTGCAGGTCCGTTTTTTGAGCATCGAACCACTGCTGGAACATCTCGGCCCAATCGGCTTTAAAGGCATCAACTGGGTGATTGTCGGCGGCGAGAGCGGTCCGGGCGCGCGGCCAATGGCTGCTGATTGGGTGCGGGACATCCGCGCGCAGTGTCATAGCGCCAAAGTCGCCTTCTTTTTCAAGCAATGGGGCGGCGTCCGCAAAAAGGAAACCGGACGAGAACTGGATGACCGCACCTATGATGAATTCCCGGAAAGGCCGCAAATCCCCGTGCCCGGTTTGGAATTCAGGCGTAATGCACTGGAACGGTTGGAAGCGGGAATGGTTTAAATTGCGTTAAACTCTCGATGCTAAATATTCTCATTTTTCTGGCTGCCATTGGATTCATTTCTTGGCAACTCGCCAAATTTTTACAGGATGTTTGGTTGCGGGATGCACAGCATAAAAAGTTGAGGTCAAAGTTTGAAGGCTGGTGGTTATCGGTAGCTGACTTGGATAGGCTCAAATTGGCTCTAGCTTGCACTATTCAATTAAACGGCATTTTGAATAAAATTTTCGGAGCGAAGCTTTTTTCTAAACTTGCATTTTGGAGGGTTTCAGTGATGGCATCAGGCTTATTGATCGCCTCCTTGGCGCTGAATGGCATTTTTAACCATGAAAAATTTGGCGGCGTTGAGCCTTGGAAGGACTATAAAAAAGCGGCTGAAGGGGTAGAAGGTTTTATCCCCCAACTGGAAGCGAGCTATCAGTCAATGCCAAAAACCACTTCGATAACAAACATTCAACAAAATTCATCTCACATACTCACGACAAATATTGTATCAGCAACCAATACGGCCACTCTAGCCGTCATAGATGAGCTTAAAAAAGTCAAATCGGTCACCGAAAAGTATAACACTAGCACATACTTGGTAATTTACAGCTTCCTGTTTTTTTTGATGTTGGTGTTCCTGAACGCCCTTCTTTGTTTTTGTTCTCTGGTCATAAGCAGGCTGATACTCCGAGAAATGATTGCGGCAGCGAGGCCATTTTCGACTTTTTGCCTCCTAGTCACAAATTTCTTTTTAGTCTTGAACATGTCTAGCGTCTTCCTTCTACTCCTGACCGTTCTTGACACTCCATTGATATGGTATTTTCTGCCAGTAGTATTTATCTTTGCGGCGCATTCGTTCACAGTCTTTCTATTGCTTTTCTTTGGCGGGCAAATTGTGTCGTGGGTTTTCGGCAGTCCAGCTTTAAAACTGGTAACGCTGATTGCAATGTTGCCTTTCATCTTTACACTAATCGTAAGCGTTTTTTCTTATGCAGCCATGCTTTGGCGAAACGCTTTTCACAAGTGCGTTAGCGCGATACTTCTGCGGTGTGCTGAGAAAGGTCCCTTAACTCTAGTCGTTGCAATTAGCGCCTTAATCGCCTCGTTAATTGCTGGGCTTGGCGGTTTAATTCATTGGATTCGATAAAATGTCCCTTCCTCAGCCATTTCAATATCAAGGCAGCAAGCGGGCGCTGTCGCCGTTGATTCTGCAATATCTGCCCGTGAGCACCACGCGGCTGGTGGAGCCGTTCTGCGGTTCCGCCGCGCTGTCCATCGCCACAGCGGCACGCAGGCGGGCCAAGGAATTCTGGCTGAATGATTTTAATGCACCGCTCGCCAAGCTGTTGTCCTTGATCGTCAACAGCCCGAAGGAGCTGGGGAAATTTTACCGCGAACTCTGGCGGGCCGACCACGCGGATGCGCTGGAGCATTATTATCAGGTGCGTGAGTCGTTCAACCGCACGCAGGATGCGCAGTTGCTGCTGTATCTGCTGGCCCGCTGCGTGAAGGGCGCGGTGCGCTACAACGGGGAAGGCTTGTTCAACCAAAGTCCCGACAAGCGCCGCCTGGGCACGCAGCCGGAAACCATGCAGTCCAACCTCAACGCCATCTCGGCCCTGCTGCGCGGCAAAACCATCGTCACCTCGTTGAGCTATGAAAATGTGCTGGCAAATGTGCGCGAGGATGACGTGGTGTATATGGACCCGCCGTATCAGGGCGTCTGCGGGGAGCGTGACTCGCGGTATTTCGCCGGCATTGTGTTTGATGATTTCGTAGCGCAACTCGCGGTGTTGAACCTGAAAAATGTCCGTTATCTGGTGAGCTACGACGGACGACTGGGCAACCGCAGCTACGGCAAACCGCTGCCGGCCAAGCTGCATCTGACGCTGGTGGAAATCGAGGCCGGACGTTCCTCGCAGGCCACCTTGCTGGGCCGGGACGAAATGACGGTGGAATCGTTGTATCTCTCGCCCGCACTGGCGGAAGAATTGGAAGTTGTTCCCACGATGCACCGGCACCGGCAGAACGAGCAGATGCAATTGATGGAAAAACCTGTTCCTTATGGCAAAGCCAAAATACCCAAAAGAGTTCCTTGAACTGTGCGCCTCCGTGACCGGCAAGCGCCCAAAGACCGTGATTGATCACATTCTCAAGCACGGCCACATCACCACGGAAGAATTGAAAAACAAATACGGCTACGATCATCCGCCACGAGCGGCGCGGGATGTTCGTGAGCTGGGTATTCAACTCGAAACTTTCCGAGTCGAGGCGGCCAATGGTCGCAAAATCGCCGCCTACCGTTTTGCCGACCCGACGAAGAAGCAGTTCCGGCGGTTCAGTGGGCGCACCGGTCTCTCCAAAGAAATCAAAGATCAGCTCATTGCGAAGTATGGCTGCCAGTGCTTCATCTATTTGGAAAAGATGGATGAGGCCAATTTACAGATTGACCATCGCGTGCCTTACGAGGTGGCCGGTGAGGCTGACGAACTCAAAACTGAAGACTTCATGCTGCTTTGCGGTTCCGCGAATCGCGCAAAATCATGGTCGTGTGAACACTGCGAGAACTGGAAAAGCACGAAGGACAAAAACATTTGCCTGTCGTGCTATTGGGCGTTCCCGGAAAAATATAATCATGTGGCGATGCGACAAATCCGCCGCGTAGACCTAGTGTGGCAGGGCGAGGAAGTCGCGCAATATGACAAGTTGAAAGCTGACGCGGCCACGGCTGGTTTGGAAATTCCGCAATTCGTTAAAGATGTGTTGGCAAAGGCGTTGAAATAACGCGCGCGCAATATCAAGGCAGTAAGCGGGCACTGGCTTCATTGATCTCCCAGTATTTGCCGGCCAGCATGAAAATTCTGAAAGGGGTCAGTTCTTGAGATTGTCATATTTTGAGGCGACTTAAAAGCTCGTCTTCGCCCGACGGCGTAAAGGGGTCTTGTTGTGTGCCTATTGTATGGCGGTCCATACCGGAAAGGGGTCAGTTCTTGAGATTGTCATATTTTGAGGCGACTTAAAAGCTCGTCTCCGCCCGGCGGCGTAACGGGGTCTTGTTGTGTGCCTATGGTATGGCGGTCCATACCGTAAAACGAAGTATCCCGGCGTCACGCCGCCAGTGCGGTCGCTTTTGGCGGGGTTCAGCCCGTCCCACCGTCGCCGACGCGATTTCTGGCGCGGCGCAAAAACCATCACCTACCGCGATTTAACGCCCTTTAACGTTAATCATCCCCCCTCATCACCAAAATTTTATCCTGCGACGGCCCATGGCCAGCCGGGGCTGGGCGAACCAGGTTTGGTTCGTTTTCAATTTTTGCCTCCTGCCCGGAAATTGTGCCGATAATGGTCGCGAGGGGCGGGGGATCCTCGTCTTTGCAGATGTTCAGGTAGCGCATCTCCCCCAGCCGGTCCAGCGTGCGCCCGCTGGCCGCCAGCAGCTTCTCCCGCACCTCGGCCGGCACTTTCCGCTCATGCGCCTCGTAAGCGGGCAGCCACTCCGGCAACATCGCCACCAACCGGCGCCCGCACGCATAATCCGCCGCCTGCCAGATCGGCCGCAAAAACGGCCGCCGCAGCCCTGGTTCATACGTCACGGGTCGCCCCGTGATAATCAAGGGGCCCTGCGGCACCGCCTCGGCTCGCAACGCCCGAATGGCGGACTTGCGATGATATCCCAGCACCTCCTGCGCTTGGTTCAACAGCTTCTTTTTGTGCTCCAACCCGGCGTGGGCATACCGCCGCCGCAACTTCGCCATCACCTGTTCCCGCGTCTCTTGGTTCATTGTTTTATCCATTCCCGCCACGGTAACACCCACTTCTGGCACTACGAATCTTTTAACCCCGCTCCAACCCCCGTCCCGGGTAACCAAACTTTTGGCGCAATTCGCCCTAGAAAAAAAATTAAAAAAAGTATTGCACATTGCTCTGGCTTTGATAGATTCATTGCTCCGTTAAGCCCAAAAGCCAAACGGACAGCATGATTTAAGCCGATAACTGGTTCTCTCACGGAGACAGGATTGATGGCTTGCTCAACTACCAAGAGTCGCTGACTTGGATATAATTGTATTTATGCCAGTTAAATCTTTTAGACCGCTAACGCCGTCCACGCGATATATTACCATCGCGGACTTTAGCGATATTACGAAGACAAAGCCCGAAAAGGCTTTGGTCGTCACGCGCAAGAAATCCGGTGGCCGCAACCACTATGGTCGCGTCACGGCTCGCGGCATTGGCGGCGGTCACAAGCAGAAGATCCGGCTGGTGGATTTTAAACGGGCGAAACACGGCGTCGAAGCCACGGTGATCGCCATTGAGTATGATCCCATGCGCTCGGCCCGGCTGGCCCTGTTGGAATACAAGGACGGCGAGAAAAGCTACATCATCGCCCCGGTGGGTGTGGCGGTCGGGGTCAAACTTTCCAGCGGTCCCACCGCGCCTCCGGAAGTGGGCAATGCCCTGCCGTTGAAGGCCATTCCGGTGGGCATTTCCATTCATAATTTGGAATTGACCCCCGGTCGGGGCGGTCAGATCGTTCGTTCGGCCGGCGGCGCGGCGACCTTGATGTCGCGCGATGAGGGCTACGCCCAAATCCGCCTGCCTTCCGGCGAAATTCGCAAGATTAACGAGAACTGCTACGCCACGGTCGGCCAGGTCGGCAACACCGAGCACGAGAATGTGATTTTGGGCAAGGCGGGTCGCTCGCGGCATCGCGGCATTCGCGGCATCACCCGCGGCGTGGCGCGCAACCCCGTGGACCATCCGAACGGCGGCGGTCAGGGCAAGTCCAAGTCCGGCGGCGGCTGGCAGCAATTGATGTCCCCGTGGGGCCGCGTGGCCAAGGGCGGCAAGACGCGCGTCAAATACAAATATTCCAACCGTTTTATCGTGGTGCAGCGCAATGGTCTGCCGATGAAGAACAAGTAATTTATTATGGGACGTTCGATAAAAAAAGGTCCGTTTGTTGAGAATCACCTGCTGGAAAAAATCCAGAAGGCGAAGGACACCAAGCAAAAGACGCCGATCAAGACCTGGTCGCGCCGGTCCATGATTACGCCGGACTTTGTCGGGCTGACTTTTACGGTGCACAACGGGAAGATTTTCAACCCGGTGTTCGTCACGGAAAACATGGTGGGTCACCGCCTCGGCGAATTCTCGCCGACGCGCGTCTTCAAGAAACACGGCGCCCACACGGCGAAGGCGGAGGCCAAATAGCATTATGCAAGTTTTCGCAATCTTAAAAAATGTTCCGATGTCCGCGCAAAAGATGCGCGAAGTCGTCCGGCAAATCCAGGGCCTGCCCGCGCTCGAAGCGCAGTCGGTGCTGAAGTTTGTGCCGCGCAAGGGCGCGCGCCTCGTCGCCAAGACCCTCGACTCCGCCATCGCCAACGCCGAGAACAACAACCATCTCAAACCCGAGAACCTGCGGGTCAAAGAGGCGGTCGCCGGCACGGCCACCACCCTCAAGCGGTTCACCCCCAAGGCGCGCGGCTCGGCCGGCCCGATCCTCAAGCGCCGCTGTCACATCAAAATCACTTTGTCGGACGAATAATTGGTATGGGACAAAAAACTAATCCAATCGGCCTGCGCGTTGCGGTCAACAAAGACTGGCGTTCCAAGTGGTATGCCGGCAAAAAAGAGTTTGGCGGCCTGCTCACCGAGGACCGCAAGATTCGCGAGCTGCTGAAAAAGAAGCTCGAGTCCGCCTCCGTGCCGAGAATTTTAATCGAGCGCGCCGCCAGCCGCTGCCGCGTCACGATTTTGACCGCCCGCCCCGGCGTGGTCATCGGCCGCAAGGGCTCCGAGATTGACAAGCTGAAAGAGGAAATCAGCAAGCTGACCGGCAAGGAAGTCTACGTGGACATTGTCGAGATCAAGACGCCCGAGTTGGACGCCCAGTTGGTGGCGGAAAACATCGCGCTGCAACTCGAACGCCGCGTTTCGTTCCGCCGCGCCATGAAGAAATCGCTGCAAACCGCGAAGGATTTCGGGGCCGAGGGCATCAAGATCCGTTGTGCCGGTCGTTTGGGCGGGGCCGAACTGGCCCGCGTCGAAATGTATCACTGGGGCCGGGTGCCGCTGCACACGCTGCGCGCCAATATTGATTATGGTTTCGCCGAGGCGCTGACCGTCTATGGCAAACTCGGGATCAAAGTCTGGATTTGCAAGGGCGACAACAAGCCGCAGAAGGCCGTTGCGCCCGCTCCGGCGCCGGAAATTACGATTGGATGATTCAGCACGATTTTTGTTATGTCAATGCAACCAGCCAGAGTTAAGTTTCGCAAAATGCACCGGGGTCACCGGACCGGGCTTGCCCACCGGGGCAGCACCGTCGCGTTCGGCGAATTTGGTTTGATGTCCTGTGAACGCTGCTGGCTGGACACCAAGCAGATCGAAGCCGCCCGCGTGGCCATCGCCCGCAACATGAAGCGCCACGGCAAAATGTGGATCCGCATTTTCCCGCAGAAATCCTTCACCAAGAAGCCGTTGGAAACCCGGATGGGCAAGGGCAAGGGCCCCCTCGAATCCTGGGTCGCCGTCATCCGGCCGGCCAACGTGTTGTTTGAAGTGGACGGTGTGACCGAGGCCGTGGCCCGGGAATCCATGCGGTTGGCGGCCACCAAGCTGCCGATCAGAACTAAATTTATCGCGCGGCACCAGAAGGTGAGCTAAACTGAACGGCTATGAAATTTGTTGAATCCAAAGATATGACCCTGGCGGAACTCGCGGCCAAAAGCCGCGACCTGCGCCAGGAAATGTTCAACCTGCGCCTCCAGCAGGCCAGCGCGCAACTGGAAAAACCCGCCCGCCTGCGGACCCTGCGCAAAGACATCGCCCGTTTGGAAACGCGCATCTCCCAACTCCACAACAAGGCGAAGGCCGCCTGATTTTTGTATGTCTGAAACTGTCACCCAACCGGAAGTCGTCCAACCCGCGCCCGCCGCCCAACCGCCGGTCGCCGCCCGCGGCCACCGCAAAGAACGCGTCGGCGAAGTCGTCAGCAGCAAGATGGCCAAGACCATCGTCGTGCGCGTGGAACGCCGTTTCCCCCACCCCCAGTTCAAAAAAATCGTCACCGCGTATAAGAAATTTTACGCCCACGACGAAAAAAACGAGGCCAAAGTCGGCGACACCGTGCGGATCGAGGAAACCCGGCCGCTCTCCAAATTGAAACGCTGGCGCCTGGTCTCCGTCGTCGAGCGCGCCGTGCAGGAAACCCCGGTCGCCGCCTGATTAATTTTTTATGTTGCAAGTTCGTTCCAGTCTGGATGTTGCGGATAATACCGGCGCGAAGATCGCCTGGGCCATCGGTGTCTTGGGCCGCAACCAAACCTTTGCCGGCATCGGCGACGTGATCAAAGTCCACATCAAGGTCGCCGCGCCGGACGGCTCGGTCAAAAAGGGCGAGGTCCATGATGCCGTGATCGTGCGCACCCGCCAGATCATCCCGCGCAACGACGGCTCCTACCTCCGGTTTGACCGGAACGCCTGTGTCATCATTGACAAGGAATTGAACCCCAAGGGCACCCGTATTTTCGGTCCCGTGGCGCGCGAATTGCGCGACAAGAAGTTCATGAAGATTATCTCCCTGGCCCCGGAAGTGATTTGAAGTTATGTCTAAGTTCCATGTAAAAAAAGGTGACGAAGTGGTGGTGCTCGCCGGCCGCGAAAAAGGCAAGCGGGGCCGGATCATCTCCATCCTGGCGCGCAAAGACCGCGTCATTGTCGAGGGCGTGCAGCTCATCAAGCGCCACACCCGCAAAAGCCAGCAGCACCCGCAGGGGGCCATCGTCGAAAAAGAAGGCTCCATCCACGTCTCCAATGTGATGACCGCCGTGAATTTTGACGCGCGCGCCGCCAAGCGGACGCCCGCCCCGGCCACAACCTGATTACAATTTAATTTGTCACGGCCAAATCCGTGAACCTAAAAATGAAAGCCCGACTTTACGAAAAATACAAAAACGAGGTCATGCCCGCCCTCAAGGCCAAGCATAACTACTCGAATGTCCACGAAATTCCCAAGTTTGTCAAAATCGTCGTGAACATGGGCGTCAGCGCCTCCCTCGAAAAAGGCGCCATCGAGGACGCCGCCAAGGATTTGACCCTCATCACCGGCCGCAAGCCCGCCACCAGCAAGTCCCGCCACAGCATCGCCAACTTCAAGTTGCGCGAAGGCCAGGTGATTGGCTGCCGCGTCACCCTCCGCCGCGACGAGATGTATGAGTTTTTTGACCGCCTGGTCGCCGCCGCGCTGCCCCGGATTCGCGATTTTCGCGGGCTTTCCCCCCGCAAATTCGACGGTCGCGGCAATTACACCTTTGGCGTGTCCGACCAGACCATTTTCCCGGAAATCGAATTGGAAAAAATCAAACGCCAGCAGGGCATGGACATCACCATCGTCACCACGGCCGGCCAAGACGCCGCCGCGCTGGATCTGCTGAAACTGATGGGCTTTCCCTTCGCGGAGAAATAATTTTTTATGGCCAAGAAATCATGGATTGAGCGCAACAAGCGCAAGTCGGAGACGGTGAAGAAGTATGCCGCCCTCCGCGCTGAATTAAAGGCAAAGCGGGACTACGCCGGTCTCGCCAAGCTGCCCCGCGACGCCAGCCCAACCCGGTTGGTCAACCGCTGTTCCATGAGCGGCCGCCGCCGCGGCTATCTGCGCAAGTTCGGCTGTTCGCGCATGACCTTCCGCGAATCCGCGCTGAACGGCTTGATTCCCGGAGTAACCAAGGCGAGCTGGTAATTTTTATGAGCGATCCGATTTCTGACATGTTGACCCGCATCCGCAACGCCAGCCGCGCGTTGTTGCCGGCGGTGGAATTGCCGCACTCCCGGATCAAGGAGGGCGTCGCCCGCATTTTGAAAAATGAAGGGTATGTGACCGAGGTGTCCGTGGATGGCAAGGTCATCAAGAAGCTGAAAATCCAGCTCAAATACCAGGGCCGCAAGGCCGTGATCGAAGGTTTGAAACGCGTCAGCAAGCCCGGCTTGCGCAAATACGTCGGCTCCACCGAAATCCCCCGCGTCCTGGGCGGCATGGGCGTCTCGATCCTCTCCACGTCCGAAGGCGTGATGACCGGCACGCAGGCCAAAAAGAAAAACTTGGGCGGAGAACTCCTCTGCTACATCTGGTAATTATTTTATGTCGCGAATTGGAAAACAACCGATTGCCATTCCCCCGAAGGTCAAAATCGAGGTGAAGGGGCAGAAAGTCCTCGTCGAGGGGCCCAAAGGCAAACTCGACTGGGAATTGCCCAAGCGCACCAGCTTGAAGGTCCACGACGGGAAAATTTTGGTCAGCCGGGACGGCGAAGACGCGCAGGCCAGGGCCTTGCACGGCCTGAGCCGGGCGCTCGTCAACAACATGGTCAAGGGCGTGACCGACGGCTTTGTGAAAAA
>Ga0302319_10020217_pt1 | contig 12051 bp, 11 predicted proteins | sample Bog_T0_2_FD_203319 | JGI IMG/M metagenome (GOLD analysis project Ga0302319, IMG submission 203319) | Peat permafrost microbial communities from Stordalen Mire near Abisko, Sweden - Bog_T0_2 | ecosystem: Environmental > Terrestrial > Soil > Wetlands > Peat | place: Sweden: Abisko, Stordalen Mire... | reverse complement strand
CTGGATTGCGCGGGCGCAAGGCGGCGTATCTTTCCGGCGCCGTCTTCCTGGTGATGCTGGCCGTGCTGGCCGCCAACGTCTTCAGCCATGTGCACAGGTACGGTCCGCGATGAGCATCGTGCTGATTGGCGTCAACCACAAGACCGCGCCCATTGCGCTGCGCGAGCGCATCGCCATTGCGCGCGAGGCACTGCCGGAGGCGCTGCGCGCTCTGGCCGCCGAGCCGGGCGTCAGCGAGTGCATGATTGTCTCGACGTGCAACCGCGTGGAGGCGCTCACCATTGTGGAATCAGCCGGCGTGGGGCTGGCCGGCTTTTTGCATCGCCACTTCGGCCTGGAGCCCGCGCTGCTGGCTCCGCACCTCTACGAACATCGCGACCAGGAGGCGGTGCGGCACTTGTTTCGCGTGGCCGCCAGCCTGGATTCAATGGTGGTGGGCGAGCCGCAGATTCTCGGCCAGGTGAAGGAGGCCTTCAATGTTGCGCGCGCAGCCGGTACGGTGGGTGGCCAGCTTGAACACCTGTTGCAGAGCGCCTTCACCGCCGCCAAAAAAGTTCGCTCGGAGACGGAGATCGGCGCGAACTCGGTTTCGATTGCCTCTGTTGCCGTCGAACTGGCGCGCAAAATCTTCGGCACACTGGAAGGCCGCACGGTTTTTCTGGTGGGCGCGGGCGAGATGAGCGAGCTGGCCGCGCGGCATTTGGTGCAGCAGGGCGCGGGGACGATTCTGGTGACCAACCGGACTCTGGAGCGCGCGCGGCAGATGGCGGAGAGCTTTCAGGGCGAGGTGATTCCCTTCGAGCAGATATACGAGGCGGCCAGCCAGGCCGACATCGTGATCAGCTCCACCGGCGCGCCGCATCCCATCTTTGGACGCGAGCACGGCATGGCCTTTCTGCATCGCCGCCGCAACCGGCCCATGTTCTTCATTGACATTGCCGTGCCGCGCGACGTGGACCCGGCGATGGGCGAGCTGGAGGGAATTTTTGTTTACGACATCGACGACCTGCAAGCCGTGGCCGCAGCGCACCTGAATGAACGCAGCCGCTCAGCGTCGGAGGCAGAGGCGCTGATTGCCACCGAGGTCGCGCGCTTTCATCAGCGGCTGCTCGCGGTGAACGCCGCGCCGGCGATTGTGGCGCTGCAACAGCAGGCCGAGGAGATTCGCCAGGCGGAGTTGAAGCGTGCGCAGGCAAGGCTCGGCCCGCTAAGCGCCGAGCAGATTGCGGCGGTCGAGGCGCTGACGCGCGGGCTGGTCAATAAATTTCTTCACCCACCGATGCAGGCGCTCAAGCAAGCCGCGCGCGAGAATGACGAGACGCGGCTGGTTGCGCTCTGCGAGGCGTGGTCGCTGCCTGCGGTGGAAGTGAATGCAGTTGACGAGAAAGGTATCACGGAAGAAGCAAATACAATTGGCGCGCACGAGGAGATAGATTGAACGAGATCACTGGCGGGGTCGAGAAAAAATGAATCTGCGCATCGGAAGCCGCGGCTCGCAACTCGCCCTTTGGCAGGCCCGCCACATCGCCGCGCTGCTCTGCGCTGAGGGCCACATGGTCGAGATTGAGATCATCAAGACGACCGGTGACCGTCTGCAAGAGATTACATTCGCACAAGTCGGGGCCATCACTGGCGACAAGGGAATGTTCACCAAAGAGATTGAGGAGGCGCTGGCGGCGGGGCGCGTGGACCTGGCCGTGCACTCGCTCAAAGACCTGCCTACGGAGCTGCCGGAGCCGTTCACTCTGGCCGCGACGCCTGCGCGCGTGGACCCGCGCGACGTCTTCGTTTCGGTGAACTACGCGAATCTGGCGGCGATGCCCCAGGGAGCGCGCGTGGGCACCAGCAGCCAGCGGCGGCGGGCGCAATTGAAGGCGCTCAGGCCAGACATTGAGGCGGTCGAGTTTCGCGGCAACGTGGACACACGCCTGCGCAAGCTGGCCGAGGGGCAGGTGGACGCGATTCTGCTGGCCGCGGCGGGCCTCGACCGGCTGGAAAAGACCGAATGGGTGCGCGAGCGGCTGGAGCCGGCTGAGTTTTGTCCGGCGGCTGGGCAGGGCGCGCTGGGCATCGAGACCCGCAAGAACGACGCGGCGACGAGCGCGGCGGTGGCTTTTCTCGACGACGCGGCCACGCGCTTCGCCGTCACCGTTGAGCGGGCGGCGCTTGCGGCGCTCGGCGGCGGTTGCCAGGTGCCCATCGGCGTTCATTGCCGTTTGGCGTCAGAGGATTGGTACGAAGCCTTTGCCGTCGTCGCCGCACCAGAGAGCGGGCAGGCTGTGCGCGTTTCTCTTCGCGCTTCACTCGCGGAGGCTGGCCCCATCGCGCTGGGCCAGCTTGTTGCGCAAATGCTGATCGAAGCCGGAGCCGCCCCGCTGCTGGCGGCTGCGGGGAGCTTGCAATGAGCGCGCAGCCGCTGGCCGAGCAGCGTGTGCTGGTGACACGCGCTCTGCATCAGGCCGGCAAGCTCAGCGAGGCGTTGCGCGCGCTGGGCGCAGAGCCGGTTGAAGTGCCTGTGCTGGAGATTGTTGCGCCTGCCTCATTCGAGCCACTCGATGAGGCGCTGCGCAATCTTGCTCGATACGACTGGCTCATTCTCACCAGCGTGAATACGATTCAGGCGCTCACTGCGCGTGCGGCGCTCGTCGGCGTTAATCCGACAGATGCGGAGGGGTTGCAGGTGGCTGCCATCGGCAGCGCAACGGCCGAGGTGGCGCGGCACAATGGGTTTAATGTTGCGGTTGTGCCGGATGAGTATGTGGCAGAGAGTTTGCTGGAATTGTTGCGCGATCAATTGGCCGGAAAAAGAGTGTTGCTGCCTCGCGCCGCCGTTGCCCGCGACCTGATCCCCGATGCTCTGCGGGCGGCTGGCACCGAGGTCGATGTGGTCGAGGCCTATCGCAATGGTTTGCCGGAGGCCGCGCCGGAACTGCTGCGCCGCGCCCTCGCCAACCGGCTGGATGCGGCCACATTTACCAGCTCGTCGAGCGCAACGCATCTGGCTGAGGCGGCGCGCGTGGCAGGCGTAGCATGGCCATTCGCGGACGTCCCGGCGGTTTCCATTGGGCCGATTACGAGTCAGACTCTGCGCGAGTTGGGCTGGCCGCCCGCAGCCGAGGCCACGCCTTCTGACATTGCGGGATTGATTGACGCTATTGTGCGGATCTTATCGCCGCACAACACTGACCATTGCTGACAACTTGACAAGCGGCACTTAATGCCCCGCCACGCCGAGGTGTATAGCCCCTAGGCTGGCCAGCGCCGTTGCCCACGGAACCAGCAGGAAGAGCAGCAGCGCTGCCGCGCCCGCGGCCAGCCACGCCGCATAAGAGCGCAGATTGCCCGATTGCCAGCGTTGCAGGATCGCTCCGGCAAAGTTGGCGATGCCGCCCAGCATCCACGCCGCGCCGCCCAGAATGCCGATCTCTACGACCCACTCCAAAATGTACTTCGAAAATGCGAGCAGCGGCTTGACAACCGTCGCGCCGTAAAACTCATCGACGAAATACTTATTCACTAGCAAATTGTATGTGCCCGGAAGAACAGTAGCGCACTGCGCCGGACGCGCAGGCTTGCGCCGATAAAACTTATCGGCGAGCAGCCAACCTTCCAGCGCCATAAAAACAGCCACAATGCTAAGGATAAGTTCCCAGGAAAGCGAGAAATGATAAGTAGAAAAAGAGAAATGGTAACTGCCCGCATCGGGTACGATAACTCCGACGGAAGGCTCCAAAAAGACGCTTATTCTCTGGATGCCGATCCAGCCGCCGCCGATTGACAACAGCGCCAGAATCACCAGCGGCCCGCGCATCGACCACGGACTCTCGTGCGGATGAATCTCAGGGCTGCGTGACTCGCCCATGAAGGCCATATACCAAAGCCGGAACATATAGAAGGAAGTAAGCAGCGCTGTTAAAACGCCCACAAACCAGAGTAACTTGCCGCCTGTTCCATGGAAAAATGCCGCATAAAGGATGGCGTCTTTGGAAAAGAATCCGGCGAATGGCCAGAATCCAGAGATAGCCAGAACGCCCACGGTAGTTACCGCGAATGTAACTGGCAGCTTCCTCCACAATCCTCCCATCTTTCGCAAATCCTGCTCTCCGCCCAGCGAGTGAATCACCGCGCCGGCCGCGAGAAAAAGCAGCGCCTTGAAGGAGGCATGAGTTACCAGATGGAAGATTGCCGCCGAGTAAGCCGCCACGCCGCAGCCGAGAAACATATAACCTAACTGCGAGATCGTCGAGTAAGCCAGCACACGCTTGATGTCATTCTGCACCAGAGCAATAGTCGCGGCAAAGATAGCCGTCGCCGTGCCGATAACAGCTACCACGCCGAGAGCAAATGGCGAGTGGGCAAACAAGACATGAGTTCGCGCAACCATGTAAACGCCCGCCGTCACCATCGTCGCCGCGTGGATCAGCGCGGAGACAGGCGTGGGGCCTTCCATCGCATCCGGCAGCCAGATGTAGAGCGGTAACTGCGCGCTCTTGCCTGCCGCGCCTAGCATCAGGCAGAGGGCAATCACCGTGACCACGCCGCCCTGCCAGCCGGGATCCTGTCCTAACTTGGCGGCTATCTCAGTAAAAGTCAGCGTGCCGAAGTTGGCGACAAGCAGAAACATCGCAATCAAGAATCCGACGTCACCGATGCGGTTGACGATGAAGGCCTTTTTGCCCGCATCAGCCGCTGATTTTTTCTGGAAGTAGAAGCCGATCAGCAGGTACGACGCCAGTCCCACGCCCTCCCAGCCAACAAACATCACCAACGCGTTTCCGGCCAGCACCAGCACGGTCATGAAAAACAAGAACAGATTCAAATACGAGAAGTAACGCGCGTAGCCCTCGTCGTCGTTCATGTAGCCGACGGAATAGACATGAATCAAAAAACCGACGCCGGTGACGACCAGCAACATCACCAGTGAAAGCTGATCGAGAACGAAGCTGAAGTCGATGTGCAGCGCGGAGATGTTGAGCCAGGGCAGCGGGCAGGTTTCGACGTTCGGCAGAAAAATGGATCCAGAAGTCGCTACACATCCTTTACAGACTGTGTAGCCGTATGAATATGCTAACCTGGCACAATCCAACACAACAAAGAACGACGCGAATGGCGCTAGCAACGCGAATGAGGTTACAAGCCACTTGGGCAAGCGTCGGCCCAAAATTCCATTGATGAGGAACCCCGCAAAAGGCAGGATCGGAATTAGCCAAAGATGGAAAGAATAATTCATAGTTTCATCCGGTCGATGCGGTCGACAGCTAAAGTTGCGCGGGCGCGGAAGACGGCAATGATAATGGCCAATCCCACGGCAGCCTCCGCCGCGGCCACCATCATCACAAAGAAGACGAATATCTGCCCCTTCACCGCGTGCCACTGATGGGCGAATGTTACAAACGATAGATTCACGCCATTGAGCATCAATTCAATTGACATGAAGATGGTAATCAGATTGCGCTTGATGAGAAAGCCAGCCACGCCGAGCGAAAACAAGATTGCGCTCAAGATGAGATACCAGGAAAGCGGAACTTCCTGCGACAAAAATGAGCTCATTGCTCGCCCTTCCTTTCTTCGGCCTTGCTGCCGTCGTGACCGGCCAGCGCAACCGCGCCTAGAATCGCGATGAGAATCAGCACGGATGTTACCTCGAAGGGCAGCAGAAGTTTGGTGAAGAGCACGGCGCTCAACTCTGCTGTTGAAGTAATTCCGTCGCTTAGCCGAGCCACGCCCAGGCCTTGCATGTGCAGAATCACAATGGCGATCATGGCCAGAATCGCGACCACCGCGGGAAAGCCTACAACGCCCCCCACACGGCTTCCCATCGTGCGTTCCTCGCGTCCAGCGTTGAGCAGCATCACGACAAAGGTGAAGAGCACCATGATAGCACCGGCATACACGATGACCTGCGCGATGGCCAGAAACTCAGCGCCCAGCAATAAGTAAAGCACGGCCAGCGAAGTCATCACCACAATCAGCGACAAGGCGCTGTTGATGGGATGGCCCTGAAGGAGAAGATTAATCGCTCCCGCAAGGCAGAATCCGGCAAAGACAAGAAACAGAATCAAGTGCATCACTCACTCCGAGTCCCAATTATAACTCAACGGTAAGCCAGCCACAGGCTAATCGCGACTATGTTGAGCATGGCCAGCGGCAGCAGCCAGCGCCAGCCGAAGTTCATCAGTTGGTCATAACGAAAGCGCGGAAGCGTCCCGCGCACCCACACATACAAAAACAGAAAACAGAAGACCTTGAGCACAAACCAGAAGATAGGAAAGAGTGCGTGGACAAGCATACTCTGCGGCGGTGGAATCAGGTCGCCGAAGGGGCTGGTCCAGCCGCCAAAAAACAGCAGCGTGGCCACGCAACCTACAGTAATCATGTTGGCATACTCGGCCATAAAAAACATGGCGAACTTCATCGAGCTGTACTCGGTGTGATAGCCGCCGGTCAGCTCGCTCTCTGCTTCTGGTAAATCAAAGGGCGAGCGGTTGGTCTCGGCATAGGCGGCTGTCAGGTAAATGAAAAAAGCCACAAACTGCATTCCGCCAAAGATATTCCAGGTCAACATTCCCTGTGTTGCCTGCTGCTCCACAATAACACGTAAATTGAGCGATCCGGCGCGCAGAACTACGCCCACCAGCGAGAGTCCTAGTGCTAACTCATAACTCACTAATTGCGCCGAGGAGCGCAGCGCGCCCAGCAGCGAATACTTATTGTTGGACGACCATCCAGCAAGCGCAATGCCGTATACGCCAATCGAAGTAACTCCCAGAATCACTAGCAATCCGATGTTCACATCGGAGATCTGAAAGAGATGCGGGCTGCCAGCAACAGAAACCGGCTCGCCAAATGGGACAACAGCAATCGAAATAAGCGCGCAACCCAATGCGATGATCGGTGCAATTAGATAAAGTGGACGGTAGACGCCGGCAGGAATAATGTCCTCTTTAAGGAAGGACTTCGCACCGTCGACGAGCGGCTGCAAGAGCCCGAATGGACCCACGCGGCTCGGCCCCCAGCGGTTCTGGATGCGTCCGACGAGTTTGCGCTCGAGCAGTACCGTGTATGCGACGGCAAGCAGCATCACCACCGTCACCACGGCCACCTTGAGCACACTCCATAATATGAACTGAAAAATCGTCACTTGCCTTCAGCCTCTTTACTTGATAACACTTTCAGCCCGCCAAATCGCGCCTGATGCTTTTTCAGTTCCTTGAGCGCCAAGCTATGCTCGCCCAGCATTCCGGAAGAATACAATCCATTGTGCGCGGGCACAAACTCTCCATGTCCAGCAATCGCTGCAACCGGCACAAAGCCCGGCTCAGTCTGGTCACCTTTGCCGTTCACGAGATTTACGCGGTCCACTGCATAACTCGGAACCAGCCGCGCAATCTCATCTAAGATCGCCATCGAATCAAACAAACCGTTTCTATCAAACAAAACCAAAGTTGATATATCGACTCCCATCGCTCCTGCGAGCCGCACAAGAATCTCGAACTCTGGTTTCACTCCTGCGCGATCCGCTGCCTTCTTCACTAACTGCACATCGCCATAGGTGTTCGTCACCGTACCTGTCTTCTCATAGAGGCTGGCGGCAGGAAAGACGATATCGGCCAGCGTTGCAGTTTGAGTTAGGAATAAGTCGGCGACGATGACAAATGTGTTCTTCAATGCAGCGAAATCCACGCCTGACTTTGTCACTGGGTCGGCCCCGACCACCAACAATCCGTCTAACTCGCCATTCGCTGCCGACTCCATCATCTCGGATAGTGTCTTGCCGGGAGTCGTGGGCAGTCCGGCATATTCGGCAAATGCGCCGGAATCCGTGACTGGCACATAACCCGGAAGCCGGTCCGGCAAGAGGCCCATATCCGACGCGCCGCGCGAGTTTGAGTAATCGCCGAGATAGGCAAAGCGCACATTGCCGCGCTTGAGTCCCCAGGCCACTAACTCCAAAAGTTGCACACCGCTGTACTCTGAGCCGAAGACCACTAGCAGCGACTCTTCTGCCAGCACAGCTTTGGCGAAGTCGGAGTTAATCTCGTCCAGATAGGCGCCGAATGCCGTGTAGCCATTGGTGGGTAGGCGCAATGTTAGCTTGGCCTGCCGCTCCAACTTGATAGCCTTCTCATTGGCAAGATAGAGCCGCGCGTGATTCAGGCGCACATTCGTTCGCAGATTCCAGGCCAGCAGTGGATGTTCTTCCGTGGGATTGCCGCCGACGAGCAGAATCGCCGGCGCGGTGGCCGTTTCGCGCAGGCTGGCTGCTTTATCCTTGTGTCCGGCCAGGGCCTGCGCAAAGGCCGCGTAATCCGCTGTGCGCTCGTGGTCAATATTGTTAGTGCGCAGCACGATTCGCGCAAACTTCTGCAGCAGGTAATTCTCTTCGTTGGTGGAATGGTTCGAGCCGATCACTCCAATCGCCGCACCGCTCTTGTTATCACGCACTTCCTTCAGCTTGCAAGCAGCCAATCGCAGAGCGGCTTCCCACGTAGCTTCGACGAGCTTTCCTTCGGCATTGCGGATCAGCGGCTTTGTCAACCGCTCCGCGCTCTCGACAAAGTCAAAGCCAAAGCGGCCCTTGGCGCAAAGAAAGTCGCCATTGATGCCGCTCTTGTCGCGATTGTTGGCGCGCACAATCTCAGCGCCATCGTTGGTTTGCCGCACACCCAGCGTCACCTTGCAACCATCGGCGCAATGGGTGCAAATGGTGGAGACGTGGTTCATCTCCCAGGGCCGCGTTTTATAGCGATAACTGCCGCTGGTGAGCGCGCCCACCGGGCAGATGTCGATGCACATTCCGCACTGCTCGCAATCGAGATGATCGCCGCCGTTTGGTGCGATGACTGAACCGACACCGCGATTCTGTATGCCTAGCGCCCACACGTCCATGCCCTCGCCGCAGACGCGGATGCAGCGATAACATAGGATGCAGCGCGGACGATCATAGTAAACCGCGGGCGACCATTGCTGTTCTTCGCGATGACTCTTGGCTTCGGTGTAGAGGCTCTCACCTGCGCCATATTGAAATGTTAGATTTTGCAGCTCGCACTCGCCGCCTTTGTCGCAGACCGGGCAGTCTAGCGGATGATTACCTAACAGCAATTCGAGAGTCGCCTTGCGCGCCTGCGTAATCTCAGGCGAATCGGTAACAAAGACCTGGCCCTCGGCGACAATGGTGGTGCAGGCGGTTTGCAGCTTGGGAACTTTCTCTTGGCGCACGACGCACATACGGCAGGCGGCCTGCAGGCTAAGGCCGGGGTAGTAACAGAAAGACGGAATATCAATGCCCGCCTTGCGGCAAGCGTCGATCAGCAGCGTCCCCGCGGGCGCCGTCAGCGTCTTTCCATCGACAATGAAGGTTACGTCAGCCATGCATATTGCCCTTCTGCAACTCCATAACTAACTTTACTGATTCGTCAACCAATTTTTTGAAGAGCTCCTGATTTCGGTCGACGGCCTGAATGCTTACTCCCAGCACTCGATACTCAAAACCCGCAAACGCCTTCGCCCTGCTAGTCTTAGGGATAACTTTAAGTCGCGCTGCCTTGATAGCGTCGAGGAGTTCCGAATTTCTTATTAGAAAGGAAGCCTTGTCTGCAGTCCGAGATACCACGATACAAGCTTTAAGCTTGCCCGGTTCAATCCGAAGAGATGTGTAATCTCCCACTTGGTTAATCTCAAGACCAGGATGTAACGCCGCGAGACGCTTTGCGACCTCAATCCTCCTTTGCTTCGAAATCTCACTCGCATTCATCGATGTTTCTCGCTTTCTACGCTGCAAATGTGAATCACTAAACTACCGCCAACTCCAAATGTCTTGCGAACGGGCAGGACTTCCCGTTCAGGTGCTCCTCGAACTCCTTGCGAAACTTCTTCACGAATCCCAAGATCGGCATGGCCGCCGCGTCGCCCAGCGGGCAGAAGGTCCGGCCCAGCATATTCTCGGCGAGATACTGAATGTTATCGATGTCCTTCGCCGAGCCGAGGCCCGCATGAAAGCGCGTCAGCGATTTCTTGAGCCAGTCGGTTCCTTCGCGGCAGGGGATGCACCAGCCGCAGCTTTCGTGCTGATAGAAGCTGATTGTGCGCAGCGCGAACTCGACGATACACGTAGCATCATCGATAACTACCACGCCGCCGGAGCCGAGCATCGAACCGGCCTTGCCCACCTGGTCGAAGTCCATGCCGATGTCGATCTCTTCCGGCAGCAGAACCGGCGTAGACGAACCGCCCGGAACGACGGCCTTCAATCCCCGCCCGCCGCGCACTCCGCCACCGACCTCGTAGATCATCTTCTTCAAGTTATAACCCATCGGCAGTTCATAGACACCGGGGCGCTCGATGTGGCCGCTCAGGCCGAAGAGACGCGTCCCTCCGTTGCGCGGCGAACCCACAGCGGCGTAGGCTGCCGCGCCCATGGCAATGATGTGCGGTACGGTGGCGATGGTCTCAGCGTTATTGATCACTGTCGGCCCGCCATAGAGGCCGACGACCGCGGGAAAAGGAGGCTTGATCCGCGGCACACCACGCTTGCCTTCGACCGACTCCATCAGCGCCGACTCTTCGCCCACTTCGTATGCGCCCGCGCCGGTCTGAGTTATAATTTGAAACTCCGTCTCGCTGCCGAAGATATTCTTGCCGAGAAAGCCGCGCTTGTATGCGTCGGCGACGGCTTTCTCCATAATTTCGAGTAAGTAACGATACTCTCCGCGCAGATAAATAAAGCCCAGCTTGGCGCCGATGGCGAGGCCCGCGATGATGGTGCCTTCGATGACCGCGTGAGGATCATGCAAAAAGATAAGATGGTCCTTGCAGGTTCCCGGCTCGCTCTCATCTCCGTTGACCAGCACGTACTTTGGCTTAGTGGATTGCTTGGGCACAAACGACCACTTCATGCCGGTGGGGAAGCCCGCTCCGCCGCGCCCCCGCAGGCTGCTGGCTTTCAACTCTTCGATAATCCACTCTGGCCCCTGCGCGAGAGATTTCTTTGCAGCCTCGTAGCCGCCGAGTTTGAGATAGCGGTCGATCCTGGCCGCACCCTTGCCGAAGCGCCGCGAGACAATCTTCACCTCGTCGGGATGGGAGACCAGCCTAGGCATGAGCGCCCTCTTTCCCGCGATAACCGGCAATAATTCCCGGCACATGTTCGGGATTTAACTCATCGTGATATTCGTAGTTGACCTGAATCGCCGGCGCCCACGAGCAGGCTCCGATGCACTCGACTTCTTCGAGCGAAAACAATCCGTCTGGTGTAACTCCCTTGTGTCCTATTCCCAACTCCTGCTGAAATCTCTCGTAGACGTCGTAGGCTCCGCGCAACATACAACTGATATTGGTGCAGACCTGCACGTTATATTTGCCGGCGGGCTTGAAGCGCAGCATGGAATAATAGGTGGCTACATTGCGCACATCTAACTCGCTGATGCCGATGCGCGCGGCGACTTCACTGATGACTGCATCCGACAAGTAGCCGGCTTCATCCTGCGCGTAAAGCAGCATGGGCACCAGCGCCGAACGCTTCAGCGGGTACTTTTCCACCAGTGCGTCGAAGCGCGCGGCCAGCCTGGGAGAAAAGACGCTCATGGTTTCATCGCTCATCGCATAACTCCCAGGTTCATCTCTTTGTTTTCCGCAGGGGCTAAATCCCCGGTTTCTTTGGTCCTGTTGCGGCACGACTAAAGCCGTGCCATGTTACAAAACAGACCTACATTCTGGTTTTACCACAACCTATAAAGCCCAGCAATTCTTGTTGCATTAGAGGCTTTCTTCGGCTGCACTCAGGGCAGGCTAACAGTCTTCCCTTTCAGAACATCGACTTATTCAAGGGCTCCTAAAGCCGTGCCCTTTCAAAACATTCCTCAATCAAATCCGCCGCGCAGAATGCCAGAAATGATATCCACCGCAATTTGATCAGGATGAATACCAATGGTTTGCTGCCCTTGTCCAACTGGCTGATGCATCTCTAAAGCAGAAGCATCAAGGTTGCAGGGATAGTCCTTGCGCGAGATTTCATAACCATTGGGAGGGCCGCTGAGGACGGCAGAGATTCGG
>Ga0302319_10020216_pt1 | contig 12052 bp, 8 predicted proteins | sample Bog_T0_2_FD_203319 | JGI IMG/M metagenome (GOLD analysis project Ga0302319, IMG submission 203319) | Peat permafrost microbial communities from Stordalen Mire near Abisko, Sweden - Bog_T0_2 | ecosystem: Environmental > Terrestrial > Soil > Wetlands > Peat | place: Sweden: Abisko, Stordalen Mire... | reverse complement strand
CTTAGGTGATGAAATGCAATCTCCAGAAATCAAAAATACAATACCGGCGACTCTGCAAGACCCGGCCGCGCGAAGATTTTGGAGTGCTCTTCTCGCGACCGGCGCGGTAGCGGGCCTGGGTGCGGGCTTATTAACCCGGCTTCTGGAGTTGTCTCAGCGTTTGCTGTGGGGCGGCTCTGGAACGGACATTTTGGCGGCGGCACAAAAAGTGAGCGCCTCTCGCTGCATCCTCAATTTGGTGGCTGCGGGGTTGGTCACTGGGATCGGGCAGATTGTTCTCAAGCGGTTGTCCAGTGGCAATGGCATCGATACTACGGCAGCCATCTGGTTTTACGCTGGCCGTCTGCCCATGTTGCGCACTTTAGGCAGCGCGGTTCTCTCGGTTGTCGTGGTGGGTATGGGAGCTTCTTTAGGCCGCGAAGGTGCGCCGAAACAAGTTGGAGCGGTCTTCGCGAATTGGTTTTCGGACCTTGCTCGCCTCTCCGATGAGCAACGTCGTCTTTTGGTGTCGTGCGGCGCGGGTGCGGGTATGTCAGCGGCTTATGGAGTCCCTTTGGGAGGCGCTTTGTTTTCGCTAGAGGTCATGCGCGGCGTGTTGGGTTTGCGCTATATCTTGCCCGCCATGTTCTGTTCTATTATCGCCACTGCGGTGGCCTGGACCATGCTTCCGGACGCGCCCACTTACCTGATCCCTACCTACACAAGTTCTGTTGTCTTGCTGCCGGCGGTGCTGTGTGGCCTCGTAGGAGGTTTGTTCTCCGTTGTCTATGTTCGCTCGATGACCTGGGCGGAGCGCAATAAACCCGCAAATTGGCGCCGGATTGTCGTTCCTATCGTGGGACTCGCGCTGCTGGGGTTGGGTGCAGTTTGGTTTCCCCAACTGCTGGGAAACGGCAAGGATGTTTCTCAGTTGCTATTTTTCGGAGCGGTGCCCGCATTACTAGCGGTCACCCTTCTCGTTCTCAAACCGGCGGCAATTTTGTTATGCGTGCGCTGCGGCGTGCCGGGCGGACTGTTTACTCCTTCGCTCACCTCGGGAGCTCTTTTGGGTACAGTCATCGGTTATCTTTGGACCTGGATCTGGCCCGGAGTTCCGCTGGGACTGTTTGGCCTGCTGGGTGCCGGCGCAGTGTTGGCGGCCACCACCCAGGGGCCCATTTCCACTGTCGTGTTGTTGATGGAAATGACCGGTCGAGATCGGTCGTTCATTCTGCCGCTCCTGCTGGCCTCCGCCACTGCGACCTTACTCGCGCGGTCGATTGAAGCGCGCTCCATTTATGATGCTCGCCTGTCCGACGAACAGATCAAAACTCGCCAGGAACTCCGCCAGACGACGCGCATCGAGCCTGATCGCGCCACCGCATGAAACAATGATCTCGTCTCCCCATGCGAAAAACCTTCTTCTGCTTGGCATTACTCCTCGCAACCACGCCGATCTCTGCCCAGGACGTGAACAACCCCTGGCCGGCGGATCCGTACAACGCGAACAATCGCAAGCCTGACGAGCGATTCAAGGCCGACCTTCTGCTGGTTGTCGCGCACCCCGACGACGAAATCATGGCCGCCGCCTACATTGCCCGTTTGAGCGACGAAGGGAAACGCGTCGCCATTGTTTGGACGACGCGCGGCGATGGCGGCACCAACGATGTAGGACCAGAACAGGCATCGGCCATGGGCGATATTCGCGAGGTCGAGGCCATGCGCGGAGCTTGGTCTCTTGGCGTTACGAATATGTGGAACCTTGGCGCTCCCGACACTCCCAGTCAAAACCCGCTGGTCTCGCTCGAAACGTGGAATCACGCGCGCTGCTTAGACCGGCTCATCCGGCTCGTGCGTTTGACGCGGCCCTCCGTCATCCTCACTTGGCTGCCGCTGGGCGTCACCGGCGAAAATCACGGTGATCACCAGGCGGCCGGAGTTCTCGCCACCGAAGCCTTCGACATGGCGGGCGACCCCACCGTCTTTCCCGAACAGGTCACTCCCGCCAGCGAACCCAAACAGAACCTGAACCATTTGGAAGGTCTGCGCCCCTGGCAACCGCAGAAGATCTATTACTTCTCGAATCCGACTCACATGGAGTTCTTCGCCTCCCAAGGCCCGCAGTATCTCGCCTCCGAGATCTCTCCGAAGCGCCATGTCTCTTACGGCCAGATCGCGGCGGAGGAGTTCATCCTGCAGCGAACACAAGGCGGCGCAAGAGTGGAGCAGGCGATGCGCGAACACGGCGCGCAAGGTTTGGAGCGTCCGATTCCGCTCATGAAGCCGAGCGAGTTCATCCTGGGTAAATCGCTCGTGCCAACAGACACCACCGGCGATGTGTTTGCGGGTGTTGTTATGCGGGGTATTCCCTATCAGCGTTCGCCAGGCTATACACCGCCTACTTACAGCGCGCCTACTATAGAACTGGGTGGGCCATGGAACTTCTATCGCCAATTCTGGCAGGCGCACGGCCTTGATCACTTGGCCGCGCTTGTTCCTCCTGAACTGAGCATCCAGGGCGGCGGCACTCTCAGTATTCCTCTCATTGTCGAAAACCCAACCGGCGCTCCCATTGAGGTGAAATTTGCCGTGGAGTCCGCCGCGGGCTGGAAACTCCTGAACCTTCCGGCTGCCGCCACAATTGACCCGCAAACAAAATACTTCACGCGCGTGCAGGCCGCGGCGCCCTCAACGAAGCAAACCGGGTGGCAACAGTTTACCGTCTCCGCTGAGTCAAACGCCAAAAGCATCGGCCAAGTGTCACTGCGGGTTGAGATGACAAACTGGGCGCTTCCTCAATAAGCACCACCTCTAAAACACATCCCTACTCTCCATACTCCCCTCCACATCCTTCCGCGTCAGCAAAACACTACGCATCTCTTTCTTCTCGACCATCGGTAACTGATCCGTCATATGCGGCGAACCTTCCTGTGACGAATTCCCATAACTCGTAATCACTCGCGCCCGCGTGGGAGTTCCAAACTCCACCAAACACACAAATGTATCTCCCATCACCGCATTCCGTTTCGCCGCGTTCGCCGGCGCATAATTAAAAACACGAAACGCGCCTAACGCCCCCGGCCCGCCATTGGCCGGCAGATCCACATCCCCGCGCTTCAATCGCCGCCAATCTCCCCAAGGCGCGTCGATAGCGCCATACCTCTTCACAGCCTCATCCGACGCCGTCTCCAAGATCGCCGCGATCTGCGCCGGCGTCTGTTGCAAACCCCGTGGCGTGTCAAATGGCTTCAGCAAATCAAGCGGAACCTGAAATCTAAGCTTCGGCGCAATGATCTCAAACAAAAGCGCGCCGCGGCTTTCGGCCTCAGCCTGCCTGTCCCAAGCCTTCAAAACCTCGCCCGCCCGCTTTGCCTTCGCACTGTCAGACTGTTCCGCCGCTTTCACCAGTTCATCCACCACGCGGTCTGCCATCTCAAAGCGCGTCGAATGCTTCAACTCTTTCAACTCGTCAAAACTGATCTTTTCGTGCTCCGTGAGCATGCGCAAAGATCTGGTCGTCCGCCACAACTCATCTCGCCCCGCCGTCGTATAAGGCGCATAGTTCTCCGGCCGCAAAACAGTCGGATAGGTCGATGTCCAAGGCGGGTCGTTCGTGTTTTGCACAAATCCAGTAGCAGGATCAATCAATTTCGGCAAATCGTCATAGCTGTGTATCTTCGTCCAGAGAGTCTTCGAAGTTGTGCCATCCACCACGCCGTGCCAGAACGCGCTGTCGCCCTCGCTGCGCACCGGCAGCGTTCCGTTGAACAAATACATGATGTGTCCCGCGCGGTCGGCATAGGTAATGTTGAACGTCGGCACTTGCAGCCGTCGCACTTGCGCCTGGTATTCGGCGAACGTATGCGCCAGCGCCATCTTCCAATACTGCTCAATCGCGAAAGGCCGGTCGAGCCCCGCTGTCCGCTGCGCCACCACCACTCCGTCTTTATCCCAAACCACCGGCCCATGCACGCTGTTCTTAATCAGCATCGTCTCGTCTGCGCCGCCGCGAATCTTCAACGTTTCTGAGCGCGTCTCGAATGCCTTGCACACTCCGTCAAACACATAACAGTTACCGCGCACGTCGAGCTTATACAGATCGTTCGCATCAATCGAATTCACCGTCTGCGTGAACGCCAAATAATCGCTGAACACAAAACGCAGCATCGGAAAGCCCACCTGGCTCGCGCCATATAGATGAATGCCGGGCGCATTGAGATCAATCTCGTAATAGGTGTACCAATCGCGCCAAGGCAAATGTGGATTCATCAAAATCATGGTCCGCCCGCTCGCCGATTTCTTCGGAGCAATGGCCCACGCGTTTGATCCGATTCCTCCCAACCCCGGCCCATGCCCCGTCACCGCCGCTTCCACCGCGCCGGCACTCGTCAGATAACTGAACTGCATGATGCGGTGCGTGTGAATAACCGCGTCCGCGCCCGTCACCGGCAGCACTCGTTTCCGCTCTTCGCTCAAACCTTCCGGATGCCGCTTGGCATACTCATTCATCCCCGCCGCCCAGGCATCCAAATATTTTCGATACTCAGGCCTTTGCTGCCGGTACCACTCTTCGCCGCGTTCCGGCACGCCATTCACCCGCACCCAGCGGTCTTGCTTCACATTCTCATCATTCGGCCCAGGCCCCCAATATTCCGCCGCCCGACCGCGCGATTCGCCATACAGTTTCAAAATCAAATTTCCATGGCTCTGCATCAATGCGTAGCCATACCCAAAAAACAGTCCCTCAATATCCTTTGCATACACATGCGCCACGCCGTAGTGGTCCCATAAAATCTCAACCTTCGGTTGTGCCAGAAGGGGTAACGAGCACAAAAGCAGAGTAAAGAAGCGCATGTCGGGCAGTATGCCACAGACGCCCCGCAAAACCGCGAGTACGATACTGCAATTTGGGCTATCCGTTCGTTTTCTCGTTGCCGGAGCGCCTGGTTCGCTCTATCAGCGCGCTCACCGGCGGTTTGCTGCGCGAAGCCGGTATCATCCTTTTGCCCGCGCATCTCCGCCGCACCGCGCTCTATCGCGTCATGGTGGAAGTGACTCTGCGCTTTCTCATCGAAGAGTTGGGCCGCGTCAAAGGCGTCTATGCCAAGAACGCCGATCTCGAAGGTTTCCTGGTCAAGCGCACCGCAAGCCACGGCATCGAGCTGTTGGGCCTGCTCACGCTGCACGTTTCTCCCATCTGGGTGCTCGCCGCGTTAGCCGATGCCACCGGCGCCGGCCACGCCCTCATCGAACAGATCGCCGAATCTCTCAAAGAAGAAGGATTGCTTGAGCGCAACGCGCAGTTTGAAACGCTCGACCAAGTCCTGAACGGCCTCGAAAAAACCAGCGCCCACTTGGCCGATACGCTCAATATGCCGCCGGTCACTCTCCACGGCCTGCGCCGCGAATGGCAGAAGCTGCGCGAGGTATTGCCGACGGTTCCCCTCGCGAACCGCCCCAGCCTTGTCAAACTTGAATCTCTGTGGACCATGCTGGTGGCTGCGTCCGCTGACGAACACCAAACTGTCTTCGCCCTTTGCTCCACGCTGGCCGTCGGCGCTCTAGCCGAACTACCCGCCAATGTGTTCTGGCTATCGCGCGCCGCCCAAACCGCCGCCAAACGCACCGGCCAGTTGCTCGGCGAAACGCTGCTCGATCATTATGTCCTGGCCTTGAATGAAATCACTTCCGAGGGCTTTCTGGCCTACTGGCGCAAACAATTCCACCCCTATTTGACCGCGGCGGCCCTGCAATTTGCCCCCGCCAACGAATCCACCACCGAGCGCCTCCTGCGCCCCAAGAAACGACCGTAACTCCCGCCTCCCTTTCGCCGAATTACAATGCAGATATGCAACGCCGAACATTTCTCAGCCTTAGTTTTTCACTAGCCGCAGGTTCCCGGCTGGCGCAAGCCTTCGCCAAGAGCCCCAAGTTGGTCAAGATCGTGGATTTTTCCAACACCGGTCAACGCCTAGGAGTCGAAGAAGTGGAGAAAGTGCAAAAGCCCGATGCCGAATGGCGTAAGCAGCTTACGCCCGAACAGTTTGAGGTGACGCGCCATGAAGGCACAGAGCGCCCCTTCACCGGCAAATATTGGGATAACCATGAGCACGGCCTCTACAAGTGCATTTGTTGCGGCACCGCCTTGTTTTCCTCCGAGACCAAATTTGAATCCGGCACCGGCTGGCCCAGTTTTTGGGCGCCCATTGCCAAAGAGAACGTCCAGAGCCGCACGGACATGAGCCTGGGCATGGTGCGCAACGAAGTGAAATGCGCTAAATGCGATGGTCACCTCGGCCACGTTTTCGATGACGGCCCACGCGAACACGGCGGCCTGCGCTATTGCATGAATTCCGCCTCGCTAGACTTTATTAAAGGCTAGCCGCGTCGTTTGCATCACACCTTAACTGGTCATTTTCAACATCACAAAGGTTTCGCTTCGCGCTTTCTGAAGAATCCGCGCGACGTAATCGTCTATCTGCCTCCCGATTATCATAGGGAGCGCGAGGCGCGTTATCCCGTGCTCTACATGAATGACGGCCAAAATCTCTTCGACGCTGTGACCGCGTTCGGCGGCAACGAGTGGGGTTTAGATGAGACGGCTGAGCGCCTTATCAAGGCGGGAGAAATCCAGCCGCTCATCATCGTCGGCGTTTACAACACCGGCATGGAGCGCGTTGCCGAATACACCCATGTCAAAGACAAACGTGGCCGTGGTGGCCGGGCGCGCGCTTACGGCAAACTGCTTGTCAACGAACTCAAACCGCTCATCGACCGCGAATACCGCACTCTGCCCGATTGCTCGAATACCGGCATCGGCGGTTCCTCTCTCGGCGGGTTGGTGAGTCTCTATTTCGGTTTAGAGCATCCTGAAATCTTCGGCAAGTTGATGGTGATGTCGCCGTCGGTCTGGTGGGCCAACGCCGCCATTCTCAAGGAAGTTTCCAAGGTCCGCCACAAAATAAGGCAGAAAATTTGGCTCGATGTCGGCGGCAAAGAAGATACCCGCCCTGAAATTTTCGTCCAGCAAGTAGAGGCCTTGCGCGATGCCTTGATTGACAAAGGCTGGGTCTGGGGCGACGACTTGGCGTTCGCCGCAGATGCCGACGGCGGCCATAACGAATCCGCCTGGGGCCATCGTGCTCCCAGCGCCTTGAAATTTCTGTTTCCTCCCGTCGAACGCTGAATCTTCGTCTCCGCTACAATTCTGCCTATGGCTGTCACTCGAAATATGGTCACCACCGCCTTTGTGCTGGATGGCTTCAAGATTACCAGGAACTTGGGTGTCGTGCGCGGCATAACGGTCCGCTCGCGTTCCATCTTCGGTACCATCGGCGGCCAATTGCAAACAGTGGTTGGCGGCAACATCAGTGCCTTCACCAAACTGTGTGAATCGGCGCGCGAAGAAGCCTTCAAATTACTTTTGCAACACGCCGAGGAGATTGGCGCCAATGCCGTGATCGGGATGCGCTATGACGCCAACGAAATTATGGCGGGCGTGACGGAAGTCTTGGCGTACGGCACTGCGGTATTTGTCGAACCCGTCTGACTCTTGGGACCTTTTGTGTTACGTTCGGAGCATAGTCGGAGCGTATTGACCGGCTTTAGGGCGCGCTCGCGCTCTGGGCCCCTAAGTAAACGATGGAAGATTGCGAAGTACGAAGCGGCAGGAGTGACGAACTCAATGGCCTGCGCGGGTTGGCGGCGCTGACCGTTGTTTTCTGCCATTTTTTCAGCCTTTATCCCGATTCGCACTGGACCCTCTTCTGGAAAATCTCTCCGCTTTCTATTCTGACCTCTGGCCGCGGATCGGTGGTGATCTTCTTTCTCCTAAGTGGTTTCGCGCTTCACCGCATGCTGCTGAAAATTGCCCCGCTTCGTTACCATGCGTTCGCCCTGCGTAGGATTACCCGCATTTACGGCCCCTACCTCGCTGCCCTGGCCCTCGCTTTGGCCGGGAATTACTGGCTGTCGGGCGGCGTGCGCCCAGACTTTAGCGATTGGTTCAATCAGACATGGCCCGTGCCCATAAATCGAACCGCGGTTTGGCAGCACGTCCTTTTCTTGGGAGAGTATGACACCAAGCCTTTCAATTGCGCGTTTTGGTCGCTAGTCCATGAAACTCGAATCTCTCTGGCGTTCCCGTTCCTACTATGGATAGTGAGAGGAAGAAGCGCCGCGTGGTCCTCTTGTGCAGTGCTCGTCTTGTTCCTAGTGGGATCGTTCTTCAAGGCAAACATTTCCGCACCGAACAATCTTGGCGAAAGCCTGCACTATGCTGGTCTATTCGTAGTGGGCATTTACATCTCGGAACACAAGCAGCGTCTCGCAACATGGTTTCGCGCTCACGGAGCCACATTCCAAAGGCTTTTCCTCGTCGGCGCACTAGCTGTTTTTTGCTACGGACGGTTTGCCTCTCATCTGTTCCCGTACGGCTACGGCGAATTGCAAGATATCCCGGTCGGACTGGGCGCAGCGGCCCTACTCGTCGTGTCATTCGCCTGCCCGCCGATTTCGGCTTTTCTTGTCTCGAAACCATTGGATTGGCTGGGAACCGTGTCCTACAGCCTCTATTTGGTGCACGGCACCATGCTTTTTGCATTGGTGAATGTATTCAATATGAGCCGGCCAAACCTGCTCCTTCTCCCGCTCTACTTGACGATTGCCCTGTTCTCGGCTGGCGTCTTTTACCTGGCCATCGAGCGCCCCATGGTATTGCTCAGCCGAAAATTCACTACCAAGACACCTCCTGCGGCCAAGACCTCGGCCGTTTTGAGTGAAGTCGGATCTGAAACAGACAAAAGCTTCCTCCAACGTTGAACCTCGGCATGTCATTTTCGTAGCATAGTGTGAGCGGCGCGGCCAGTTACCCAGATTGCCGGATAAAACGTCGCCTGCCAGGCCGACGTGATCTTTAAAATGCTACGCCGCGCAATTTCGCGTATGGTTCGGTACGGCGAACCTACAATCCCGCGCGGCAACAACTTTCTCGCTAATCCCATTTCCCAGTCACAAATGTAAATAAACTTTAATCATATTTCTATCCCAAACCTTTTCTATCATTTACAGCCGTTTCTTCGCTCTCCGCTCGGTTGCCTAGGTTCGGAAAACCGGGGGTGCCCTGCTATCGTCAAATCAGAAATCAGCCCAGTGCGAGCATCCCTCGCTACTGGGCTTTTCCATTTCAACAACTGGAGTTTCTCGAACTATGTCGAACCGTGCTATCCGTCGCGCCGCTGAGCGCGTGGCCCTCAAAGCTGCTGAGCGTGAACAAAGGGAACAAGCTCAGACTCAAACCCAACCGCAAACCATGGCCGCCGCCGCTGCCGCAGGCGCCTCTCTCGATCCCGCCTCCCCGAACGTCGACTTCGCGCCGGAGGAAGACCAAAACGAAGCGCCCAGCCATCCCGTCTCGGACGCCCGCCTCGCCGCCAACCGCGAGAACGCTCAAAAATCCACCGGCCCTCGCACCGACGAAGGCAAGGCCACCTCCGCTCTCAACGCCTTCAAAAATGGCCTTACCGGCACGAACATGCTATTCACCAACCGGGACGATCTCACCCGCTACTGCCTGCACGTCGATTCCTACGTCACCCAACTCCAACCGGTCGGCCCCGAGGAATCCGCTCTCGTGCAATCCATTGCCGATATTCGCTGGAAACTCAATCGCATTCCCGGTCTCGAACAAGCCATCCTCGCCAGCGATAGTCTGAACGTCATTGAGCAGAGTCCAAATCTGGCCTCACCCGAAGCTGACATGATGCTCGAACTCACCGTTCGCCGTCGCAACGAAAAGGAACTGCGCAACCTGCACCTCCAGGAAAACCGCCTCGCCCGCCGGCGCGAACGCGAAACCGCCGAATTGCTGCGCCTGCAAGCCGAGCGCCGCGCCAAAGAAGAGGAAGCCCTCGCCGAAGCCGCCAAAGCCACTGTTCTGGCCAAGCACCGCAACCAACCGCTCACCCAAATTCCCGGCCTTGGGTTCGTTTTTTCAGAAAAGCGCTACGCCACCTATATGAGCCGCCTAAACGCCGCCCAACGCGCCAAGTTCCTGCAAGAAGCTCTCGCCGAGGAAGTCGAAACCCCGCAAACCATGGAGGCCGCCGCCTAAAATCGCTCTGTCAGCGTTTATCCCCGTACCATTCGTTTTCGTTTTTTATCAGCGCGGGATAAGTGTGCGTAAGATTTAGTGAATTTCCGGTTCTGGTGTCGCTAGATGTTCGCTCAGAAAATCGAAGTCGCACCCTTTGTTGGCCTGCGTCACGCGTTCCAGGTAAAGCGCGCCATAGCCGCGTCCAAAGGACGCCGCCGGTTTTTTCCATTGTGCACGCCGCGCCGCCAGATCCGTCTCTGAAACCAGCAGGTCGAGTTTGCGTCCAGCGGTATCAATCGAAATTCGATCGCCGTCTTTTACCAGGGCGAGTGGGCCTCCCACGTGACTCTCCGGAGAAACGTGCAACACACAAGTGCCATAAGCCGTTCCACTCATGCGAGCGTCGGAGATTCTGAGCATGTCGCGCACGCCTTGATCGAGCAGTTTCTTGGGAATCGGGAACATGCCCCATTCGGGCATGCCGGGACCACCCAGAGGACCGGCGCTCTGCAAAACCAGAACCGAATCTTCCGTTACCGGGAGACTTGGATCATTGATGCGGGCCTCCAGTTCATTGTAATTCTTGAAGACGACGGCCGTTCCCGTATGTTGCAGCAGCCGCGGGGTGGCAGCCGAGATTTTGATGACAGCGCCATCGGGCGCCAGACTGCCGCGCAGAATCACCGTGCCGCCCGTATCGGCCAAGGCGTTATCGCGCGGACGAATGACGTCTTTGTTGATGATTGCCGCGCCGGCGAGATTCTCTCCCAAGGTGTGGCCATTGACGGTAAGGCAATCGAGATGCAGAAGATCGCCAATCTGCGCCATGAGCGCACGTAAGCCGCCTGCATAGAAAAAGTCTTCCATCAGGTATGCGCCGGAAGGCCGTATGTTGGCCAGCACAGGGACGCGGTGAGAAATTTTGTCGAACAGTTCCAGATCTAAAGGAATGCCGCAGCGGCCGGCTAAGGCAACTAAGTGAATGATGGCGTTGGTGGAACCGGCGATGGCCATATCGACGGTGATAGCGTTTTCGAAAGCTTCGCGCGTAAGAATGTCCTGCGGTTTGAGATCCTCCCAGACCATATCGACAATGCGATTACCGCAACCGAGGCACATCCGCTGGTGGTTGGAATCCGCCGCCGGAATCGATGCGGCGCCGGGCAGCGTCATGCCCAGTGCTTCCGCGAGGGACGTCATGGTGGAGGCAGTTCCCATGGTCATGCAAAAACCGGGAGAGCGCGCGATGCCGTCTTCTACCCCGAGCCATTCTTCTTCGGTAATGTTGCCGGCGCAGCGTTCGATATGAATTTTGCGTGCGTCGGTGCCGCTGCCCAGAAATTTGCCATTCCAATTGCCGCGCAGCATGGGTCCGGCCGGCAGATAGATGGCGGGAATGTTCATGCTGATCGCGCCCATGAGCAGCGCCGGCGTGGTTTTGTCACAACCGCCCATCAACACGGCGCCGTCAATCGGCATCGAGCGCAGCAGTTCTTCCGTCTCCATGGCGAGCAAGTTGCGATAGAGCATGGGGCTGGGCCGCATGTAAACTTCGGTAATGGGCATAGCGGGAATCTCTACGGGAAAGCCGCCCGCTTGCCAAACGCCGCGTTTGACAAACTCCGCGCGTTCGCGCAGATGATAGTGGCAGGGATTGATTTCGCTCCAGGTGTTAATGATGCCGATGACGGGTTTTCCAGTGAAATCTTCGCGCCGATAGCCGATTTGCTTCATGCGCGAACGGTGGCTAAAGCCGGGAGCGTTTTCAGGATTAAACCAGCGTTGGCTGCGCAGGTCTTCAGGCTTGCGTTTTGTCATGTCCAACAAGCAGTTTACTCCGTAAGGCCACGTGGCGCTGACACTCCTGTCTGCGGCGCCGAGACTCGTCTCGGCGCTTTGATACCAAGCGCTAACAACCCAGACAAAAAACAACAAGCGCTCAAGTAATACAAGCCCGATCGCCAATTTCCTGTTGCCGTT
>Ga0302319_10020215_pt1 | contig 12052 bp, 11 predicted proteins | sample Bog_T0_2_FD_203319 | JGI IMG/M metagenome (GOLD analysis project Ga0302319, IMG submission 203319) | Peat permafrost microbial communities from Stordalen Mire near Abisko, Sweden - Bog_T0_2 | ecosystem: Environmental > Terrestrial > Soil > Wetlands > Peat | place: Sweden: Abisko, Stordalen Mire... | reverse complement strand
CGGCGAGCTTGTCTACTCAGTTCTTGGCCTGGTGATCTTTGCGGGCCTGACCATGTTCGACTTCCAGCGGCTGCGGCGCTCGAGCGATCTCGACTCCGCGCCGCTGATCGCCGCATCGATCTTCCTCGACGTGCTGAACGTTTTCCTGTTCTTCCTGCGGATCTTCTCCCGGAGCAGCAACTGAGCAGAGCCCGGCGAGCCAGGGCAGCCATGGTGCCGCGGTGCAGGCTCGCACCCTCCGCTCGAACTGACGCCGGTAACCTGCGCCACGAATTGCGCGCAGCTGCTGGCCAGTACCCTGCACGACACCCACGGCGGCGTGCCAAAGCCCGCGGCCATCATCATGGAGCTCGTTCAGGGCGAGGGCGGGTCAATTCCGGCACCGTTCGATTTCGTCCAGCGGGTCGCCGCGGTCGCCCGGGAGCTGGACATCCCGCTCATCGTCGATGAGGTGCAGACCGGATGCGGCCGCACCGGCACGTGGTACGCGTTCGAGCAGTACGGCATCGAGCCCGACGTGATCATCGCGTCCAAGGGCCTGTCCGGCCTTGGCCTGCCGGTGTCGGTGATCTTGTACCGCAGCCGCCTGGACGGCTGGGGGCCGGGCAGCCACATCGGCACGTTCCGCGGCAACAACCTGGCCTTCGCCAGCGGCAACGCCTACCTGGAGGTCCTCCGGCGGGAAAACGTGCTGGACAACGTGCGGGCTCAGGGCTGGCACCTGCTGACCAGGCTGGATGAGCTGCGGCGGTCCACCAGTCTGATCAGCGACGTACGCGGCCTCGGGCTGATCCTCGGCATGGAAATGGCCGCTTATCCGGCCGCGTCGGTGACCGCAGCGGAGGTCGCCGCGCGCGTGCAACACGCCACGCTTCGGCGCAGCCTGATCCTCGAGATCGGCGGCCGGGAAGACAGCGTGGTTCGGCTTCTCCCGCCGCTCAACGTGACCCGGCGGACCACCGACGACGCGCTCGCGATCATCGCGTCCGCGGTCACGGCAGTCGAGGCGGAGCTGGAAGCCGGAAGGCGGTAGACGATCTTGACAGCGACAGAGCGGGAAACGGCCCTGGCTGGCCTGGCCGAGCCGGCCCGGCCCGGTGACCAGGGTGCCCGCACTCCTGGCGGCAAGCGGGTGGTGTGGAAGTTCGGCGGCACATCGGTCGGCGACGCCGGCCGGCTCCGCGCGGTCGCCGAGCGGCTGGTGGCCGCCCGGCGCCAGGGCATGGAGGTGGTCGCGGTGCTGTCCGCGATGGGCGGGACCACCGATGAGCTCGTCCAGCAGGCCTATGGCCTGGCCGCCGAGCCGCAGCCGCGGGAACTGGACGCGCTGCTGTCCGTCGGTGAGATGACGTCCTGCGCGCTCGCCGCGATCGCCGTGCACGACCTCGGTGAACGCGCGGTCTCGCTGACTGGCATGCAGGCCGGGATCTGCACCGACGACGCTCATGGCAACGCGCGGCTGCAGCAGATCTCCCCCCAGCGGATCATCAAGGCGCTCGACGAAGGCGCAATTGCGCTCGTCGCCGGATTCCAGGGCGTGTCCGGCCACGGTGACGTCACCACGCTGGGCCGCGGCGGCGACACCGCCCCGGCCGGCACCCCCCGGTACCTGCTGTGCGGCGCACTGCAGCTGCTGGCCTTCGTGGGGTACGCGTTCCTGGCCGCCCTGTGGCTGAACGACGGCCTGGCCTGGATCTCCGCAGGCGGCGGGATGCTGGGGGTCTATGCCCGCGCGGCCGTGATCGGCGGCGGCGGGCTGCTGGTCATGGGTACGCTCCCGGTGGCCGCGAAGTGGGCCCTGATCGGGCGCTGGAAGCCGCAGCGGATCCGGGTGTGGAGCCTGGCGTACGTCCGCTTCTGGGTGGTCAAGACGCTGGTCACCGCCAACCCCATGGCGCGGATGTCCGTCGGCACCCCGCTGTACGGCCTGTACCTGCGGGCACTGGCGGCGAAAGTCGGCCGGGGCGCGGTCATCTTCACCCCGCACCTGCCGGTCTGCACCGACCTGCTCAGCATCGGGCCCGGCGCCGTGATTCGTAAGGACTCTTTCCTCAGCGGCTACCGGGCGCGGGCCGGTGTCATCGAGACCGGTGCCGTCACCGTCGGCGCAGGAGCCTTCGTCGGTGAGAAGACATTCCTCGGCATCGACACCGTCCTCGGCGACGGGGCCCAGCTCGGGCACGCGTCCGCGCTGCACGCCGGGCAGGTGGTCCCGGCCGGGCAGGTCTGGCACGGCTCCCCGGCCCGGCACGCCGGCGCTGACTACGACTACCAGGCCGTCGCGCCGGCCCGGTGTGGCACCCTGCGCCGGGCCGTCACCTCGGCCGGCCGGCTGCTGTTGGCGGTGGCGGTCATCGGGCCGCTGGAGACAGCCGTAGCGGCCCTGCTGCTGTGTCACCCAGGACTGCTCACCCACCTGCTCTCCGGCTCGCGCCCGGTGACGGGCTGGGTGTACGAGCAGGACGCGGTGGAGATCTCGGCGATCGCGTTCTTCGGCCTCATCCTGGCCGGGCTGCTGTTCGTCACCACCATCCCCCGGCTTCTCGCCGCCGCCCTGCAGCCGGGGAAGGTATATCCGCTGTACGGCGCGCACTACGCGCTCCAGCGGGCCATCCACCGGATGACCAACATCACCTTCTTCAACTACCTGTTCGGGGACAGCTCAGCGGTCGTGCATTACCTGCGGGCGCTGGGGTACCGGCTGACTCCGGTCGAGCAGACGGGCTCCAACTTCGGCATGAACGTCCAGCACGAGGTGCCCACGCTGGCCGCCGTCGGGACCGGCACGCTGGTCTCCGACGGGCTGTCGTTCATCAACACGGAGTTCTCCAGCACCTCGTTCCGCGTCATGCCCGCCGTCGTCGGGAAGCGGAACTTCCTCGGCAACGACATCGCCTACCCAGCCGGCGCCCGCGTCGGGGACAACTGCCTGCTCGCAACCAAGGTCATGGTCCCGATCGCCGGGCCGGTCCGGGAAGGGGTCGGGCTGCTGGGCTCGCCTTGTTTCGAGATCCCGCGCACAGTCACCCGGGACCACCGCTTCGACCATCTCGCCACCGGGCCCGAGCGGCGGCGTCGGCTGGCGGCCAAGAACCGGTACAACGCCGTCACTGTGGGGTGGTACCTGCTGGTGCGGTGGTTCTATGTCTTCGGCTTGTCGCTCATCGCGCTGCTGCTGGCCGGAAGCGGCGGCCGGGCGACCGTACTCAGTACAACCGCGATGGTTCCCCTGGATGTCGCGTTCACCGTGGGCTACTTCGTACTCGTGGATCGCGCCGTCACCAGGTTCCGGCGCCTGCAGCCGCAGTACTGCTCGATCTACCAGCCCGCGTTCTGGCGCCATGAGCGCTTCTGGAAGGTGCCCGCCCTCGCGTACATCCAGATGTTCAACGGCACGCCCTACAAGACCCTGGTCTGGCGGCTGCTGGGGGTCCGGATCGGCCGCCGGGTGTTCGACGACGGCTGTCACATCGTGGAACGGACCCTGGCCAGCGTGGGCAACGGCTGCACGCTGGGCGTGGGAAGCGAACTGCAGAGCCACTCCCTGGAGGACGGAACCTTCAAGTCCGACCACATCACCCTCGGCGCCGATTGCACCCTCGAACCTGGTGCCTTCGTGCACTACGGCGTCACCATGGGCGACGGTGCAATCATCGACACCGATTCCTTCGTCATGAAAGGCGAACACATCCCGCCGCGGTCACGCTGGCAGGGCAACCCCGCCGCCAGCGTGCCTGACCACGACGGCAGCAGCAGCCTCACGGCGCGGTCAGGTCGGCCGGGATGACGATATCCCGCTTCTGGATCTTGCCGGTCGGGCCCTTGGGCAGCTCGTCGAGGATCCACACGTGGCGCGGGTACTTGTAGGCCGCGACCTGGCCCTTGACGTAGTCGCGCAGCTCATCGGCGGTGATGACGGCACCCGGCTTGAGGGCCACCGCGGCGCCGACCTCCTCGCCCAGGGCCGGATGCGGCAGGCCGATCACGGCCGCCTCGGCGACCGCGGGGTGCTCGTAGAGCACCTCCTCGATCTCCCGCGGGTAGACGTTGTAGCCGCCGCGGATGATCAGGTCCTTCGTCCGGTCGACGATGTAGAAGTAGCCGCCGGAGTCGACCCGGGCCAGGTCACCGGTGTGGAACCAGCCCCCACCCGCCTCCCCTGCCCCCTTCACGGCCTCGGCGGTGGCCTCGGGGCGCTGCCAGTAGCCCTTCATCACGTTCGGCCCGCGGATGACGATCTCGCCGACCTCACCCTGCGGGACCTCGTGGTCTTCGCCGTCCACGACGCGCATCTGCACGTCCCGGATGGGCGTGCCGATCGAGCCGGGCTTGCGCTCGCGGCCGGGATGGTTGAACGACGCGATCGGCGAGGTTTCCGACAGGCCGTATCCCTCCAGCACCGGGACCCCGAAGGCTTCCTCGAACCCGCGCAGCACCTCGACCGGCAGCGCCGCGCCGCCGGAGATGCACGTCCGCAGTGCGGAGGTGTCGTAGTCCGCGCGGCCGGGCTGGTGCAGCAGCGCCACGTACATGGTCGGCACGCCTTCGAAGACGGTGACCCGGTGGCCGGTGATGATCCGCAGGGCGTGCCCGGCGTCGAACCGCGGCAGCAGGGTCAGGCATGCCCCGGAAGCCACCGCCACATTGAGCGCGACCGTCTGCCCGAACACGTGGAACAGCGGAAGCCCGCCGAAGATGACGTCGTCCGGTCCCGCACGGACGATGTCGGTGCGCGCCACCTCGGTGTTACTGATCAGGTTGCCGTGGGTGAGCTCGGCGCCCTTCGGGTGGCCGGTCGTGCCGGAGGTGTAGAGGATCACCGCGGTGTCCTCGTCGCCGGTGTCCGCGACCTGTTCATCCGGGGCGGCCGAGGCCAGCAGATCGGGGAAGCTGACCCCGTCCACGACGATGGCTTCCGCCTCGGCCTGCTCGGCGCCGCCGCGGGCCTGGTCCGCGAACGCGTGCCAGGCGAAGATCAGCCCAGCCCCGGAGTCGCCTAGGTAATAGGCGACCTCCCGCGCCTTGAGCAGGGGGTTCATCGGGACGGCCACGCCGCCGGCGCGGAGCACCCCGTAGTACACCACGGGGACCTCGGCCACGTTCGGCATCATGATCCCGACCCGGCCGCCGGGCTTGAGGCCGCGCTCGTGCAGCAGCCCGGCCACCCGGGCGCTCGCCTCGTCCAGGGCCCGGTAGGTCATCGCCGCGTCGTCCACCCGCACGGCCACCCGGCCGGCGTGGGCGCGGGTCGTGTCCGTCAGATTCTTGGCCAGGTTCGTCACGCTGCTCATTGTCCCCCCGGGGGGCCCGGGCGATCGTCGGTCCCCCGTATCAAGCCTGTTCCCCGGCGTTGGTACGGCGGCACAACCGTTGTGCCGGTGGCCCGAGGAAGCGGCCCATCCTCGTGTTGCCGGCACGTTATCTCCAGATCCGCCCCGGCTTAGCGTCGTGGATCACACCGCGAAAGGGGGCCGGAATGGACACCGTCCGGCGTTACGCCATGCTCATCGACGGGGACTGGGTCGATACCGAGGACCGGTTCGAGATCCGCAGTCCGGCCACCGAGGAGGTGGTGGCCAGCGTGGCCAAGGGCGGCCGTGAGCACGCCGACCGGGCGGTGGCGGCGGCCAAGGCCGCGCACGCCGACGGCCGCTGGCGCCGGACGCCGCCGCAGGAGCGGGCGGCCGTGCTCGACGCGATAGCGGACCGGCTCACCCCGCGGGCGGGCGACCTTGCCGTCCTCGAGGCGCTGGAGAACGGCGCTCCGGTCCGACAGGCCGGGGCCTTCCAGATCGGCTTCTCCATCGCCCACCTGCGCTACTTCGCCGACCTGGCTCGCAGCTATGCCTTCGAGCGGCCCGGACCACTGCTGAGGGTGCCCACGCTGGCCAGCGGCATCGTCCGCCGCGAGCCGGTCGGCGTGTGCGCGGCCATCGTGCCGTGGAACTTCCCGCTGCTGCTGGCCATGTGGAAGATCGGCCCGGCGCTGGCCGCGGGCAACACCATCGTGGTCAAGCCCGACGAGCACACGCCGCTGACGCTGCTGGAGTTCGCCAAGATCACGCAGGAGTGCGGGCTGCCGCCCGGGGTCCTGAACGTCGTGCCCGGCGAGGGCAGCGTCGTCGGAGCCCGGCTGGCCAGCCACCCGGACGTGCGGAAGATCGCTTTCACCGGCTCGACGGCCGTCGGGCGGGAGATCATGCGGATGGCCGCGGGCAACGTCAAACGGCTGACGCTGGAGCTCGGCGGCAAGGGGCCGAACATCATCCTGGACGACGCCGACCTGGACCTGGCCGCGGACGGCACGCTGTTCGGCTGCCTGATGAACCAGGGGCAGGCGTGTGAGTCGGGCACCCGGATCATCGTGGCCGCCGCCGTGCACGACAAGTTCGTCGAGCGGCTGATCGAGCGGATCAAGACGATCTCGATTGGGGACCCGCTCGACCCGGCCACGGATTTCGGCCCGGTCATCTCGGCCGAGGCGCGGACGAGGATCTTGCGCTACATCGAGGCCGGCCAGGCCGAAGGCGCCACGCTGGCCTACGGCGGGGGCAGGCCGCCCGGCCCGCTGTTCGAACATGGCTTCTGGGTCGAGCCGACGATCTTCACCGACGTCCGCAACGACATGACGATCGCGCGCGAGGAGATCTTCGGCCCTGTCCTCGCGGTGATCCGGGCCGAGAGCACCGACCAGGCCGTCCGGGTCGCCAACGACACCGAGTACGGGCTGTCCGCCGGGGTCTGGAGCACCGACAACCAACGGGCTCTGGAGGTGGCCGCCCAGCTCGAGGCCGGCACGGTCTGGGTCAACGACTGGCACATGGTCAGCGCCGCCTACCCGTTCGGCGGATACAAGCAGAGCGGGCTGGGCCGCGAGCTCGGACCGCATGCCCTCGATGAGTACACCGAGGAGAAGTTCATCCACGTCGACCTGTCCGGCCGGCTGGACCGCCGGGCCTACCCGCTGCTGCTCAGCGCCCCCCCGGCCTGAGTACCCGGCAACCACAATGGATCAGCGCCCCCCGGCCTGAGTAGCAACCGCAATGGAGATGTCATGGACGTTCTGACCGAGGGTTATGCCCTCCCGGTGAGCGGCGGCTTGTACCCGCCGCCGCCCTACCTGTACCGCGGGGCGACCGCGATCATCGCCTCCTACGAGGCCGACCCCGCCGCGATCGCCGGCCTGCTCCCTCCGGGCGTGTCCCCGCTGGAGGACCCGCCGGTGTGCCTGGCCTGGGTGGTCCACTACCCGTTCTCCACGCTGGGCGTCTACAACGAGGCGATCATGCTGGTCCGGGTGAGCTTCGAGGGCGAGCCCTACACCTTCTGCCCGTTCATCTACGTCGACAACGACGCCGCGCTGGCGTGCGGGCGCGAGCTGTGGGGATTTCCCAAGAAGCTCGCCAGGATGGGCTACACGCGCCCCGCCGCCGACGAGCCGTTCGGCGAGCAGATGATGTTCACGGTCGAGCGGCCCGCCGGGAAGCGGCTGCTGACCGTGAGCATGAACCCCGAACGCCTGGCGGCACCGGAGGAGGTGAGCTTCCTGCCCGCGCTCACCCTGCGCCGGATCCCGAACAGCCGCCTCGGCGCCAGCCGGCCGAGCATCTGCGAGCTGATCAGGACCGACTACTCGGCAGCTCCCGCGATCAGCGCGGCCGGGACACCGGAGCTGTGGACCGGCCGGTGCTCGCTGACGATGGATTCCGCCTCCGAGTTCGACCCGCTCGTCGCGATGGCGCCGGTACGGACGCTGGGCGCCCTGTACGCCGTCGCGGACATCACGCTGCCGCTGGGCACGCCGGTCAGGGACTACCTCGCCGAGGCCGAGGTGGCCGAACAGCCAGCATTCCATTGATCGAGGAGACGAACAGCCATGGCTCAGTTCGCCAGCATCGCCCGTCCCGGCGAGGGGACCCTGGTCGCCCGGTGGGATGAGGACCCGCACGGCACGCTGCAGATGACCGGGGCCGAGGAGCCCCTGGCCAAGCAGGAGCAGGACCTGCTGGACGGGGTGCACCGCTTCGCCGCCGAGGTGATGCGGCCCGTCGGAGAGCGGCTGGACCGCATGACGCCCGAGGAGGTCATCGCGGCCGACTCGCCGCTGTGGCAGGTGTACACACAATTCGGCAAGCTCGGCATCGGCGTGGACCAGCTGCTGGCCTTCGAGCCGGCTCAGGCCGCCAGGGCCGCCTGCCTGATGCTCGAGGAACTGGGCTGGGGCGACGCGGGCCTGGCCAGCTCGCTCGGGGTGTCCATGTTCCCGCGGTGGATGGCGGCCGCGTTCGGCAACCAGCATCTGCTCGAGCTGACGCCCGGTTCGAAGCTCGGCTGCTGGGCGACCACCGAGCCTGGCCATGGCTCCGATCAGCTCGATCCCGGCCGCCAGATCTTCCATCCCGGGGGCGAATACGGCCAGCCCGACTGCGTGGCGACGCTCTTCGAGGACCGGGTCGTGATCAACGGGCGGAAAGCAGACTGGATCTCCAACGGCACGATCGCCGAGGTCTGCATCCTCCACTGCGCCGCCGACACCGGCCTCGGGCCCGATCCGGAAAGGGGCTGCGTGGTCATCGTCCCGATGGATGCCCCGGGCGTCAGCCGCGGGGCGCCGCTGGACAAGCTCGGGCAGCGGGCCCTGAACCAGGGCGCGGTCATCTTCGACAACGTGGTGCTGCCCGTCTCGAACGTGCTGGCCGGGCCGGACGACTACCAGCGGGCCGGCTATCAGGTCCTCGTCCTCGGCAACACGTGCATGGGCGCCATCTTCGCCGGTACCGCGCGGGCGGCCTACGAACTGGCGCTGGACTACGCGCGCGAGCGCAGGCAGGGCGGCATGCCCATCGCGGCGCACCAGAGCGTGGCCTACCGGCTGTTCCACATGTACCGCAAGGTCGAAGCGGCCCGGGCGCTGGCCCGCCGGGCGATGCTGTACAACTTCACCCAGCCGGTCCCCGCGCTCCAGGCGGCCATGGCGTCCAAGATCACCGGCACCCAGACGGCGTTCGAGGTCGCCAGCGATGCGCTGCAGATATTCTGCGGCGCAGGCATCCGCCGTGACCGCCCCATCGAGAAGATCTTCCGGGACGCCCGGCTGTCGATGATCGAGGACGGGTGCAACGAGATCCTGGCCATCAAGGGCGGCCGCTACCTGGCTGACGGCCATGGAATTTGACGTTCGGATCGAGATCCCGCGGGGCAGCCGGAACAAGTACGAGGTCGACCACGAAAGCGGCCTGATCCAGCGAGGGGCACAGAGGACGATAGCCAGCGAGTCAGGCCTTACGAGCCTCACGGAACATCTTCTGAGACTTCTTGACAGCACGCTCCGCGATCAGGCGGACGGGACTGCCCTTGTCCTCGTCCCGCCTAGCTGTCGTCCGCGCGGACAGCAGCGCCTCGTGCGTCGTGTTGTTAATCCTCATATCACTTCTCCTTGCGAATAGATGTACGGAACGCCATCGATCAATTCGATGACGGTCATCTCTCCCCCTTCCGCGTCGCTCTTGTGCTCGTCACAAACGAGCAGGCCCTTGACCTCTCCGGTAGCCGAAGCGTCGCACCTATCGACCACGCACCAGCCCAGCCGCTCCTTGTAATATGCGCGCAGCCGCCGCGTGTTCACCTTCCATCGCCCGACCACCCCGCAGCGACGAACTGCTTGTCGATCTCCAGACGTGCTCTCGCCTCGCGTGCGAGATAGTCATGATCGTCCGATGGACCCTGCGACTGCACAGATGATGACGATACTGGCTGCATTGCTATCTGTCTGTAACAGATTCGCAAGGATAAGCAGGAGTCACAAAACGAGCTGACGGATTGGCGATCACCCATAAGAGATATGCACCATTACGTCCCAATTGACGCCAAGCTAATGGCCGCATGACGTCCGGGCCAACGAATGCCACGCCTCTGCCGCTGGCCGTGTGGCCCTCGCCTCGATGTTTCGCGATCTTGATGTGGCTGTCTGAGGTTACGGCTGGTCGCTGATTTTCAGCGTCTGATCGTGCGCGCCATCCCCTTCCCGCGCCGGGCTGTCGGTCATCGGGTTGCCGCTGAAGATGCCGCGTTTGTTCAGCCGGTCTTCCAGGTCGCACAGGTGCGCCTCTACCGAGACCAAATGGATGAACCTGCTGCTCCAAGCCGCCTGCGGGCCGCCAGCAACTGCTGCCACTGTCCTGCCCGGGGCCCCCACTGCCGCGCGCTGCGTCGCCTGCCAGCACGGGCACGCGGGCCATGTCATAGCAGGTAGTTCATAGCGAAACTTTCATGGCCAGAATTTCGTGGCTGGCCGAACCGGCAGCGGCGCGCGGCGCGCGCCTGGCGTTCAGGGCCCCCTGATGGCTGCAACCGGCCTGCAATCAAAAGCAAACCGGGGGGCACAGGTGCGGGCTCTTCAATCAAAAAGTCATCACCGAAGCAAGCGCCGGGTCCACTGCATACCCGCCAACCAATGACGAGGGGAGTGATGATGATGACCGGCCATAAGCTCATTGTCATTCCCGCCCTCGTGCTGGCGGCTGCGGCTGGTTTGGCAGGATGCGGCTCTGCAAGGGCCCCTGCGCCCCGGCCCACGGTCACCCGCACGGTGACAGCGCCCGCACCTAAGCCCTCGCCCAGCACCACTACAGCACCGCCTAAGCCAGCACCGGCTATTCCCGCACAGCCTGCGTCGGGACTTAACACGTCGGGACTCACCAACTGCGGCGGTGGCGTCTACGCGGGGGCCAACACGAGCTGCCCGTTCGCGCTGAATGTCGCGGCCGATTACACCGGTCCCGGCGACGATTATGCCAACAGCCCCCTCACGGGATTGTCTTACACCATGAGCTGCCTGCCGTCCGCGAACGCTGGCGGCTGGGTGAACTGCACGGGCGGCATCAACGCTTCCGTCTGGTTCGACAGCGCTGCCGCGCCTTCGAGCCCGTTGCCTGATCCTGCGCCCTCGCCCAACTGGTCCGGGTACGAATCTACCGGGGGGACGTACACCAGCGTGTCCGCCTCCTGGACCCAGCCGACCGTGACGTGCAGTGGCTCCACGGCCACCCAATCCGCCGCCTTCTGGGTCGGCCTGGACGGCGCCGCTGGCTCGCAGACGCTGGAGCAGATCGGCACCGGGGCGGACTGTAATGATGGCACGGCCGATTACTACGGCTGGTTCGAGATGCTGCCTGCCCAGCCCTCGCAGATTACCTTCTCCAACACGGTCGCGCCCGGCGACGCAATGAGCGCCTCGGTGGTGACGAATGGCGATGGCGTATTCACGCTGACACTGAGCGATAGCACCCAGGGCTGGACCCGGACCACACAGCAGACGTCCGCGAACGCGCAGCCCAGTTCGGCAGAAGTCATTGCTGAGGCGCCGACGATTACCGCCACCAACACCGAGTTTCCGCTAGCCAACTTCGGCACGGTGAATTTCACTGGTGCGGACATCAACGGGCAGCCGCTGGATCGTGCCAGCACGACCGGGCTGGCCCTGGTTTCGGGAGGTACCACCGAGGCCGCCCCGTCAACGATAACCAACGGGGATAGCTTCTCCGTCTCAACGCCCTGAGCGGGCCTGTGGCCCACCTGGTACGAGGACACCGGCCCGGTCGAACTAACTCGCTGGTGACCAGCACAGACGCCTACGGGGCATCCTGGTGCCACTGTTCTGACTTACTACTGCTGATTCTCGAACACTTCTTATTTGTATACGTGCTCTGACTCTGGCCGTTGGCCGTGGGCAGCGTCCCCGACATGGTGCTCGCCGCCATATCTGACGACATTCCGTTGCCGCTGCCGCTCAAACGGACACGAGCGGGCCCGGGATTATCGCGGGCCTGTTCCTGCTGGAGGCCGGGCGAAGCCACTGGCCCGCCGCCTTCGCCAAAGGCCTCATTACGATTTTGGTAGGCCGGGGCCGACTGGGGCTCTTCTGGCATACTCATTTACTGTGCTCCCCACTGCTGAGGAACGCCTCCACGACGGGAGCGAGGCGTTCTGCGCTGGCGCCCAGCTCAAGGTGGCCGCCGTGATAGATATGCAGCTGGCTGCGCGGTATCAGCCG
>Ga0302319_10020212_pt1 | contig 12052 bp, 13 predicted proteins | sample Bog_T0_2_FD_203319 | JGI IMG/M metagenome (GOLD analysis project Ga0302319, IMG submission 203319) | Peat permafrost microbial communities from Stordalen Mire near Abisko, Sweden - Bog_T0_2 | ecosystem: Environmental > Terrestrial > Soil > Wetlands > Peat | place: Sweden: Abisko, Stordalen Mire... | reverse complement strand
CGTTGATGCGGTCAGCCGCGAATTCCCCTGGGTTCAGGTAGCCGCTCTCGCCCGTTCCATGAAACTGGATGTTGAGCGCGCCGCCCGGTCCCTGGAAAAAGCCAAGCGCCCGCGTATTCACACTTTCCTGGCTACGAGCGATATTCACCTCAAGTATAAGTTGAAGAAGTCCCGCCAGGAAGTGCTCGACGCAGCGGTTTCCGCCGTCGAACTGGCCCGTACCTACGTCGACGACGTTGAATTCTCCGCCGAAGATGGCGCGCGCACCGATCCGGACTATCTCGAACAGGTTTCGAAAGCGGTTGTCGCGGCAGGCGCGCGCACGGTCAACATCCCCGATACGGTCGGCTATTCCACGCCGGACGAATATGGCGACCTGATCGGTCGTATCTGCCGCGCCCTGGGGGATACCGCCGTGGTCAGCGTCCACTGCCATGACGATCTGGGCCTGGCTGTCGCCAACTCCCTGGCTGCCGTGAGGGCGGGGGCGCGTCAGGTGGAATGCACGGTGAACGGTATCGGCGAGCGTGCCGGCAACTGCTCGCTCGAAGAGATCGTGATGGTGATGAAGACGCGGCATGACCGCTACCCTTATACGACGGGCATCCACGCCGAACACCTCTTCCCCGCCAGTCAGCTGCTGAGTTCCATCATCAGCTTCGGCCCGCAACCCAATAAGGCGATTGTGGGACGCAATGCCTTCGCTCATGAAGCCGGTATCCATCAGGACGGATTCCTCAAGGAACCGACCACGTATGAGATCATCAATCCGAAGTCGGTTGGTGTGCCGGAAAGCCGTTTAGTACTCGGCAAACACAGCGGTCGCCACGCGCTGAAGAAGCGTTGCGAAGATCTGGGTTTCCCGTTAACTCACGAGGAACTGGACCTGGTCTACGAACAAGTGACGGCGCTTGCCGATAACAAAAAGGGACTCATGGACGACGAAATCGCCGCCATGGCCCGCCGGAGCCAGGAACATTCCGCTCCGCAACCAGTCGGAGACTAAAAGATCTCCAGGAGAAGCGAAAACTTTGAATCTCAATATCCTTGTGCTGCCCGGTGACGGGATCGGCCTTGAAGTCACCCGAGAGGCTGTCCGCGTGCTGCGCGTGGTGGCCGAAAAATGGAATCATCAGCTCACGCTGCGCGAAGGCCTGCTGGGCGGCATCGCCATCCACAAAACGGGTGGACCATTTCCGGCCGAAACCGAGAAGCTTTCGCGCGAAGCGGACGCTGTCCTGATGGGAGCCGTCGGGCTGCCCGAGTTCGATAATGCGGCGCCGGAAAAGCGGCCCGAACGCGGCCTGCTGGGCATTCGCAAGACTATGGGCGTTTACGCGAACCTGCGGCCGGTGCGCAGCTATAAGGCGTTGCTCGATTCGTCGCCGCTTAAGAACCACCTGGTGGACGGCGTCGATATGGTCATCGTTCGCGAACTGACAGGCGGACTTTATTACGGTACGCCGCGCGGCATCATCGAAGAAGCGGGCGCGGAAATCCGCGCGGTCAACACGATGGCGTATTCGTGGAGCGAAATCGAACGCGTGACTCGTATGGCTTTTGAACTGGCCCGGAAGCGCCGCAAGAAGGTAACGTCGGTCGATAAGTCCAACGTGCTCGAAGTCTCGCAGCTTTGGCGTCGCGTGGTGACCGCCGTGGCTCCGGATTACCCGGATGTCGAACTGGACCACCTGTTAGTGGATAACTGCGCGATGCAACTCGTACTCAACCCGAAGCGCTTCGACGTAGTGGTGATGGAGAACATGTTCGGCGACATCCTCAGCGATGAAGGCGCGGTGCTGGCTGGTTCGATCGGCATGTTGCCCTCGGCGTCCATCGGTGCGAAGAAGGCCTCCGGCGCGTGGACCGGACTCTATGAACCGGTGCACGGTTCCGCCCCGGACATCGCGGGTCAGAACAAGGCGAATCCCTTTGGCGCGATCGGCTCGGTAGCGGCGATGCTCGAATACAGTTTCGGCCTCACCGAAGAAGCGGCTGCCGTGAATCGCGCCATGGAAACGGTTCTCAATACCGGACGCGTGACAGCGGATCTTCGCCCCCACGGAACTCCGGCGACAACGGAGCAGGCCGGCGAAGGGGTCTGCGAAGCAATCTGAGCCCTTTTTATGCGCCACCTGCGAAACTTCACGGTCCGTATACTTCCTGCCCAGAAAAAGGTTTTCTCTGCGGAACCTCTGCGTTCTCTGCCTGAGCCGCCGAATGATGTGTGCTTGAGGGCCGCCACAGTCGCGAGTTCCGCAGGTCTTTCTTATCGGTGTCTATCTGTGGTCATCTGTGGCTAAATAACTTATGAAAACTCTCAGTCAGAAAATCTGGGACGCTCACATCGTCCACGAAGAGCCGGGCGCGCCCTCGCTCCTCTATATCGACCTCCACCTGGTCCATGAAGTGACCTCGCCCCAGGCTTTTTCCGGTCTGCGCGCGCGTGGGATTAAGGTTCGCCGTCCGGACCGCACACTGGGCACCGTGGATCACTCCATTCCGACTACGGATCGCTCGCTGCCGATTCTGGATCCTATTGCCGCTATCCAGGTGAAGCAGTTCGAAGCGAACTGCGCCGAGTTCGGCATCCCCTGCTTTGGCGTAAAGTCCGAGCATCAGGGCATCTGCCACGTCATCGGACCCGAGCAGGGAGCAACCCAGCCTGGCATGACGGTGGTATGTGGCGATAGTCACACGGCCACGCACGGCGCGTTTGGTGCGCTGGCTTTTGGCATTGGAACCAGCGAAGTCGAAAACGTGCTGGCCACGCAGTGTCTGCTCCAGCGTCCGTCGACGACGTTTCGCGTGCGTGTGGATGGCAATCTGAAGAACGGTGTGGGCGCGAAAGACATCATCCTCGCTCTCATCGCGCGCATTGGCATTGGCGGCGGTACGGGCGCTGTGATGGAATATTCCGGCTCAGCCATCCGCGCGCTGGATATGGATGGCCGTATGACGGTCTGCAACATGTCGATTGAAGGCGGCGCGCGCGCCGGCCTGATCGCGCCGGACGATACGACTTTCAACTACCTGCATGGCCGCCCGCTGTCTCCGAAGGACGCCGCGTGGGATGCCGCCGTGGCCCGCTGGAAGCAGTTGCCGAGCGACTCCGGCGCGTCGTTCGACCGCGAAGAAATTATTGACGCCGATGCGCTCGCCCCCATGATTACCTGGGGCACGAACCCGGGCATGGGCGTTCCCGTTACGGGCGCGATCCCCGATCCCGCTGCTATTGGCAACCTGCGCGAACGCGAGTCCGTTGCCAAGGCGCTCGCCTATATGGGCCTCGAAGCCGGCAAGCCGATTCTCGGCCATCCGGTTAACGTGGTCTTCATCGGCAGCTGCACCAACTCGCGCATCACGGATCTGCGAGCCGCTGCGGCTATCCTCAAGGGCCGCAAGGTCAATCCGAACGTGCGTGTGATGGTGGTTCCGGGTTCCATGGAAGTGAAGCGCCAGGCGATTGCCGAAGGGCTTCCCGAAATCTTCCGCGCCGCTGGTTGCGAATACCGCGAACCCGGCTGCTCCATGTGCATCGCGATGAATGGCGATCAACTGAGCCCGGGTGAGTACAGCGTCTCGACGAGCAACCGCAATTTCGAAGGCCGTCAGGGCAAGGGCGGCAGGACCTTCCTCGCATCGCCTCTGACCGCCGCCGCCAGCGCCCTGAACGGCGCAGTTACCGACGTGAGGACCATCCTGTGATCCCGTTTACACCCTTCAAATCGCGCCTCGTGCCGCTGCTGATCAACAATATCGATACCGATCAGATTATTCCCGCGCGCTTCCTCAAGACCGTGTCGAAGGAAGGCCTGGACAAGAACCTCTTCTGCGACTGGCGTTACAACGCCGATGGTTCGGAGAAAGCGGATTTCATCCTGAACACGCCCCGCGGCAAGGGTGCGCAGATTCTGCTTGCAGGCGATAATTTCGGCTGCGGCAGTTCGCGCGAGCATGCTCCGTGGGCCATTACGCAGTTCGGTTTCCGCGCCGTGATCAGCACGAGTTTTGCCGATATCTTCAAGGGCAATTCGCTCAAGAATTCGCTGCTGCCCATCGTGGTGTCGCCTGAGATCCACGCGAAGCTGGTTGCGCTGCCCGAGGACGCCGAGATCCAACTCGACCTGCCCTCGCAGACCATCGCTTTGCCGGATGGCACGCGAGTGGAGTTCGCGGTAGATCCGTTCAACAAGACGTGTTTGCTGGAAGGGATTGACGAATTGGGCTGGATACTGAAGCAGGATACGGCGATCGGCGCCTTTGAAGCGAGCCATCCCGGCACGTTGAACACGCTGGACGCCGCTGTCTAAGCCAGTTTGGCTGGAGCCTGTGTCGAACTCGGTCCGGCTTCAGGCCGTGCCGGGTGGAACGGCTTGTAACTAAGCGTTGGATACGGGCGAGGTAAGGGAAATCCCCGGGCGCTATCCTGAAGCAGTGAGAAAAACAGTCCTGTTTCTGTCATTGGCCTGCGCGGTCGTGATCTGCGCCCAAACGCGCCCTGCCGCGCCTGCCTTCACTCCCACCGTCGGCGCTCCGGAACTCCACCTTCAGGGCGACAACCTCGAAGACGTCAAAGAAACGCTTTATCGATATGCGCAGTCCGGCCAGTACGTTCGTGAGATCACCAGGGTCGTAGCCGCCGCGCACGATTGGCTCGAAACCCGCGCCGCGAGCGCTACGCCAAATCAGAAACTCGCCGCTGTCTTCGATATCGACGAAACCGCGCTCTCCAATCTGCCTTACATCCTCGATTGCGGCTTTTGCTCCGATAGCGCACAGGCCCGAATCTACCCAACTGATCGGCTTCAGGCCATCCCACCCGTCCTCGATCTCTACAACTACACGAAGTCCAAAGGCATCACGCCCATCTTCATCACGGGACGCTATGAGCGAGTCCGCGACCTGACCGTGCGCAATCTGGAAACATCCGGTTTCAAAGACTGGGCCGAACTGAGCATGCGCCCTGAGATCAACACGGATTCGGCTCACGTTTTTAAGGCGGGCGTCCGCGCCGAACTGGAGCGCAAAGGTTACAAGATCGTGCTCAACATCGGCGATCAGATGAGCGACCTGAGTGGCGGCTTCTCGGAACGCACCTACAAACTGCCGAACCCCTTTTACTTCCGGGACTAGCCCTTCGGGATTAGCTTCAATCCAGCGAGTGCGGCAACCTCCCGGAGTCGGCCATCTGTCGCTACGAGACTCCCGGCGCGAATCGAGAGCGCCGAAGCAACGTGAATCGCGTCGAGGCTTCTGATCATGATGTTACGGGGCTGCGTGCGCGCGAGTTCCATCACCTCTCTCGCCTGAGCCACCATCTCGTCCCCGCACGGCAGGCGCGTGACCCGTCCCTCGGCACAGTCGGTTTCGAAATCGAGCATGTCTTGACGTGCCTCGTCCGGCGGCACTTCTCCGGCCCTTTGCTTCCGATGCAGAGCACTGAGCACTTCGAGGGTAGCGATGATCGAAGTGCAAATCGGTTGCGCTTCTTTAGCGGCCAGATCGATGAAATAATTCGAATCGCTCTCGTGCGTGTAGAGCTTCAGCAGTGCGGATGTGTCCCAATACTGAGGGCTCAAAAGACGCGGTTCTCACGGTCCTCTGCCAGAATCTGCTCAATCGTCAGCCCGCCGGGCGTGGGTGGCTTCATCTTGCGGTGCCTTGCCCTCAACTCCTCAGCCCACGCTTCCCCCAGCTTTCCCGGTTGCGGCACCCCGGCACTTGTCAGCCGCGCCTTTACCTGGCCGCGGACTGTGATGAATACATCCTCACCACGACTTGCGCAGGCGACCAGTTCGGAGAGTTTCGCCTTACTTTCCCGCAGTGTCCGTTGCATGTAACCATTGTAGTCTCATTGGGGACAACGCGGCAATCGGTCCAGACACTCCTTCAGCGCGCCGAAGGTAAGCGGCGTGGCCATCACGGCCTCGCGCTTGCCGCCGGAGACCACCACGACAAACGGCGTGCGATCCACATGATCTGCCTGTCCCGCCGAACTGTCTGCCGCAATTTCTTCATCCTGATGTGGATCGCTCAGCCCGCGTTGTACTTCCGCCATCGCCCTTGCCGGGAGCACTGGCGCGAGTTGCAAATCCACCTCGCCATTCCGATCCCACAGCTGCCGGGTTTCAAACAACTGCCTCATGGCGACCTCGTAGTAACCCAGTCGGCCCGCCGCATCCGCATCGCGCGCTGCCAGCGCAGCGTAAGGGTGTGAGGGCAGCGGGTAGTCCCGGTAGCGCAGCCGGGCTTTGCCGGGGACGACGTACTGCTCCATCAGTGCAGGCACAATGGTTCGGACAAAATCTCCGCAGGGAGAGCAATCGTAATCCAGATAGAGATCGATTTCGACCGGCGCGGATGCAGAGCCGAGCAGCTTGAAATCCGCAGGCGTTGCCGGGAGGTTCGCTGGTTGTTTCGGAGGCGCTGCCGCGGGTGCCGATTCCGATTGCACCGGAGTGGCCACCGGAACCGGCCTGGCCGGGGCCGTGACGCCAAACGCGCGCTGCAGACATTGGCCAGGCTGCTGGGCGCAGGCGCGCGATGCCGGAGCCACCAGCAGGGCTGCGAACGCTCCGGCCGCCGCAACCGTGGTCCACACCCATGTCCGCACAACCACGGCGCGCCTGCGGGCGCGCTTCCGCAATCGCGTCAGCGCTGCTCCCGCATCGGGCATCCAGTTTCCGCGTGCCTGCAGTCCCGCGAGGCGATCGTCTACCCACCGATCATCATGGTTCGCCATAAAGCTTCGTATACTCCTTTCGAAACGCCTGCCGTGCGCGGACCAGCAATGTCCCAACCGAGGCGAGGTTCAGGTCGAGCAGGGCGGCCAGATCTTCGTAGCTGTAATCGTCGCTGCGCAGCAGAAGCAGTTCCGCGTCGCGTGGTTTGAGGCCGGCGAGCGCCATCCGTACCCGCTTTTGCTCTTCGCTTGCCGCGTGTATGGCCTCCGGGTTTGGCGGACTCCCGAACCTCAACAATCCTGCATACCGGGCGTGGCGCGCACGCCGCCGCAGTTCGCCGATGCCGAGCCGGATTGCAGTCCGATATACCCACCCGCCAGCTTGCTCGCCCTGCGCCGCGGGCGTGCGCCAGTACTTCCAGAAAGCTTCCACTGCGAGTTCCTCGGCGCATGCGTCGTCTCCGACCACTCTGGCGACCGCCCGGGCGATGCGAGCGTAATGGGCGCGGAAGAACGTGTCGAAGTCTACTGAGTCTTCCGGCGCATCCACAACTGTTCAACGCTCCGGGCCGGAAGTTTGTGACACTCGCCTGCGAGCCAGGAATTTGCCCGCTGCGAAGATGCCGATGGCTGTGAGCGCCTCGATCAGCCAGATCAGCGGTTGCGAGGGGTTGAGCGCGTGGGTCACAAACGGATCGGTCATCACCATCTCCGCGCCCACCTTGCCCAGGATCACCGCGCCCAGGTACACGATCACCGGGTAACGGTCCATCAAGGTGGCGATCAGGTTGCTCGAAAACACCACGAACGGAATGCTGACGCACAGGCCGAAAACGATGAGCATCGAGTCGCCCCTGGCCGCTCCGGCAATGGCCAGCACATTGTCGATGGACATAGTGATGTCGGCGACGACGATGAGCCAGATAGCGCGCAGCAGATGACCCTGGGCGGGTGCTTCTTCCGGCTCCGAGCCGGCATCGGTAAGTACCTTAACCGCGATCCAGACCACCAGAGCGCCGCCAGCCATCTTGAGGAACTGAATGCTGAGGAGCTGGGCTGCCACGATCGTGATGGCAACCCGCAGCATCACGGCGGCCGCAGCCCCGCAGGCGATCGCGATACGGCGCTGGCGCTGGGGCAAAGCGCGAACGGCCATCGCGATGACGAGCGCGTTGTCGCCGCCCAGAACGAGATCAATGAGAACAATGGAGAGGCCCCGCAGCAGGAACGGGGAAAGCACCGAAGTCATGACCGGCTATTGCACCAGCTTCAGGATCATGCCGGTATCGGTCGCGATCCAGACGTGCTTATCGTCCGGTCCGGTGATCAGGGCGGCGTGAGCGACGGCACGGTAGTCGACCATCATCTCGGTCCAGTTTGTGAGGTCGTCACTGGTCAGCACTTTCAGCTTGCCGGGAATGGGAGTCCGGTAAACCGGGCCGCTGGTTTCGTAGCCCGCGATAATTCCACGCGAGGACCCGGGGAACAAATGCACGTCCGTGATGGCTCGGTCTTTTTCGCGGAACGAGAGCTCGTTCTTGCCGGTCGCGAGGTCGATCCGATAGAGTTCGCTCGGGTAATCGAACTGGTCTTTGAATTCGACGAGACCCAGCCCGACGTTCTGCGGGGACATGGCGATCCGGGTGATCTGTCCGAATAACGATGTCTCGGACTGGGTCCACGTCTCGCCGCCGGTCTTGGTCTGCAGCAGGATGGAAAGGTGGGGCACCTGCTTATCGGCTTTGGCCCGATCCGGCTCCATCCAGTCCGGGCCGCCCGGACGCGGGGGCACGTTCCAGCCCGAGATCAGACCCTTCTTGCCGCTGAAGGCAATCTCTCCGTAGGTTGTGTAGACCGGGTCTCCCGGAGGGACGGCGGCGATGGCCAGCGGAGTCCAGGTGGCACCGCCATCTTTGGTCTCATAAACGTGCTTTTCGCGGCCGGCGGCGAAACCGTGCTGGTGGTCCAGAAACCAGATGCGCAGCAGATTGGCCGGGGCGGTCTTGAACTTGACCCAGTTCCGGCCCGCTTCCTCGGTGGACCAGATGCCCGCATCAGTCACCATCCAGCCGGCACCGTCTTCCAGGAAAAACATGGACAGGCAGGTCTCTTTCAGCGGGACTTCGGTCCACGTCTCGCCGCCGTTGTTGGTGAGCAGCGACAACGGATGAGACTTGTCCTTTCGATCCGTGGTGTAGCCGCAGGCGATACCGTGTGTGGCGTCGGGGAATACCAGATCGTTGATGGAAAGCGTGCTATCGACCTGGCGGTAGCGGTATTGAATGTCCCAGTGTTCCTCCGCGGCCGCCGCGCACGGGAACAGCGCAAGCCCGGTCAGGACGATTGCGGCGGCTGCGGCGGGGAATGAGGACCGCGTATGCATAGGTGGTTTAAGCACCGGCCCGAACCGGCATCTGAGGTCGGACCGGACCCGCCGCCAGCACCAATTCGGCATGCCTCACGGACTCCATCGCTTCCGGAGACATTCGAGCCAGGGCCAGGGCACAACCTACCTGCTCGCCCAGCGTAGTGAGAACTTCCATCTCGCCGCCCGTATGCTGGTGTGTCGAGCGGTGCTGCACGTTGATGACGCCGACAACGCGGTTGCGGGCAATCACCGGGGCCGAAAGAAACGCCTCGAAAGCGTCTTCCGGCAATTCCCCGAAGTATTTGAATCGGGGGTCCTTATACGCTTCCCGGGAGATGGCAAGCAGACGCCGTTCGCGCGCCACCCAGCCCGTCAGACCTTCATTGAGCTTCAGGCGCACTTTGCCGATTTCGGCTTCATGATGCGTGTTTGAGGCGCAAAGGACCAGATCGTCACCATCGCACAGGTACACCAGACACGAATCGCACTGGGTAAATTCGACTACGAGTGCTACGATGCCTTGCAGGACATCATGCAGGCTCATTTCACGGACCATGAAGCGGCTCACCCTCTGAAAGAGACGTAGCTGCTGCTCAATCCGCTCCAGTCGTTCTTCGACATTCTTTGCCTTTGACACGGTTTCATTATAGTCTGGACTATTCCCCTTACGTATGACCCCTAACTCGCAGTGGTCCGATAAGCCGCCCCTCACTGCCTGGCCCGATAAGGCCCTGCCGTCGGCAATCTATTACATTGCCGATGTTTTGGCGGACCTGCAGATGGCCTCTGTGGATGGGTTATTGGCTATTCCGCGCGTCGGGATGGGGATCGGGGGATTACTGTTGGGCAGGAAGGTCACCGGCCGGATCGACATCCTGGGCGCGGTGGAAATCGTGTGCTCCCATGCCATGGGTCCGGCGTTCGTTCTGACTCCGGAGGAAGTTACCGGCGCGCACCGGCTGGCTCGCCAGACCGCCAACGCACCGGTTGGGGATGAAGCGACGATGCCTCTCAAGGTTGTGGGCTGGTATTGTTCGAAAACGAGCGGTCCGCTGACGCTATCCGACTCGGATAAGGTGCTTTATGAGGTTGTCTGCCCCGAGCCCTGGCAGGTGGCGCTGCTGATCAAGCCCAGCCAGGCAAGCGCGACCAGAGGCATGTTCACTTTCCGCGGGCATCGCAGCTTTGGTGAGCGCGCGAGCACCTTTCGGCTGGGCGCACAGCACGAGTTTGCCAAGCCCGATGCGGACTATCAGTACCGTCCCCCGGAACCGCAGCCCCTGCCGCTCCCGGATCGCAGTGAATTCCTGGAATCGCTGGAAACTCCGGAAGCGGAGTTGCCGGAAACGGACTTTCGGGAACTCGACATGAGTGCCGGGTGGTCGGTACCGCCCCGTCCCATTCTGCCGAAGCCTTTGTATCGGGGGAGCGGAGAACACTTCGCACCTGTTAAGCCGAGCGTTGAAGCGCATGCGGAAAGATTGGCGTCACTCGATCCCGAGCAGGCCTGGCCGGAACTTCAGGTTTCACCAGTGCAGGAACCGGGTGAGTTGCAACCCGAAGAGCCGGCCCGGCCGGAACCGGGCTTCGACCCGGCCGAGTATCCGGACCTCAACGAAGAGTTCCCGGGCGCGGAGCATTTTCCAGACCAGACACAGCCAGACCAGACACCGGAGGAAGAGCCCGCTGCTCCCGGGGAGGAGGCAGAGACCCATCCCCAGGCGGGCGACCATTGGCTCCCGGAAGAGCCCGCGGTTACCACCGAAGTACCGCCGGCCCGCATGCCGGAACGGATCCCGATGGAGGGGCTGATTCCCCGGAAGCGGCGGCGTTGGCCTCTTGTGCTGGCAATCATATTCCTGCTGCTTGCGTTGGCCGGCGCGGCTGCCTGGATTTTGCGCGACCGATGGCTGTCTCGTGTATTTCCGCCGCCGCCCGTGGCGTTAATCGCGTCGTCAGACTGGACCCAGCGCGTGACGTTCCTGTGGAATGCGGAGGCGCTGGCCGATCGCGATCATGCCACGCTCGAGTTGGCCGATGGCAAGGGGGCCTTGATCACGCTCCACCTGAAGCTTGCCGATGTGGCGAGAGGCCTCTTCCAGTACGATTGCGTACCCGGCACTTACTCGGTCACGCTGCTGTCCGGTTCGCTGGCTGACACCATCACGGTGAGAGTCCTGCCGGAGACCTATTTGCCGGAGAGCGGGATTTCGAAGTAGTAGAGGTCCTTGCCGGTAGAGGCGTTGGCCAGTCCGTTGATGTAGAGCGAAGCGCCCGCGCTGGTCACGTCGGTTTCAAAGTAGAAGAAGCCGCTCGCGGTTTCGCCCGGCGGGATCATCTTCGCGGCGAAGGCCCGAATTTCAATTTCGGGGGCGTTCAGCGGGTTCTTGCCTTTCGCGACCTTGATTCCTCCGAGGGGGCCGACCAGAACTTTCGGCCGGTCGGGGCCGTGAGAGTACTTCACGTCGGCCGCGGCGATGGTGTCGGCCCGCGAGCGATCCGGCAGGACGTATTCGAGATGCATCTTGTCCACGCGAACGGCGTTGGGGCTGTCGTTACGGATCACGACGAGCACCGGCAGAATGTTGTAGCGCCAGGGATTGAGCTTGCCGAAGGCGGTACTGGCCTGATCGTCAGTGATGAAGGCTTCGGCGGCGATGGTGACGCCGTCGGCCGTTTGACTATTGGGATACTCGGTTACCGGTTTGGCCTGAAAGTTGGGCTTGTCGGCGGCGATGGCCGGTTGCAGAGCGGCCAGGCACAGCGCCACGGAAACGCACACCGCTATACTCTTATTCGAATCAGTCTTGACCAACCTATTGAAGCGCAAAGCGATCTTCCTCCTTTATCGGGCCTTTGAGACTCTCGCGGCACCCCTCGTCCTGGTGTATCTTTTGACGCGGGTGCTGCGCGACCGCCGGTATCTTCCCACTCTCCGCGAGCGTTTGGGGGAACTGTCCGCATTATGGCAGAAGACCGCTCCCGAAGCGATTTGGTTG
>Ga0302319_10020211_pt1 | contig 12053 bp, 8 predicted proteins | sample Bog_T0_2_FD_203319 | JGI IMG/M metagenome (GOLD analysis project Ga0302319, IMG submission 203319) | Peat permafrost microbial communities from Stordalen Mire near Abisko, Sweden - Bog_T0_2 | ecosystem: Environmental > Terrestrial > Soil > Wetlands > Peat | place: Sweden: Abisko, Stordalen Mire... | reverse complement strand
CCCGGAAGCGATCGGGGGGGCGCCCCGCAATCAGATTGTTGTTCGTGGTAAATTCCCAGGTGGGAGTAAAGATGGTGGCGCCACCCAGGCCAGTCTGGGCGGCCGGACAGATAATGAGGTTGTCCACCGCCTCTGGCAGACGACCCACCACCAGAGGTCGCGCAGACGTATAGGTAATTGCCGAACCGTTCGTCGCGTTGACGGCTTCAAGGCGGTAAGAAGCATTATCGGTAAGCTGAAGATTGGTGAGGCTTAACGTGGTGTTCGTGGCGCCAGAAATGTCCGATACACTCCCAGCAAAGATTTCTTGCCATTGAAACATTGCCGCGGGCGTTTTGCTGAAAACCGCCGTGAAAACAACCGTGTCGCCGACCATGTCGAAGGCGGTGGCCGGCACGGCGTCTTGCATCAGCACGGGATTTGATGTTCCCGAGGAGAAAGAATCATCGTGGGCAACACCGGTTGAGTTTTCGGCGGGACCTAAACGCGCAAGGGAAACCAGGAAAAGACACAGCCAGAAGATCGCAACCCTCCGGCGTGGCCGTTTTCGGAGATCATTGCTGCTGTCACAAGTCATGGGATTTTACACTGGCCGTGTTTCAGCTTCCTTTGTCGAGTAGAGTCACCACTGCATCTTTGAGAGAGGAGTGTTACCACCCTTTGAAGGTGGAAAAAAGTCAATTCGTCTGGCGTCTCCGTGAAAGTGACGAGGCAGCCCGATGCGAAGATGTGCCTCATTAGGGGGACACCAATCAGACCCTATCGGGGGACTAGGCGAACCTGCCATTTGAGCTATAGTTGTGAAAAAAAATATCCCCACAAAGATCAAATGAATTGGTTCCGATGATTTTGCAACCCAATTAGAACAAACCCATCCACCTGAAATTAAATGAAAAATAAACAAATGAGATCGGCCGCTCTCCTGACCGGTTGCGTGTTGGTCGGCTTGGCGTTGAACTCCCCGGCGCAGGTCGTCCCGACATATCAGACCAGCACCAGTTCACCCGACGCTTTCGCCAGCGATATCGCGCCCAACCTCATTCAGAGCGGCCAAAGCTCGCTCGCCGGCGTAACCGCAGACACCTCGGCACTCAGCGGCGTATTTAATGCGTCGGGATTGAACGACGGCAGTGCGGCCGGGAATGGCAACTTGTGCTATTACGAAGTGGGGACAGCCAATGGCACCAGCATGCCCAACACAGCCACCTTCCAACTGACCGCTGCTTACAGCATCACAAGTGTTCAGGTAATCAGCGGCTGGACAGATCACAACCTCGGTGAGCAAAGTTTTCAACTGAATCTTTCGATAAATGGCGGGGCTTTTAGTGATTTCGGCACGTTTAATAACAACACCGCCTTCGGAACCGGCGGGGCTGCCCAAGGTTCCTATCTGACGACCCTGAACGGCAGCGCGGGAACCATCGCCACGGATGTGACGGGCGTCCAGTTCATCTTCATGAATCCCGACCTCAGCAATGGCGCTGGCAACGTCGGAACCAGTCAAGCTGGCAATGGTTCCACGGGTGGCACTGTCATCGACGAACTGCAAGTCTTTGGAACCCCCACTCCCGTTCCCGAACCCGCCACCAGCGCCTTGTTCGGCGCCGGCATTTTGGGGGTCGCGGCCGTCTTCCGTCGGCGTCTGGCTTGCTAATTGTTTGAGGTTCGAACATGTTACGGAACTGGTTTAGTGACCGGGGACCTGCGTCCCCGGCGCTTTACTTTTAGTCCAGCCTCGCGGTTTCAAGCTTCAACTTGAAACGTATACCGAGTATTTTGTTTTCACCGAATTTGGAGTCAAAACCGGCGGCTCGTGCAGTTTTGAGCCGTCCCAAACAGCCAGCAGATCATGATAAAGCGATTAACGCCGATACTATTTTTGGGATGCCTTTCCACCGTGGCGAGCCTGTGGGGGGCGGTCATTCCCGTCACCGACACCAACATCCTCGGCAGCCTGACGCTCAACGATTGGGTGTGCGAGACGGGTTTCATCAGTTCGACGGTGGAAGGAGCATCGTTCACCGTTGGATTTAGTGGCACCCGACAGGTTTCGTTGCAGGTCGATGACAGCCAGTTGTCCAATTCCGTCGGGGCGCGGTATCCGATCATCGCCTGGTCGGTCAATGGCGGAGCTTTTCAAAGCCGCCAGTTGACAGCCACGGACACCTCCGTATTGCTGGCTTCCGGTGTCACGAACCCGGTGATTGATTTTTATATTGAGGGCATGTCGCCTTTTGAGGACCGCTATACGGGTGATGTGCCGCCCAACTCGGTCAAGATTACGGGATTTGCGGTTGATTCGGGAGGCTCAACTACGCCGGTGGCATTGCCGGCTAAGAACTGGCTGAATATCGGCGATTCGATCCTTTCCGGCGACGAAGCCTTGGAAGCCGCCGGGCAGGGGCGGCCGCCCGATGATGGCTGGGCGGCGGTGGATGAAGCCCGTGCCAGTTACGGCTATTTACTGGCACGTCATTACGGTTATCGCGAAACGCGCCTGGCCTATGGCGGCTACGATTGGGCCGGAGGATTGGCCAATGTGCCGGCACTCAACACGCTCATTGACCAGAAGACTTCCACCATCAGCCGCTTGACCGGGGGGTTCTTGAATCCGATCCCCGATGTCGTCCTGATCAATCTCGGCGAGAACGGCGCCCCGGCCTTAACGGATGTCACCAATGCCTTGTTCAAACTGCGCAGCCGGGTCAACCCGGCCACCAAGATTCTCGTAATGGTTCCCGTGGCCGGCACGGCGCGCGCCCAGATCACCCAAGCTTTCGACAGCTATACCAATTCCAGCTTGGATACGAACGCTATTTTTGTGGATTTGGGATCCTTCAGCTATCCGACCGGGGACGGTCAACATCCAACCGCCCAAGGCCATCGAATTATTTACCAGCGCGCCCTGCCCTATTTTGATCCCTTGGTCGCGATTCCACATCGGATCTGTCCGGTGGGCGACTCGATTACCGCCGGCTTTACGGATAATCCGAACTGGACGGTTCCTTTTGAGTTCGGCTACCGCAGCGGACTATATACGCGGCTCACCAACAACCAGGTGGCCTTCCAATTCGTGGGTTCGTCGCCCGAACCGTGGGATGGCGTGAACGGGACGGTGACGAATATTCCGATCCCTGATCTTCGCTCCGTCGGCCAGGATCATCATGAAGGCTACAGCGGCCAGGGAACCGCTTTCGTCATGACAAACATGAGCAACTACCTCACCAACGATCTGCCCGACACCATCCTGCTGATGGTTGGGATCAACGATATTCCCCAAGGCAGCACCGCCGAGCCCACCACGACCGAGCTGAATTTGAGCAATATTGTTGCGACGGTCGTGAACATGAGCCCCAGCACTCATCTCATCGTCGCGCAAATCACCCCTTACAGCAGCTACACCGCCGGGATCGTCAAGTATAACAATTATATTGGGAGCGTTTTAGTTCCGTACTTTGCCGGTCAAGGCAAGCTCGTTACCTTGGTCAATCAATATACGAATATGTGCCTGCCCGGCACTACCAATATTGACGCCTCCCTGTATGCCAATGGCATCAATCATCCCAACGCCGTCGCCTATGATCGGATCGCGCAGACCTGGTTTGCGGCGATTCAGTCGCTTTATTTTACTTTGTCGCCCCCGTCGGTGGTTTTGGACACCCAACCGGCCACCGCCTCCGCCTTGGTTGGAGAACCGATCACCTTCACCGCGACTTTTACCAGCGATGAGCCGATGACCTATCAATGGGAGGTGATCAGCGGCGGAGTGACCAACACGATCGTTGGCGCCACCAATACGAGTTTGACCCTGACCAATCTGCAGCTGGCGAATTCAGGGGGTTATTGCTTGCAGGCCTCCAACGGCTTGGGGGCCGCGACCTGCGCGGCCGGCGTGCTGGCGGTTTCCAATTTGCCCGCGGCGATGAACAACGTGATTACGGCCATCGCCGCCGAGACGGGCCTGGGAATCGGAACTTTTATTCCGGGCTGGGCCGTCGTGACGAATAACAGTCTGATTGCCGGTCAACTTCCCAGCAGCGCCGTCGGGAATTTTAGTTTGGAAGAGCCCGGCCGGAGCGTTGACTCGCTGACCGCCGGCGACAACGGGGCGCTGGCGGTGATCGCCGGGACCGACGGCAACACGAGCAGCACAAACTATGTCACCTGCGGGAATGGCTCCGGAGCGGGTTCCTTGATCATCTACACTCTGGCCGGTTCGACGAACGGATATAATCTCACGAACATTACGGTTTACGGCGGCTGGGCCGACAATGGCCGGGACCAGCAGGCGTACACGGTCTATTACTCCACCGTGCTGACGCCCACCAACTTCTTTCCGCTGACGAGCGTCAGCTATCTCCCCGCGATTAGCAGCGGCATCCAATCGGCCACCCGGGTGACACTGGAATCAGCGAACGGATCCCTGGCGACGAACGTGGCCGCCGTGAAGTTTGACTTTACCTCCCCTGGTTCCGAGAACGGATATTGTGGCTACGACCAGATCACGATCTTTGGATCCGCGGCCACCGCCATAACCATCACTTCCAATCCGCCGCCACCCGCCATCGTCCAGACCACGCGATACGGCGCCAGCTCCAGCGCCTTCGACGGGTCCATTGCGGTCAACCTCATCCGGGCCGGTCAAGCCTCACTCAGCAACGTTTCGGTCAGCCATGGCCCATCGATTTCGGCGAATTTCACCACGGCCGGGCTCAACGATGGAAGCGCGTCCGCCAATGCCAACCTGACTTATTACGGAAACGATGATCCCACGGCGGGTAACCTGCCAGTCACGATCACTTTTAATCTCAACACCAACATTGCCGCCGGTTACAACCTCGCTCGCATTCAGACGATCACTGGCTGGTCCGACTCCAATCTTGCCAATGAGAGTTTTCAACTGTTGCTCTCATTGTATGGGGGCCCGTTCACCAGTTACGGTTACTTTAGCAGCACCACGAACACCACCGCTGTCAACAACGGCAATAACGCCATACTGGCAACCTTGACCAACAGTTCGGGCTTGATCGCCAGCGGAGTGACCGGCATCCAGTTTATTTTTTCGAACCCGGGCGGCACTCAGGGCGGCAGCGGCGGCACGCTGATTCGCGAACTTCAGGCCTTCGGAACACCGATCGTCACCCTGGCCGTTCAAACCATTACCGGCAATAATTTGCAACTCGCGTGGCCCCAGGGCATCCTGCTGCAAGCCACGAATCTCACTGGTCCCTGGATCACCAACACGGCCGCCTCACCCTTTCTGCTGAGTCCCACCGCCGCGCAAATGTTTTATCGCATCCTTGTGCCGTAATCTCAGGGCTTGGTGGCCAGCACCAGGGGCGAAGGTCCGGGCACCGGGAGCAGCCGTGGTTTTACGAACCCGGCCTCGCGGAGCCATTCGCTTATTTCCTCGAAGCTGAACGTATCGCCCGCCTCCGTATTCACCAACATGTTCACGGCAAAGATCAGGCCCGAAGGCGGCCCCGTCCGCTTGGCGTTGACGAGAAATTCCATGATCGCAATGGCGCCGCCCGGCGCCAGCGCGGCGAAGGTTCGTTTGAGCAATTTCCGGCTGCGTTCGCGACCCTCGCTATGCAAAATATGGCCCAGCGTAGCGACCTGATACCCCTTCCCGAACGATGCTTTTAGCAGATCGCCCGGAGCCTTGGTCAGCCGATCGGCCACGCCGTGCTGGCGCGCGACTTTTTCGGTCACCGCCAGGACCGGCTCCCAGTCCACCGCCGTAACCGTGACCAGAGGCGATTGCTCCGCCAAGGCAATGCCCCAGACACCCGAGCCTGCCGCCAGATCCAGCACCCGGACCGGCTTCTTGGTGTTCGCAATGCGCAAATGAACACCCAGGGTTCGCGCCGCCGCATAGCTCATCGGAAAAATGGCTTCGACAAATTGGAGAAAAAAATCCGCGCCCGCCGCCTCGGAATTTACCCGCTGGGCGGGTTTCCCGGTGTGTACAACCTGATTCAGCGCGAGCCATTGCGGCATGAGTTGCCCGGAAATATGGGCAAAAAGGGCTCCGTGATAACCCGGTTTGTGGGAAACCAAAAATGCGGCGCTTTCCTCCGTGAGCTCATAGCGGACGCCCTGCTTGGCCAGGAATCCGAAGCCGACCAGCGCATTGCAGATGGCGCTGACGCCACGCAGGGATGCGCCCGACTTCTTCGCAAGTTGTTCCGCCGTGCACGGGCCCGCGTCCAGGAAATCAAACAGCTGATGTTTAACCGCCGCCTCAATGATGAGCGGCGGCGCATATCCCCAGCTCAATTGCATGAGACGTTCCGGTGTCAGAGGGAATTGTTTGCCCGGCTTATTATCAGAGGTCATGATGAGTACGAGCAGGATATTTATTTCCTCCAAAAAGCAAACCCAAATTTGACCTTCTCCTGGGGGAGAAGGCCGGGATGAGGGCGAGCAATCCTTCCGCCATCGGCGCCATTTAGTACCGCATCCGAGCGGGCCGCGAGAAAAATGTCCCTCGAGAGTTTAGTTTATTGACCGTCCTCACCCCGGCCCTCTCCTCCGGGAGAGGGTGCCACGTCCGCCGTTGGTTTGATAAATCTGCGATGGTTATTCCACGACGCGTTTGCCCTGCTTGCGCTGCTGGTATTGTTCACCAATCCACTTGTAGGTGGCGGCCAATCCCTTGTTCAGCGTGGTGTCCGGTTCCCAGCCGAGGACTTTTTTGATGAACGTATTGTCAGAATTACGACCGGCGACACCTTTCGGCGCGTTCAAGTCGTATTTGCGTTCCAGTTTGATGCCGGCAATCTTTTCGATCTTGGAGAGCAGCTCGTTGATGGAAACCAGCTCGCTGGAACCGAGGTTGATGGGCGTGGCGATCAGCTCGTCGGTGTGGGTAATCTCATCGATGCCTTTGACGCAATCGTCGATATACATGAAGCTGCGGGTCTGGCTGCCGTCGCCCCAGATCGTGATTTCTTTTTTGCCGGTGTCAACGGCTTGAACCACCTTGCGGCAGAGCGCGGCGGGAGCTTTTTCGCGGCCACCGTCCCAAGTTCCGTTCGGTCCGTAAACATTGTGAAACCGGGCGATGAAAGTCTTCATACCGCGTTCGGCCCAGTATTCCTGGCAGAACATTTCGGACACCAGCTTCTCCCAGCCGTAACCGCGTTCGGCCATGGCCGGATAGGCATCCGATTCCTTGAGCGCGGTGACATGGGCGTCTGTCTGGAGCAGCGTGTTGTAAGCGCAGGCTGAGCTCGAATAAAAATAGCGGCGGACGCCGGCCTGGTACGCGGCTTCCACCATGTGCGTGTTGATCAAAATCGAACGCAGGCATTCCACGCGAAAACGTTCGATGAATCCCATGCCGCCCATGTCGGCGGCCAGATTATAAACTTCGACGGCGCCTTCGCAGACGCGGTGGCAGTTTCCCTCATGACTCACATCCCGCGAAAGACATTCGACCCCGGGCGTCTGGAGGTACCATTCGTACAACGGCTTTTTATCCACGGCCCGAATGTTGGTGAATCCCTTTTTCGTAAAATAACGCGCCAGATTGCCGCCGATAAAGCCGCCGCCGCCGGTAATGACAATCAAATCATCTTTTTTTAGCGCAGGATCTTTTTCGATGAGTCGTTTCGTTTCCATATTAAATTTATTGTTCGAATGAAGGAGTAAGGGTACACCGGCCGACTTTGAAAGGAAATCACCATGTTGTCCGTTTTTCGGACGTCAAAAGAAAGGATGACTACTCACATTGGCCGCCAAGGCAGCATGCTGTCGCTCGGTTTGCTGGCGGCGGCGGCCGTTCTGTTGGACCTCGGCGTATCGGCGAACATGACGCTCGGGCAGCGCGCTATCTTCGTGCTAGCCGCCGAATATCGTTCCCGGCTAAACGCCCTTTATATGACCACCTTTTTTATTGGCGGCGCCATCGGATCAGCGGTTGGCGGTTGGGCATTCGCCTTCGGCGGCTGGCCGCTCGCCGCGTGGGTGGGCTTCGCCGCGCCGGTGGCGGGGCTCCTCTATTACGCCACGGAAAAAATGTGAATCAGAGATATATTCACGGCTTGGAAACATAGAAAAAATACACGGCAGAATAGGGCACCCGTATTTTCTGGCCCAAGTTTGACTGATCGCAGCCTCCGGCAGGCGCCTTCCCTCCGACCGTCTCCAGTCGTTGGATGCTGGTCACATGGCTAAAGATCCCGTTCCCTGCGTGCTGCTTCACGTGGAGGAGCAACCATGGAATTGCATTCGTATCCGGCGAGAACTCAAGGCTTTTGATCTCCCCCACGATTCTGCTGCCATCGCTAGCTTCCCATGTCGGCCCTGCATAATGACGCCCAAGCGCATTCCCCTTTGCGTCAAACAAATCTGCCTCCGGGGCCTTAAATGCCCATTCGTAATGCGTGCTGTCTTTTGGGTCGGGCTCGCACGCATAAATTTGAACGCCGGTGGCTTTGGCGGAGAACAAAAGCACTTCGTTCGAGGAAACTTTGATGCTGTCCGCGACAACCGGAATGGATAATCGGCCGGCCGAATGGGTGGAACAAGCCACCATGAGGATGGTGAGCCACGCACACGTTAGTGAAATTAAAATGCAGTTTTTCAAAATGTAGTCCTTAGAGTCTCCAACCAAATCAACCACGCTTCCCAACCGATGTCAACGGGGGGCGCACGACAAAATTCTTCCCGCTGAACTTAAATTTGGCGCCGATGGCGGAAAGAATTTGCTCGCCCTCACCTCAGTCCTCTCCCCCGAGGAGAGGAGGACAACATCCGTTTCCGGGATATATCGCCGCAGAATTTGGCCGTAGCATCCACGGTGCTTCAGACCAAGTTGGCCGGTTTATCGGGGCGGCACATACGACCTCTCGATTTTCCCAAGATTTTTGAGCGGTGGAATATTCTTGTTTCACACCCGTGCCCAAGCCGGTCTTGACGCACCCATCAGCCTGTGAAAAAGTAGTCAGGGTCAAACGCAACCAAATTTTCAAAAGCATGAGTGACCCAGATCTTTCCGATGCGGCGAAAAATCGAGTCCTATGGGACCAGCAATCGGACGACTACCAGGCGCGGCACGGCGGTCATTTGGCGGCGTCGGGTGGCGCGGCGTGGGGAGTTTGGCAATTGCCGGAATCCCAACTGCAGGTGCTCGGAGAGGTGCGGGGACGCGACGTTCTCGAACTGGGCTGCGGAGCGGCGCAATGGTCAATTGCAGTTCACAAACTTGGCGCCCGGATCACAGCGCTGGATAATTCGGCCATCCAGCTCGCGCACGCGCGCGAGTTGACGGCCGCTGCGGCAGTGGATTTTCTTCTCGTCCATGCCAGCGCGGAATCCACCGGCCTGGATGGCGAATCGTTCGACATCATCTTCTGCGATCACGGCGCGATGACGTTCGGCAATCCCCTGCAAACGGTCCCCGAGGCCGCGCGGTTATTGCGCGTCGGCGGCCTGCTGGCATTTTCAATGTATACTCCTATCGCCGACATGGCATGGGCTCCGGAAAAGGAGCATCCGGACGACCGGCTGCTGCGCGACTATTGGACCTTGCACGCGCTTGAAAGTTCCGGCAATCCTACGACCTTTCAATTGCCGTACGGTTCCTGGATCCGCCTTTTCCGTGAAAACGGATTGGTCGTTGAGGATCTGGTCGAACTTTGTCCGCCGGCCGATGCGATCAGCAGCTACTGTGGCGAACGCGCCCGTGAATGGGCCCGGCGCTGGCCGCTGGAACATATCTGGCGGGTTCGTAAAATGTGACGGTCTTACAGACCTTGGGAGATATAAGGGGACCGTTTACCTGGGCCGCCGCTCGTCGGACTCGCTCTAGCCCAGGCTATCAAATTGCGGGCCTTCAGCCCTGAAACAGGTAAGGATCATGGTTGAGGCCACCAGCCTTGGATGGCGGGCGGTTCGGCGCGGGCGGAAAGCACGCAATATGATAGCTCGGGGTTAAGCCCGCCAATTGCACCAACCGACCCGATGCGCTACCTTTTCCGCGTCGAAAGGAGTCGATTGTCCATGAAACAGATTATCCAGACCGCCTTTCTGGCGTTCGCTTTGGCGGCCGGCCCGGCGCGCGCCGCCGTTGATATCGCCGGCAACTGGTCGGACATCACTTTCTCCAGCGTCGGCGCGTCTGGCTATTCGCTGTCATTCCAGGAATCCGGCGGCAACTACTCCTGTTTCATCGATGATTACGATCTGGACTTCATTTCCTACCAGGCCAGCCAAGTTACTTTTTATCCGAACACCTTGCATTTCCATCTCGATTGGGCGCCGCCGGGCGGTTTTTCATTCGACGGCTTCCTGAGCGCGGATGGCAGCACTTTAAATTGCGTTCTTTCCAATAGCTTTGGCTTTTTTCCCCAGACAGTTACGCGCGAGCCCAGCGTCGCCAATTTTTTGCCGGCCATTTTTACCAATGCCGGCGGATCGCTGCCCTACCGCCTGTTCGTCCCGCCGCAATACCAGGAGACCAATCAATATCCGCTCATGCTCTTTCTGCACGGCGCAGGCGAAGCCGGCGTCGACAACGTCATCCAGCTCACGGACCTGATCGGCGAACTCAGTTTCATTTCCGTTTCCAATCAGCTCGCGCACCCGTGATTCTACGTCGCTCCGCAATGCCCGACCAACGGCACGTGGGTCGACGCCACACGGCGCGGGCAATTGCCGGGTCTGCTGGCCGCCTTGGAAATGCAATATCACATCGACACCAACCGCATCTATGTGACGGGCCTGTCGCTTGGCGGCTTTGGCGCGTGGGATCAAATTACCCAGAACCCGTCGCTCTACGCTGCCGCCGTGCCGCTGTCCGGCGGCGGCGACCCTTCGCTCGCCCCCCTGATCACCAGCGTGCCGGTCTGGAATTTCCATTCTGCGAACGACAGCGTGGTCAACGTCCTCTTCTCGCGCGAGATGATCACTGCCGTGCGTCTGGCAGGCGGCAACCCCATCTACACCGAATACGCCACCGGCGATCATCCCATCTGGTCCATCGGCTATTACACGCCCGGATTGGTGGATTGGGTGTTTGCGCAGAAACGCGGGCAGCCATTGAACGGTTTTCTGCAAACCACCTTCACGTCGCCTACCACGGGCGCCACCAATGTCACGCTCGCCGGAGTTTGCGGAGACGCCTCGGCGGCTGTCTCTGGCCTCAATGCCTATAACGTTCAGACCGCCGCCTTCAGCACGGTCACCGGCGCGACCAATTGGACCGCGCCCAATATTCCCTTGCAGCCGGACGCGACGAACCGAATCGTCGTCACCGCAGTCGGCACGAGTTGGTCAGCTATTTTGGGCGGCAGCACGTCCTTCAACAACTCCCTGCTGGTCACCCAGGTGGCGGCGCCGATTGAGCTGACCATCGCGAGAAACAGAGGGTCCCTGCTGTTGTCCTGGTCCGGCGGCGTTCCACCTACGTCATCCAGCAGCGGTTCAGCCTGACTGCGGGAGAGCGGCAGAATTTTCAAACCACCAACGGCGCCAGCCTCCTTCTGCCGCTCATCGTCCCGTCTGCGTTTTATCGGGTTCAGGGGCAATAGAACGGTCCGCTCTCGCAAATAAAGAAAAAGGGTGGATTAAAATCTGACATGACATTTTTCTAGGACCGACCCTGCTACTTTAGGCAAAGTATTGTGTGTAGGATCGGTGGTTTGGTGGTTGGTGCTTAAGGGTGTGCCAAGGTTAAGGCTGGCCGACTTCATTTTTTTGTGGCGAAACCCCAGACTCGGCGCGATATTGAATTCTTCTTCGTAGAAATATGACACACGATGATGCCATGCAGATGTTTGGTTTGCCGGCGGCACGCGCGGATCGCGACCGGATTCGCAGCCTTTTGTGGCAGGTAATAAGGCGGGAGCATCCCGCCCAAAATCGCGTGGAACTGTTACGGGTACTCTGTGTGCAGCTTTTCAGCCTGGGGGAGGTGGAAGATTCGCTGCTTAATTGGGAAGCCAAACAATCGGACTTTGACGCCGGTTGCGGAATAGATGTTCAACTCCTCTGCGGGGCTGGTTTGGAAGAGACCAAAAATTTTCTCATGGCGTCACGCACCA
>Ga0302319_10020210_pt1 | contig 12053 bp, 10 predicted proteins | sample Bog_T0_2_FD_203319 | JGI IMG/M metagenome (GOLD analysis project Ga0302319, IMG submission 203319) | Peat permafrost microbial communities from Stordalen Mire near Abisko, Sweden - Bog_T0_2 | ecosystem: Environmental > Terrestrial > Soil > Wetlands > Peat | place: Sweden: Abisko, Stordalen Mire... | reverse complement strand
GGCCTGATGCTGAAAACGCACAAACAGGTAGCATCGATGTAGAAGTCATCTCATACATACAATCCAGGCTTCGATGGTCGTCCTGAGACCCGCTTTGATTGCGGGTGTTCAGAACAACTCGATTGCCGGCCGTTCGGGAGCGCCGCCCGCCATGCCGCCTGTTATTCCGTGGTGGGTTGCAGTCTGGCTTCCCATTTTGTAACTGTCGATATGACTCGCCAGAAGTGTCTGGAAAGAAGTATCAAGCTGCCCATCCCAGCAAGGATCGTCCATTTTTCCCGACAGGTCCTGCAGGTGTTCGCGCATTTCAAGCAGCGCGCCTTGCACATGCTCCAGCCTTTGCCGCATGATGTCCTGAAACTGGATATGCCCCATTGCCTCCGATAGCCGGTCCACACTCTTCTGGTAACCTGCGTCAACATCGGAGATTACCTCAAGCAGAAACCCGCTGTTTTGGTTGAAATCCTGTTGCATTTCCGTCATGTCGCCAACCAGTTGACGCAGATCGTTACGCTGAGCCTGTTCTTCAAGCCGATTCTTTGCCTCCAGCATCCTGGCGCTCACCTTGGTCGCCGCAGCCGTAATCTTTTCGCCGATGTTTGCGGCCTCACTGGTTGACCGCTTGGACAACGCTCTCACTTGGCTGGCAACGACGGCGAAGCCTCGGCCGGCGCTCCCCGCCCGGGCTGCCTCAATCTCGGCGTTGAGCGCCAACAGGCTGGTCTGTTTGGCAATCGAAGAAATGACTTGAATGAAAGGCGTCAGAGTACTTATTTCATTCGCAAGCACCCGAATCTGCTCGTAGTTCCCATGCAACTCACAAGCCTGCTCGCTCAATTGGGATTCGAGCGTTGCAATGAGCCGCTGGTTCCGTTCCACCCGAGTCTGAGTAGCCTCCGTCAATGCCTTTCCACTCTGGACGGATTGCGAAATGCGCCCCATCTGCTGGCCGGATTGCTCGTTCAGAAGCGTAAGCTGTCCAATAAGCGCCAGAATCTCCGCTCCGGATTCCTCGAGCGAACCGCCGATTTGTCCGTGCATCACGTCAATGTAGGCACGGGAGTCCTCAATCTCGATCTGAAGCGCTTTGTACGCCGTCAACATACGCGAAATTTTGTCAAAGTTCAATTGGCCGAATGCCCACATTTCGGTCATGGCTCGACGAGCACTCCTCCAGTTCATCCACATCAGAATCAGCTGTGGAAACAACATTAAGACCAGGAGAATTCCAGCGCCTTCGACCCGATAGGAGACCGGAACCGGACCTAACATAAATGAAAATGCGAGCCAAATCAGCGTCGCGCAGAGGAGGGTGACCGCCTCTGCGCCGATAAGCCGGTTGCGGATGCGGCGAAAGCGCAGTTCCCCAGGGCTCTTTGTCGCAGTTCCCGGCGCCTCGCCGGGTAGGTCGACGAGGGGAGCGTAAGTTGGAGTTTTCGAAGAGATCGCCATGTTCTTACGCCCCGGGCAACACTTGTTTGATGACCTTGATCAGGTCGGCCCCGGCCACAGGCTTGACCAGCCAGCCGGTCGCTCCAAGGCGCTTTCCCTCGTCGCGCTTGGAGGCTTCGGTCTCAGTGGTAAGCGTCAAAATCGGGATGAAGCGAAGACCGGCCAGTGCGCGCGCATTCTTGATCAGTTCCAGCCCCCCCATATTTGGCATGTTGATGTCCGTGATAATGAGATTGGGCTTCAATCCAGCCTTCAACTTGTCCAGCGCCAACTTTCCATCGGCGGCGGTTTCCACCGAGAAGCCGTTCATTGACAGCGTGCTCTTCACGCTCATCAGCATGGTCGCAGAGTCATCGACGATCAGGATTGTCATTGCCATATCGGCTCCTTTACCTGCTTTGATTTCTTTTTCCTGTCTATGCGCAGCTCAACGCTGTTTTAAGCCACGCGCACAGATCGGAATCTGTCGGCCAACTGGCCACTACGGTCTTCGCAGCCATCAGCACTTGCAGGTTGGCAGTGTGCAAATGGATGCATTCAGTTAAATCCGCCTTTGCGGCGGGCTTGTTCTGCAGCCACCCCAGAAGGGCTTCCGCTTCTTCGACGGTCACAATTCCTCGAAACACCGCTCTTTGCTTCTTGAATTCGATAGGCATTACACGATCTCCTTCACGTTAAGCACCATCAGCACGGAACCGTCTCCCATCAGGGCCGAGCCCGAATATGCGGATAGGCCCGAAAGCACACCGCCCAAAGGCTTCTGAATCGTCCCCATCGTCTCCCGGAAACCGTCCACAAGGATTCCCAACTCTTCCCCGTTGGCCTGCACTAACAGCACCGCCAACTCGTTGTCGGCATTCACTTTGGGCTCTGCCCACAGGCCCAGCAGAGTGTTGAGGGATTTCAACGGGACCACCCGGCCGCGCAACACCGCGGTTTGGCTGCGCTTGATGGTGTGAACGGAACTGCGGGGAATGCGGACCGTCTCCACCACATGATCCATCGGCACACCGAACAACTGCCCGTCCGACTCGACAATCATTACCTGAGTTACAGCCATCGAAAGCGGCAATGAGATGCGAACTGACGTCCCCTTGCCCACCACGCTCTCCACCTGGACCGTTCCATTCACCTTTTGTACCGCGGAACGTACCACATCCATTCCCACACCCCGGCCAGACAGGTCGGAGATGGTTTCGGCTGTAGAAAAGCCCGCTGCGAAAATCAAATTGACCGCATCCTGGTCGGTGATACGTTCCAGGGTCGCTTCGTCGATCACGCCTTTCTCATACGCTTTACGTTTCATGACGGCTGGGTCAATACCCTTGCCGTCGTCGATGATTTCAATCAAGACCCGGTCGGCTTCCTGCAAGGCTCGGATGGTGAGCGTGCCGGTGGCTGGTTTGCCACTGGCAACGCGTACCTCCGGTGTCTCAAGGCCGTGATCGAGAGAGTTTCTGACGATGTGAATTAGTGGATCCGCCAGCGCCTCGATGATGTTCTTATCGGCAGCAGTCTCTTCACCTTCAAGCACCAACTGCACTTTTTTTCCCAGTTTGCGGGAAATATCGCGTGCCAGGCGCGGGAATCGCTGAAAGACAAAGGAGACAGCCATCATGCGCACCTGCATGATAGAGTCTTGCATCTCATCGGAAATCCGGTTGATGATGGAGTATTGCGTTTTGATCTCACGCGCCAGTTCGCGCACGCCATACTGGTTTTCCGCTCGTTGCGCAAGATAGGGCAGCGCGTTCTTGGCCACCACCATCTCGCCGATGAGATTCATCAGGCGGTCGATTTTGACTTGATCCACCTTGAGGCTCTTGGGACTGGCAAGATCTTCGGTGCGCCGCCCGAATTTTGGACCGTCGTCGAGCGGCACCGGAGCGAGACTGCTCTCAGGCGAAGCGGCCTCCGCGCCGGCAAAAGTGTCCCGGTTGCGCCCGGCTTCGAGGCGGGAGGATGAACTGGGCTGACTTGCAGCGGGGGCGACTCTGGAGGCCGGGTTCGGCATGGGATAAGAAGTCACCCGGTTTTGATGCGCATCGAGCCACTCCAGCAGCGGAGCGCTCTTCCCGTCGGCGAGCGCGCTCCCCAATGCTCCTTCAATTTCGTCCCCGGCCAGAAGATCGCCGGCCGCCTTGAAGCCATTCGCAAGAACGCGGGCCACGGCCTTCAAGCGCCCGGCGTGCCAGGCCGGACGATCTTCAAGCGCGAGAATCTCCCTTTGCACAGATAAAATTTGTTCAAGTACAGCGGCATCTTCCTTGCACAGCGAATCCGGGCGGTTCGAAGATTCCTCTTGCTCCGCTTCCGGAAGAAGACGCGCGGTTTGGGAGCCCGCGGCATGTGCCGGAGCGGGCGATGAGATGCCTGAAAGCCAATCCGGCGGCGCGAAACTACCCAATGATTCGATGAGCAGGCCCAACACGCGACGGTTTTCTGGAATGCGGTCCAGCAGAAGCAGGAGCCAGCGCAGGCCGGACGCAATCCGCGAATCGTGATCGCAGAGGACGAGCAATCCTTGCGCTTTCTCTTTCAAAGCGGCAAGATTGCCCGCCCAAAGAAGTGGCAAAGCGTCGCCGATGAATTCGTCCGCGCCCGCGTCTGGACCCAAGTCTGGACCGAGGCGGCGGCCGGCAACACCTTCAGGCGAATTCGCGAGGGCCACCGCTTGAGGAATGGCAAGCCAAACCGGGTCGATGGCAACGATGCGAACCTGGTCCGGCACGTAGCGGTAATGCTCGGCAAGTTCCTGGGGGCTGGCAGCGGCCAGCAAATCAAAATCCAGCACGCAGCGGAATGTATCCAAATCCACAAGGGATGGGAGAACCTCGCGCGCAACTATGCGCCCCCACTTCATTCCGGGCGTCTGGCGAGCAGTGTGGAAGGGGTCGTCGCCTTGAAAGAAGCAGCCGTCCTCCGGAGTGAAGGTGACCCAGTGAAGGGGCTCTCCATCCTGATTCAAGGGAAAGGCTTCCATGCGCAAGGACTCGGGAATATCCCCAAGAGGTGGCAATGTCGCACCCAGCCCCGTGGTTGAACCTGGGCTTGAAATCAAACCACTGTGCGTCGCTTGCCCTTCCCGCGCGGCTCGGGAAGGGGAATTGGCAGGCACGTCCTCCGCGGCTTGATGGTTGGGCATGAGTGCGCGCAAAGCCTCCGCAAGGTGAACGGCCTGAGCCGCATGGCTGGCGGCTTGAGATGTGGCGGTGGATTCTCCCGACTCAATCTCGTCACAGAGCTGACCGACAAAATCCATGGCGTCCAGAAGCCTGTCGGTCAGCTTTTGCGAAAAGACGATGTCGCCAGTTCTTACCTGAACCAACAAGTCTTCCCCAGCATGGAGCACACGGGTCATCTCGGGAAACGTGAACAGCCCGCTGTTTCCCTTTAAGGTGTGCACCAGACGGAAGAGCTCATTGAGCAGGACGGCGTCGCCGGGAGAGTCTTCAAGTTGCATCAGCTTCTTGCCGATGCCCTCAAGGAACTCGCGCGCTTCTGAAAGGAATTGTTCCAGCAAAGGGGACATGGGCGAAGAAGTCATGTACGTGCCTCACCGAGCAGCAGGCGAACGTGCGTCAACAACTGCTGGGGCTTGATGGGTTTGACCAGGTAGCCGTTGGCCCCGGCCTGGTAAGCCGATTTTTTGTCCTGGGCTTCGGCTTCCGTGGAAACCATGACCGCGGGCGATTGAGGAATTTTCTGCTGACGTAACTCGCGCAGAAAGCCATAGCCATCGAGCTTGGGCATATTGACGTCGACGACGTATAGATCGAAGGGAGTTTCCAGCGCCTTTTCCAATGCTTCGATGCCATTCATCGCTACATCGACCAGGTATCCGGCGGGTTCCAGAATGCTGCGGTGATACATGCGCACTGTGGCCGCATCATCGACAATCAGTATGTGTTTCATCGTGCCTCCAGGGCTCTTTGATAAACGATTGCCTCAGGAAATTTGCGTACCTTGTAGAGTGAGGAGATCCGGCTCATCGATTCGGAATGGCCCAGGCACACAAAGCCGCCAGGTCTCAGTGATTCGTAGAAAGTCTCGGCGGCCATCTTGCGGGAAACGTCGTCGAAATAGATCAGCAAATTACGGCAGAAGATGACATCGAAGTTGCGGTAGGGCCGGGTATCCGCGGCTTCAGCGAGATTGACACGGGTGAATTCGACCGCATTGCGCAGTTCGTCTGAAAGTTGAAACTCATTGCCTATTTTGCGAAAGTACTTAGTCATCCATTTCGCCGGAACATGTTGCACCGACCGCGCGGAATAGCATCCGGCCCGCGCGGCCGCCAGAATCTTAGTATCGATGTCCGAAGAGATGATCTCCACGTCCCAGTCGTTGATTCCGGGCCAGTGCTCAAGCAGGAACATGGCCACGGAGTAAGGCTCTTCGCCAGACGACGAGGGAATGCACCAGATGCGTATCGAGTCGCCTTTTGTCTTCCGGCGAACAATTTCCGGGAGAATGGAATCCACCAGGCATTTGAACTGATAATCCTCGCGCAGAAAGTAAGTTTCGTTGATCGTCATCAGGTTGGTGAGGTATTGCAATTCCTCACCCGAGGCCTGAAAGCGAAGCATGGTGAAATAGCTGCGAAAGGTCAGGCTGCCGGTCGCCTCGATGCGCTCAATCAGACGCTTGTCGACAAAATACCTTTTCGAGAGTTCGAAGCTGATGCCGGTCCGGCGATAGAAGTACTCCTTGAACTTCAGGAAGTCTTCGCCGCTGATCATCAGTTCAGCATCTGGCACTGGCGGGTTCAGGGGCATGACCGGGTTAGACCTCGCGAATTCGTTGCAACGCCAGTTCGGCTACAAATTGGATATAGGGCTCCTCGGAGAAACGCAGCTTGAGCCGGACAAGCGGCTCCAAAGCCCTCGCCGATCCGACTTCGCTGAGCAGGTCCACCGCCGCGGCGCAAACGTTGACCTCGGCATCTTTTTCGATGACCTGAATCAACCAGGATTCGACCTCCGCATGGCGCAGGGATTCAAGAATGTTGACGGCGAAGATGCGCACGTCCGGGTCGGAATCGCCCAGAAGGGATTGCATGATCAGCGCAACTTCGCGCGGAAGCAGCTTCATGGCCTCGATGACTTCGTTGCGCAAAGCCGCGTCCTCGCTGCGCAGACACTCGACCAGTTCGCCCAGAGCTGAAGCATCGTCCAGCCGAATCAAGGTCGTGAGGATCACTTCCCGCACCGCGACCTCTTCTTCCCTCCTCAAACGGCTGACCAGCAGTGAGGCCGCATTGGGACAATCGATCAGGTCGCGCGCCGCCCACCGCCGCGAGGTGGGGTTCGCGTCTTCAAGTTCGGCCGCGAGATCCGCGCAGTCCCGGCTTTGGTCGCGCCGGTCCGCTCCATCGAACGGAGCTGTTTTCTGTTTCACGAATGCCATCATTCTCCCCTTACCGGCCCGCCCAGAGATTGAGCTGCCCAGCTATCTTGTCCGCGCCCAGCACAATGGTGGCGCCGCCCTTGTTGATAAGTTCAGACGGCATGCCAAACACCGCGCAGGAGGATTCCGACTCCGCAATCGTGCGGCCGCCACGCTTCCTGATCTCGGTAAAGGCATCGGATCCGTCGTAGCCCATGCCCGTAAGCATCACTGCTGTGACCTGCGCTGGCTTGGCGCGCTCCAATGCGGAGCGCCCCAGCAGCTCGACCGAGGGATGCCACAGGTATGCCGGATTTTCGGGCGCCGGCAGCACGGTGAGCTTGCCCGCCCGCATCGTCAGCAACATGTCCGCGCCTCCCTTGCCGATATAAATGTTGCCCGGCTCCACCGGCATCGGTTGCCCAGCCTCCATCACCGTAAGCGGACAACACTGATTCAGCCGGTCCGCGAAAGACTTGGTAAACGCCGCCGGCATATGTTGCGCCACCAGCACCGGCCACGGAAAATTCGCGGGAAGGTTGACCAGAATCATCTCCAATGTGCGTGGGCCGCCTGTTGACGCGCCAATCAGCAGCAGACCGTCGCTGACCACCCTTTGCCGCGCGGCTGCGGAGCTGGCCGCCACCGCTGTTTTCTTGCGCTCATTCTCCAGGCGATGAGCCAGGCCCGGAAGGGACGTTCCCTTTGCTTTGAGCCGCGCGCGCGCCGCGCCGCGCACCTTGGCCACCAGTTCCGCCTTGACCGCGCCCATTGTTAAGGAGATGGTGCCGCCCGGCTTGGCGACGTAATCCACCGCGCCCAGATTCAACGCCTCGAACGTTGCGAGCGCCCCTTGCGCGGTGAGCGAAGAGACCATCACCACCGCAACCGGACGCTCAGCCATGATTAACGACAGCGCGGTCAGGCCATCCAGCTCGGGCATGTTGATGTCCAGAGTCACCACGTCGGGCTTGAACTCCCGGTTTTCCGTAACTGCTTCCAGGCCATTGCGGGCCTGGCGTATTTCGAACCCGCCCTCTTCCTGAAATACGTTCATCAACTGGCGCCGCATCAGCGCCGAGTCGTCGACAATCAGCAGTTTGATCACAGCCTCACACTCCCACAGCGGCAAGTCCCGCGATCTCTTCGGTCCCCATCAGATGGGCAGGATCAAGCAGCTGCACCATGCGCTTCTGCTTCTCCAGGTTGGCAATCCGCGACAGCAGGTTGCCCTGCTCGGCGGAGAGTTGCGGCGCGGGCTCAATCGCCGCCCTGGGAATCTTGAGCACTTCGGCTACCTGATCGACGATGAATCCGGTGCGCACCCCGCCAATCAGAAACACCATGATGCGCTGGCGGTCGGATCGCTCGACATGATCGAGGCCAAGCCGTTGACGAAGGTCGATTACAGGCAGCACGCTTCCGCGCAGATTGATGACGCCTTCGACAAATGGAGGAGCTTTGGGGATGCGGATCAGCGCTTCCGGTACGCGCACAATCTCCTGCACTCCGGCGATGGGTACGCCGAATTCCTCTTTGTCCATGCGGAAGACCACGACCTGTTCGTCGTCATCCAGGGTTTCATCCGGATCGGCAGACTCCAGAGCGCTTTCCTGTTCAATTTTGTTCACTTTGCTCTGTGCCTCACTGAGTGCATTTTGAATGGCTGGATGACCAAATAGATTGGGCGCGGTGACAATCGACACCAGCCGCTTGCCATGGTCCAGACGGCAGATCTGGGTGACCTCAGCGAGGTTCCCCTCGCGCGCCAGCAGCGCTGGAAGAGGATCGACGCCCGACTTCGCGACCCGCAAGACCTCGCTCACCGCATCCACAACCACTCCGACCGAGGCTCCTGCAAAAGTCAGCACCACGATGCGGCTCTTCTCGTCCATGGGACGCTCGGGCAGGCCGAACATGTAGCGAAGGCTTACCAGCGGAAGCAGGCGGCTGCGCAGGGTCATCACCCCCACAACATGAGACTCCGACAGCGGAATATGGATCACCGTCTCCGGAACCTGCACAATCTCCTGTACATCTTCAATGGCGATGGCATATTCCTGTCCCTCGACATCGAAATTCACCAACTGCAGTTCATCGCTCGAGTCTTCTTCCTCGTCCTGATTGCCGACGGAGACCGAACTTACATGGCCGGTGCTCTTTGCGAATGCTGCGATCTGCCTGAACTCGCGCTCAATGAGTTTGGCGAAATCCAACACCATAATCATGGCGTGGCCGCCCACATCTTTGATGAGACCGGAGATTACCTCGGTGTCCACCGTGGTCCGTATCGAGCCCACGTCCTCGATGCGGCTTGCCTCCACCCCCACCACACTGGCCACCCGGTCCACCACAAAGGCCAGCGGCTGGCCTAGGTTGACGTCCATCACCAGGGCGCGAGTAGCATCTTCATGCGCCTGTTCGGGAAAGCCGAACAGGCAGCGAAGTGAGATGATCGGCAATACCTTGCCGCGAAGATTCGCCAGGCCTTCGAGCGCAGTGGGTGCCAGAGGTACGCGCACCACCTCGGGAACCCGGATGATCTCCTGTACCGGCGCCATATCCACGGCGAATACTTCCTTTCCGGCATGGAAAGTAACAAATTGCCGGATGCTGGAAGCGGATTCGCCGGAATCACGCGCGACAATTTCTGCCCCGCCGGGCTGGGCTTGAACACCATTCTCAATCACGCCATTTTCAAGCGCGCCGAATTCAGGATTGCCGGACTTGGGCGCGTTCTTTTCAGGCGCGCTCACTTCCGTCCTGCGCTGCTTCGCTTTGGGCCGTTCCAATATTTCCGTTGTCATGGTAGCCCCCTCAGGCTGCGCTTTGAAGTTCATCCGCGAGTGAGGCGATCTCTTCGATTGCGGAGGCCATTTCTTCGGCTCCCTGAGATTGCTGCTGAGCGGCACCGGCAGCTTCGGTTGCCGCTTTGTCGGCTTCCTGCGCGGCGGCGGCGATCTGCTCGATACCCTTTCTAACCTGGGCAATGGCGGTGGCGATTTCTTCAGAAGCGGCAAGGATATCCCGCGACCCCTTCTCCACTTCGGCAATGTCGCTTTCGATCGCCGCCAGGGCGCTGGTTGTCGCCTTGGCCAACTCCGCTTCGCTCAGAGCCGTCGCGGCAATCTCGTCCAGGTCTCTGGCCACCACCCCGATCTGGTCCTGCACAGCTTTCACCAGATCCTTGATGCGATCGGCATTTTCCGACGAATCGTGGGCCAGGTTGCGGATATCGGTGGCCACCACCACGAAGCCCTTGCCGAATTCCCCGGCGCGCGCGGCTTCAATCGCGCCATTGACCGCCAGCATATTGGTCTGGATGGAAACCGTGCTGATGGCATCGACGATCTTGTCGATGCGCCGCGACACAAGTTCCAGATCCTTCATCTGCTTGATGCTGGCGCGAGATGCGTTCGCCGAACGAAGAACGCCCTCAACCAGCGCATCGACCGACCGTTTGTTCTCCGCCAATATGTTCTTGATGGTCACCGCCTTGTCCGCGCCGGCCGTGGCTCGTGTCTGCGCTGCCATCAGACCCGTCTGGATCTGGTTGACGGCTGACGAAGACTCCTCGGAACTTGCCGACTGCACCTCGGTGCCTTTGCGGATCTGTTCCAGGGCGGCCATGATCTGCACGCTGGCGCGGCTGATCTCCTGCACCGCGGAGGACAGTTCCTCGGAACTGGAAGCAACCTGCTCGGCGCTCTTGGCGACGTCGGTTGAGTTCTTCAGGTCTTCGGCCAACTCCGACAGCGCCTGCGCGGCCTGTTCGCACTCGGTCAGGGCCGTGGCCTGTTCGGCTACCGTTTTCGAAGTCTCTTCCGCGGCGGCCGACTGCTCCTCCGCGGCGGCGGCTATGTCCTGCGAACCTTTCAAAGCCTGCTGCGCGGCGATATTGGACTGCGACGCATTGGCCGCAATCTCCTGGATTCCCGCCACAATTTCAGCGGCCGCGATGCGAATCTGCTCCAGTTGCGCGGTGATCGTCTTGCCCTTTTCGACCTCTTCCCCGATCGCTCCCGCGGAAGCATTGATGCCGTCGGCGATGATCTTGACTTCCCTCTGGATCTGTCCGATCAACTCCTGAATCTGTTTTGCGCTCTTTTCCGATGTCTCGGCCAGAGTTCGCACCTCGTCGGCGACCACCGCGAAGCCTTTTCCATGTTTACCGGCCCGGGCAGCCTCGATGGCCGCATTCAGGGCCAGCAGGTTGGTCTGGTCGGCGATCCGAGCCACCGCCTTGACGATGTCGCCGATGGTCGCAGCCTGCTTTTCCAACTCCGCCACCATACCCACCGAGGCGACCTGGCGTTGCGCGGCCACGCCTACATTGTTGATCAGGCTGAGCACGTTCGCGCTGGTGCGGGCAATCAAAAGCTGCGAAGCCTCTACCTTGATCTGGCTGGCATCGGTGGTCTGCAACTGGCGGCCAAGGGCCGTGGTCACTTGCTGGAAGGCGGCGAGCGACTGCTGCGCAACGCCCGAAGCCTCTTCGGCACCGGTCGCGATCTGGCTGCTTGCGCGCCTCAGTTCCTCGGCGGCCGACGCTCCCTCGTTGATGCCTGAAGCCAACTGACCTGTGGCCGCGGCGATGCGTTCTGCCGCCTGTTGCTGTTTGCCCAGCGTCCGCGCCTTCTTCCGTTGTGCCTCCGCCTCACGCACGTTGATTGCGGAGACCCTGCTTTCAGCGACCGCGCCCGTTGGCGCGGTATTTCTCTTGACAAGTGCCATTGCCTGTTTCCTCTCCGGATCGTTTTGAACTGTTGCATGCGATGTGTAGGCGCACTAGCGGAAATAACCTGTCCGTTTCAGGGAATGTGCGCGACCCGAACTCTACTGGATCACGAGGGGACGTGCGGCTGGAATGATTACTCAAAAAGGGTTCTCAAAATGTTGGAACTCCATTGGCTCAGACTTCGATCATGGCCCCTGGAGGTGGGCGGGCAACTGGAATCTGGTGAAATTGTCGTCCCAGTTCCCAAAAGCGAAGTTGTGCGAAAGAGATTCCCTGATTCGGGACACGCTGGAAAGGAATTGGAGATACCAGCCGCTGGAGCCTTTCGCGCCGTCGGAGCGCGGAGAAGAGTTTGAATGCTTCGTGAGCGCAGCTCCGGAGTGCGAATCGGTTCCCTGGAGCATTTCGACAGGTCTGCCGCACGCAGTTCAGGGTTAACTTGCACGACCTCGGCATTTGGATTCATCTACACTCC
>Ga0302319_10020206_pt1 | contig 12055 bp, 7 predicted proteins | sample Bog_T0_2_FD_203319 | JGI IMG/M metagenome (GOLD analysis project Ga0302319, IMG submission 203319) | Peat permafrost microbial communities from Stordalen Mire near Abisko, Sweden - Bog_T0_2 | ecosystem: Environmental > Terrestrial > Soil > Wetlands > Peat | place: Sweden: Abisko, Stordalen Mire... | reverse complement strand
GGGCGCCCTTGGAGCGGCGGCTTCGCCCTAGTGTTCGTCAAACCCGAACCCACTATGCTTTCATAGCTACAGGGCAAATTTTGCCGTTCGTGCCGTCAAACAACTTTCCACCGGAGGTAAGGTCATGTTTCAGGCTGGGTCGGTTTCCGCTCGTGCCGCTTTTTTTGCATTTCTTTTTATTGTCTTCTGCGCCGTCAATTTGCCGGCCGCTGTCATCAGCGGTTCGGTCAAAGATGCGTCGGGCGGTTCGACGCCGCGCGCTCACATCGAAATCGCCGGCGGAGATCTCCCCGCGCCCCTCGTGTTCGACGCCGACGCCCAAGGCCGTTTCACTTCTCCCGATCTCAAGCCCGGCGCCTACACGCTCAAAGTCACAGCCGATGGTTTCGAACCCAACACCCAAACCATCAACCTATCCAACAGTAACCCTACTTTGGTGATTTCCCTGCAAGTCGCAACCCTACATCAGGAAGTTACTGTCGAAGGCAAAGTCAGCTCGCACGCCAATAGCGACCCCGTTTACCGGCAATTGCGCGAGGTAGACACGGGACTCACCTTTCGAGTGAGCGATTTTGATTTCAAATTCGACGTCGCCACATTCCATATGTCGCAAGGCACTCTCACCTTTCTGAAACCCGTGACCGGCCACGTGACGGGCGCAATCTTCGTCGGCCGCGGCCACTTCAATCTCAAACCGGCGCAGGCGTTCGACGAACGCGAAATCGCTCGCCGCGCCCACGCCCCACAAGTCGACGAAGATTTTTCCACGGTGATCTTCCGCTATTCCGGCAACTTCAATCACAATCTGGCGGGCGCGGTCAAAGAGAAAGCGGAAGAGCCAGCGGCCGCTGGCGCCTTTGTGCAATGGGAAGACAAAGTCCGCCACCGTCGCGAGCGTCCCATCGGATTCACAGAAAGCCTTCTCAACGGCAGCGATATGGATAACATCGACGCCGAAGTTCTCTCGTGGCTTTACAATCCTATTCCCGAGCACGCGTTTTTCCAGGCGTACATTCACGGCGACAAGCACAAAGATTTGCGCTTCTATGTGCGAGCCCGCGGCGGCGCTATCTCGCAAGCGGAATTAGGCTCGCCTGAAGAAATCGGTCTCGTCAACTTCGACCCGGAAGGTCTCGACGACGGCGTCTGGTATCTCTCGCACGCGCAAGCCGAATATCCGGCTAATCTGGCGAGTTCCCACCAGGAGCGCCGCTTCGTGGCCGCCCACAAATTTAAGGTGGAAACCGTTCTCGGCGGCAACGATCATTTGACCAGTGTGGCCACCATCACTTTTGAACCGCTGCTGGCGGGCGAACGCGTCATCAAGTTCGGTCTCTTGCCCAACTTGCGCGTCAGTCGCGTCACTGGGGCCGATGGCGCCGAGCTGTCTTACTTGCAGGAAGGGCGCAAGGCCGACGGTTCTTTTTATGTTATTTTGCCCGCGCCCGCCGAGCTCAAAAAGGAATATGCCGTCACCATTGAATACTCCGGCGACAAGGTTGTGACCAAGGCCGGTAGCGGCAGTTTCTATATCGATGCCCGGGAAGCCTGGTACCCCAATTTGAATTTCCTGTCCGACCGCGCAGTCTACGATCTTACTTTTCGCATCCCGAAAAAATATCACCTCATCAGCGTGGGCAAACTCGAGAGTGAGTCCGTCGAAGAAGGCCAAAATGTCACTCACTGGGTGACTCCCAAGCCAGTTATGGTGGCGGGCTTCAACTATGGCGATTACAAGAAAATCGAACTCCACGACGATAAAACCGGTTATGACATCGCCGGCTTCTATCTGCCGGAACTTCCCGATTTTCTGGCTCATAATCAAGCGGCACAGAGCATCGCTCCGGGAGCGATGACCAAATACGCCCTCGACCAGACGCGCGCCGAGCTGCAGCTTTGTTCGTATTACTTCGGCGACAGTCCTTTCAAAACCATCGCCATTACCGAACAGCCGAACTTTAACTTCGGGCAATCATGGCCCAATCTGGTTTATCTGCCCATCATGGCGTATCTCGATTCCACGCAGCGCTGGGAGCTTTTCAACTCAATCAATAACAACGCGACTGCTTTTGTGCAAGAGGTGACCCCGCACGAAGTGGCGCACCAGTGGTGGGGCCATACCGTCGGCTGGGCTTCTTATCATGACCAGTGGCTTTCCGAAGGCTTTGCCGAATTTTCCGCCGGGCTGTTCCTGCAGCAGGCAGTCGGCCCCAAATGGGAGAAAGACTACATCGAATTCTGGACGCGCCTCCGCAAAAGGATTCTCGACAAAAATCAGTTTGGCGTCGCGCCGAACGATGCCGGGCCGTTATGGCTGGGCGTGCGTCTCGTGTCGCCTCGCTCGCAGAACGCTTATCAAAACGTCACCTACCCGAAAGGCGCCTATGTCCTTGCCATGCTGCGTTCGTTGTTTTATTCGAACAAAGATCAGGACAAGGCGTTCATTGAGATGATGCACGATTTTGTCGACACGCATCGTGAGAGGCCCGCCTCCACCGAAACCTTCAAGGCCATAGTGGAAAAGCACATGCCGCACGGCCTCGATCTGGAAAGCAACGGCCGCCTCGATTGGTTTTTTCGCGAGTGGGTCTATGGAACCGAAGTTCCGCATTACGAGTTCGACTATCAAACTTCGCCCGGTCCCTCCGGTAAGACCCACGTTCACATGAACATCACCCAAAGCGAAGTGAGCGCCAATTTCGTGATGCTGGTGCCTATCTTTGGGGATTTCGGCAAAGGCTTTATAAGGCTCGGACAATTGCCTGTGGCGGGCAACGCAACGAAGAGCTATGATTTCGATTTCGCGGAAGCTCCCAAGAAGCTCGAACTGAATAAGTTCAAAGAAATATTGGAACGTTAAGCGGTTGCCTCAACGCATTTACGACTTAAAACCGGCCTTGCAAAGTTTGCTCAGGCCGCTGGTGCGCTTGCTCTACCAACTCGGCGTCACGGCCAATCAAGTGACGGTAGCCGCCGCCATGTTCGCGGCTCTCAGCGGCCTTTTCTTATGTTTCAAGGCAGGATGGCCCCGCGCGCTGCTGCTGTTGCCGCCGGCCTTGCTTCTGCGTGCGGCGCTCAACGCCATGGACGGCATGCTGGCCAAGGAATTTGAACTCAAGAGCCGTCTCGGCGCCATCTTGAACGAACTGGGCGATGTGTTTTCCGATGCCGCCTTTTATTTGCCGCTCGCCCTCGGCTGGCGTTTTTCACCCGTGTTGATCGTGCTGGTGGTTGTGTTCGCGGTCATCAGCGAAATGACCGGTGTCTTAGGTTTGATGGTTGGCGCGGGCCGCCGCTTCGACGGGCCGATGGCCAAGCGTGACCGCGCGCTGGTCTTCGGCTTCCTTAGTCTGGCTGTTGGGTTAGGCGTCCCCATGGGCATTTGGCAGAACGTCGTGCTCGCGGCAATGCTTGGTCTATTGGGTTACACCATCTACAACCGCGCCCACATGGCGTTGTGGCGAGGATAATTTCGCGGAAGTGATGGTAGGCTAGTAATCCTTGAGTGATTTCCACTCTAACTAAACCTACATAGGAGAAATTTTCGCCAGTCTGTGACAAAGTTACAGGCCACGGCGCAGTCCATCGACATATGAGTGACGAACTCGAATTGGAACGATTTGAAGCCCGCGGCATCGGCCTTTCCCGCATTTGGCTGGGCGCGCTGTGGGGTTTAGCGGAAGCAACTGTTTTCTTTCTCGTGCCCGATATCTTAATCACCGCTTCCGCCTTATTTTCACCCAAGAGATCTTTCGCACAGTTAATCGCTATCTTAATAGGTGCTTTGCTGGGTGGGGCCTTGCTGTACACGGCCGCCGATACCTATCCCATCGAAACGCAGAGTCTTGTTCTGACGGTTCCGTTCGTCAAGATGCACGTCCTTGAGGAGGCGGAACGCCAGATGCAAGAGAGTGGCTTATGGGCCATGATCCTCGGTTCTCTTACCGGATTACCGTATAAGGCATACGCCGTCGGTGCCCCACGCCATGCCACTTTTGGGGTGTTCATGCTGATGAGCGTTCCGGCCCGCGCCTTGCGTTTTGTGTTGAGTTGGGGCGCAGCTTCGTTGCTGGGAAGAGTGTTCCGGCGCCAGGTGGAAGCCAGTCCGACCGCCGCGTTAGGGCTTTTGGCGATTTGCTGGATCGGATTCTACACATATTACTGGTCAATGATCTAATGGCGCGAGCTTCACAACGCGACCGTTCAGTACCCCCCAAGGGTTTCAGTACTGGTCAAGTCGCCGTGGACTTGGAGACAATGGGAACGTAGCCACACAACATGGAGCCTAAGATCGAACACCTGGCGAATGGCGTCAGCGTTGGCCGCGATATTACCCGCGTCATCCTTGAGCATGCTGCCCGCATCAGCAAAGAGCAGGATATTTCCGCGCTGATCGGTCTCAATGCCGCTTTGGCGCGCGATCTTGTCGATGGCGACCGGTCGAGCGTTTGGCTCATTGATAAAGCCAAGGGCGAACTGTGGACGCGCGTAGCGGATGGCATCGGCGAAGTGCGCATTCCCCAAGCCACGGGCTTGGTGGGCGCTTGCATCGCACAAAACGAAATTATCGTCGCCAACGACCTCAGCAACGATCCACGCTTTCACCGGCAAATGGATGAGTCGAGCGGCTATAAGACGGAGTCGATTCTCTGCGTTCCTCTGCGAGCCGACGACAAAGTGATTGGCGCCCTGCAGGTTTTAAATAAACCCGGCGGCTTTAGCGATCAGGATGCCGAACTGTTGCGCCTGATGGCGGCCTATGCCGCTTCCGCCATCCAAGCCGAACAGTTGCGTAGCGAAGCCGATGTCGCGCGCTTGCTGCGTCATGAATTGGATATCGCCCGCGACGTGCAAATGCGCTTGCTGCCTCCGGTGCAAGGCGAAGCGTCGGGCATTGAATACAGCGGTTTTTGCCGTTCCGCGCGCACGGTGGGCGGCGATTACTACGATCTGCTGCCGCTTGAGAATGGCTCGTTCGCCTTCACTCTCGGCGACGTTTCCGGCAAAGGCATTCCCGCCGCCGTGCTCATGGCCAGCATCCATACGCTGCTGCGTAGTTTGCTCACCCGCAATTCCGAAGATTTACGTTACGTCGTCCAGGAACTGAACCAAGCCGTTCATCGCAGTTCCAGCGACGACCGTTTCTCCACCTTGTTCTGCGGCGTTGTCAGCGCGGACCGAAAGGAAATCCGCTACGTAAACGCCGGCCATATCCCGGCATTTATCGTGAGCGCCGACGGCAAAATCGATCGTCCCATTGGCACCAATCTCCCGATTGGTATTCTCGCCCCCGGCAATTACACCGAGCGGGTGGTCGCGGTAACGCCCGGTTCTTTGCTGGTCTGCATTTCCGACGGCATCACCGAAGCCAAGAACAACAAAGGCGAATTTTGGGACGAAGAACGCATCGACGAAGTTTTGAAGGCTCATCGCGATTCTTCGGTCAAGCAAGTGAACGACGCGCTCGTGCAGGCTGCCGATCAATGGGCGGACGGTGCCGAGCAGCATGACGACATGACCATTGTCGCCATGCGGATTGCCAGCTAAACCCTAAACCGCCGTGGAACTATGGTCCAGTACGTACTAAAACTATTCGTACGACGTAAATAGCTGATACAATCCTAGTCTATTGGGTCTGAGACCATCACTGGAGGGTGTCGTGGGTCAAAAAAGTTCCTTAGCTCTTAAGCTAGTTGTTTCGATGTTGGCAGTGGGCTCATTTTCCAGCATGTTTGCCGGGAGCACGCTACCATCGTGCGGCACGGAGTCTCTCGCAAGCTACATCACCGGCACGGCTTTTCCTCCGAGCACTGGTGGCTGCGCCATCGGCATTCTCGATTATTACAACTTCTCGTACATTATGGGGACGGGTCCTGCCGCATCAGCGCTAGAGGTTACTCCGACCGCCAGCGGCTTTAATTTCAGCTTGGCCAGCGGCACGCCTATTACTGCCGCTCCCGGTCAGACTGTTACTTTTGAGGTTGATTACCAAATCGTAATCGATCCTGCGCCCATTGTGACCGGCGGCGATCTCAACCTCGACCCGCCGGCGGGCGATGTGACCGTCACGGAGTATTTTTGTAACGACATTTCCTATGTTGGATCTGGACTCTGCCTCGGGGGTTCTACTCCCGACACCCTGCAAGTCACCACCGCCAATCCTTCTGCTTCTATTGTTTTTCCCGATCCGGCAACCAAGTCCCAGCAAGTCGGCATTGTGTTTAAACTGGTTGGCGGCGCCAATGGTGCTTCGTTCGACGGTCTGGATGCCGATTCTACCGTGCTCACATTTACACCAGAGCCCGCTTCGACAGGACTTCTAACGGGATTGTTGCTATTAGCCGGCGGTTATAAACTAAGAAAACGACGCAACGGCTCCACTTAAGTATGTCTTGGCTGAGGCCGCGATTCGTCGCCGTGTTCCTGGCGGCCTTCGTGGCACTTCCTCTGTTTGCTGCGCTTTCGCAGGAATCCGGCTCGTTCGTTTTCCAAACCTACACGCCTAAGGGCTATGGCGCGAACCCGCAAAACTGGGCAGTAGCCCAGGATTCCCGCGGCGTGATGTATTTCGCCAACACTGAAGGCGTCTTAGAGTTTGATGGTGTCTTTTGGCGTTTGATCCGGCTCACTCGTGGTGCGGTAGCTCGAGCATTGGCTGTCGATGCCCTTGGCCGCATATATGTTGGCGGACAAGGCGTCTTCGGCTATCTGCAACCCGATGAGCACGGCAGTACGCACTTTGTTTCCATCGCCGTGCCTAAAGGCGATGCCGATTTTCTAGACGTCTGGAATGTCGTGCCCACCTCCGGCGGCGTTTACTTCACCACAGACTACAAGCTCTTTTTCCGCTCCAACAATGGCCAAATCAGGGTTTTACGGAGCACGAAACGATTCGGCCGAATTTTCGCGGCGTACGGAGAACTCTTCGTTTCGAGCGTCGACAATCGCCTGCGCCGTCTCGAAGGCGAAGATTTCGTGGCTGGTCCGGCGGGCGATTCTTCGCTCGGCAGCGCGCGCGTGGCCTTCGCCATGGGTGAGCATCCGCTATTGGCATCCCGGCAAGCCCTGTTTAATTTCAGTTTGAGCGAGATTACGCCCTTCACTACTTCGGCCAGCGATTATTTAAAGCAGAACGAGGTCTGGTCGATCAAACAGTTGTCCAGCGGCGATATTGCGGTGGGCACCAAAAACGGCGGCTTGGTGCTGCTCAATCAGCAAGGCGCGGTGGAACGCATCATTCGCAAAGAAGATGGCTTGCCGAGCGATTGGGTCACCGCTATCTATGAAGACCGCCAGCACGCCATCTGGCTTGCCACCAACAACGGATTAGCCAGGTTTGTACCGGGGCTTTCCGCGTTCGGCGCAGCGCAAGGAATTCAAGGCTCGGTGATTTCCCTAGCGCGCTTCGCGGGCACCATGTATGCCGGCACCACCAGCGGACTCTTTCGCATGCAGCTAGCAGCCGGATCTGAACCCACTTTTGAGGAAATCAAAAATCTTCGCGAGCAAGTCCTCGCTCTTGGCGAACACGGCGGTGAGCTTCTGGCGGGGGGCGAACACGGTCTCTACCGCATCGCCAACGGTAAAGCGGAAAAATTGCCGGGTGCGGACGGCTTTGTCTATGACATCGGCTCTTCTCAACGCGACCCAGGACTCTTCTACACAGCAGGGCAGGGCGGCGTGCGACGCTGGCAACGCGTTGGACATACCTGGAAATCGGCTGACCCGGTTGGCGTTAAGGGGCAGGAATTCCGCACAGTGGTGGAAGATGCCGACGGCACCGTTTGGTCTACTACCAGTGTTTCCATCTGGCGCATGGATTTCTCTACCCAACCGGTGCGCTTTCAAGAGTTCAGCTCCGCTGATGGTATACCCTCCGGCTTCAAATCCGCCTATCTATTTCGCGGGCATGTCGTTTTCGCTACTGCGAAGGGCCTGCTGCGTTTCTCGGAAAAAGCGGGGCGCTTTATGCGCGATGAAGAAGTGGGTGCACAGTATGCCGACGGCAGCAAGGGCGTTTCCTCCATCCGCGAAGACGCTGCCGGAAACGTATGGATTACCGGCGCGGGTTATCATGACTTTCTGGAGAAAACTCCCGACGGCTTTCGCCTCTTTATTTCGCCCCTCATCCAGACCGGTGCCGATGAACTTTACTCGCTATTCCTCGATCCCGATCAAACCTGTTGGGCGTCTAGCGAAAGCGGGGCGCTGTATCGCATGGAAAAGTTGGACCTCAAAGAACGGCGGAAGGAGATTCCCGTTCTGCTGCGCCGCGTGGCCGTCGTCGGGCAAAAAGACGCGCTTTTTGAAGGTGACTCTGCCATTACCGCGCCGCTTTCTTTGCGCTATCGCGATAACGCCCTACGCTTCGAATTTGCCGCGCCGTTCTACGAAGCCCCGGCTGCTTTGGAGTATCAGTTCCAGTTGGATGGCGACGAAAAGAAATGGTCGGACTGGACTACGGAAACGCACAAAGAGTACACCAATCTGTTTGAAGGCGCTTATCGCTTTCATGTGCGCGTCCGCGATCCACATGGCACCGTGGGCGGCGAAGCGGTCTTCCCCTTCAAAGTGGCGCCGCCTTTCTATCGCACTTGGTGGGCTTTCCTCACGTATGCATCCGTTTTTCTTTTTGCCGGTTGGTTGATTCTGCGCTGGCGTTTAGATGCGCTGGAGGCAAAGAATCGCTGGCTGGAAGGCGTGGTGGAGGAGCGCACGGCGGAAGTCAGAAAAGAGCGCGATCAGAATGAAGAGTTGTTGCTGAATATTCTGCCGCGCCCGGTGGCCGCCGAACTGCGCAGCAACGGCAACGTGAAGCCAACCACGTTTGACGACGCCACGGTGTGCTTCAGCGATTTTGTCGGCTTTACTTTGTCGAGTGAAAAGCTGCCCGCCGAGACGCTCATCAACGCGCTGAACGAATACTTTACGGCGTTCGATGAAATCATCGGCCGGTATGGATTGGAAAAACTCAAGACGATCGGCGATGCCTACATGTTTGCCGGCGGTTTGCCCAATGTGCGTCCTTCGCATGCGGTGGATGCCGTCTTGGCCGCGCTCGAAATGGCAGCGGCCGTGCATCGCCTCACCCGGCCCGAACAAGGTGTGAATTGGAAGATTCGCCTGGGGCTTTACAGCGGTCCGGTGGTCTCGGGAGTTGTCGGCGTGCGCAAGTTTGCTTTTGATATTTGGGGCAACACGGTGAACTTTGCGGCGCGTATGGAATCGGCGGGTCAGCCGGGGAGAGTGAATCTTTCGGAAACCACATTCCAACGGGTGGAGCGGTTTATTGAGTGTGAGCCGCGCGGTCCGGTGAAAATCAAGGAAGGCCGCGAGATGGAAATGTATTTTGCGGTTGGGCCGAAGTTGGAGCTTCTGCAAGGCGCGTTGGTGAATGGCGTTCCGCAGGCGTTTCTCAGTGCCTATGAGAAAGCGTTTGGCGAGGCCCCGAAATCGTTCCCTACGGCTTTGGTATTGGATGAATTGCTGCAGACGCGTTTAGCGGCTGTGCCGAGCGAATCGAAATGAGTTTCAAGCTGGCCGTGGAAATTTGGGGCGCGCGCGGTTCTACGCCCACCCCGGGCGCCGGCACCTTACGCTACGGCGGCAACACCACCTGCATCTCCGTGCGTTCGGCGGCGGGCGACAGGGTGATTGTCGATGCCGGCTCCGGTATTCGAAAGCTTGGCCGTTTGCTGATGAGCGAAAGCCCGCGTGCGGCGGAGGTCAATCTCTTCCTGACCCACTTTCATTGGGATCACATTCAAGGCCTGCCGTTTTTTGCTCCGTTGATTCAGGGAGGGACGCGTGTACGCTTCCACGCGGGAGTGGAGCCATGCGAGACGCGCGCACGCTTGGAGCGGCAGATGTCCGATCCTTTCTTTACGCTCGATTTCAATGCCGCCAAAGCGGAACGCGAATATCTGAAAATGGGCAGTGCGGCGCTGCAGTGCGGCGCGCTCACGGTAGCCGCCTTTCCGTTAAACCATCCGCAAGGCGCCTGGGGTTATCAGATTGCCTCCGGCGGCACACTGGTGGTGGTAGCTACGGATTTAGAACACGGGCATGCTGCGTTAGACGAACTCTTGCGCGAGCGCGCGGCGAAGGCCGATTTGTTGATTTACGACGCGCAATACACCGACGCCGAATACGAAAAGCGCGTAGGTTGGGGGCACAGCACGGCCAACGCCGCGGCAGCGGTAGCGGCGGATGCGGATGTGAAAGAGCTTTTGCTCTTTCATCACGATCCAGAACATGACGACGAAACAATGGACGGGATTGTGGCTGAAACACGTACGCGCTTCGCGCACACCAATGCCGCGCAAGAAGGCGCCACGATTTTTTTGGGTTAATTCTCCCGTACAGCGGCTAAAATCCACTACTCTTCGGCTAAGCGGCAGGTTATACTGACTTAGCATCGGAGATCCAGTGTTTTTGGATATCAGTAAGTGGGTTATTGTGCTTTGCTCCGCCGTCTTGGGGATTAGGGCGGTTTTCGCGGAAAGCCCGGCGCTGGTTCGCGATTCTACCGTCGCGACCGTCGGAACGCCGCAGGGGGACGTCCCCGCGCGTCTGAGTCAGGTCACGCCGGCGCACGACGTAACTCTCATCCTGTTAGCGGATACGCTTGCCGGCGACGATGTTGCGCGTATTCGCCGCGAAATCGGCAATGCTTTCCCGGCGGCGTTTCTAAGCGGGCATCGCCTGCAACTCGTTTTTGTCTCGGGCACGGGTGGCGACTTCAGCACGCCCCTTGTCAACAACGCCCAGTTGCAAGCCGCATTGAAACAACTGAATCCCGGCAAAGCGCCGGCAAGTCCCCTGGCGTTGCTCGAAACCTTAGGCTCCATACCGGCGAACTTGCCCACGCATTGGGCGCACACGATCATCGTGGGCCGCTTGCCCGACTTTCCAACAGATGAGACATGGGCGTCGGCATGGTTGGGGGAACAGTATCGCAAACAAAGAGTGCGGCTGAGTTTTTGGTCACTTGATAGCAGTGCGTCCGCTTGGGCACAGAGTGTAACTGCCGGCACGATGGGCATCATCGCCACCGGCAACTTCAACGCCCTGCTGCCGATGCTCACCGACAATAGCGGCTATGTGGAAGTGAATTGGGAGACAAAGCTCGTCAAGGGCGCCTGGGCCTACGCGGCAGAACTCAAGAGCGGCTCGGGCGAAAAAGTCGCGGTGGTCTCCTCACTCACCAGTGCGGCAGGGTACAGCACTCCGCTGCAAGCTTATCTTTCGGCGCGGGTGGAACTGGCGGCCGCGGCGGTGGGCGATGAAGCGGCTCCGCAAAAAGTGTTGGCGATGAATCCCGCGGACTTAGATGCCTTGCGCCGCAGCGCTCTACAACTGAACAAAGCGAACAAGCCAAAGGGTGCGGCCGACGCCTGGCGCGCCATTTCGGAGATCACTCCACTTGATGGCGCGGCCTGGGCGGAATGGGGAAAGGCTGCGTATGCCGCGGAAGCATTCGACGATGCGGGTGCGGCTTTGCATCGCGCCGCCGAGTTTGGTGTGAAGGATTCTTCCACACTTGAACTGGAAGCGCGTCTGCGCATACGCCAGAATGACTTTGCCGCCGCTGTCACTTTCGTGGAAAGCGCTCTAGCCAGCGCGCCCGCCGATCAACAAGCTTTGTGGTTGTTACGCGCGGAATGTGCCCGAGCTTTAAAGCTGCGCCCCAAAGAAGTGGATTCGGTGGAGCATGCCGCTGCTTTGGGCGAAGTGCCGGTCATATGGGCCAAGGATCTGATTGCCGGTTACCTGGAAACAGGCCACCCCGACAAAGCCATTCCTTATTTGCACAAAGCACAAAGCAGTCTGCCTTCCGACGCCGCCGGTTTAATGGACTACGCCACGTTTTGGGAACGCGCTCAACAACCCAAAGAAGCCGAGGCGCTTTGGCAGAAGGCGCTAGAGGCCGACCCTAAAGCCGAAGCGGCCTATGTGGGGTTGATTGCGAACTACAACGCTGCGCAGCGTTATGCGGATGCGAGCCATTTAGCGGACCGCGGGCTGAATCTGCTTCCCAAATCTTTGGCCTTGT
>Ga0302319_10020205_pt1 | contig 12055 bp, 8 predicted proteins | sample Bog_T0_2_FD_203319 | JGI IMG/M metagenome (GOLD analysis project Ga0302319, IMG submission 203319) | Peat permafrost microbial communities from Stordalen Mire near Abisko, Sweden - Bog_T0_2 | ecosystem: Environmental > Terrestrial > Soil > Wetlands > Peat | place: Sweden: Abisko, Stordalen Mire... | reverse complement strand
GCCTGCTTTCGTATCCGCGACCGTTACGTATTGGCTTATCGGCCACGCAGAATCCCATTGAGCTGGTCGCGCAGTTTCTCCAATCCCATGGAGCCAGCTCGCCGGCGAGCACGTGCGGAGACGCAGTGGAGATTGTGCAGGCGGGGCTGCGGCGCAAACTCGACCTCGGGATTGAAGTGCCGACCGATGAGCTCGGTTCCGTGGCGTCCATGGCCATTTGGGAGAGCGTGTATACGCGGCTGACGGAGCTGGTAGTCGAGCACCGCTCGACGCTGGTATTTGTGAACACGCGATCGATGGCGGAGCGGCTGGCCTTCCAGCTGGGCGAGCGCCTCGGCGCGGAGAACGTTGCCTGCCATCACGGGAGTTTGTCGCGAAAGCTACGCCTCAACGCCGAACGGCGGCTGAAGGCGGGCGAAATTCGCGTGTTGGTCGCGACAGCGTCGCTCGAGCTGGGCATCGACATTGGCACCGTCGATCTGGTATGCCAGATTCAGTCGCCAAGGGCGATTTCCGTCGGCATGCAGCGCGTCGGCCGCGCCGGACACTGGCGTGGGGCGACTCCCAAGGGGCGATTTTTTGCGGTGACCCGCGACGACTTGATGGAACAGGCCGCGCTGATCCGCGCCATGCGCAGCGGGGTGCTCGATCGGCTGGAAATTCCAGAGAAACCCTTCGATGTGCTGATGCAGCAGATTGTGGCGACGTGCGCCGCCGAGCCATGGGAGGAAAAGACGCTGTTTGAAGTCTTCCGTCGCGCCTACCCCTATCGAGAATTGCAGTGGAAGGAATTCGACGAGGCACTGACGCTGCTCACCGAAGGCATCGAGTCGAGCCGGGGGCGCTATGGCGCGTATCTTTTGCGGGATCGGGTGCAGGGCCGGGTGCAGGCACGGCGCGGGGCGCGCACAACGGCGATCACCAATGGCGGGGCAATCCCCGATACGGCGATGTTTCCGGTGATATTGCAACCGGAAGGCGTACAAATTGCGACGCTCGATGAGCACTTCGCGGTGGATTCGTCGCCGGGCGACGTGGTGCAGCTGGGCAATGCCAGCTGGCGGATCCAGCGGATTGAGGCGGCGGGGCGCGTCCTGGTCGAAGACGCGCATGGAGCGCCACCGACGCTGCCGTTCTGGTTTGGCGAAGCGCCGCAGAGAACCCGGGAGCTTTCCGAATTCGTGGCGGAGTTGCGCGAAGAGATCGACCGGCGGACGCGCAATGTTTTGCCGGGGTATGTGAGCCAGGCGAATCCGGAGGTGGCCGAGACGGCGGCGATGCTGAAAGAGGAATGCGGCGTGGACGATGCCGGGGCCGTGCAGCTGATTGCCTATATCGCGGCGGGCCGCGCTGTGCTCGGCACGGTTCCTTCTGTAACAACCATTGTGGCAGAACGTTTCTTCGATGAGGGTGGAGGGATGCAGCTGATCCTGCACGCCCCCTTCGGGGGGCGCATCAACCGGGCGTGGGGGCTGGCGCTGCGAAAGCGCTTCTGCCGCGGCTTTAATTTTGAACTGCAGGCAGCCGCCACCGATAACGGTCTGAACATCTGCCTGGCGGAACAACATAGCTTCCCCCTGAGCGATGTCTTTCACTTTCTGACCACCGAGACGGTCCCGGAGTTGCTGGAGCAGGCTTCGCTGGCGGCGCCGGTGTTCAAGACGCGCTGGCGCTGGGACGCATCGCGGAGTTTGCAACTGTTACGGTTCCAAAAAGGAAAGAAAGTCGCGCCTCAGATCCAGCGGATCCGCTCGGACGACCTGCTGGCCAGCGTTTTTCCCCAGGCAGCGGCGTGTTTTGAAAATATCGAGGGCGACATCCAGATCCCGGACCATCCGCTGGTGAAGGAAGTGGTGCGCGATGTGCTCCACGAGGCGATGGATCTGGACGGCCTGAAAGCAGTGCTGGCCGCCATGCACGACGGGCGCATCCAGTGCGTCGCGGTGGACACGACGACGCCGTCGGCGTTTGCACATGAGCTGATCAATGCAAATCCGTATGCGTTTTTGGACGACGCGGGCCTCGAAGAGAGGCGTACCCGCGCCGTGCAGTTGCGCGGGGTGGTTCCTGAAGCGGTTCTCGGCGAGGCAGGACGGCTTTCGCAGGAAGCCATTGCCGAGGTGCGCAACGAGATCTGGCCTGACATTCGCGACGAGCACGAACTGCACGATTTGCTCTGCGCGCTGGTGGTGGTTCCGGTGGAAGCGCTGTCGTGGCACGCCGCTGCCCGGGATTGGGACGTTTTTCTGGGGCGCCTGGAGCGTGCGGGACGGGTCACGATGGCCCAAAACCGGACAATGGCGTATTTCGTCGCTGCGGAGCGAGCAGAATGGCTGCGGGGGCTGTGGCCGTCGGTGGAATTCTCTGTGGAAATGTTGAAAACCGGCGGAGAAACCCCTGAATCCAGTGACACTTTGAAGAAAACGTTGCAGGGATGGTTACAAATTCTGGGGCCTGTGACTTCGGCCTCGATCGCGGCCCGCCTGGGCCTGAATTCTGGGGAAATTTGGCAGCAAATGTTGCGGCTGGAGGCGGCCGGGACCATCTTGCGAGGCATTTTTGAGGGCAAGTCCGGGCAAGGGCCGGTGCCGGACGCAGACATTGAGTGGTGCGAGCGGCGAATCCTGCAGCGCATTCACCGGCGGACGCTGCACACGCTGCGTAAACAGATTGAGCCGGTGACGCCGTCGGTCTATATGCGGTTCCTGCTGGACTGGCAGCATCTCGGGGAGCGGCGGCAGCTGACGGGTGAACAGGGGTTGCTGGATGCGCTGCGGAGACTCGAAGGATTCGAGGCTCCGGCTGCGGAATGGGAGCGATCGATCCTGCCGCAAAGAGTGGCGGGCTACGATCCGCGCTGGCTCGATGCGCTCTGCCTGACGGGCGCGGTGGGATGGGGACGGATTTCGCCGCACCCTGCCTTTAGCGATGTGGCAAGTGGTGGGCCCCGCCGCGTGGTGCCAACCAGCATGGCCCCGGTAACGTTTTTTGTCCGCGAAGAGGCGCTGTGGATGGATTTGTGCCTGTCGCAGCGGCAAATTCCGGAAGTTAATCTGAAGGCGTGCTTGAGCGACCTGGCGAATCGGGTGCGCTCGTGCCTGGGCGAACGCGGAGCCATGTTCTCCGCAGATTTGATCCGGATGTTAGGCGTGCCGGCCGACGAGGTGCATCGCGCGCTGTGGGAATTAGTCGCAGCGGGGCTGGTGAATGCCGATGGATTCGACAGCCTGCGGGTGCTGATCGATCCTCGAAGAAATTGGGGGCGAAAACGGGGTTTCGGCGCAGAGGGCAGTTTGTCCGGAAAAGCGAAGAGTGCGGGGAGAAATGCTTCCGGCCGATGGGCGCTCCTCCAGCATCCGGCCGAGCCCATTCCTTTCAGCGATCCCAGGCGCGGGGACGTTGAGGCTGCGGCCCGGGCGGCGGCTCGGCGCGATGCGCAGGTGGAGTCGGCTTGCCAGATGTTGTTGCGGAGGTATGGGGTGGTGTTCCGCGACGTGCTGGCGCGGGAGACCACCGTGCCGCCGTGGCGCGAGCTGGTAGGGATGTTCCGGCGGCTCGAGGCGCGCGGCCTGGCGCGGGGCGGGCGGTTTGTGTCGGGCTTTGGCGGGGAACAGTTCGCGCTGCCGGAGGCGGCGGATGCGCTGCGGTCGAATCGCACGCGGAGTTTGGCTGATATGCCTCCGTTGACGATGGCAGCGGCCGATCCGATGAACCTCGTGGAGATCGTGATTCCGGGGGAGAGGACGGCGTCCATCGCGGGCAACACCGTTACGCTGCCATTGCCCCTCACGGTGGCCGAATCGGCCGTGGTGGAGATGCCGGTGGCGGGGGCGTTCGTGTTCGGCCCCGGTGCGTTGGAAGGCGGCGCGATTGCCTGAGCCATCGCCGCTGCCGGAAACCAGGCCGCTGGTGGAGGGCGAGGATTTTTATTACGACGGACCGAATTTGGTTTTTACCGAGGGCTATCATCGGCGGCGCGGATATTGCTGCGGGTCCGGATGCCGGCATTGCCCCTGGCCGAAGGAGCAGCCTACGAACGAGTCCGCGGAGTAATAAAGGTCTCCGCTCCTGGGGGTGATTGCGGCACTAGTTCGGCTCGCCCCGCTTGCCCGGGATTCGCTCTGGTCGGGCTAAGGACGAGCCCTGATACAAAGCAATTGTTGGAATTCTTCCGCCAGCTCGTGCCCCTCATACTAAAATCGCGAACGAACGAGCGTGAAGGCGACCCATGTTGGTTTGCTTTTCCCGGCCTGAAAAAACCGCGGCTTCTACCGTCTCAATAGGTCCGCGAGCGACGGTTCTCGGGAATCAACGCTGGGCCAGCAGAGGTTAAAGCCGCAAATCATTTTGGTGCGGGTACCGCATGGCTCAATCGTGCGGGAAATGGCCCGGAATCAAACGGACTTCGGCCTGAGTGCTAATGCTCGAGCCAGCGAATTGGTTCAATGAACTGCACAAACAGCACACTATCCCGGCGGCCAGTGCATCTGCCGCCCGCCCAGCAGATGAACGTGCAGATGGTCGACCGTCTGCCCGCCCTCGGCTCCGGTACTGATCACCACCCGATACCCGGCGTCCAGCCTGTGCTCCCGCGCAATCTCCGCCGCCGCCAGCAGCAGCCGCCCCAGCAGCGCCTCATCCGCCGGCTTCGCCTCCGCCAGCGATCCCAGATGGTTCTTCGGGATCACCAGAATGTGCATCGGCGCCTTCGGCTCGATGTCGTAGAACGCGAGCACCAGCTCGTCTTCCATCACCTTCTTTGCCGGAATTGTCCCGGCCACAATTTTGCAGAAGATGCAGTCCACCTGTCGCCTCGCTCTCGCCTGTCAGAAGCGGATGTAGAAGCCCGCCATCGGTTCCGACGTCAGCCGGTAGCTGTTCGTCGTCAACGGCGTCAGCCCAAAATCAGGCGCCTTAGAGTAAACACCTCGATACTGCAGCCGCAGCCCAACCACGCCCAGCAGCGGATAGTTGATCCCCGCTCCGAAGTCGAGTCCGGGCCGCGCCTGATAGCTCGCGTTCTGCCCGCCGTTCAAAGAGGGCGAAACGACCACCGCCGTGATGCCCGCGACCGCGAACGGCTGAATCCCCAGCGCCTTCGGACCGTGCACGTAGTACGAACCGCTGAACTCGTGCTGATTATGCTGATACCCGAACGGTTGCCCGGTGTAGTACTCGGTGAATCGCGTGTAGTCATACGCCGCCTGGTATCCCAGCCACCAGTGAAAGCTGTGCCGGAAGCTCGCCTCTCCGCCCAGCGAATGGCTGGCCCGGTCGGAGATGCCGTTCCCGCTGGCCGTGGAGCTGAACTGATAGAAGCCGCTGACCGCTACGTCGTCGTTCCTGAGAGCCTTCTGCGCCTCTGCTGCCGAACTGAAAAGAAAGATAAGGAACAAGGCCAGGAACAAACCAGAAATCCTTCGGGATACCATTCGAGCGGGAAACCTCCAGTTCCATAGTAATGAAGCCGAACCAGCATCGCGCCCGCGGCACTCGAATTCCCGCCGATTCCAGGATCAGACCGCGCCCCGCCCCCCCACCTCCACCATGATCTTCCGCATCGACGCCGGATCGGCGCTCCACTTCGCCAGTGCCTCGCCGGCGCCCTCCAGCGGAACCACCAGGCTCACCGCGTCCTCCACCGGAAACCCGCCAGATCCAAGCATCGCGATCACTTCGTCAAAATCCTCTTCGGTGGCATTCCGGGATCCCAGAATATCCAGTTCCTTCTGCACGAAAAGCTTCGTCTCATAGCTCACCGGCTCTTTCGCGTAGCCGATATAAACCACACGCCCCGTGAACGCCACCACTTCCACCGCCAGCCGGAACGTATTCGGCGTTCCCACCGCTTCAATCACTACATCCGGACCCTCACCACCGGTTAGCTCAGCCACCGCCGCCACCGCGTCCGCCGCTCCCGCGTGGACAACCTCACGCGCACCCGCACGCCGCGCCAGCTCCAGCTTGGCGTCGTCCATGTCCATCGCGATAATGCGCGCCCCTCGAAATGCCGCCGCCGCCACCGCTCCCAGGCCCACCATGCCGCACCCGATCGCGAGCACTGTGTCTTCCTTCGTCACGCGCCCCCGGCGCACCGCGTGACAACCCACCGTCAGCGGTTCTACCATCGCCAGCGTTTGCAGCGGCAGCCCAGGCGCCTCCTTCAGTTTCGTCCACGGCGCCAGCGCAAACTCAGTCAGCGCGCCATCGCGCTGCACGCCCAGCGTCTGATTATTGCGGCACGCATTGGGACGTCCCCGACGGCACGCTGCGCAGACCCCGCAATTCGAATACGGCAGAAGGGTCACCGCTTTCCCCTCGAGCTGCACGGGAACATCGGCGCCCGTCTCGGTTACCACCGCCGCAATCTCATGCCCGGGAATCCGCGGATAGCTCACCAGCGGATTCCTTCCCCCAAACGTGCTCAGGTCCGAGCCGCACAAGCCCACCATGCGGACCTGGAGCAGCACCTCCCCCGGCCCCGGCTTTCCCGGATGCGGCACATCGGCGAGCCTCGTGCGGCCCGCGGCATCGAGTACCAGCGCTTTCATTCGCTCTCCATCCTGTCCATCCTCGTCTCTGCGCTTCGGCTGCCCCGCGGCTCGCTTGCGAGACCCCGGGATAACGACGCTCGCCATCCCAAGTCGACATAGCGGCGGGAGCCGCGCCCTAGATAGAATAGTGCCTCACCCAATCTGCATGTCCGCCCATTCCATTCGCCCTTCGCAACCAACCATCGACGCGCACCACCACTTCTGGCATTACACGCCCGTTGAGTACGACTGGATCGACGACGCCATGCCCTCGATCCGCCGCGACTTCCTCCCCGCCGACCTCGTGCCCGAAATCGCCGCCTCCGGTATCGGCCAGGTCATCTCCGTCCAGGCCCGCCAAACCCTCGCCGAAACCGAGTGGCTCCTCGAACTCGCCGCCTCCCACCCCTGGATCGCCGGCGTCGTTGGGTGGGTCCCGCTCATCGATCCCGCCGTCGGTTCATTACTCGAACGCCTCGCCGCTGACTCCGCCCTGAAATCCGTTCGCCACGTCCTGCAGGGTGAGCCCATCGAATACATGGACCGTCCTGAGTTCAACGCCGGCATCGCGCAACTGGGCCGTCTCGGCCTCGCCTACGACATCCTGATCGTCCATCACCAGCTGCCGGCCGCCATCCGCCTCGTCGATCGCCATCCCGAACAAATCTTCGTCCTTGATCACATCGCCAAGCCACAGATCCGCGCAGGCCAGCTCCAGCCCTGGGCGCGCGACCTGGCCGAGCTCGCCCGCCGCCCCAACGTCTTCTGCAAAATTTCCGGAATCGTCACGGAGGCGGATTACGCCACGTGGACCTGGGAGCAAATCCTTCCCTATCTCGACGCGGCCCTCGCTGCCTTCGGCCCTTCACGTCTCATGTTCGGATCCGATTGGCCGGTCTGTCGCGTCGCCACGACTTATACCGATTGGGTGCGCACCGTCGAACGCTTCGCCGCGCCGCTTTCTGAGGCTGAACGCCGGTCCCTCTTCCACGACACCGCCGCTCGCGCCTACCGCCTCGTCTGAACCGCCCGCCCCGCGCTGCGTTCTCTGGGAAGCGATCAGATCTCGAGGACCGAAACCTTCTCTCCCACCGCCAGCCACTCCGCCGTCTCCGGCACCACCAGAAACCGGTTCGCCTGCGCTGCGGCCGCCAGATCGCCTGACCCCTGCCACGCGATGCGCCTCACCCGCGCACCGCTCAGATCGCTCTCTACCCGTGCCGGCAGGAAGCGCGTCAGCCCCGGCTTCACTCGCACCTCTTCCACCAGCCGAGCCATCCCGAAGCGCGGTCCCCACCCCCGCTCGCCCCCCAGCGCGTGCAGCAGAGGCGCGGCGAACAACGCAAACGTCACCATCGTCGAGATCGGATTTCCCGGCAGCCCCAGAAAATACATCTTCGGCAGTTTGCCGAACACCACCGGCTTCCCCGGCTGAATCCGCGCCCCCGTGAAGAAAAACTCCGCGCCCTCGGCCAGCAGCGCCTCCTCGACAAGATCGAATTTGCCCATCGACACGCCGCCCGTCAGCAACAGAAGATCGCAAATCTCTGCGTCTCGAATGGCACGCTTCGTCGCCGCGCTCTCGTCGCGCACGATCGGCAGAATGCGCGCCTCGCCCCCCGCCGCCGCCACTTGCGCCGCCAATGAGTAACTGTTCGAGTTACGAATCTGGTGCGCCCCCGGCTGCTCGGTCACCTCCACGAGCTCATCGCCCGTCGCAACAATCGCCACCCTCGGCCGCCGGAAGACCGGCAACACCGCGCCGCCACAAGCTGCCGCCGCGCCCATTCCGGTAATGCCGAGGCGCGTGCCGGCGGGAACCACCACGTCGCCCGCCCGCGCCTCGGCTCCTGCGGGCACGATGTTCTCTCCAGGCTCAATTCCGCGCTCACTTACCAGCTTGATTCGGCCGCCGGCAAACTCTGCGTGCTCGACCATCACCACGCAATTGGCGCCCGGCGGCACAGCGGCGCCGGTCATAATTTCCACCGCTTCCCCCGCTCCAATCGGGCCCCGCGTCCATTCCTCTCCGGCCCGAAGCTGGCCCACAACCCGCAACTCGCCATGAAGCAATTCCGCTGCCCGGCAGGCAAAGCCATCGCGCGTCGATCGCGCAAATGGCGGCTGATCCCGATCCGCCACCACTGCTTCCGCCAGAACGCGCCCGAACGCGGCCACCAGCGGAACCCGCTCCACGCCGAGCCCCGCGTTCGCAGCTCGTATTCGCTCCGCCTCGCGTCGTACCACCGCCGCCGCTTCGTCGTAGCTCAACACCATGGTTGGCGTCATCGAGCTCATCCCGAATCGATTGTCGCAAAAAGAAAAGAAGCGCTGTCCCTCCTCCGCCTTGCGGATAAGGATGCCAGCGCTCCGTGTTCCAGGTGGTCGCCTCTAGTGCGTCTTCTTCGGCGAAGCTTTGAAGTTGGTGCTCTGCGTCTGGTTCATCTCCGCCAGCACTCCCTTGGCGTCGTTGGCAAACTGACCCGTGGGATCCAGCTCGAGATACTTCTGGTACGCCTCCTGGCATCCCGGCGGCGCAACGATTTTCTGCGTCTTCGGATCCAGCGTTGCCTTACTGATCAGCGCCTGCCCTTTCAGGTAATAGGGAATCGGCCGTTTCGGATCGGCTGCGATCGCCTTGTCCGCCGAGGCCACCGTCGCATCCGTCTGTCCCGACCGAGCCATCACGATGGTTTCGTTCTGGTAGTACATTCCGGCCTGCGCAGGGTTCACCTTCGCCGCCGCATCGTACGCAGTCTGCGAATCCGGAAACTTGTTATCCGAAGCCAACGCCTCGCCCAGTGCATCCTCCGCCGCACCCTCCAGATCCGGATTCGGCTTCTTCCCCGCCTGATCCAGAGCTACTCCCTTTTGCAGCGATGTCTCCGCGTCGGACCATTGCTTCAGGCCGCGCTGCGCCAGACCCAGCTCCACCCAAATCACCGCGGCATCCGGCTTGAGCGCCGCATCCCGCTTCATCAGGTCCGCCGCCTCCTGATAATTCTTGTCCTTGTCGTCCTGCCGCGCCTTCGCCAGATCGGCGTTCAGGTTCTTGATCTGCGCGTTCTCCTTCAGAATGCCCGCGTTCTTTTCCTTCGTCTCCTCCAGCGCCTTGCGCTGCTCCGGTGTCAGCTTGTCGATGTAATCCTTGCGCGACATGTCATCGTTCGCTTCCGTGTCTGCGCCGGCTGCCACCTTCACATCGTCGAGCTGATCCACCACCTGGTTCTTCGGCGTCTCCGGCTTGCGATACACCATCGTGTAACTGCCCGGTGCCACTTCTCCCTTGTAATCGCCGTTCGGATCCACATTGAAAACGTACTTAGGATCGGCGTTCGGCGATGCCATGCCGCCGGGATACAGCGACACTGTCCCTGTGGTCAGTGCCGAGCCCGCCGGATCGTTCACGTGTCCATGGATTTTCGCGGTTCTCGCTGCTGTCTGCGCTGCCAGCGGCCATGCGGCAGCCATTAAAGCGGCCAGCGCCAGGCGAGGCCAGATTTTCTTCGTCTCCATTTTGATTCCTCTCTCCTTGGAGAGCACGGTCATGCCGCGCCCTCCTGATTTGTCTCCCCATCCTTCGATCGCGCGTACGGAATCGGGTCCCTAACACCGGCCTGCTCGAACGCCCGCAGTCGCAGCACGCAGCTCTCGCAGACCCCGCACGCAACCTCCGTCCCCGAATAGCATGACCACGTTAAATCCAGCGGCGCGGCCAGTTCAAGGCCGAGCGCCACGATCTCCTTCTTGTGCATATGGATGAGCGGCGTTTGAATAACGATGTCGCCGTCCCGCGTTCCCCGCCGAATCAGCTCCTGAAATGCCGCGTAATAGGCCGGCCGGCAGTCCGGGTACCCAGAACTGTCCTGCTCGACGGCCCCAATAAAAACCGTCTTCGCGCCCAGCACTTCAGCCCAGCTCACCGCCGCCGACAAAAAATGCGCGTTGCGAAAAGGAACGTACGTCACCGGAATCTCCGCTCCGATATCCGCCCCGATGGCCGCGGCCTCCGGCACATCGATACGCGCATCCGTCAGCGCCGATCCGCCGATGCGCCGAAAAAGATCCAGACGCAGCCGCAGAAAGTCGTGGAATCCCAGCGCATCCGCTACGCTGTGCGCCGCCTCCAGCTCTCGCTCCTCGGTGCGTTGCCCATAACTGAAGTGCAGAGCGTAAGCGTCATAGTCGCGCGCCGCCAGCGCCGCGCACACACAGGAATCCATGCCACCCGACAGGCAGACGACCGCGCGTTGCCGGTGTTCTGTCATGCTCCGTTCGATCACTCTCTATCCTAGCGCGCCGCAAAGCCTGCTGCAGACCCGCGCAGTACCAAAGTCATGTGCGCAGTCCGCGCCGGATTTTCCCCCGTGGAAGCAAGCTCTCCCTTCCGGCCCAGAGACCAAGCGCCGCACCCGCGGCATAACCCACCGCGCCAATAAAAGGAAAAGTGAAGAGAAACTCCCCGAGGCATTCGCTTGCGGCGCACTGCTTCTCGGTTCCGAACAGACTGTCCATCACGAAAGGAAACCGGGCCTCATGGGTCCACTGATACTCCCACCGCCAGAAATCCGATGCCCCCCAGATCAGCCAGCAAAACCCCACCACCCACACGAGCAGCGCGCATCGATGCTTCTCATGCCGATTCACAAAGAATCCCACCACCAGAGCCGTGAGAAAAGCGCAGGGACAGAACGCCGCCAGCCGCGTGTCCGCATAGCGGCTGCTCAGGAGCGCCTCCGGGATGAATCCCACTCCAATCGCGCCTGCAGCAACCGCGCAATGCATGGCAAACAACGCGAACGGTTTCCAGGGCTCGTGTTCAGTCATGGTCGAAATTGTCGCATCACGCGCCTTTTGCCTCGGTTTTGCCGCTGTATCTTTTGCGCGGTCGGCTGGCGCGGCGTTCCCTGGACGACTGTTTCTCCTGCTCCGCCGGGCACTCTGCCGCCCGATCTCAGGAATTTCGCTAAACCAGTAATCCGGCCGAGATGCAAGCGGCGTACTCGATTACAGCAAGACGGCCACGTTCCACCCCCTCTCAGCCGTCCCCCCGGCGAGCGGCCTTGTAAGTAATTCAAAAAAAGAGGCGATCTCCATGAACTCGAACGATTCGAACAAGCCGATCGACGCGATCGCGCAGGCGCGCCTGGCAAGGCGCACATTCCTCACCCAGGCTGGAATCGCCGGGATCGGGGCGGCAGCCGCCGGTCTGGCCTTCGGCTCTGCTACCCCAGCCTTTGCCGCAACCGACTCCCCCGCGGAAGCCCAGCAGGAACGCGAGCAAGCCAAAGACACCGTCAAAGAAATCTTCACCGCGGCTCTAATCGCTGAAGACCTTGCCACGGTCTTCTACTACCAGTCCCTCATCGGCCAGGTCATTATGGATCCCAACCTTGCCGGACCGGGCGGCTCCGCCACCAACATCACCGCCGCCGGCAATGCCGGCAATGTCAATTACGTCCAGGCAGCTCTCACCGAAGAAATCGACCACGCCAATCTCTTCCGCTCGCTGCTCGGAATCT
>Ga0302319_10020204_pt1 | contig 12055 bp, 6 predicted proteins | sample Bog_T0_2_FD_203319 | JGI IMG/M metagenome (GOLD analysis project Ga0302319, IMG submission 203319) | Peat permafrost microbial communities from Stordalen Mire near Abisko, Sweden - Bog_T0_2 | ecosystem: Environmental > Terrestrial > Soil > Wetlands > Peat | place: Sweden: Abisko, Stordalen Mire... | reverse complement strand
CTTCACGCTCGCAATGAAATTGCGGAAGTGAGCGAGTTCTGCACCGCCGTTCTGAACTGGCTTTTGGGGTTCTTGATCGGGTCCGGCCCACACGCGGTACGTCGCCGCGTCTTCGTCACCTGTGGAAAGATAGCCATTGGAACCGTAGAAGATGTTCCCAACGGAGTTGTGCGTCCCGGCGGACGGGCCGAGCTTGGGTCCAGACGGCGACCTCTTCTCTTCCGGAGTGCCGAGCGCCGGCGTTCCGATCTCGGCTTCGTGATTCGTGATCCAGTGGCGGACCTCAAACGTGATCATGCGACGCTTTCCGTCAGCCGTGACAAACTCGAATGAACAGTTCAGGTCATTCGGAGTTTGCTGGTCGTCATCGAACATGAAGTGGCCGCCCATGGCGCTGACTTTGTTCGGAAAGCCCAGGCCCATGCCCCACCGCGCGACGTCGATCTGATGCGTTCCCTGGTTCCCCAGATCACCGTTCCCGTAGTCCCAAAACCAGTGCCAGTTGTAGTGAAAGCGGTTCTTCGTGAAGTCGTGAGCCGGCGCGGGTCCGGTCCACAGGTCGTAGTCCACTCCAGCGGGAACCGGCGAAACGGGCGTCCTGCCGATGGTGTCGCGCCATTTGTAGCAGAGGCCTCGCGCCATGTAGGTTTCGCCGATGATGCCGTCTTTCATTTTGGCGACCGCTTCCCGCACCGCTGGCGCCGACCGGGTCTGCGTGCCATGTTGCACGATGCGGCTGTAGCGCGCAGCGGCCTTCACCAGTTGTTGCCCTTCCCAGAGATTGTGCGAGCAGGGCTTCTCGACATAAACGTCCTTGCCCGCCTGACACGCCCAGATGGCCATGAGGGAGTGCCAGTGATTGGGGGTGGCGATAGAGACCGCGTCGATGGATTTGTCTTCCAGCAGCTTGCGGATATCAACGTATGTGCTTGGCTTCGGCTGACCCATCTTCTGCATCTGCGCGACGCGGTGCGACAGAATACTTTCGTCGATGTCGCAGAGAGCGGCGACCTCTACGTCTTTGATCTGCACGTAGTTATGAAGGTGGTCTCCGCCGCGGCCGCGGAGACCGCAGATGGCGACGCGAACCCGATCGTTCGGAGAGGCCATGACATCCGCACCGGCCAGGGCAATGACGCCCGTGGCGCCGGCTTCCAGGAAACTACGACGATTCATTTGTCTACCTCTACCATGCCGGGCTCTGAGAAAAAGAAAAGGGCGGAATTCCTGGCGCATGCGCCAGGAATCCCGCCCTCAGGTAACGTCGAAGAACTATTGGATTAGCGCTTTGACCAGGCCGGCGTTCGGGCTGCCCCAACCGGTGACCAGATCGTAGCCCGTAACGGCCGAATAGCTGCCGGACTTGCCGCTCACGATGTCGTGAAAATCCGCCTTATAGTCGGATGTCACATTCTGGGCGTAGATAACGGGGTTGAGGAAGCCGAGGAGGGGCTTTCCTTCGGCAACCAACGCCTGATTGACCAACGCGATATAGCCGGCCCACATGGGAGCGGCGAAGCTGGTACCGCCGTAATCGTTCGCGGTGCAGGTGGTTTGGTCGGCGCAAACGTAGAAAGTGAAATTCGCGTTGGCGGAAACATCCGGTCCATTGCGATAGGTGGTGGAGCCCTTGTTACTGGAGTTGATCACGCCCGAGAGCTGCTGCCATGCGGGGATGGTGATTTTGTCGGGAGAGATACCGCCGCCGCTATCGGTCCAGGCGGTTTCGGACTTCCAGGGACCGCCCGCGCTGGCGGTGGAGAGATCCGTGCCACCGACGGATACGACATTGGCGTCGTCCGCCGGCCACGCTTCCACTCTGGTCGACCAGGTGGAAGAATCACCGGAGGCCGCAAAGAAGTTCTGGCCTTGAGCGGCCATCCTCTGAAAGTACGGATCGAGCGTAGTGGGATCCGCGGGCGTCCAACCCCACGAGCAACCAATCGTGGTGGGCAGCGGGCTGTGGGTGGTCATTGCGCCGATGATGGCGGTATCGAGGGACCCAACGTACATGGTTAAGCTCGCCAGATCCGGCGCCATGCCGAGCGACTGGGTCATGTCGAGGGTCTGTTCGGTGTCATCACAACGGCCGCCCGCTTTGCTATCCACGCAGGAGGTGCTGGTGCCGTCCGTGGAGAGCAGGGTAATCGGGACCTTGAGAGTCTGGCCGACGTTTGTGTAATAGGTGGTCAGATCGGCGAGGTCGGTGCCCTCATACTCGAATAATCCGAGGTTCTGGCCGGCGCCGGTGAGCTTGGTTCCGCTGTAATAGGCCGCGCGCATGTCGCTGCCGAGGAATGAAGCAGAAGGACCCGAGCCAGTGGTGGCGTGGGCGATGGAACCGGGATCGAGGCCGTTAAGCTTGGCATATTCGCTCTTCTTCACGAACAACGGGTGCGGAATCGAGTAGTTGTCCAAACCCGAAATGTGCCAGAGGTTGAACGGCAGTCTTGCGGTAGGCTCCTGATCGGGAGCATAAAACACCCGGTTCTCGGTGGGGTGTTGATAGGTCCGCATATTGACGTGAAACGCCGCTTCGATGGCCGAAACAGGGGCCTTGACGAGGACGCTCATGGTGTCGCGCGAGCCGCCGACGACGGAGAAACCGGACGCTTTGGCGAACTTCACCAACGTCTCATAGTCCTGCTGGGGAGGGCCAAACCTCTCGGTGAACTGGGCCGGGGTGAGGAACTGGCGATAGTTGGCGCTGGCCGGGTTATAGAGTTCGCTGAGGAAATTCGTGAGGCCAGTGGAATCACTGAGCGGCAGGACCAGATCCAGAGTCATCGTCTGGGTGGCGGGGAGCCGGCCGATAGGCGCCGCCTCACCGGTACTCACCGCTTCCCGCATGTGGTGCGTCAAAACGTTTTGGGCGTGGGCCACGCCGGTAACGATCGGCGCGACGGCGATACAAAATATGGCTATTTTTCGAATCAAGACTTCTCCTTGTTTTGGTGGTGCTGAAATTCTAAAGAGGGTGACCGAATTGCATTATACGGCAAAAGGAGTATCCAGGTCGAATGCAGAAATGCGAATGGAGCCAGGGCTCCAAGCGGCTCTGGTACGCATGGGCGTCCGGGACGCGTTTCTGTTGCGTCCCGTTGCTCTGTTACACTGAGAACTCATCGGGCCGTGGCGCAGCCTGGCTAGCGCGCTTGCTTGGGGTGCAAGAGGTCCCGGGTTCAAATCCCGGCGGCCCGACCATTTAGCCCTTTTCGTTTCATATACTTAGCACCATAAAACGGCCCGCACGCAGCCATATGCAGCCATGCGGGTCGTCTCAGCAGTCAGCTCCCTGCGGAAACAAAAACCGCGCCCATTTTTGATTCAGTGTGGCCCTTAAATGTATGAGGTGCGGGGGTTTGGGCGTTATGCTTGCGAGGAGATGATTCGGAAGCGGTGTTCCGGCTCGTAACAACCGCCAATCGGCCAGGCTGGTCATGACTCTTGTAGCTTCGCCCGTCCGAGCGGCAAAATCTGATACCTGCCTCTACCGGCGCGGCGAATAAGATGCTTTCCTCGAAGCCCCTCTCCCATGTCGCCTTTTACCCAGTCAATCTTGTTTCCGAATGTTGTTCGACCTGTTCTATAGACAGGCAAATCTTCCGCGTTCAGGTCAAATCGTTTGATTAGCCACGGGACAATCTCGGCGTCGTCGTGAACCCTTCCGTCACTCAGCAATTCCAGCAAAGCCCTCTCAATTGCCGGGCGATCCGGCAGCTCGGTGTCTTTCATATGTCAAGAAAAAAGGGAACTCTCAACAGCATCCTGACGATCAAGGGCCGCAATCCGCACACTCGATAAAGTCCCAAACAATATTCGGTGCGCACCGGAGACAAAGCAGCACAGCGTCCTCCATGGCATGTATCCTAGCACCTCCGCGCCTTCCCGCATTCATAAGCTCGTGGCGAAATCGCAAAGCGTGCTCGCGCGGAACACGGCGTTCGCTTATGCGGACTTCTTCGCCGATGCAATTGAAACAACTGTCGCGCGGGCCCTGGCTTCTCGGGCGGGTTCCGCAGGCGGTAATTGGAGGGTCCCACTCATTGCCCTCCAGCCGAGGCCGAGCCGATTGCTACCCCATCGCCGCATTGGGAGGGGGTCCCTGGCGCTACCTCGTTGTTAGTACTTGTGGCGTAGACGAGAGAATTGGCGGAAATCGCGGAGTACGCAGTCCGGGTAACGGTTAGGGTCGTCTGCGCGGACGCCCCGCAAGCCGCGACGAGGACGGCCGCGCAGAGAACGGGCGGAATAGGGCCGGGCCACTTAGCGCAAAATGTGGAGGGCCAACCAAAAATTGAGCGAATTTAATGCTCATGAACACAAAGTATGGATGCATCTGTGTTTAAATGCAAGGAAAAAAAGCGGGATACCGATTAACCAATGGCCGAATCTATAGAATTATCGCTCTAATTAACGGAATGATCGGTGTGCTCTTAGAAATTTGGCGCGCGCGCCGGCACACGGGAACCAACCCGGTCCTTTTCCCCAGGTGCGCCTTAGGCTAACGAGGGCTGTGGGGTCTGTTGCTGGCGGCGGGTTCGGCATGCGCATGCCATCGGAGCCATGCGTCGGGCTATTCATTGTTGGGCGGCGCGGGCCTAAGAGCGCGGGTGCTCGCGTGACGTAATCATGTTTGGGGCAGAGGTGGAAGGCCAGCGGAAGCGCGCCCGCAGGTTGGCGGGCTCTGAAGGCGGGTGCCCTTTGCGCTTCTTTTTGCGCTTCTTAAGGAAGCACGGTAAAGGAAGCATTACTTGACAAAGCGCCGCTCGGCGTCACCACCTCAATCTTTCCGGTGGTTGCTCCGGCTGGCACGGTCGTTGTGATTACAGAACTCGCCGGCACCGTGAAGACAGCCGGGGTGCCGTTGAAGCTAACGCTGCTTGTGCCCGTGAGATTGTTCCCCAGGATATTGACGGACGCTCCCACCTTGCCGGACGTAGTTTGCGTTTCAATAAATGGTAACAAGCCTACCGACAGACTGAACACAGTGCCCGCGGCATTTTCGTTTCCACCGCTAGTCGTGGTGCCGTAGAGCACGCCGTTCGTCCCCTCGATTAGAGCGGCGGACGGATTTTCACCCTCTGCGCAGCCGTGAAGATCCTGGCAGAACGAGTGCAGCGTCGAAAGCACACCGCTCGGAGTAATCCTAAAAACGGTGCCGTATCCGAGCCCACCCGAATAAGTAGTCCCGTAAAAGTTTCCATCGGTCGCGTGGAGGAGGCCGGCCTCAGGTTTTGCGCCGTCTGAGCATTGGCTCTGCGAGCAGAAAGCGTAAAGTGTCGTCAGTGTGCCTGCCGTCGTGATCTTGAAGATCGTCCCGCCGCTGGACACCGATCCCCCGAATCCGGTCGTTCCGTAGAGGTCACCGCCGGACGCCTGAATCAGTCCTGCAAGCGGAGCCGAGCCGTCCGGGCACCCGCTCTGGAGGCAAAAGGTATAGATGGTTGTTAGATCGCCTTCCGGGGTGATTCTAAAAACCGTCCCGCATCCGTAGGGGTTTCCGCAATTGACGTTCCCTCCTTGCTCAGTGGTCCCATAAAAATTGCCGTCGGCCCCCTGGACTATGCCAGCCGGCCCTGCGCCGTCAGGGCAGGTGCTTTGCGAGCAAAAACTATGTAAGGTCGTGAAATTGCCGCTCGGAGTAATCCGGAAGACAGTTCCGCCGCCTCCGAAGGCGCCGCCCGCCTGGGTGACGCCGTAAAGGCTTCCGCCGGCCGCCTCAGTGAGCGCAGCCGGCGACCCTCCGTCTGTCCAATCGAAGCTGTGGAGCAAGGTAAAGTCGCCGTTCGGGGACATTTTGAACACTGTTCCGTAGCTGCCGGCGTTTGAGCCCCCCGCCACAGCCGCCCCGTAGAGAGCCCCATTCGTCGCCTGGATCAGGCCGGCAATCGGGTCTAAACCTACGCAATCGGTGGCAGGGCACAGGCTGTAGCTGATTGCTCCCTGCGGGCTGAGTTGAAAGACGTTCCCGCCGCCGCTATCTCCTCCGGTTTCCGTCGTCCCGTACAAGCTCCCGTTGGCGCCTTGCACAAGTGGAGCGATCGGAAGGTTGCCGTTCCCGCCATTGAAGCTGACTACCGTCTTGAAAGTCTGCGCTGGCAGCTTCGCCTGCGCGGCGGCGAAAAGGAGCAAAAGGGTAAGCGTTCTCGCCCAAATGTTCGGATTCAATGGGCCGGCATGTCGTTTCATCTGGGACTTCTTTCTTCGGAACAGTGCGATCGGTAGGTTTTGATTGTAAACCGGATTGGGTTGTCAAAATCTGCCGATTTGTACCGGGCACCGATTTCTTGGAGCCGAATGAGGCCCGTGCTTAAGAACGCCGCCGGTTGGCTCGCCACCGCCGCGCCATCTCCAGATTCGCCAGATTACCGGTGCTGCGCCGTCACCGCCGACCGCCAGCCCTGGAATTTGCAAACATATCGTTGCTATTTTTACCATTATTTGTGCAATAATTCAACGGTAATGCACAACACCTTCCGCGTTTTTCCTCGATTTTCAGCGGTTCCCTGGGTGCTCTTCTGCGTAGCTCTCGAGGCGCAGGCACCCAATTTTACGACTTCCACCCAAGTCGCCAATAGCTCCGCGACCGCCACCGTCCTCAATCAGCTTGCGTGCTGGGGGTCTGGTTCTACGATCCAAGGGCGAGTCGCGGTCAATTGCCCGGCCAGCCCACTGCCTGGTGGCACGCTGATCGGCGTAGTGGCAGGGGGTGCGGGCGGCACTGGCAGCGCGAGCATTATCCAGTCCGGAATCGCGCTGTGCCAGTTTGACGGAACCAGCTTCGCCGCAGGCGACTATGTGGTTCCGTCGTCCTCGGCCTCGACCGCCGGCGAATGCCACGATCAGGGTGTCGCAAACACGGCCGGAACCCAGGCGATTCGTGGAGATCCCTATAGGCAAGAGAAATCCGGATTATCCACGCCGGTTCGACGTGGTTCTCGCCACAGAGGGCGTCACCCCCTGGGCACTGGAGTACAGGTCTAAGATGTTTTCCGATACGTGATATCAGGCTGTCATGCAGAGTTGGAGAGGCTGAACAGCGCTTCTGATACCAACGCGGTCTTGAACTAGACTATTGAACCTCGTGTGCACCTGGTGGGCCGTCACGCAGCCAACGTGCAGCCGCGGGAGCGGTTGGCGTTGCTTCTGGTTGCCCGATCGCCAGAAAATCGCGACGCGGAATCAAACACTTACCGCTAGTTGCCGCGCAGTGCAGGCCGGGGTACCGGATTCAAATCCCGGCGGCCCGACCATTTAGCCCTTTCCTTTTCATACACTCAGCACCCCAAAACAGCCCGCACGCAGCCATATGCAGCCACGCGGGTACTCAGTGCAGTCGCACGCAAACGTCGACCAGGGTGGGACGTTCTAACGCAGCATCCTCGTAGTTCGCACGGATCGGGAGGAGGTCTAGAAACGTGCTCGCCGGGATCAAGATTTATCAGAGAGGATTCGGCCGATATTGTTCGCGCCAACCGGTGATGGCAACCGAGTCAATCGCACACGCGCTCACTTGCGCAACATTTGGTTGGAGTGAGGCTGTATCGTGGGGATTGTGCCTTTGCAAGACTGGGACGAAGTCGATACCAATGTGGGTCGGATTGTCAATGCAAACGGCGCTGACGTTCTGCCGCGCGCGTTGCCCACTGCCAGATGGCGTCGCAAAAGGGTGCTGGAGCACAGTCCGATTTTGGTGGTTGAAGTTTGAGATAGAGGTTTTCGAAAATCGCCTTGAGGTCTATCACTTCTACGATCGAGCTACGGACATCTGGTACGAGGACCATGCTCCTGGACACGGGTTTTCCACCCAGTTCGTACGCGAACGCGTGTTGCCTTGCCTGGTTAAGGCGAGGCCGCAAGGGGTTCCCTCCTCAAATCCCGGCGGCCCGACCAAATTCCTCACCAGAGACCACACCCTCCCCGGAATCCATTTCGGGAATTCTGTGCGGGGATCGGCGAGTTGCCGCCCAAGCCATCGCGGCTGGCGCGCAACCAAAAGCTCTGCATCGCACGCACGGCGATTTTACGACTCTTTTACAAGTTACAGGCGACATCCAGACACCCGCGCCGATAACCTCAAAGGGAGCTTATGAAACTAAACTTATCGCTTCTCTGTGTGGCCGGCGCATGTCTGGCCAGTGCGCAAACTTCTCTCTTCCACGTAGTTCCAACTCCAAATTTCTTTCCTTCCGGTAACGACGCCCTGAACGCCGTCTCCGCATCCTCGGCGGGCGACATCTGGGCCGTGGGCCAATCCACAATTCACTTCGATGGAACCGTCTGGACCGCGGTCAGCGCGCCCCATCTGACTGGGCTGAATGAAAACGCGCTGCTCGGTGTTGCCGATCTTTCGCCAACGAATGCGTGGGCGGTGGGATATACGATTACGCCCAGCCAGACGCAACTCCTCGAGCACTGGGATGGAACCGAGTGGTCGGACTTTCCGGGTCCGAGGCTTCCAAAAGGCTCGGAAGCTTATCTCAGTTCCATTTCGGCCGATTCGCCCACCGATATTTGGGCGGCTGGGCACATCCTACAGGACGATATGCAACAACTGTTCGGTCTGATCGAACACTATGATGGAACCACTTGGACGTTTACGGAGATCCCATTCACGCCGTTCCTCAACGCCATTGCGGCGATCTCGCCCGATGACGTCTGGGTGGCCGGGTACTCCGGCGAGACAGGCGAGGACAGCAAGACCTTTCTTTCTCATTGGAACGGTACAGAGTGGACGCAGGTACCGAGTCCCAACGTAGGCAGCGGGGCGAATGCCATCAACGGCCTGGTCGCGGTTGCGACCAACAACGTCTGGGCTGTGGGATATTCCACCGCGAAGCCCGACCAAGACCCCACATTCAACCTGATTGAGCATTGGAACGGGACGCAATGGTCGGTAGTCACCAGCCCGAACGTGGGCCCCACGACTGGCTACCAATCGAACCGTTTATTCGGCATCACGGCTGTTTCAGCGACCGACTTGTGGGCTTTCGGATCGTCGTTCGCCCCCAACGGTTCGGGACAGCAACTCTCGCTCGCCATGCAAGGCAACGGAACGACATGGACGATCATGCCGACACCAAGTCCGGATGCCAATGGATTTCGCAGCGACGTTTTGTTTGGTGGAGCAGTCGCTGGGCCGGGTAACCTCTATATCGTCGGCAGCCAGGATGAGGCTCCGAGTCCCATTACCGGGACGCTGGTGCTGCATACGACAGGGGGCTAGTAGCGAACCTTTTTCTCTATTCGACTCGTGTACAATCCACCAATGCAAGGAATACCGCGGTGCGGAATTGGGCTCGTCTCGCTGTTGCTCATCTCAGCCTGTTTAAGAGGAGGACAGGAAGTGCAAGCTCCGCAACCTGAAACGTCGAAGCCGCCTGTCAAAACGGAGCCGCGCGGGCGCATCCTTGGAATCGGAGGTGTCTTCTTCAAATCCGCCGATCGCGATCAGATGCGCGACTGGTATGCGAAGCATCTTGGACTCGACGACAAAGGCCAGGGCGTGATGCTTCCGTGGCGCGAACACGACGACCCGCAAAAGGAACACGTCACAGTTTGGACTGTTTTCCCCGCCACCACTCACTATTTCGATCCCAGCCACGCGCCGTTCATGGTCAACTACATCGTGGACGATCTGGATGCTTTGCTCGAGCGCTTAGGACAAGAGGGAGTAAAGATTGACGCCAAACGGATTGATGGATCCTACGGTAAGTTTGCCTGGATCTATGACCTGGATGGCAATAAGATTGAGCTTTGGCAGCCGCTGCCCGCAAAGCCTTAATACCCAAACCTCAGTGGTCATCCAACCCGTAACGCCTCCACGGGATTGATGGACGCTGCGCGCCTGGCCGGAATGATGCCGGCGATCGCGGATGCGACGGCGAGCGTCACTGCGGCCGCTACCATTACGGTGATGTTTACTGTGCTGGTCTCATAGAGCTGCGATTTTACGTAGCGAACGCAGAACATGGCCACCGGCACACCGATCAGCAGGCCGAGGAGTGCCTGTAGCATGGCGCCCCGCATCACCATGGCGATGACGCGGTTGCGCTCGGCGCCGAGCGCCATGCGAATCCCGATCTCAGGTGTGCGGCGAACGACCGTATACGCCGTCACGCCGTACAGGCCGAGAGCGGCGAGCAGCAGCGCCAGCGCGCCGAAGAGCGACGTGAGGCGCGCAATCAACCGCTCCTCCGTGAAGCGGGCGTCGATCTGCTGCTGGAAGGTCTCGAATCTGACGATAGTGAGGTTGGGGTTGATGCTGGCGAGGGTGCTGAGAGCCAGTTTCTCCATGTTGTTCTCCGGCCGGCTGGTCTCGACGACGATTGCGCCGGCGTACATGGAAAGGTCCTTTTCGATGGGGTCTTCGGATGTCGCCGGCCGCTGCGTCAGCGGCACGAAGTACATGGTGTGGTTCTTCCAATACACGCTGGTGTAGGTGGTGTCCTCCACTACACCGACGATCTCATAGGCGCTGTCTTTGCCGGAATCGGGAAAGCCGAAGCGGTGACCGATGGGGTTGCGCGCGCCGAAGAACTGCTTGACGAACTCCTGATTCACCACCGCGACGGGAGGCGCCGTCAGCGTATCCCGGGTGGAAAATCCACGACCCATTACGACGCGTGTTCCCACCGAATCGAAGTACTCGGCAGTGCCCTTGACCCACGAGGCGCCTTTGTCGAGATCCGGCTCACCCTGGATCTTGACGCCGGTGCCCCAGTTGTTGTCTTCCATGGGCGTGTAGGTGGCGAGGCCCACCTTGACCACGCCGGGCAGCGCGTGGAAGCGGTCTTCGATAGTCTGGTAAAGCGCCTCAACCTGAGTGGTTGCGTAACCCGCTGCCTGCGGGTTGATGTGAATGATATAGCGGTTTGTCGCATCGAGCTTCATGTTGACCCCTTGGGCCTTGTTGAGGCTCTGGGTAAAGAGACCGGCGGCAACGAGCAGAACCAGCGAGAGTGCTGCCTGTAAGACCACGAGCGCGCGTTGCAACCATGAAGCGCCATGCGCCACGGTGCGGGCGGTGGAGCGCAGCACTTCGGCGGGCTGTGTGCGCGCGGCGATCCACGCCGGGGCGACGCCGAAGAGAATGCCGGTAACGAGCGACAGCGCGAAGGCAAACGCAATCACGGCAGGCGACGGCGAGGCGTCGATCGGAATGCCGCGCTGGCCGGGAAACGCGAGGGCGAGCAGTACGCGCGCGCCCAGGAAGGAAACGCCGAGGCCCAACGCGCCGCCGAAGCCGGCAAGAAGGACACTTTCCGTCAGCAACTGGCGGACGATTCGTTTGCGCTGCGCACCAAGCGCGGTGCGGATGGAAATCTCGGCGCGGCGGCTCACGCCGCGGACGAGCAGCAGATTTGCAATGTTGGCGCAGGCTACGAGAAGAACGAGAGCGGCTATCCAGGTGAGCAGGTGAAGATGCTCCTTGTACTCGTCCTGCATATTCTGTATGCCGCCGCCACCCGGAGTGATCACGACGTGCGCGCGCCCCAGTGCCTTCTTGTTGCGTTCCTTGTGAAACATTTTGAGCGTCGAAAACTGCTGCCGGAGGAGGGTGCTGGCTTTGGCCTGCAGCGCGGGCAGCGACACACCCGGCTTGACGCGACCGATGATGTAGGCCCACTCGACTTCGGGATCGTGCAAATAGGGCGCGCCGATGATGGTGTCCATCGACTCAAGCGGCAGGTAATACTTGGGCGGCTGGCTGGAAAGGCGGTCGCCGTAAAAGCCCTTCGGCGCGACTCCAATGATGGTGACGGGTTTGGTGTTGATCCAAAAGGCGCTGCCAATAACGGACGGGTCGGCGGCAAAATCCTGTTGCCAGGTCTCGTAGCTCATGACGGCGAAGATGGGCGCGCCCTTGTTGTCATCGGCATCAACGAAGAAGCGGCCCGCGGCGGGCGTGAGGCCGAACACTCCGAAATAGTTACCGGAGACAAATGTTCCCATGACGGATTGGGCGAGACTCCGCTGGCCTTCGCGACGCACGGTAATCGGACGCCACGCGTAGCCGGACTCCATGGCGGCCAGTTCGTCGAATTCGGGG
>Ga0302319_10020201_pt1 | contig 12056 bp, 10 predicted proteins | sample Bog_T0_2_FD_203319 | JGI IMG/M metagenome (GOLD analysis project Ga0302319, IMG submission 203319) | Peat permafrost microbial communities from Stordalen Mire near Abisko, Sweden - Bog_T0_2 | ecosystem: Environmental > Terrestrial > Soil > Wetlands > Peat | place: Sweden: Abisko, Stordalen Mire... | reverse complement strand
GTTCGAATCGGACAAAAAACCTGCAGGCCTAAAAAACAAAAAACCCTGTCCGCCCGGCGAACACCGGGTCAGGACAGGGTCTAAGGTCGCTACTTCGCGTTCTTGGCGTAGCGCTTGCGGAACTTGTCCACGCGGCCAGCCGTATCGATCAGGCGCTGCGTGCCCGTGTAGAATGGATGGCAGTTCGAGCAGATATCCAGCTTGAACTCCTTGCCGGTGGACCCGGTGGTCCAGGCGGCCCCGCAGGAGCAAGTGACGTTGATCTGCTTGTAGTTCGGATGTATCCCGGTTCGCATCTTGAAACTTCCTCCGTGCTTGCGCTTTATTCGCCTCTGCCGGCCGACATGGCTTCCAGAAAGGCCTTATTGTTCTTAAATTTACCCAACTTGTCCAGCAGGAATTCCATGGCATCCACCGGGGACATCTGGTGCAGGACCTTGCGCAGGATCCAGCTGCGCTGGAGCTCCTCTTTCTCCATCAAAAGCTCCTCTTTACGGGTGCCGCTGCGGGAGATGTCGATGGCGGGGTAGGTGCGCTTGTCCGAGAGCTTGCGGTCCAGGATGATCTCGCTGTTGCCGGTGCCTTTGAACTCCTCAAAGATGACCTCGTCCATGCGGCTGCCGGTCTCCACCAGGGCCGTGGCGATGATGGTCAGCGAGCCGCCCTCCTCGATGGCGCGGGCCGCGCCGAAGAAGCGCTTCGGGCGCTGCAAGGCGTTGGCGTCGATGCCGCCAGACAGGATCTTGCCCGAGGCCGGCTGCACCGTGTTGTAGGCCCGGCCCAGGCGGGTGATGGAATCCAGCAGGATGACCACGTCGCGGCCGCATTCCACCAGGCGCTTGGCCTTCTCGATGACCATCTCGGCCACGTTGATGTGGCGGTCGGCGGGCTCGTCGAAGGTGGAGCTGATCACCTCGGCCTTCACGTTGCGCTCCATGTCGGTCACTTCCTCGGGGCGCTCGTCGATGAGCAGGATGATCAGGTAGACCTCGGGATGGTTGGTGGTGATGGCGTTGGCGATCTTCTGCATCAGCACCGTCTTGCCCGTGCGGGGCGGGGCCACGATCAGGCCGCGCTGGCCTTTGCCGATGGGGGTCACCAGGTCCATGACCCGCAGGCCCACCTCGATGCTGCTGGTCTCCATGCGCAAGCGCTGGTTGGGGTAGAGGGGGGTCAGGTTGTCAAAAAGGATCTTCTGCTTGCCCGTGCCGGGGGCCTCGTCGTTGACCGCATCCACCTTCAGCAGCGCGAAGTAACGCTCGCCCTCCTTGGGGCTGCGCACCTGGCCCGTGACCGTGTCGCCGGTCTTCAGGTCGAAGCGGCGCACCTGGCTGGGGGACACGTAGATGTCGTCGGGCCCGGGCAGGTAGTTGTAGTCGGCGCTGCGAAGGAATCCGAAGCCGTCAGGCAGGATCTCCAGCACCCCGGTGCTGAACAGGTTGCCGTCGCGCTTGGCATTGGCCTCCAGGATGCTGAAGATCAGCTCCTGCTTGCGCAGGCTGCTGATGCCGGTCAGGCCCAGTTCGGTGCCGATGCGGGACAGCTCTGCGACGCTCTGGGCCTTCAGTTCATCGATATTCACGGGGGATTCCTTGTCGGGCGCGGGCGCGCCTCGTGGGGCCAGCGGGGGGCCGGCGGTGGGGTTGGATGGGGTCGGTTAGATGCTGGGGGACAGGGCCCGGAGCCGGAGGGGCGCGGGGCGGACGATTCGGAAGGCCTCACTCTAGGCCCCAGCCTGCGGCGTTGTCAAGGCGCCGCGGAGGCGGGCTTCAGCCGGCGGCTCAGGCGGACGCCAGCGGCGGGGACCCGCTGACGCGGTTGCGGCCATTCTTCTTGCTCTGATAGAGGGCCTGGTCGGCCGCCTCCAGCAGGCCCTTCTTGGTCATGGCGTCCAGGGGCAGCGTGGCCACGCCCAGGCTGGCGGTCACGTTCAGGATCTCGCCGGCGGCATCCACCCTCAAAGCCTGCACGCCCAAGCGCAGGGCCTCGGCGCGGGCCATGGCGGCGGCCTTGTCCTGGCGGGGCAACAGCAGCGCGAACTCCTCGCCGCCGTAGCGGGCGGCCACCTCGGAGCTGCCCAGCCCATCCTTCATGGCCCCGGCCACGGCCTTCAGCACCGCATCGCCGGCCAGATGGCCGTATACGTCGTTGAAGCGCTTGAAAAGGTCGATGTCCAGCATGATCAGGCTCAGGGGCTCCTTGTAGCGCTCGGCGCGCTTCACCTCCTCTTCCAGGCGGGCCTGGAAGGTGCGGTGCACGGTCAGGTTGGTCAGCCCGTCGGTGGTGCTGAGCCGCTGCAAGCGGTCGTACAGGGCCGCCTTCTCCACGCCGATGGCGATCTGGGAGCATAGGATGCGGAGATTCGAGAAATCCCGGGCCTCCAAGCGGCCCTCGCCCAGGTCCAGCACGATGACCCATCCGATGGCCTGGTCCTGGATCAGCAGCGGCAGCGCCATCAGGCCTCGCACCATGGGCGGCAGCGCCACGCCCTTCAGCTCGGGCTCGGCCGCGGTCTTGGGCACCAGCACCTGGCCGCGCTTGTGGCGCAGCCAGCCGCAAAGGCTGCGGGATTCCAAGGGCTGCTCGAACGCCGCCAGATGGGCCATTTCCAAGCCCTCGGCCACGCCCATGCGGTAAACGCCCTGCTCCTCGTCCACCAGGGCCAGCACGAAGGCCAGGCCGGCTTCCCCGCCCGCCAGGTGCAGGGTGTCGCGCAGGATCTCGCGGCTGAACTCGAGCGTGTCGCTGAGCGTCAGCAGCTTGCTGATCTCCCGGCCCGCATGGTACAGCGCATCCGTCTCCCGGCCGCGGCGCTCGGCCGCCTGGGCCCGGCCGCGCATCTGCTCCAGCGCCTCGCGGCGTTGTCCGCGCTCGGCGTCCAGCGGCCGCCGCTTCAGGTCGAAATCCGCCTGCTGGGCCTCGCCCGCCTCGACGAAGGGCAGCGGGAACAGGGTGCAGACCAGCTGCACCGCCAAGCCCGCCAGCACCAGGTCCAGGTCGACCCAGCCCGCCAGGTGCAAAGCCACGGTGAACACGCCCGCCGCCATGCCGGCCGCCCAGGCCGCCATGGTCCCGGTGCTGAAGCCCAGCAGCAGCACGCCGGGGGCCAAGGCCACCGGGCCCAGGTTGGCGGCGGGCCAGCCGCGCAGGCCCACGCTGATCAGGGCCGCGAAGGCCAGCAGGCCCGCCCCCAGGGCTCCCCCCGGCTTGAACTTGGGCACCACGCTCATGCCGCGCCTCCCGCCAGGGTCACGCGATCCCGGCCGCCCTGCTTGCTCTGGTACAGGGCCTCATCCGCCGCGCCGATCAGGGCCCGGGCCTCGCTGCCGTGGGCGGGGGCCGTGGCCACGCCCAGGCTGACCGTGACCTTGCGCTTCTCGCCGCGCAGCTCGAAGCCTCGGCTGGCCACCGCCTCACGGATTCGCTCGGCGACCAGCTTGGCGCCGTCCAGCGGCGTCTGCGGCAGCAGCACCACGAATTCCTCGCCGCCATAGCGACCGCACACGTCCACGTCGCGCACGCTGCGCTTGACGATGGCGGCCGCTTCGCGCAGCACCAGGTCGCCGGCGGGGTGGCCGTAGGTGTCGTTGACGCTCTTGAAATGGTCGATGTCCATCATGACCAGCGAGAACGGCGCGTCCTGCTCGGCCGCGCGCTTCAGCTCCAAGTCCAGGCGCTCCATCAGCGGGCGGCGCAGCATCAACCGGGTCAATCCATCCGTGACGGCCAGCTCCTGGGCCTCGCGGTACAGGCGGGCGTTCTCAAAGGCCAGGCTGGCCAGCACCACCAGGCTCTCCAGCAGGTTCTGGTCCTCCTTGTCCAGCACGTCGCGCTCGACGGACTCGACCCGCACCAGGCCGGCCACCTGGCCCTGCGAGCTGAGCAGCGGCAGCAGGTGGAAGCTGCGGGCCGCGAACTGCTCCATATCCAAGCCGCGGAAGCGGAAGTCCTTCTCCAGGTCCTTGATGATGAGGCTGACCGCCTTGGCCATGACCCAGGCGTTCAGCGGGTCGTCCTGGATGCGGGACTTCTCGGGGAAGGGGCAGCCGCCGCCCATGTCCAGGTTCCGGCGCAGCAGCTCCTTGCCGCCGGCCTCCATCACGAACACGGTCACGTTCACCTTGAGGCCCTGCAGCAGCTGGCCGACCTGGCCCAGCACCAGGTCGCTGAGCTTCTCCAGCTCCAGCGTGGTGGCGAAGGCGCCCACGGCCTCCTGCAGGCGGCTGTAGCGCTTGCGGCGGTTCTCGTGGATGGTCAGGGCCTTCTCCTGGTTGCCCTGCTCCACCCTCAGCTGCACCAGCTCCTCTTCCAGGTCCTCCAGCACGCGGCGCTGCGCATGGGCGCGCTCCTCGTCGGCGCTGAGGAACTGCCAGCCCGCCCAGGTGCCCACGCCCAGCAGCGCCAGCAGGCCCGCCTGCAGCCCCACCGCCGGGCCGCCGCTGCCCAGGGCCGCCATGGCCACCAGGCCCACCAGCAGGGCCAGCCCGCAGGCCGCCGCCGAGCCCACCATGGCGCCCACCTTGCGCCAGCCCACCGCCGCCAGCGGCGGCACGGCCAGCAGCAGCCCCAGGCCCGCCGCGCTGTAGAACGAGCGCACGACGGCCAGCAGGGCCAGCAGCACGGCGGCCACTTGCACCGCCCGGGTCGCCCGGGGTCCCAGGATCATGCCGGCCCCCCGCGAGAGCTGTCCCTCAGGTGGGCGATCTCGTCATAGCACTGGATGAAGGCTTCCACGATCTCGGGGTCGAACTGCCCCCCGGCGCAGCGCTGGATCTCGGCCAGGCCCTCTTCCATGCTGCGGGCGCGGTGATAGACGCGGTCCGAGGTGATGGTCTCAAAGCTGTCGGCCACGTTCAGGATGCGCGCGCCCAGGGGGATCTTCTTGCCCGACAGCCCTTCGGGATAGCCCCGCCCGTCAAAGCGCTCGTGGTGGTACAGCACCAGCGGGACCAGGTGGTTGAGCGACTCGACCCGCCGCAGCAGCCCGGCGCCCAGGGCGCTGTGGCCCTTCATCACCTGGAACTCGTCGTCGGTCAGGCGCCCGGGCTTGTTGAGGATCATGTCGGGGATGCCGATCTTGCCGATGTCATGCAAGAGGCCGCCGAACTGGACGCCCTCCACGAACGCCTCGTCCAGGCGCAGGCGGCGGGCGATGGCCACGCCGTAAAGGCTGACGCGGTTGCTGTGCTCGCGGGTGTAGTGGTCGCGCGCGTCCACCGCGCCGGCCAGGGCGTGGATCACGTCCACATAGTCCTGGCGCACGGCCTCATAAAGGCGCGCGTTCTCCAGCGAGATGCCGGCCTGGTTGGCCAGGATGCCCAGCAGGCTGAGGTCGCGCTGGCTGAAGCTGCCCGGGCCCGATGGCACGGCCAGGTCCAGCAGCCCCACCGGCTTGCCGCGGGCCAGGATGGGCACCAGCAGGAAGGCCCGGCCGCCGTCGTCCTCGTCGACCCCCTGCGTCCAGGAGCCCTGGCCGCTGTCCGCCATCACCAGGGTCCGCCCCTGCTTCAGAGCCCACACCAGGCTGCCGTCCTGCAGCTGCACCTGGAAGCGCTGGCGCAGCTCGGGCGTCACGGCCTTCTCCAGGTTCGGCCGCAGCGCGCCGCTGCGCTCGTCATAGAGGTACAGGATGGCGGCGTCGTAATCCACCACCTCGCGCAGGACGTCCAGCAGCAGCGTCAGCACGCGCGAGAACGTCAAGGCCGAGGCGATGGTCTCGCTCAGGCGGTAGAGCTGGCTGAGCTCCTCGAAGCTCTGGCGAAGCCCCTCGTTGATCTGCTCCAGCGTCTCGATGTGGCTCTCAAGCTCGCTGACCTTCTCGTCCCGCGGGTCCGCCATCAGGCCCCCCGCGAGAACTTGAGGAATTCTTCGGCCTCTTTCAAGCGATGCTCCAGCTCGACCAGCACTTCCTTGATGGCCCGCTCGTCCAGGCGCAGCAGCTTCATGGCCGCCGGGGCGATCTCAATGGGCCCGAAGTCGCCGTCCATGCCCAGCGATTGCTGGCGGCAGAGCATGTCGGCGGCGTGGACGCTCGCCACCAGGGGGTCCAAGGCGCCCTCGCCGGGCAGGTGGTGGCGCTCGATGGCGCCGCGCAGGTCCCCCGGCAGGTTCCAGTTCTCGGCCAGGCGCCCGCCCAGGGCCGCGTGGTCCACGCCCAGGCGCTCCTGCTCGACCTCCCACAGGGCCCGCTTGGTCTCCCGGCTGGCCTCGATGCAGGCGATGAAGGCGGCGTGGTCGACGCGTTCCAACAAGCTCTTGCCGATGTCATGCAGCAGGCCGGCGGTGAAGGCGTTCTCCTCGCTCTTGTAGCCCACCCGCCGCGACAGGATGCGGGCGCAGACGCCCACGGCCACGCAGTGCTTCCAGAAATCGCGGTAGCTGAAAAGGCCCTTCTCGCGCTCCACGAACATCATCTTATGCACGCTGACGCTCAGGGCCAGGTTGCGGATGGTGTTGAAGCCCAGGATGGTGACGGCCTGGGTGATGTTGGTGATCTCCTTGGGGAACCCGTAATAGGCGCTGTTGGCCAGGCGCAGGACCTTGAAGGTCAGGGCATGGTCCAGCGAGATGACCTGGTTGAGGTCCTCGGCGGTGGTCAAAGGGTTCGAGACGATCTGCATGACCCGCGCCACCACGTCGGGCAACGTGGGCAGGTCCTTGAAGCGCGTCAGCGCCTTCTGCATCTCGGCTGTGGGGATGACCATGAGCTCCCTATCTCGCTTGCAGGAAGGCCTTGAGGGCCTTCAAAAGTTCCCGGGGCGCCTTGCGCCCGTCCAGCACCAGGTCGCTGGCCGCGCGCTCGGCAGCCCCAAAGCGCAGGGCCCGGGCCCGGGCCGCGGCGCGGGCCGCCGGCACGCCCAGGGCTTGCAGGCGCGCGATGCGCACCGCCAGCGGCGCGACCACCATGACCACCGGCAGGCCCAGGGCCGGCGCGCCCAGGTCAAAGTAAACCGGCACGTCCGCGACCAGGCGCTTGCCTTGCCTGCGCGCATCGCGCAGGGCCTTGCTCAACGCACGGATAAAGCGGGGATAGACCAGCCGGTTCAAAGCCTTTCGCCGTGCCGGACTGGGGAACACGATTTCACCAAGGCGTCTGGCATCCAAGCCGCCATCGGGTCGCAGGATCTGCTTCCCAAAAACTCGGACAACGTCGCGCATCAATGATCCGCCTGGAATATAAAGCCCTTTAGCCAGGGCATCGCCGTCCAGGTGCTCCCAAGCCTCCCTCACCAGCAGCTTCGCCAACGTCGACTTGCCGGCGCCGCTGGGTCCCGTGAGCAGGACCATGCTAGCACCGCCAGCGCGGGGTCGTCCACTCAAGTTTGTTTCACCCCTTGGCATCAGCCCAGCTCCGCCCTTGGCCCATTTCCACCCGCACGGGCACATCCAGCTTCATGGCACCTTCCATGGCCTTTTGTATCAATGGAGGCAGGCTTTCCGCCTCCTCTTTGGCCAGCTCGAAGACCAATTCGTCATGCACCGTCAGCATCAGGCGGGTCCGGGCCTGGCGCTTCTTCAGCAAGGCCTCCACCGCCAGCATGGCCAGCTTCAGCAGGTCCGCCGCCGTGCCTTGGATGGGCAGGTTCGTGGCGATGCGCTCGCCCTGCTCGCGCAGGACCCGGTTGGCGCTGTTGATCTCAGGGATCGGCCGCCGGCGCTTGAGCAGCGTGCAGGCATAGCCGCTGTCGCGCGTGGACTGCTTGCAGCCCTCCAAGAACTCGCGCACCCGGGGGAACTGGCCGAAATAGTCGTCCAGGAAGCTCTTGGCCTCGCGCAGCGGCACGCCGAACTCGCGGCTGATGCGGAAAGCCCCCATGCCGTAGAGCACGCCGAAATTGATGACCTTGGCCCGCGACCGCATCTCGCTGGTCACCTCAGCGGCCTTGACGTGGTGCATGCGGGCGGCGGTCTCGGTGTGGATGTCGCGGCCCTCGATGAAGGCCTGCTTCAGCACCGGGTCGCCGCAATAATGCGCCAGCACCCGCAATTCGATCTGGCTGTAGTCGGCGGCCAGGATCAGGTCGCCCCTCTTCCCCGCCACGAAGGCGTGCCGGATGCGCTTGCCCAGCTCGGTGCGCACGGGGATGTTCTGCAGGTTGGGGTCCAGGCTGCTGAGGCGGCCGGTGGCCGTGCCCGTCTGGTTCCAGGTGCTGTGCACGCGGCCATCGGCAGCCACCAGCCGCGGCAAGGCCTGCAGGTAGGTGCCGCTGAGCTTGGCCAGCTGGCGATGCTCCAGGACCAGGTGCGGGAGCTCGTGCTCCTCGCTGAGGGCCTCCAGCACGTCGCTGTCGGTGCTGTAGCCCGTCTTGGTCTTCTTCCCCGGCTTGAGCCCCAGGTCGGTGAACAGGACCTCGGCCAGCTGGCTGGGCGAATTCAGGTTGAACTCGCGGCCCGCCGCCTTCAAGGCCTTCTTTTGCAGGGACGCCATCTCCTTCTGGGCCTCCGCCTCCAAGCCGTCCAGGGCCCCCACGTCGATGCGGATGCCATCCTTCTCCATGCGCGCCAGCAGGCCCAGCAGGGGGCCCTCCAGGTCGTCGTAGAGCGCATCCATGCCGTCGGCCTTCAGGCGCTTGCGCAGCTCCCCGCCCAGGGCCGCCAGGGCCTCGGCCCCCTTGCGCAGCTCGGCGTCGTCGGGCTCGAACAGCTCGGCCTGCGCGGCGGGCAGGTCCAGCGTCAGGCCCAACAGGGCGGCGGCCTCGGCCAGGTCGCGGGCCACCCGGGTGCTGTTCAGCAGCCAACCGGCCACGCCCACGTCCAGCAGCCCCTTCAGCGGCTCCAGCCCCGCCTCCAACAGGGCCCGTTGCAAGGGCTTGGCCTGGAAGAGCACCGGCTGCTCCAGCAGCGCCAGCGCCTCGCGCAGTTGCTCCCAGCTGACGATAGCCAGCAGCGCCGCCCCGCCCGCCTGGGCCAGCACCAGGCGGCGCGGGGCTTCCCCGGCCGGCAGCAGCTCGGGCGCCAACGCCACGCCGCAGGGCCGGGCCGGGTCCAAGCCGGCCTTGCGCAGGGCGCCCGCCGTGGCGCCTTTCAAGGCGGTCAAGGCCGCGGCCTTGGGGGGCTTGGCCTTGCCGGCGCCCCTGCCCGCGGGCGCCAGGGCCTGCGCGGCCTCCGCCTTGGCCGCTGCCACCGCCTGGCCGGCATCCACGCCCGCGCTGTGGGCCTTGGCGCTGTAGTCCGCCAGCAGCGTGCGCAAGCCCATGCGGTCGAACCAGGGCAGCAAGCCCGCGAAATCCGGGCCTGGGTAGGCCAGGTCGTCGACCTTCACGCCCAGCTGCACGTCGTCCTTCAGCTCGGTGAGGCGCCGGCTCAGGCGGGCCTGCTCGGCGAAGGCCACCAGGTTCTCGGCCAGCTTGCCGGGCTTCATGGTGGCGGCGGCCTTGAGCACCTTCTCCATGGTGCCGTGCTCCACCAGCAGCTTGGCGGCGGTCTTCTCGCCGATGCCCGGCACGCCGGGGATGTTGTCCGAGCTGTCGCCCATCAGGCCCAGCAGGTCCCCGATCTGCTCGGGGCCCACCCCGTAGCGCTCGCGCACCTGCTCGGGGCCATAGAGCGAGGCCCCCTTGGGATTCTCTCGGTAGACCCGCACCCCGTCGCCCACCAACTGGAGGATGTCCTTGTCCGACGTCAGCAGCACCACCTGGTAGCCGGCTTTGCGCCCGGCCTTGCACAGCGTGGCCATGATGTCGTCGGCTTCCATGCGGCTCTGCTTCAGCAGGCGCCAGCCCATCAGCGGGGCCAGCTCCTCGATCAGCGGGAACTGGCTGACCAGGGCCTCGGGCGGCGCGTCCCGGTGCCCCTTGTACTCGGACAGCATCTCGTCGCGGAAGCTGCCGCCGGGGCTGTCGAAGGCCACCACGCAGGCGGTGGGCTTGAACTCGCGCTCGGCCCGGCGCAGGGCGTTGGCGAAGCCGAACACCGCATTGGTGGCCTGGCCTTGGGCGTTGGTCATCTCCGGCACGGCATAGAACGCGCGGAAGGCGTAGGCCATGCCGTCGAGGATGACCAGGGTCTTCTTGGCGTCGGCCATCTAGCGGGCCCTCCGGGGGATGGGCAGGGGCAGGACGGCGGCTAACAGCTCGCGCGTATACGGGTGTTGCGGCCGAGCGAAGACGTCCTCCACCAGCCCCTCCTCCACGACCTTGGCGCTCTGCATGACGATGACCCGGTCGCAGAAGCCCCGCACCAGCCGCAGGTCGTGGGTGATGAAGACCAGCGTCAGGTTCATCTGCGCCTTCAAGCGCCGCAGCAGGTCCAGGATCTGCACCTGCAGCTCCAGGTCCAGGGCGCTGACCGGCTCGTCGGCGATGATCAGGCGCGGCTGGGTGGCGATGGCGCGGGCGATGGCCAGGCGCTGGCGCTGGCCGCCGCTGAACTCGTGGGCATAGCGGCCCACCATCGACGGCTCCAGGCCCACCTGGGCCAGCAAGCGCTTGGCGGCCTCGACGCGGGCGTCCCCCGCCAGGCCATGATGCACCTGCAGGTTCTCGGTCACCAGGTCGCTGGCGGTCCAGCGCGGGTCCAGGCTGGCGTAGGGGTCCTGGAAGACCATTTGCAGGTCCTGGCGCAGGCGCCGCAGGTCGCCGGCCGGCTGGCGGCCCAGCTCCTCGCCGTCAAAGCGCACGCTGCCCTCATCCGTCGGCTCCAGCCACAGCAGGCTGCGGCCCAGGGTGCTCTTGCCCGACCCGCTCTCCCCCACCACCGCCAGGGTCTCGCCGGCGGCCACGCTCAAGGACACGCCGTCCAGGGCGCGCACGCCTTGGCTGCCCCACCAGCCCGTGGCCTTGGGGACCTTGTATTCCTTGACCAGCCCATCCGCCCGAAGCAGCTCAACCACCCTGACCCTCGCTCATGCTATCCCCCTCCAACATCCCATAGGCGCGCAGCAGCCGGGCGGCCGCCGGGCTTTGCGGCGCGGCCAGGATCCCGGCCACCGGCCCGCGTTCCACCACCAGCCCCTTCTCCATCACCAAGGCCTGCGGCGCCAGCGCATGGATCACCGCCAGGTCGTGGCTGATGATCAGCAGGGCGAAGCCCAGCTCCCCCTGCAGCCGCCTCAGCAAGCCCAAGATCTGCGCCTGGACCGTCGCATCCAGCGCCGTGGTGGGCTCGTCGCAGATCAGCAGGCGCGGCCGGCAGGCCAGGGCCATGGCCAGCAGGGCCCGCTGGCGCATGCCGCCGCTCAGCTGGTGCGGATAGAGCTTGGCCTTCTCAAGCCCCGGCTGGAGGCCCACCTTGTCCAGCCAGGCGGCGGCTTGGCCGGCCGCGTCGGCCGCGCCCAGCCCCCGATGCAGGCGCAGGCCCTCGGCCACCTGGGCGCCCACCGTCATGAGCGGATTGAGCGCGGTGAAAGGCTCCTGGAAGACCAGGCCCATGGCCCCGCCGCACAGGTCGCGGCGCTCCCCCGGCGCCAGGCCCGCCAGGTCGCGGCCCTCGAAGCGGATGCTGCCGGCGCGCCACTGGCAGGCCGGCGGCAGCAGGCCCAGCACCGCCAAGGCGGTGAGGCTCTTGCCCGAGCCGGACGCGCCCAGCAGGCCCAGGCTCTCCCCGGCGCCCAGCTCGAAGCTGACCTGCCGCACCACGTCGGCGTCGGCGCCGAAGCCCAGGGTCAGCTCGTCGACCGCCAGCAGGCTCACAGGCCCCCCTTGGGGTCGAAATGGCGCCGGGCCGCCTCGCCCAGCTGGTTGATGAGCAGCATGGTCGCCAGGATGGCCAGGCCCGGGAAGACCACCAGCCACCAGGCCTCCTGCAGGGACTCGCGGCCCTCGGACAGCATGCTGCCCCAACTGGCCGTGGGCGGCTGGACGCCCAACCCCAGGAAGCTGAGGCCCGACTCCATCATGATGGCCCCGGCGATGCCGAAGGTCAGCGACACATAGACCGGCGCCATGGCGTTGGGCAGCACATGCCGCAGGAGCACCCGCGCCGGCGTGGCGCCCGAGGCCCGGGCCGCCAGCACGAAGTCGCGCTGCTTCAGGCTGAGCACCTCGCCGCGCACCAGGCGGGCGATGTCGGTCCAGCCGGTGAGGATGATGACCAGCACCACATTGTAGATGCCGGGC
>Ga0302319_10020200_pt1 | contig 12056 bp, 8 predicted proteins | sample Bog_T0_2_FD_203319 | JGI IMG/M metagenome (GOLD analysis project Ga0302319, IMG submission 203319) | Peat permafrost microbial communities from Stordalen Mire near Abisko, Sweden - Bog_T0_2 | ecosystem: Environmental > Terrestrial > Soil > Wetlands > Peat | place: Sweden: Abisko, Stordalen Mire... | reverse complement strand
CCTTCCCGCAGCTATTCGGTACGGTGACGCCATCCTGGAACACTTTGCTAACCGGAACGTAGGGATCGACGCCGCTCTCCATCTTTCGGCATGTCGTCCACCATTCGGTCGCTGCGAACACTTCCGCTTCAGGCGGAAGGTTCACGCTTATGTCTCCCTCAGCGTCGGTCGTGTACTCCGTAGCGCCCTTCACGCCCTTGATTCCGACAGATACTTTTTGATTTGCGACACGTTCCCCGTTTTTCGCATTCAGCACTCGGATTTGGATTTGCACGGGGGCTTCCCCGACAGCCTGAAGACATAGAGCAAATAGCATTATGCCCACCGCTGGCGTTCCTATCGATACTCTACGCGCTGATCTCATTGTCAGCCTCCTTAGGCGGGTGGCCACCTTCTCCCAGGGTGCGATTAATATGCGGCTCGTCTTTCAACTCTGACCAATGCGAAACGGGGGTGCCCCACTTCTCGCGCTTTTCGAGAAGTGGGCTGTCGCGCCGCCGACAGCGGAGCTTTTTCCCAATTCTACGCCGCCGGCGGTCGTATCTTCATCTTCAACACTTCCCAAGCATTCACCTTTACGCTCCCCGCTTCGCCGAGAGAGTACGCGCGAAAACTGCTCCACTTCCATAGTTCCGGCGACGCAACCAACCCGCGCTTCACCGGATTGCGATGCATATAGCGCAGCTTCTCGATGCGTTTCCGTTCCGTCCAGACATTGAAATCGTAAAACCGCTTTTGCCAGATGTGTCGCGCGGCATCGCCGAACAGACGGCCTTGCGACGGTTGACGTTTCCGCTTCTCCCGCGCCAGGACGCGTCGCGCAAAGCCCAGTTTCAAGGCTTGCATCACGGTCGACGGATTCTTCTCCTCCGGTTCACTGACGAGAAGGTGGATGTGCTCCGGCATGACCACGTAGCCCACGACGACAAACCGATAACGCCTGCGAACCTGCTCCAGGGCCGTGAGAAACAGATCGCGACGGCGCGCGCTACCCAGCAGCGGTTGCCGCCGGCAGCAACTACAAGTGATGAAATGTAAGTGCCCCGCGCCATAGTAACGCTTCGGCTTACTCCACATAGGAGTAGAGTAGATGCGGAACGATCCGGCGACAGTGATGGCGCGCACGGAGCGGATGTGATGAAAGAGCCCAGCCTCCGGTGTCAGCGGCGCGATAGCCCACTTCTCGAAAAGCGCGAGAAGTGGGGCACCCCCGTTTCTGATTGGTCAGAGTTGAGAGACGAGCCGCATAATCATCGCACGCTGGGAGAAGGTGGCCACCCGCCAGGCAACGCGCTGCCGCAGCCGTCGCATAGGAGCGTATGGAACTCCTGGGGAACGGGGCCGCTCGGATAGACGAAGGCAGAGTTGGTGAAGCGCGAGACTCTTCCTGAGCTAAAAGACACTTCGATCACCCGTGGCCCCTGCCACTTCACGGATAGTCCGTCGAAGTCATAGCCGCTCAGGAAGCACTGAACTTTCTTATCGGGGAAGCCAGGACTGGAAGTATTCGCCACACAGACATCCACATTCCGAGTGCCTGAGTGGCTGATTTCTTGAGTGCGAACCACGACCTTAAAAGCACCATCTGGCGTTTCAGAAAGAGTTTGCTCCGTGACCCTCTTGCATGATTGCAAGAGGATCAACGAGCAGCAAGTAACGAAGATTAGAAGTTTTTGCATCCTGCACCGTACCCCGCCGGAATTTGTGCTGTCGCGCTGGCATCCATGAAGTACGATCCGTTAGCGTCGCTGTGTCCGGCCCACAAAGCGTACCCGCCAGCGACCGCTTCCACTGCAAACAACGGAATTCCTATGTTTGCTGAGACCGCTGCATAAGCAAAGTTCCCAGCATCCCCAAGAAAAGCGGCATTGCCTTGACCACGGAAGTTGATCTTGAAATTGGTCTGCGAGTACACCTGACCAGGAACGGACAGAGGACTATATCCCGGTGCATAGCTTGCCGAAGGACCGTACGGCGTAGAAGTGCTTTGAGGCGCGTTGTTGATCGTGTTTGAGAGTTGATTCACATAGCTGCCCACGGTTCGTCCGTTCGGAAGAACCGTGCCGCATGTGATCTTGTTCGGCATACGTTTATTTGGGGCAGCGCAGATATAAATGTAATTGCAGCCGTTGTTTGCGGCGCTTTGGATTCCGTTAGGGAACAGTAATCCAAACAACTGCTGGGGAACAATGGCACCTTCTCCCCCATTGACGTTGGCAGTGTTTTGCGGGTCAAAGGGAACGTGGGTCGGCGCTGGATCGCTCGCCAATACTGAAATCCCATCAAGGATACCTGGAACGCAGTCAACATTCTTGTTGGCGCACCCATCGATTGAACTGTCATCCAGCCCCATTCGATCGATGTTCGACAGCGGGTTGTTCGCCACATACGCATAGCGATTCCAGGATTGGGGATTGTTCGGGTCCGCCGCACTCAAGCCTGACGGGTCCGGAGAAATCCAGCGCCCCTGCGAGGAACTGTTCTCGCGGTACAGAAAGTCATACAACCCACTGACCGTGTCCGAGTTCTGACCCGTAAAAGACGGGTCGGATGTATCCGTCACCGCATACTGCTCCCCGAACGGCGCATAGGCCGAGATCGAGTAGATTGCTCGTCCCTGTGTGGAAGTAAGGCGCGAACTGCCCTGCCAGTCGGCGTGCCGATAGTAGTCAAGGCCCGACGAGTCGTAGATCGCTGCCCCGCCACCTGGCAGTTGAATGAACGCCTTCGCTAGATTCTGTGCGCTCGCCAATGCCAGCTTCTGCCCGTCTGGGCCGTAAACGATCTGGCCCTGGCTTGGCGTCGATGTTATGCAAATGTGAATCGCGCACTCACGGAACGAGTCATCTTGTTCCACCATGCGCCCCAGAGCATCATAAACCAGCCCATACACGGAATCGTTGCCCCCCATTTGGTTCGTGACGCTGCTAGGATTGCCGAAATTCGGGTCCCATGTGTACGAATACAGATTATCAGTCAGCAAATTTCCGTTGGCGTCGTATGCGACATTCGCCCCGGTTAAGGTGAATTGATTGGTGGCTGGTGAATAGGTCGGCAAAAACGATCCGCCCGGGTTTCCAGTCTTACTGATATTGGCGGGTGGCCACCTTCTCCCAGGGTGCGATTAATATGCGGCTCGTCTTTCAACTCTGACCAATGCGAAACGGGGGTGCCCCACTTCTCGCGCTTTTCGAGAAGTGGGCTGTCGCGCCGCCGGCGGCGGAGCTTTTCCCCAATTCTACGCCGCCGGCGGTCGTATCTTCATCTTCAACACTTCCCAAGCACTGAACTTTACGCTCCCCGCTTCGCCGAGAGAGTAAGCTCCTTTCTCACGGTGTAGCAGTTTTCCCATGTCTGTAGCTATCCCCCCCCGCACGTTTGACCCTTCTTTTCTTGCGCCTGTAAGATCAAAGATTCCCTGCTGCTGACGGAAAATCTGCCGAGGTTTGCTCGGCTGGGACGGGTTCCGAGCAAAGTCGGAGGAATGCGTCCGTCCCGACGCGAGCCACTCAAATATGCCGCACGAATTGCCAAAAGCTTACGAACCGGGCGCGATTGAAGCGCGGTGGGCCGAGTATTGGGTCCGGGAAAAACTGTTTCATGTGGAGACTCCGGCGGAGGGAGATACACGGCCGGTGTTTACGTTGCTGTTGCCGCCTCCGAATGTGACGGGGCGGTTGCACATGGGACACATGCTCAATCAGACGCAGATGGATATTGTCGCGCGCTGGCATCGCATGCGGGGGTTCGTGTCGCTTTGGCTTCCGGGGACGGATCACGCGGGCATTGCCACGCAGATGATGGTGGAGCGCCAGCTTTTGAAAGAAGGCAAGAAGCGGCGCGAGATGGGTCGCGAAAAGTTCATTGAGCGCGTATGGGAATGGCGGCGCGAGTATGGCGGGGCGATCCTCGACCAGATGAAGCGGCTGGGCGCGTCGGTGGATTGGGGGCGCGAATACTTCACCATGGACGACAACCTGTCGCACGCGGTGAAGGAAGTGTTTGTGCGGCTGTATGAAGACGGGTTAATTTATCGCGGGAAGTACATCGTGAACTGGTGTTCGGACTGCGGGACGGCGATCTCGGATCTGGAAGTGAAGCACGAGGATGTGGCGGGGAAGCTTTACGAGATACGGTATCCGGTGGTGGGTGGCGTTGCTGGGAAGGAGGAATTTATCACCGTGGCGACGACGCGTCCGGAGACGATGCTGGGCGATACGGCGGTTGCGGTGAATCCGAAGGACGAGCGTTATCTGCATCTGCATGGGAAGAATGTGATGCTGCCGCTGATGAAGCGGGAGATTCCGATTATTGCGGATGAGCTGGCGCAGCCGGAGTTTGGGACGGGCGCGGTGAAGGTGACGCCGGCGCATGATCCGAATGATTTTGAGGCGGGACTGCGGCACAACCTGCCGCAGATTGAAGTGATTGACGAGCACTCGAAGATGAATGCGAATGCGGGTCCATACGCTGGGCAGGATCGCTTTGCGGCGCGCGCGCATGTGATCGAGGACCTGGCGGAACAAGGCTTCCTGGTGGGGACGAAGGATTACACGATTGCGCTCGGCAAGTGCGACCGCTCGGGGACGATTGTGGAGCCGCGGCTTTCGACACAGTGGTTTGTGAAGATTGCGCCTTTGGCGGCGCGGGCGATTGAGGTGGTGGAGAAGGGATACATACGGTTCACGCCGGAAAATTACGGGCAGATTTATTTGAACTGGATGCGGAACATCCACGACTGGTGCATCTCGCGGCAGTTGTGGTGGGGACACCGGATTCCGGCGTGGTACTGCACGAATCAAGACTGCAAGGAAGTGGTGGTGGCACGCGAGGCTCCGGCGGCGTGTGCGAAGTGCGGCGGGAAGCTGGAGCAGGATACCGACGTTCTCGATACGTGGTTCTCGTCGGGCCTCTTGCCGTTCACGACGTTGGGCTGGCCGGAGGCGACGCGCGATCTGGATGTGTTCTATCCCAATTCGCTGATGATTACCGGGTTCGACATTTTGTTTTTCTGGGTGGCGCGGATGATCATGCTGGGGTGCTGGTTCATGATGCCGCCGCATAAGCCCGGAGCGAGCGCGGGATCGGAAGAAGATGCGCTGCGGGCCAGTGTTCCCTTCCGCGAGGTTTATATTCACGCGTTGGTGCGCGATGCGGACCGGCAGAAGATGTCGAAGACCAAAGGGAATGTGCTCGATCCGATCGAAGTGATTGGGCAGTATGGGACGGATGCGACGCGGTTTACTTTGGCGGCGATGGCGGCTCCGGGGACCGATATTGCGTTCAGCGAGAGCCGGACGGCGGGGTATCGGAATTTCGCCAACAAGATTTGGAACGCGGCGCGGTTCATGTTCATGAACGTGGACCGGGTGGACTCGGGCCTGCGGCCCGGAGGCGGGCAGGAATGCCCGCCCCACACGAGCCACGGAGTGGCCGGGTTCCAGGCTGTGTCGCTGGAGGACCGGTGGATTCTCTCGAGGTTTAACCGGGCGGCGGCGGATGTGAATGCGTCGTTGCAGAATTACCGGTTCGATGAGGCGGCCACGCGGATTTACGATTTTTTCTGGGGCGAGTTTTGCGACTGGTATCTGGAGCTGATCAAGCCGCGGTTGAATTTCGAGGAAGGCGCGGATACGGCTGCGGCACGGGTGGCGTGCGCGAATCTGGTGAATCTGTTTGAGGCGTCGTTGCGGCTGCTGCATCCGGTGATGCCGTTTATTACGGAGGAAATCTGGCATGCGATGTATGACGGGAAGCCTCCGCTGAAGTCGATTGCTTTGGCGGCGTATCCAGCGGCGGATGAAAAGCAGATCGATCTGGGCGTGGAGACGGAGATGGCGATCCTACAGGATTTGATCGTCAGCGTGCGGAATTTGCGGGCGGAATTAAAAGTCGAGCCCAAGGTGAAGGTGCCGATCGAGGTATGTGCGCACGAGCCGGAGATTCGCGCGATGCTGGAAAGAAATCTCAGCTCGGTGCTGATGGATCGTCCGGCGAATGTGGAGAAGATCACGTTTGTGGAACGCTCGCTGGCGAACTTGCCGGGTGCGCGCAGCACTTCGCGGTTCGATGTTCATGCCATCTATGAAAAAAAGATCGATGTGGCGGCCGAGCGCGAGCGTCTAACCAAAGAGTTGGAGAAGATCGAGAAAGAACAGGCTAACGGGCAGCGGCAGCTTTCAAACGAGCAGTTTCTGGCCAAAGCACCGGCGAAAGTCGTCGAGGGACTGAAAGCACGCGCAGAAGAGTTGCGGGTGTTGCAGGAGAAGACGGTGGGGAAATTGAAAGAGTTGGGATAGGGATGCGGCACCGCAGGGGCGGCTCTTCGAGCCGCATGGACGGGCGAGGGCGCCCGTCCCTACACGAACTGAGCGAATATGGACTGGAATTCACGACGGATTACGGCGATTCTTGAGAACGCGCTCAACGAAGATCGCGCCACGAGCGATGCGACCAGCTACGCGTGTATCGATCCCAACCAGCGCGCTTCGGCGACGATCATTGCCAACGAAGAGTGCATCCTGGCCGGGCTCGGATGCGTGCCGCGGATTCTCGACGTGTATGCAGCGCTGGACGGGGCGGTTACTTCGCATTACGAGGTGACGAGCCATCCTTCGATTTTCGACGGAATCCGAGTGAGGGCGGGGCAACAGATGGCGGTGATCCGGCATAACGCGCGGGTGGTTCTGTCGTGCGAGCGGGTGATTTTGAATTTTCTGCGGCGCATGGCGGGGATCGCGACCACCACGCGGCAGTATGTGGATGCGGTGGAGGGGACACACGCGCGAATTCTGGATACGCGGAAGACTGCGCCGGGGTTGCGGGTGATTGACAAGTACGCGGTACGCTGCGGGGGCGGACAAAATCACCGGCTGGATCTTTCCGATGGAGTGCTGATCAAGAACAATCACATTGTGCTGGCTGGGGGCGCGGTGCAGGCGCTGGAGCGCGCCATCCACAACCGTCGTGGGCGGCAGCCGATCGAGATTGAAGTGCGGTCGCTCGAGGAGTTGCAGCAGGCGCTGGACCACGGGACAGAGGCGATCCTGCTGGACCATATGAGCGTTCCGGATGTGCGCAAGGCGGTCGAAATTTGTGCGCGGCAATCGCGGAGGATTCCGCTGGAGTGCGCGGGCGGAATCACGCTGCAGAACGTGCGGTCCTACGCGGAGGCTGGCGTGGATTTCATATCGGTGGCGGCGCTGACGCTGTCGGCGGCGGCGGTGGATATGAGTTTGCGGGTTACGGCAGCGTAGGAAGCAGTCGTTGGTCGCTAGTCGTTGGTCGCTCGCTCGGCGGGATACCTGCGCTGCTTCTCTATTCTCCCAGGGATTGGTTTTGCCAACGAATGACGACTAGCGACCAGCGACTGGTTATAATTCCCTCCATCACAGCTTCCAGCAAAACTCGCAGCCTGCCAGCGGCGCACAAGGCGACCGACGTTCGCCTGGGCCGCATTGTGCGGCTGCTGATGGGCTACGCGACGGTTGTGGTGAGCGGCACGAAGATTGCGGAAGAGATGGGGACGACGCGGTCGGAAGTTTGGCGGCTGATTCAGCAACTGCGCGGGCTGGGTGTGGATGTGGCGGGGCATCCGGCGACGGGGTATCAACTGCGCTCGGTGCCGGATTTGCTCTTGCCGGAGATGTTGGCGGGGGCGTTGAAGGGCACGGTCTTCGGTATGCAATCGGGCGCGAACTCCGGCAAGCAAATTCATCATTATTACAAGATCGGGTCGACCAATTCGGAGGCGATGCATGCCGCCTCCGAGGGCGCTCCCGAAGGCAGCGTGTTTCTTGCCGAAGAGCAACTCGCGGGGCGGGGACGCGGCGCGCACTCGTGGCATTCGGCGCGGTCTTCGGGGATTTATTGTTCGGTGATTCTGCGTCCGGCGATGCCGCCTTCGGATGCTTTGATTTTTTCGTTGGCGGCGGGGCTGGCGGTGCGGGCGGCGGTGGAGGAGATTGCTCCGCAGCTAGCAGTCGACCTGAAATGGCCGAACGACCTGCTGCTCGGCGGCAAGAAATTCTGCGGCATTCTCACGGAAATGAATGCCGAGGCCACGCGGGTCCGGCATCTGGTGGTGGGTGTGGGAATCAACGTGAACCAGGTGAAGTTTGCGGCGGAGTTGCGCGAGATTGCGACTTCGCTGCGGATCGAGACGGGCACGGAGTGGTCGCGGGTGGAGCTTTGCGCGGCTTTGCTAAAATCGCTCGACCGGGAGTATCGCAGCTTGGTCCACGATGTGGGAGCGCGAGATGCGATCCTGCGGCGATTCGAGGAGAGTTCGTCGTCGGTGCGCGGCAGGAAAGTAACGATCGAAGTAAACACCGACGAAAACGGCGGTCTGGCGGGAGTTACCGAGGGATTGGATGAACGCGGATTTTTGCGGGTGAGAACGGCGGAGGGGTTGCAGACAGTGGTGAGCGGGACGGTGCGACTGATTGGTAATTTGTGATTTGTAATTGGTAAACGAGCCGTTCTTAAATTGCCAATTACAAATTACCAATTACAAATCTTATGCTTCTAGTGATCGATGTCGGCAATACGAATACGGTGCTCGGCGTGTTTGAGCGGGTGGCGCATCGTCCGGGCGAGGATGTGACCGGAACGGAAGCGGCGCGCTACGAGCGGTTGGTGGCGAACTGGCGCGTCGGGTCGCATCTGGGCCGAACCGTGGACGAGTACGGGGTGATTTTCCGCAACCTCTTCTCCATGGAAAATCTCGAAGTCTCGGACGTGCATGGGATTGTGATTTCGTCGGTGGTGCCTCCGCTCGATGCGGTGCTGCGGCAGGTGTGCGAGCGCTATTTCAACACCAAGCCGCTGTTTATTGAGCCGGGTGTGAAGACGGGGATGCAGGTGTTGTACGACAATCCCGCGGAAGTGGGGGCCGACCGCATCGTGAATGCGGTGGCGGCGTTTGAGAAATACGGCGGCCCGTGCGTGATCGTGGACTTTGGCACGGCGACGACGTTCGACTGCGTTTCGAAGAAGGGCGAGTACATGGGCGGCGTGATTTGTCCGGGGATTGGGATTTCGGCGGATGCGCTGTTTCAGCGCACGGCGCGGCTGCCGCGAGTAGAGATTCGCAAACCGGCGCGCGTGATTGGAACGAATACGGTGGGGAGTTTGCAGTCCGGGCTTTACTACGGTTATCTCGGTCTGGTGGACGGCATTCTGGAGCGACTGGTGGATGAGCTGGGCGCGGAGACGCGCGTGATTGCCACCGGCGGCCTGGGAGTGCTGATTGGCACGGCTTCGCACTTCATTAGGGATGTGGATGAGTTTCTTACGCTGGACGGGCTGCGGATTATTTGGGATCGGAACCAGTCGTTTCGGCGGGAAGCGGCGGCGAAGACGAAAACGGCAACGATGCCCGCCGCGGATGCGAAGCCGTGGCCGACGCCGAAGAGCCCTAAAGCGAAATAAGAGGTCAGAGGTAAGAGGTCAGATTGCAGAAGTGAAAGGCAAGGTCAGAAGTAAGAGGTTAGATGGCAGAAGTGAAAGGCAAGGTCAGAGGTAAGAGGTCAGATTGCAGAAGTGAAAGGCAAGGTCAGAGGTAAGAGGTCAGATTGCAGAAGTGAAAGGCAAGGTCAGAAGTAAGAGGTTAGATTGCAGAAGTGAAAGGCAAGGTCAGAAGTAAGAGGTTAGATGGCAGAGGTGAAAGGCTCTCAATGTTTGGGTTTTCACCTCTGCAATCTGCTTCTTACCTCTGCTATCGTTTTTTACTTCTGCAATCTGACCTCTGACCTCTTACCTCCCCAGTGTCGTGGAAAATTACTTCAATTACTTCACGGAAATCGAAGAGCACTTTCAGCGAAGGCGCGGCGGAATTCTGCTGCTTTCCACGCTGGATTGGGCCCTGATTGAGACGTGGAAAAGCGCGGGGGTGCCGCTGGAGGCGGTGTTGCGCGGGATTGACGATGCTTTCGATAAATATGATCAGCGTCCGTCGAAATCGAAGAAAGTGAACAGCCTGGCCTATTGCTCGCAGGCCGTATTGGCTGCAGCGGAAGATATGAAGGAAGCGGCGGTCGGCGCCTCCGGCGAAGAAAAAGTGTCGCGCGAACCGGGGTTTGAAGCGGCGCAGATTTCGGCGTTCCTGCGCGAGAATGCTGAAAAGCTCGAAAAAGCCAAGTTGCCGGAGCGCGTGGGATTTGCCACGGGAGCGCTGGCGCGGGAAGAAGCTGCGTCGTTGCGTGGGATGGCGGACGAGATCGAGAGCAGCGGCAAGCTTCCGCGGCTGGAAGATTTGGAGCGGCGGCTGACGGTGCTCGAGGAGAAGCTGTTTGCAGTGCTGATGGCGGCGACTCCGGATGATGAGCTGGTTAGTGTGCGGGCGGAGGCGGATCGGGATATCGCTCCGTACCGGAGGAACATGACTACGGCGCAAGTCGAGCAACTGCATAAGCAGTATGTGCACAAGCGGCTGCTGGAGCGTTGCGGCGTGCCGCGGTTGAGTTTGTTTTATATGCACTAGCATTGCTCCGAAGAGTTCCAACCTGCTGTTCGCGGGGAGAAGCAGGTCCTTCGCTTCGCTCAGGATGACAAACTCCCTCTAGTGGCGCGAAATTGCGATCGTTCGCGCGCTACACTTACGACTTGCTGCTTTCCATCGAAAAACTGATCTACGGCGGCGAAGGTCTGGCCCGCACGGCGCCTGGGCCTGATGGCCGCAGCATGACGGTCTTTGTTCCGTTTGTTTTACCGGGGGAAAAGGTTGAGGCGGACATCCGGCAAGAGAAGCCGGGCTTCGCGCGCGGCTCGGTGACTCAACTGGTCGAGGCTTCGCCCGATCGCATCGAGGCGCGCTGTCCTTACTTCCGGCAATGCGGCGGATGCCATTACCAGCACATTCCTTATGAGCGACAGTTGGAGTTCAAGGCTGGAATCCTGCGCGAGACTTTGCGGCGGATTGCGAAAATTGAGGTGACCTCCGAGATTCGGCTGCATGCTTCGCCGCCGTGGAACTATCGCAACCGGACGCGATTGCAGGTACGCACTGCACCGGAGTTCCCACCCCAGACCGGCAAAACCGGCCGTTGTGGGGACCCTGGGTTCGCCTTGGGCTACTTCCGGTTTGGCTCGCACGAATTTCTTCCGGTACGCGAATGTCCCATCAGTTCTCCGCTGATCAATCGGGTGATGGCGCGGCTGCTGGATTTGGGCGGGTTGAATTGCCCTCCGGCGGTGGAAGAGCTAGAGCTGTTCGCGGACGCGGCGGATGAGAATTTGCTGGCTTGGGCCTTTTGCGGACGAGAGGCCAGCCAGGTGGATTTGGTGCGCTGGGCGCAGGCGCTGACGCGCGAGTTGCCGGAAATTGGGGGGACGACGTTTTTTGCCTCGCGGAGGAGGCTCGAAGACGAAGCTCCCATGGATGCGAAGCCGCTGGCGCAATTCGGCGCGACGGCAATCCGATATCGCACCCAACAGCACGAGTATCGGGTAAGCGGGGGGGCTTTCTTCCAGGTAAATCGCCATCTGATCGACGAGCTGATCTGGGTGGTGACGGGCAATGTCGGCGGAGATCTTGCTCTCGATCTCTACGCCGGAGGAGGGCTGTTTTCGGCGGCGCTGGCCAAAAGCTATTGTCACATTTTTGCTGTAGAGGCGTCACAGACATCGTATGGCGATCTTGTGCAGAATGTGCCTGCGAACGTGAAAGCGGTCGGCGCCCGAACCGAGGACTATCTGGGAGGCCGGCTGGTGCGACAACGTCCCGACTTGGTTGTCATGGACCCTCCCCGCACTGGCGCAGGCAAGACGGTGACTCGCTCTCTGGTGGAACTCGGAGCGCGCGGTATCCGATATGTTTCGTGCGATCCGGCTACGTTGGCCAGAGATATCACCCCTCTGCTGGCCGCCGGTTATGGCATCGAGGAAGTGCACTTGTTCGATCTCTTCCCCGAGACGTTTCACATCGAAACGGTGGTACTGCTGACGCGCTGACCGCTTTCACGCCGTCCAAGTTCCTCGTGGACGACGGGCGGAGATGGAGGGCCCTGGCACGGAGCGAGACCCGCGCTGGGGCCTGCTCGTCGTTGCGCGCAACG
>Ga0302319_10020198_pt1 | contig 12057 bp, 11 predicted proteins | sample Bog_T0_2_FD_203319 | JGI IMG/M metagenome (GOLD analysis project Ga0302319, IMG submission 203319) | Peat permafrost microbial communities from Stordalen Mire near Abisko, Sweden - Bog_T0_2 | ecosystem: Environmental > Terrestrial > Soil > Wetlands > Peat | place: Sweden: Abisko, Stordalen Mire... | reverse complement strand
GCCTGGCACTCAATCTCCTCAAACAGGAGAAAACCAAAAAACGCGGCATCAAAGGCAAAATGCTCAACGCCCGCTGGGATCATGCCTATCTCCTTCGCTTACTCGGAATTTAAATGCGTCTGCCCTGGCGCATCACCGTTCCGATTCCATTTGCCATTGCCAAAATTTCCCGACGCTTTACGCTGCCTCCAAACATTATGTCCATCACTGACGACCTCACCCGGCTCGCGCTCCAGGAACAGGAACTGCAACTCCCGTTGTTCAATGAAACCGTCGCCTGGCAGATCGGCCTGCACCTCCGCGAACTGGCCCTGGCGCGCCAATTGGGCGTGGTCATCGATGTCCGCCGCATCGGCCAGCCCCTGTTCTATTGTGCGCTCCCCGGCACCACCCCCGATCACGCCGAATGGGTCCGGCGCAAAAGCAACGTCGTCGCCCGCTTCCATCGCAGCTCTTACCGGGTGAAATTGGAATTAGAGGAAAATAACACCAGCCTGCCCGATAAATTCGGCCTGCCGGCCACCGACTACGCGTCCCATGGCGGTGCCTTTCCGCTCCACGTCCCGGCGGCCGGCGTCGTCGGTTCGGTCACCGTCTCCGGCCTTCCCCAGCGCGCCGATCATGAACTCGTCGTGGCCGCCCTCTGCGCCCACCTCGGCAAAAACTATGCGGATTTGGCGCTGGCCTGAAACAGGTTGATTGCGCCCTTGGGGTTGTTAAATCGCGGGTTTCTGGAATAATCAGCTCATGAAATTCCTCGCCGCCCTGACCACGGCCATTTTCCTATTGGCCGGATTCACCGCCCCGGCCGATCCTGCCGTCCCAATGGCCCCCGCCGATTTTGCCTTTGGCGCCGACCTTTCCTTTCTCAAACAGGCCGAGGATGGTGGCAAAGTCTTCCGGGACGGCACCAACGCCATGCCCGCCCTGCAAATTTTCCGCAACCACTCCTACAATTGGGTGCGGTTCCGTCTCTTTGTGGAACCGGTCGGCGGTCGCCTGCCGAATAATCTCGCCTACACCCTCACCGAGGCGGCCGCCGCCAAAAAACTCGGCTACCACTTCCTCCTCGATCTCCATTATGCCAGTACCTGGGCCGATCCTGCCATGCAACCCACGCCCGCCGCCTGGACCAATCTCACCACTGCGGCTCGCACCCAGATGGTGTTTGCCTACACGCGTGATACCCTCGCCGCCTTCCGGGCCGCCGGCGTCCTGCCGGACATGGTCCAGGTCGGCAATGAGATCACCGGCGGGATGCTAGGGCCGTCCGGCCGCCTGCCGGAAAACTGGGATAATTTTGCCGGCTACCTCCGCGCCGGCATCAATGGCGTCACGGCTGGCTGCGGCGTCGGGCCCCGGCCGCAAATCATGATCCACATTGACAGCGGCGGTAAACGGGATAAATCGAAGTGGTTTTTCGACAAGTTAAACACCTGCCAGATACCCTTCGATGTCATCGGCCTTTCCTATTATCCCTGGTGGCAGGGCCCCCTCACCAACCTGCGCACCAATCTCGATTATCTGGCGCGAACCTATGGCAAGGACATCATCGTTGTCGAGGCCGCCTATTACTGGAAACCCAACCGCGAGACCGCCGATCGGCCCGGCGAATTTCCTGAAACCCCCGCCGGTCAGCGCCAGTTCCTAAACGAACTTACCCGCACCGTCCTGGCCGTGACCGGCGGCCGCGGCCGGGGTGTCTTTTGGTGGGAACCCGCTGTCACCGGTAATCTCACCGGCCGTGGCTATTTCGACAACACCGGCCGGTCCCTGCCGGTCCTCACCGTGTTCGATCAATATGCCCGGCCAGCCAGGTAATCAAATTCATTTATACGGATAAAAAATCGGGACGGACGGCGACGCCGTCCCGTTGATGAAGAAAAATCTTTTGTCAGATTGTCATCGCCGCTGACTCAAGATTTCGTGGTCAGATGTAAGTTAGACGCACCCTGCAGGTTTTTGTTCAAAAAATCCTAACAATAAATGCAAGTGATAGATTCCGAGCAGTTTAAAACTGTTTTTTCCTGATTGATAATAGGCTCTAATGGCCACCAAAGGCCCGTCATCCGCAGTTTCCGGCCATTCGGATCTATTTCCCCGCCGGATTATCCAGCCCCGTGCCCGTCACATTAGTTGCCGTCACCAGCGGTCCCGCGAACCTCGTGACATGGATGCCTGCCAGTTTCACATTCACCATGTTGGCCAGGTCAATCCCCTTGCCGCATGTGCCCGTGATGTCCGTCAGCGTCAGCCCGTCCAGCGGCCGTTGCGGCGACACGTTCTTGCCCACGACCAATGCCGCCACATGATTCAACCGGATATGATTGAAGGTGAAGTTCCCTACGCGCGCCCACTTCGCAATGTCGCCAGTGACCGGGTCCGTCGCCTGAATGCCTTTCTTGACCAGATCAATGCCGATGAACGTCGGTGAGCTGTTCACGGTGAGATTCTCGCCCGTGATGTTCTCCATGTAACCGCCGCGCCCGTCGCGGCTCTTGATGAAAATGGCATTCTGGTGGCCTGAGATCGTGCAGTTTTCCAGGCGCACATTGCGGATGCCCCCGGACATTTCCGTGCCCAGCCCCAGGGCCGCATAAAGACTGCTCGCCAGCGTGCTATCCCGGATGATGACGTCCTCCGTGGGACGGTTCAAGTTCTGCGCCGCCAGCCCACGCCCGGATTTCAGCGAGATCGCGTCATCACCGCCCAGGATGTCGCAATGCTCAATGATCAGGTCGCGACAGGAATCCACATCAATGCCGTCGCCGTTGGCATTGGCCGAGCGGATAGTCACCCCGTTCACATCGAGATGCTGGCAGAAGAGCAGGTGGATGGACCAGAGCTGCTGGTAATGCGTGGAGAAATCTTTCAGCACGGCATTCGTGCAGTCGGACAACTCAATCAATACTGGCCCGCGCGGATTCCGCAGATGACTGAGCGGCGCCGGCGGACCCGTGATCGCGCCCGGCCCGGCGATGGTGACATGATCCGCATGATCGGCGGAGATCAGCGCCCGATGGCCGTCGCGGAATTCCCCCTCCCAGCGCACCTGGATCAGCGGGTAATCGGCAATGTCCGGGCTGCCTGTGAGATTGGCCTTGGCTGCCAATTGCAGTGTTGTGTCGGGGCCGATGATGATACTGCCCGTCAGGTAGACCCCCTCCGGAACCAGCACCGTGCCGCCGCCGTTCTTGGCGCAGGCATCCAACGCACTTTGCAGGGCGGCCGTGTCCTTGGTGGTGCCGTCGCCCTTGGCCCCATAAGTCTGTACGTTATAAATGGTGGTGTCCGCCGCCCGTGACGAAACACAGGCGATGACCACAGCGAGACCAAGAATTAATTTGGCAGTCATGAGTTTGATGAAGCCAGCATGGATTTGAAACCAAACAACGTCAACTGTCTTTGGCCCTTTAGGTTGAGATAATTGCGCGTGGACCCGGCTCACCAAACTTCCACCGGCCCCTTCGGCACGGGAATCTGCTGGCGCGCCGCCACCGCCGGTTCGTCCGTCGGCGATCCTGGTTGTGTGGCCGGCTTTTGGTCATCTTGCATGAAGGAAGCCACCATCGGCGGCGGACAAAACCGGGGCGACAATTTACCGCTGGCCTCCAGAAACTGGGCCCGCCATTGCCGGTAATGGGCGAGAATCTCATGGAACTGGGCACGACTGGACAGCAGCACCACCTTTTTGTTGAATTCGCTGGATGGCCCAAAACGTTTGGCATACCAAGGCGCCACCTTGCGAAACATCCGGCAGCCCAGATCTTCACCGAAAACTTCGATCATTAAATCCAGGTGCCGGGACATGACCCGCACCCGTTCGGAAAAAGGCGGTTCCGGCGGGAGCAAGCCCTGGTTTTCCGGATTCAAATGCTCCAGCGTGTGTTGAAAAATCCAGGGGTTGTAAAACGCGCCGCGGCCAATGCTGACCCCGGCGCAGCCCGTCTCCTCAAACATCTTCCGGGCGGCCTGGGGCGTGACGATGTCGCCGTTGCCGATGACCGGAATGGTTTTGACGGCGGCCACCACCGACCGGATGCCCGCGAGATTGACCGTTCCGCCAAAGCCCTGCTGCCGCGTGCGCCCATGGACAAAAATTGCCGCCACCCCGACATCCTCCAAGGCGCGTGCCAGGTCCGGGGCGGTCAGGTTGTCGTCATCCCAGCCCAGCCGCATCTTGGCGGTGACGGGAATTTTAACGGCCTTGACCATGCCTTGCACCAGGGCGGCCGTCTTATGCAGTTCCGTCATCATGGCGGAACCGCCACCCACCTGGCACACTTTGCGTACCGGACAACCCATGTTGATATCCACGGAGGCGGCGCCCCGCGCTTCCACCACCAGCGCCGCATCGCGCATTTCCTCCGGAATACTCCCAAAGAGCTGCACGGCCAACGGCGAATCCTCCGGCCGGGTTTCAATGAGTTTATAGGCCTTGTCGCGTTTCTCCAGCAGGGAGCGGGCGTTGACCAGATCCGTGGTGCAAAGCCCCACCCCGCCGATTTCCCGCACCACCAGCCGGAACGGCAGGTTCGTGTAACCGGCCAGCGGCGACAGGAACAAGTTCGATTCCAGATTGAGGGTGCCAATACGCATCCTGCCGAATATACGCCAATCGGCCGGGCAAAAAATGCAAAAATACGACAAAAATGGGGTTTAAGTTAAATTTAATTACCGCGTTGCGAAAGCCAGCCGGTCATGTTAGGTTGTAAGTCCATAATCAAATGCTAGAAGATCAAAATCAAAAGAACGGTGACGGCGGCAATAAGAAAAAGCCCCCGGGCGGCCTGAAAGTGCCGACGTTCACCTGGATTGCTTGGATTGCCATCATTGGCTGTATTCTTTTGCTGATGTTTCTGCGCAACCATATCAACACCCCGGCCGGCACCATTTTGAGCCAGGCGCAGTTTCTTGAGAAATTCCACTCCAACCAGATCTCCAGTTTTGAGCTCGGTTATAACCAGCAATCTTTTCCCCAAGAGGAGATCAGCGGCAAATATCTGACTTTGGACCCCAAAGCCAGCACCAACAAAACTGCGGCCTTTCTCACCGACAGCACCGGCAAACTGATGGAAATCCCGTTCCTCGCTCCCACCATATTGCTCTCCCCCGCCTTGATGGATGAGCTGGTGGATTCAGACAAGTGCGTGGTGAATGTCCAAAACGCGGTGCTCTGGTCCTTGGGTTATCAGCTCCTGTTTTTCATCGGCATCGGGGTGTTGTTCTGGTTCTTCTTCATCCGGCAGATCAAGATGGCCGGTAAAGGTGCCCTGAGCTTTGGCAAAAGCAAAGCCAAGATGCTGGCCAAGGATCGCAATAAGACCACTTTCAAGGATGTCGCGGGCATCGAGGAAGCCATTGAGGAAGTCTCCGAGATTGTGGAATTCCTCAAGGACCCCAAAAAGTTTCAACGCCTGGGCGGCCGGATTCCCAAGGGCGTCCTGATGGTCGGTTCCCCCGGCACCGGCAAGACCCTGTTGGCCAAGGCCATCGCCGGCGAGGCGGACGCGAGCTTTTTCAGCATCAGCGGTTCGGACTTTGTGGAAATGTTTGTCGGCGTGGGCGCCAGCCGGGTGCGCGACATGTTTGACCAGGCCCGCCGCAATACCCCCTGCCTTATTTTCATCGATGAAATTGACGCCGTCGGCCGTAGTCGCGGGGTCGGCATGGGCGGCGGCAATGATGAACGTGAGCAGACGCTTAATGCGTTGCTCGTGGAGATGGACGGTTTTGACACTCAGGAAGGCATCATCATTATCGCGGCCACCAACCGCGCTGATGTGCTGGACCCGGCGCTGCTGCGTCCCGGCCGGTTTGACCGCCGGATCACCGTGAATTTGCCCGACGTCCGCGGCCGCGAGGCGATTTTGAAGGTTCACGCCCGCAATGTGAAGCTGGATCCCATTGTGGATCTGTCCATCACCGCCCGCGGCACCCCGGGTTATTCCGGCGCCGAACTGGCCAATCTGCTCAACGAGGCTGCCCTGCTGGCCGCCCGTACCGGCAAGAAATCAGTCGGCCAGGCCGAGCTCGATGAAGCCCGGGATAAAGTCCGCTGGGGCCGCGAACGGCGCAGTCTGGCCATGACCAATGAGAATAAAAAACTCACCGCCTGGCACGAAGCCGGGCATGCCTTGGTGAATGTGCTCCTCGAGCACACCCACCCACTGCACAAGGTCACCATCATCCCCCGGGGGCCGTCCTTGGGTTCCACGATGTCCCTGCCCAAGGAAGATATTCTGAATTATCGCAAGAAGGAATTGCTGGACACCATCACCATGACGATGGCCGGTCGCATCGCTGAAGAAATCATTTCCGGCGACATCTCCACCGGCGCCGGCGGAGACATCCAGCAGGCTACCACCATGGCCCGCGCCATGGTTTGTCAGTATGGTATGAGTGATAAGCTCGGTATGGTGCAGTATGTCGAGGATAACGAATTCTTTCTCGGCCGGGACATGATGCACCGCAAAACATACAGCGAGGCGACCGCCCAGGAAATTGACGCCGAGGTGCACAGCATCATCACCACGTGTTATCAGCGCGCCCAGCAGACCATCAACGAGCATCGGGACAAGCTGGAAATCATTGCCAATGCCTTGCTCGAATATGAAACTTTGGATGGCGTTCAGGTGGCTGATATCGTGAGAACCGGTCTGTTCACCCCGCCGCCGCCTCCGCCCAAGGTTGATCCGCCCAGCGGTGCCACTGCGGCCACTACCCTCCCGGAATTTCCGCCCAAGCCTGTCCCCCCGAAACTGCCGGGATTGGGCAATCCCGCTCCTGCGGCCATTTAGCCGTCTGGAGTCTTTAAAGGCTCTAAATTACTTCCGGCTTTCGATGTTGCGCAGATCCTCCGCCAGGAACTGCGTGACATCTTTGAACCGGGCCACATTGTCCGGGTTAACTTCCATCAACGTTTGATGCGCCTCCAGGCTCGTCCGGGTGATTTCTTCGTGCGAGGGATTGGACGATTCCGGCGTGCAGGATTTTACCACTCCGGGCAGATTCAAGGGGCCGTTCACCACTTTGAATAAATGCAGGGCCCCGAGATTTTCCAGCAGTTCCGAAACCCGCGTGTTGGCATTGTACAATTCAATACCCTTTTCCCCGCCCGGATTTAGCTTCATCCCAAACCCCGCGAGGATGCCCAGGAAGGTGCTGTCCATCAGCACGCATTCGGACAGATCGATCAGGAAGTGGTGGTAACCCTTTTGCGCCAGTTCTTCCAGCAGCGTTTTGAAATCGGGGCTCGATGAGAAATTGGCGCGGCCGGCGATTTTAACACACGTAAAATCGTTTCCGACCAATACCAACAATGTTGCGGACGACGTAGCCATTTTTTTATCAATAAATTTGCCCGTTCAAGCGGCGGCGGCCGCCGGGGCGATGATTTGGACCAAGGTTTGTTGCAGCACCAACGCCTCATCTAGGCCGCTGGACACCAGCCGCAAATTGCATTTCAAAAGCAAATCCATGGCCCGGATCAATTCATGCCGGGTGTATTTTTTCGCCTGAGGCAGGGCTTTGTAAAGAATATAAGGATTCAAAGCAAGCGGATTAAACCGTTTGTCCGCCGGTAGTTTCTCCGCAGGCACCCGTTCCAGTTGGGCCTTGAACCGGTTGTAATCCGCCTCCGGCTTGATCCAGCCCTCCTGCAGCATCTCTTTGAGCAGCAGCATCGCGCGGACCTTGCTGATTAAACCATACAGCAGGCCGATCTCCGACCGGGCTTTGTCAAATTTCATCTCCCACAGTTCCTCGTCCAGCCGGCGCAGCAACCGGGGCAGATCCCGGTCCCCCAAGGCATCCCCCAGGGCAAAGGCCCGGGCGGACTTGTTGCGCGAACAAATCGCCGCCACATCGGCAAATTCAATCCGGTCGCGGTCGCCGACAAACAGGGCTAACTTTTCCACCTCCGTGTCCAGTTGCCGGGCATTGGGCCCCACCCGGCTCACCAGTTCGCCCAGGGCTTCATCGGAGGAGATATCCTTGCGCCGTTCCCGCAGCCCCGTGATGGCGGCCGTTTCTGCCAGGCTCACCCAATCCTTGTCCTCCGCCGACCAGGCGATGCAGGTTTCCACCGTGCCGATCTTATCCAGAGTTTTGTAGAAGGTTTTCCGCTTGTCCGCCTTGCCGGCGCTGATAAGCAGCCGGATGTTTTGCCAGGCAAAGGTTTTCAGCTCCTCCGCCAGTTCCCCCAGGCTCTCCGTCACGGCCTGGCTGCTCGCCGCCCGTTCCTCCCCCAGAAAGTTGCAGTCGCGCAGCCAGACCACCTTGCCGGTGCCAAAAAAGGGCAGGGTTTGCAGCGCCTCCCGCAGGCGGCCGATGATCTTGAGGGCGTCACCGCTGTTCGCCGCCGTGGCTTCGATGATCTCGTGGTCCATGCCCCCCAGTTCGGTGCTCCATTTCTGGAACCGTTCTTTGGCGATTTGTTTGACGGCGAAGTCGTCATCGCCACAAATCAACGCCAGCGGGGCGGCTTTGGCGGTCGGGGCGGCCATTATTCGGGCTCGCCGCCGGTTTCGTTGATTTTATTGAGCACCGCGCTCATGTCCTCCACCTGCTCAAACAACCGGGTGGTGACGAAGATGGGCTTTTTTTGGGCGGCGGCGATCGCCAGGCAATCGCTGGGGCGCGCGTCCAGCTCTACGATTTTGCGCTCCGTTTGCAGTTCGTTCTGCTGCTGCAACACCAGCCGGGCGAAGTAGGTGGAGCTCTTCAGATCCGTGATGACCACCCGTTCCACGCTGATGCCGAAGCCTTGGAAAATCCGGTTGATCAGGTCGTGTGTCAGCGGCCGCTCCTTCGGGGTGTCGTGCAAAAACATGCGGATCACCGCCCCCATCTGGGGCTCGACACTGATGACAAAAACCTTTTCGCTGTTCCCCACGAACAGCGCACAACTGCTGTCGGCCGGGAGAATCCCGCGAATCTGCACCGGCATCACGTCGTTCTTCATGCGGTTAAATTAAAGCCGAACCGTGGTAAAAACAAGTCCCGCCTCCATCAAGTTTGGCCGGGCGATTGGCCGGCCTTCGAGATGAAGACGTCCTTGATGACCAATGTCCTTTCTATGCCTTTACGCTTACGCCCAAAGTTTTGGCGCCCAGATTTTTTTGACCGTTGCCCGGCCGGCAAAGGGATTTGCCCGCCTTGTGCTAACGGACGAGTCCCAGTTCCTTCGCGGAAAGATTTAAATGGTCCAGCCGGGCCAGCAAATGCGGATGCGTGCTGTAAAGCGTACGGTATTTCACAAAGAATTCCGAACGATGCGTCCGCCATTGCTCCACCGCCGCCGCCACATTCACCCGGTTCGCCATTTGCGCCCCGACCGTGAGATTCATCAGTGCCAATTGGCAGACCGGCAGACTGCCGGTGCAATACAGGCCCACCCGGTCGCAGGTGAATTCCGCCCGGCGCGAATACCAGAGTTCCAGCCAGAACACCCAGGACCCCACCTTGGCCAGCTTGCGGCTGAAATTCAAATGACCCGCCCAATGATGACCCAGTTCATGCCCCACCACCCATGTCAGTTGCTGCAGGTCGCCCTTCAGCAATATGGAATCCACCGCGCCCGAGAGCAGGACCACCATCCGCCGGCCCAGCATCTTGGCCGCAAAGGCATTCCACATATTCTGCTGCATCACATAAACCTCCGGTCGTGCCATTCCCAGCGTCCGGCAGCAGGCATCCACCGCCCGGTTCAGTTCCGGCAGTTGTTGCTCCGAAACCCGTACCGCATTCGTCTTCAAATGAGCCAAAAACCACATCTCTCCAATCATGTGGATCAAACAATACAGGCCGATAAAAATCAGCGGAATCCCCATCATGCTGACCAGCAGGACCAGAATCATGATCCAGCCCGGGATCGAGGCCAGATACAACCAGAGCAGGGCTGTTTTTTCCTTCGGGTCGCGTAAATGCTCCAAGGACGCCTGTACGATTTGGGGCGGCATCACCTGCGCCCGGAGGGGGGGCGGTTGGTGGAGCAGTGTTTCCAGCGGCACCCATTCCGTGCTGTTCTCCATACAGGCCGGGACCGTGCGCGGCACGGCGCCACTGTAGATTTTTTCCTGCAGTTCGTCCCTGGTGAACGGACCCGATTTTTCTTCGTTTAGCTTGATATAGATGTTCATAGAGGGTGTTCCGAAAGCGATTTGGTAAAAGTGCGGAATTGCTGGGGAAATTGGATGTTTTGGGTGCGGCTCATTTTTCAGCGGGAAGTCCAATTCCAACTGGCGCGGCCGCAAACCGGCCAGCAACGCATTTTCTGGCGACAGATCCAGCCAGGTCATCGTGCGCAGCAACACCGCACTGTCGGCCCACAAACTCATCTGCCAAGTCAGGCGCAGGCTGTTGAAAAACATCTGGCCCAAACCCAACTGGCTTTTCTCGGCTCTGTAGCACAATTTGTGGGTGATATTGATGAGATTTTGGGTTGGCGCAATCTTTTTTTTGATAAACGCGCGCGGTTGCGGACGGAAGTCTCGGGTATTCGCCCGCCGGGGGGGGGCGCGAGCTAAGGCTCGGAGGCTCGCCCCCCGGCTCGTTTAACTGGCGGGCGGGCGGGAGTTGGGATTCCTTGGCCGCGCGCTGGGAACGGCTTGCGTGGGGCGGGGAAAAAGTTGACCTTTGGGCTTGGATCGGGTGACACCGGTTGAACCCAAGCACTAAAGGACAACCATGCAACTGGAAGTTAAAACGCTTTTGAATGTCGTGCAACCTTTTCCGGGCTTCGTTTATCAGGACATCCGGCTGCTCCGCCGCCGGAGTGGCCGGCCCCGTGAGGTGCGCATCACGGTGGCGGCGCACGAGGGCCGGCCGGCCCGCTGTTCGCAGTGCCACCAACCGGCTTCCGGCTATGATCGCCTGCCGCAGCGGCTGTGGCTCTTTATTCCGCTGTGGGGGATTGTCACTTGGTTCATTTATGCGGCCCGGCGGGTCAACTGCCCGGCACACGGGGTGGTGGTGGAGCATCTGCCTTGGAGCGAGGGCAAACGCCCGGTGACGCGGGCGATGATGGTTTTTTTGGCCCGGTGGGCGCGGCGGTTGTCGTGGCGGGAAACGGCCCGGTGCTTCCAAACCAGTTGGGAATGTGTTTATCGCTCGGTGGAATGGTTTGTCCAGTGGGGGCTGGCGCATCGGAAGCTGGCGGACGTCACGGCCAGCGGGGTGGATGAGATTCACTGGGGCAAAAGCAAGGGGGCGAGCAGTTTTTTGACGGTCATCTATCAAATTGACGGCCAGTGCCGGCGATTGTTGTGGGTGGGCCGCCAACGCACCCAGGCCACGTTGCGCCAGGGGCTGGCGGCTTTGGGGCCCAAGGTGGTGGGCGGACTGCGCTTTGTCTGTAGTGACATGTGGCGGCAGTACTTGCAGGTACTCGCCGCGCACGCCAGCCAGGCGGTGCACGTGCTGGACCGGTTCCATATTACGATGCACTTGAACTAGGCGGTGGATCAGACGCGCCGGGCCGAGAGCAAGCGCTGGAAGCTGCTGCGCCGGGGCAGTCGGGTGCGCGGCCGGGCGCGGAGCCAGCTCAACGCCTTGGTGACCAGCAAGCTGGCCACCGCCCGCGCCTGGCTGCTCAAGGAAACCTTCCAGCCCTTCTGGCGCTATAAATCGGCGACGTGGGCGGGTTATTTCCTGAAGGTGTGGACCGAACGGGCCTTGCGCAGCCGCATTGAACCGATGCGCAAAGTGGCCCGGATGCTCCGGTCCCATGAGCCCTTGTTGCTCAACTGGTTCAAGGCCAAAGGCGAAATCTCCAGCGGGGCCGTCGAGGGTTTGAACAACAAGATCCGAGTGGTGACCAGACGTTCGTATGGTTTCCGCACCTTTGAAGCGATGGAAATTGCCTTGTATCACACGTTAGGCCGCCTGCCCGAACTCGATGCCTCCACCCACAAATTCTGCTGACGATGCTTTTTCTCAAAGGACTGGGCTGGTTCAATCCCCGGCCGGACCTGCCGTAACAGTCGTTGGGCCAGACGGCTGGCCAGCGGCAACAAGCCAAAGAGCGTTTCGTGTTGGCCGACGGGACAACCAAAG
>Ga0302319_10020193_pt1 | contig 12059 bp, 10 predicted proteins | sample Bog_T0_2_FD_203319 | JGI IMG/M metagenome (GOLD analysis project Ga0302319, IMG submission 203319) | Peat permafrost microbial communities from Stordalen Mire near Abisko, Sweden - Bog_T0_2 | ecosystem: Environmental > Terrestrial > Soil > Wetlands > Peat | place: Sweden: Abisko, Stordalen Mire... | reverse complement strand
GGCTCGGGCAGCGCGTCCGCGGCGGCGATGAGGGCGCGCGCGTCTTCGTTGGTCTCCGCCACCGTGTGCCCGCGGAAATGCACACCGCATGAGTATCCCCGGATGCGCCCCTCGCGCTCGACCACGGTGAGCATTCGCAATTGTAGCGCCTCGACCAGGTCCTCGATCCGCGCGTATCCATGGAGCCGCAGGCAGAGTCGGTTGCACGCCGCGGCATCCCCCTCGGTCCCAGGACGCACGGGATGCCCACGCATCGCCGTCGCGATGGGGTTGCCGTGCAGGCAGGCGAGCAGGTCGCGCATTTCGTATCCCAGCTTTATGTAAAGGGCCAGCGACTGGGTATTGTAAGCCGCCTGTACCAGGCGCGTCCCGCCTAGGCCGGAGGTGCGAGCCCGCTCAAGGAGATGCTCCATCATCAGGCGCCCCACCTGGCCGCCTTGCAGGCGCGGCGTGACGGTCACGGGGCCGATCACCCCCACGGGTCGGTATTCCTTCAGGAAAGCGCTGCCGACAATTCGGCCGTCCACCTCCGCGACCACACCGTAGGTAAACCGGTGCGCCATGCGCGCCTCGATCACTTTTACTGCCATCTCCTCGGAACGCCAATCGACCGGAAAATTGTGCGCGCTGGCGATCGAGCTGAACGCCTCGTAGCAGATGCGCCCGCATACGGTGGCATCGGCGTCCCGCACGGGACGAAGCAGGACTCGCATGGCCCCCTCACTGCATGCGTCGAGCCGTGAACGCAAGCCCGGACGCTATTTGCCGTGGCTAACGAGGGCTCAGGACGCCTCGGGCGCGCCGAGCACCGGCAGCTCCGCGCGCGGCATCCGGCGGCGCATCGCCTGGATGGGCCGCTCGATCCACCGGAATGCGAAATTGGCCAGCATGATGGTGGATGGGATCAGGACAACGAACCGGTAATTGGAATCCAGGACCTGTCCCACCCAGCCCACGCGCGGCAGCAGCAACTCCGTGAAGGTGTGGATCAGGAAAATCGAGTAACTCATCCGCCCGATGTGCGCCAGGGTTCCGTTGCCGAGGACCTTGCCCACCACGCCGCCAAATCCGCGCGACGCTTTCTCGGAGAGGGCCACGAATGCCAGCGACGCCGAGAGGGGGATCACCACCTCCGTGTACCAGGGCGGCACGTGCAGCCCTTTGCACACTACCAGCGCGATCGTCACCGGCACGCCGAGCCAGCACGCGGCGCGGAGGAGGCGGGGGAGGGTTTTTTCGCCGACATTGCCCAGTCTTGCAACTGCCAGCAGTGCCCCGCAGCCTACAGCATCGCACGAGGAGAGGGGGAAGACGCTCCAGTTAATCGCGGATAAATTCTGGACGTAGCACTCCAGGCGCCAGGCGGGGCCGAGCGCGCACATACCCAGCAGGACCGGGACGAGGTGGCGGCGGGGGACCACCAGGACCACAAAGGGCCAGACAAGGTAGAATTGCTCGAGAAAGGAGAGAGACCAGAGCGGGGAGAAGCGGCCGGTCCAGTCCTGGGTGACCACGGTCTGGATATTCGCAAGGAACAAACCGTTCCACGGCAGGCTGTCCCGGGCGTAATCGACATTGAAGACTGCGGTGAGCAAGAGCACCAGGAAGTACATCGGGCAGATCCGCAGGTAGCGCCGCATGTAGAATTCCTTTACCGCTCCGCGCATATCCATCCCGCCGGCCTCCATCCGAGTCCGGAGATGGAGCAGGGTATTGGTGGCAAAATACCCGCTGAGCACGAAGAGAAAGGTCACGCCGAACCCGGATATGAGGATGGGCGGGTTGATGTAATGATGCAACATGACCACCGCTATGGCCACGGCTCGCAACGCATCCAGTTGCTGGAAACGGTCACTGCGCGGCGATTCGTTCACGGGATGCCCGTGCCTCCGACCTGAAATTGCCCGACTACGGCATGGTACATCGACATCACTTACGAACGATTGACGGTAACCGGGTGTGGATTACTCAATCGTTTTCAAAGCATTACAGGATTGTAATTTTGGTCAACGCCGTTCTTGTCGTCCTTGGCCGGCCCTGAAACCGGCTGCGCAGAAACGCACTATGCAATCCAGCACCGCCTCGGGGTCGCCCGCATTGCATAGCCCTTGGGAAGTGATCTCCAGAAGGCCCGGATTACCTGCGGTGTGGATGAATGCTCCAAGCGCAAACTGCAGGCGCCAACGGACTTCCACCTTCGTAAGGCCGGGGCAGGCCCGCTGGAGGGCGGCCTGGAAACGCTGGGTCTTGAGGGCGAATTCCTCCTCGACCAGCGGCTTCAGGTAGGCGCCGGGCTGGGTGAAGCAAAAGGCAAGGAGGCGCGGGAAATACCAGCCGCCCTCGGCGGGCTGGCTCACCAGCTCCAGCGGAGGGCGGAAGAGGGCCTGGAGGATGGCCTCGATGGCGAGAGGGTTGCCGCCCGCGGCGGCCTCGGCGGCGTCCAGGAGGCAGAGGCGGCGGTCGTTTACCGGCTGGAGCATCCGTTTCAGCACGGCCAGGATCAGGCCGTCCTTCGAGGTGAAATGATAATTGACGGCGCCAAGGTTGGCCTCGGCCTCGGCGGTGATGTGTCGCAAGGACGTGGCCTCGAAGCCGTTGCGCGCGAAGAGGCGCTCGGCCGCGTCGAGGATCGCCGCCTTGGTGGAGGAGCCGGGAATTTCAAAAGTTTGCATTCTGGCGGGGGAGATGGCTCATAGCTATAATTCATACGAGCGTTTGACTCAAGTGCGACCGCACGGATGTAGGATGCCCGATTAATGACCGAATGACCGCAGCACCTCCCTCCCCTCCCCCCGCGCCCATGGCCCCGCTCGAGGGGTGGGCCCGTGTTTTTACCGCGCTGCGGCACCGGAACTTCCGGCTGTTCTTCTGGGGACAACTTATCTCCCTGATCGGCACCTGGATGGACAAGGCGGCAGAGGGCTGGCTCATTTACCAGCTCACGGGCTCGAAGCTATTGCTGGGCGTCGTCACCGCGGCCGGGACGGCGCCAATGCTGGTATTTTCCTTCTGGGGCGGGTCGATAGCCGACCGGATGCCAAAACGGTCAATCCTGGTGGTTACCCAGAGTTGCGCGATGATCCTCGCCTTCATGGAGGCATTCCTGGTCTGGAGCCACCTCGTGCAGCCGTGGCAGATCATCGTGCTCGGGACGCTGGGCGGCGTGGTGATGGCGTTCGACATGCCTGCGCGGCAATCCTTCGTTATTGAGATGACCAGCCGGGAGGATCTGATGAACGCGATCTCCCTCAACAGCACCATCGTCAATGGGGCCCGGCTCATCGGCCCCTCGGCTGCGGGGATCATGATCGCCAGCTTCGGGAGCACTGCGCCTTGTTTCTTCGTCGATGGGCTCAGCTTCATGGCGGTGATCGCCAGCCTGCTCATGATGAATCCGCCCCGGATGATCCGCGCCGCGCACACCGGCTCCACATGGGAGCACGCCATGGGGGGCCTGGCCTGCGTGCGGCAAAACCGGCGCGTATTCACAATCCTGAGCCTGTTCAGCGTGGTCGGGGTCTTCGGCTGGTCGTACGGGGTGCTGATGCCCTCCTTTGCGCAGGATGTGCTCCATGTGAGCGCGGCCGGGTATGGCGCGCTGATGTCCGCCAGCGGACTCGGGGCACTATGCGGGGCGCTGACCACGGCATGGATTGGCCATGCGATGCCCCGCAGAACTGCCGTGCTGGGGGGCGTATGGCTCTTTTCCTCGATGCTGATCCTGTTTTCCATCACCCGCATCTACTGGCTTGCGCTGGTTATTCTCGCCATCGGCGGGTTCGGCATGATGGTCTTTTTCTCGACCTCCAATACCCTGGTGCAAACCAGCGTGCCGGATGACATGCGGGGACGCGTCATGGGCGTCTGGGCTCTCATCTTTGGCGGCATGATGCCAATCGGCAGCCTGGAATGCGGGACGCTGGCCCATTGGATCGGCACGCCGGCGACAATCGGACTTGGCGGTGCGATCTGCGCGCTGGCCGCGTTTGTGACGTGGCTGTCGATCCGGCGCCGGCCGCCTTCCGCTACTTGAACATGAACTTGAACCCTCTTCATCTCGTTCATCCGTTCATCCTGTTAAAAATTCCGGTCAGCTGTGCTTAGCGCGGGTGGTCCTTAGGCCCGTGGGATGGGACATTTGCCGTGATGAGCATTCGCTTCCGGGCGGCCGTCGCACACTGATCGGTTCGGTACACGTCCTCAAAACGCATTGACTCCCCTCTCCTTTGGATACATATTGTGTACGTGCGAATTGTGACCGAACCATTTCTTCGAGAAATGGCGGCGCGCTTTCCGCAAGCTGCTGAATGGCTCATCACTTTTCGCAAAACCTGCAATGCATCCAATTGGAACAACGTCGTCGAACTTCGCCAGGCCTACCCGCATGCGGATCTTGTTAAAGTCAAAAGTGGACGGACGGTGATAGTGCTGAACGTGTCCGGCAACAAATTCCGCCTGATTATTGCCGTCCATTTCAACCGGCAAATTATTTTTGCGCTCCGATTCCTGACTCACGCCGAATATTCAAAATCCCACTGGACGAAAGACCTATGAAAATCGCCAAAGCCCGCAAAACCAAACTCCGTTTTGCGGATATGCCACGGGACTATGCCGCTCTCTGCCGGATCCACCTTCCGCGCCCCATCCATGATAAGGCGGAGTACCATAACACCCTCGAAATGGCTGATATCTTCGCCGGGTTCGAAGAGAGCATGACCGCCGAGCAGAGTGATTATTTCGATCTCCTCAGCACGCTGCTCGTGGCGTGGGAGAAGGCAAATGTGAAATGGCCGGACGCAACGCCCCTTGGAGTCGTCAAGCACCTCCTGGCAGAACACGAGATGACCGGCGCCGATCTCTCCCGGATCCTCGGCGGATCACGCCAGCTCGGCCCAATGATTTTGCGTGGCGAGCGGTCGATCACCGCCAATCATGCCCGCAAGCTTAGCGCCCATTTTGGTGTAGGCGTTGGGGCTTTTGTTTAAAGGCGTTTGAACGGTGACCTCATTCTTTGGGCCTTCAGCCCGACGGCTTGGTCTTTGCCTGTCAATCCGCGGCCGGCCGCCTTCCGCCACTTGAACATGAACTTGAACTCTCTTCCACCCCGTTCATCCCGTCCAAAAACTCCGGTCCCTCCCCCCTCTTGACACCCATTTCCCCGCCCGCCACCGTGCGGTGTCCCCTTTCCCGTCGAACAGGAACACCCCCATGCTCCCTTCCAAATCTCTCGTCCTCCTCGCCGCCGTCATAGCCCTGGCCACCCTGCCCCGGAGCGCCGTTGCCCAATCCGGCCCGCAGACCACCCCGGCCATCGTCGATGCCGCAGCCGCCGCAAAGCCGGACATCTGCGACGGCCCGTTCAAGCCCACCTGGGATTCCATCCGCGCCAATTACCAGGTGCCCGCATGGTTCACCCAGGCCAAGTTCGGCATCACCATGCACTGGGGGCTCTTCTCCGTGGCCGCCTACCACAATGAATGGTACGAGAAATACATGTATTCCACGTTTGCCGCGTGGCATGCGCAGCATTTCGGTCCGCAGACCACGTTTGGTTACAAGGACTTCATCCCACTCTTCACCGCCAGCGCCTTCAATGCCGATGCCCTCGTCGCCCTGGTAAAGGAATCCGGCGCCAAGTATTTCATGCCCACCTGCGAGCATCACGATGGCTTCTCGCTCTGGGATAGCGCCATCAATCCATGGAACGCCGCCGCCATGGGCCCCAGGCGCGACCTCATCGGCGAGATGGCCATTGCCACCCGCAAGGCCGGGCTCAAATTCGGCGTCTGCAACCACAGCATCGAGCATTACACCTTCCTGCCCCAGAAACCGGCCATGCCGACCGACCTGGGCGATCCCAAGTACGCCGATTTCTACTGGACCAATCACACCGACGCCAACTTGCAGCGCTTCCTCGAGGACTGGGTCGCCAAGAACATCGAGATCATCGACAAATATCAGCCCGATATCCTCTGGTTCGACAACGGGGTCAACGGGCGCAACTTCGACCCGCTCAAGATGAAAGTGGCGGCCTACTATTACAACCGGGCCCTGCAATGGAACAAGCAGGTCACCATCGACACCAAGGACCACGCCTACCTCGCCGGCAGCGTGCTCGATTTCGAGAAACTCCACCCGCGCGGCCCGCGGAACATCCTTCCCGGCGTCTGGGATGTCGAGGAGCCCATCGGCAGCACCTGGGGTTATTCCGCCGCCAATCCCGTCGAGACCTTTCGTGGGCCGCAAACCGTCATCGGCGAGTTTTGCGAAATCCTCAGCATGAACGGCAGTCTCCTGCTGAATCTATCGCCCGACGGCCAGGGAGCGATCAGCGCCCCGCAAGTGGCCACGCTCAAGGCCGTCGGCCAATGGCTCGGGATCAATGGCGAAGCCGTGTACGGCTCGCACAACTGGATTGTCGATAACGACACCGTCCCCGCCGCCGGCAAGCCCGTCACCTACCGCTACACGGTAAACGGCGACAACCTCTACGCCATCGCGCAGTCCTGGCCGGGGAACACCGCCGTCCTCCCCTCACTGGCCACCGGCAAGGCGCCGGAAGGGAAAGTTACCAGCGTCACCCTGCTGGGCAACCCGGGCGAATTGCAATTCACCCAGGACGACCAGGGCCTGAAGGTCCAGATGCCGCCGCAAGGCTCACTGAAGTATGCTTACGCGCTGAAGATCGAGGGCTTAAAGTTAAACCCGGCGGACGACTCCCAGCCGGCGGTGATGGCGAGTTTGAGATAGGTTTTTTCCACCCGTCCAGCGTCCGAAGGACCAAAGGAGAGCCTCAACGGGGCAAACTCAAGCCAGCCTAGGGCACCGCCCTAGGTAACGGCCCCAAAACGGGCCACACCATCTCGATTTCATCCCGCCAGAACGAATTCAAACCCGCCCCTTTTCATCTCAGCGTCTATCCGGGTTAGCGCCACAAGACCCTTGCCTTGGCTCTATATTGTTCAAATTTATCTTGATATTTGCTCACAAGTAGTCACAATAGAGAATAAATCACAATCGCCTCAGCCAACCGAACCAAGCATGCCCAACTCCAGCATATTTGTCCGCCGATTCCTGCAGAATCGCCAAAGATTCCGGCCTCAACCGGTTTGGAGCCCATACCGAAACCGGCCCGCGCCCGGGGCTGTCCGCCCTTGTCCGCAATTTTCAGCACTCCTCAAAAACCTCACCCTCTCCCGATGTGAATCCACGGGGGTTCAACACTTTTCAACGTTTACTGTCGTTTCGCTCAACGCCGCCCAAACCGGCCCTCTGCCCCGACCCACAAACCCCCAAAATCTAAAATCTAAATCATCAATCCTCCCCCCACCCCTTGACCCTTGTGGAACATTTTGCTATCCACCGCCGCCAGCATGATGCCGGACCCAGTTTTTTTATGAGCCCATCCCTATACCAGCCTGAAGCTGGGCCCCAGCTTGAAGCTGGACACATTCTTTTTTCGTTGAAGCCCTCCCGGAGGATCGGCTGATGCTGGCTGCAGGGGGCAAGCGGCCACGCAATGTGGATTGGAAAGCGGCGGCGGCGATCCTTTACGGGGATTGGGGCACGAGCAAAGCGTACGTCATCGGGCTGGCATTCGCGGTGGCCGGTTACTCATCGTTCTGGCTCATCCTGCCGATGTGTACGCTCACGGCGCTGGTGGGTCTGAACTACATGGTGATCTGCCGCCATTACCCGGATGGCGGCGGTGTCTACGCCAGTGTGCGGCATCGGTCGGAAGTTATTTCGATTGTCGGGGCCTTTTTGCTCATTGCGGATTACATCGTGACGGCAGCGCTCTCGGCACTCTCGGCGTTTCAATATCTCCAGGGGGTGTTTCCCTTCCTCTCCCATCTCGGGTATTGGGCGGCCGGGGCGGTGATTTTTATTGGCTGCCTGAATATTTTCGGACCGAAGCACACGGGCGGCCTGGCGTTCATCGTGTCGGTGCCAACGTTCGTCGTGGTATTGCTTCTGGCGCTGCTGTGTATGCCGCACATGGGCGCGGCGGCGCATGTGGCGATGACGCATCCGCTGACGGGCGGGTTCTGGAAGAACTGGACGTCCTTCGTGGGCGTGGTGCTGGCGCTCTCCGGCGTGGAGGCGATTGCGAATGCGACGGGCGTAATGAAGCTGGACCCGGGAAGCACGGACGAGCACCCGAAGGTTTCGAAGACCTCGACGAAGGCGATCATCGTGGTGGGGTTGGAGGTGTGCGGCTTTACCGCCCTGCTCGGCCTTGCGATGCAGGCGCTGCAATTGATGCAAACCCCGGACGGCGACGTGGACGCGCCGGGTGCGAAGGGGGTGCGCGATTACATGCTGAACCACATGGCCAATGTATTCGCGAGCGGCACCTTCCATAGCAATGCGGTGGGAATCATTGCCGGCGCGATTGTCTCGATTGTGTTCGGTTTCCTGCTGCTCTCGGCGGTCAATACGGCGATCGTGGACCTGATCGCGATCTCGTTCCTGATGTCGCGCGACGGGGAGTTGCCGGACGTTTTCCAGAAGCTGAACCGCTATGGGGTGCCGAATGCCGCGATCTATGCGGCCACGCTGGTGCCGGCGGCGCTGGTGGCGATCGTCAATGACATGTCGGGCCTCGCGGATCTTTACGCGGTGGGGGTGGTGGGAGCGATTGCGACCAACCTGGGTGCGAGCTCGACGGACAAGCACCTCGCGCTGACGAAGGGGGAGCGGACGCTGATGTTCTTCACCTTCCTGGTGATGGCCGCCATCGAGATCTCGCTCTTTATCGATAAGCCGAATGCGCTGCACTTTGCGGAATCGATCCTGGTGGTGGGGCTCATCGCGCGCGCGCTGGTGGGCGAGCGGAGGCAGAAGAAGGAGGCGATCGTGGCGCGGACGGCGGCGGCGCAATTTGCGCAGGAGACGGCGCGCAGGACCATCGAGTTCGGCACACACCAAGCCTCGGGCTCGCCGCTGCTGGCGGCGATCCGCGGGATCGGGCGGACGCTGGATTTTGCCATCGAGGAGGCGCGGGAGACGGACCGGCCGCTCTACCTGCTCTTCATCCGGGAGCAGCCGGTGGTGACGAGGGAGGATCGGCGTCGGAAATGGGCGGACGACGACGAGGCATTCAAGATCTTCCAATATGCCGCGGATCACGCGGACGGGCACACGGTGCTGCCGTGCTACGCGATCAGCGAATCGCCGGCGGATACGATCGTGGATATCGCGGCGACGGTGGGAGCCTCACGGCTGATCCTCGGCGCGCCGCAGCGCAATGCGCTGGTAAACATGCTGCGCGGGAACATCATCCGGCAGGTGTCTGACACGCTGCCGGAGGATATTCACCTGCTGGTGTACGCGTAAAGCGCCAGGCCTCTGGGCCCTATACTACTTGCGACGCACCCCAACCGTGGCGGAATAGCCGGAAGTAATCAGGCTCTGCGTTACCAGTGTGGTGGCGGTGGTAAGATCGTCATTGCTGGCGTTGCTCTGGCGGGTCAGCGGGACATTGATATTGTAGACGCCGCTGCCGAAGGATGCGGTGTCGGTGCCGGTAGTGCCGCTGCCAGTCACGCTATAATAGGTGAGAATGAGCTTGTATGGGAACTGGGCGATGAAAGTGCCCCCGAGGCCGAGCAAGGTGTTATTGCCTACGAAGGTCGTGAAACCAATGTTGAAGGGGGGGCTCATCGTGGCGTTGCTGTACTGGAAGACGGTTTGGGTGAAATTGGTGGGCGTGGCGATGGGGTCGTAGAGGAAGTTGACCGGTGAAGATACTGAGTAGGTCTTGGTGGGACTGGCGCCGGTGGTGAAGGTGTAATCGATGGCGACGCTCTGGAGAGTATCGATATCGAACAGCATGAAGGAATGATCGAGGGCGCCAATGGTGTTATTAACCCTGCCTTTTTGGCTGCCTTGATAAACGAGGATGCGATCGGCCTTTGCAAAGCTTGCAACGAGTAGGAGGGCCAGGAGAGAGGAGAGGAAAGTTTTCATATTGAGGGAATTCCAGGTGGTAAAAAACTAAGTCTGTTCCGGATGCTGGGGGTGGGGTTATTCGCCGATGTAACCGGACTTGGTCAACTGGGCGGTGACGACGGCGGTGGCGGTGGGGAGATCGTCGTTGCTGTTGTTGGTCTCCCGGGTGAAGCCGAGATTGAGGTCGTAATTGCCGAAGCCCGACGAGGCAGTGTCGGCCGGGATGGTTCCGTCGCCGCTGCGGGCGAAGTTGACATAGATGAGTATGCCAGGGTAGTTGCCGGTAAAGGCGCCGCCGAGGGTGAGGGGGAGGTTATTGCCGGAGTAGGCGAGGAAACTGTTGGAGAAAGTGGCGCCGGTTGCAGCGGTGCCGGCCGCAAAGTAGGTCTGGGAGGTGGTGGCGCCGGTGGTGATGGGGGCGTAAACGAAGGCAGACGGGGCGCCGACGGAGTAGTAGTACTCCCTGCCGATCTCGCCGCCGTACTCTATGGAGACAGATTGAAGGGTATCGAGATCGAAGAGTTTGATATAATGTTTGCGGCCCGCGACGGGGTACGGACTGTTATTGGTCTCGGTGAGTTCCGAGCCCTGGTAGATGAGGATGCGATCCGCCTTGGCGAGCGGAGCGATGGAGAGGAGCGCGAGAAAAATAGTGGAGAGAAGTTTCATGGTGAGATTATGGATAGGAGTGGGATCGTGTTAAAGGGACGTACCGGGTGGAGTCTTATTCGACTCCGATGCCATGAGCGGTTGGGTTTTTACCGCCCCATGACGCAGACCGCTCAAGAAATTAAAAGGGATGGGGGGCGTTTAGACGAATTTTTGGAAGATTTGATTTGCTTCCTCGAGGGTCTCTTTGCTGCCGATATCGTACCATGTGCCGCCGACCAGGTAGGTGTAGACGGGCTTCAGTTTGTAAAGCCATTGAACGAAACGCCCTGGCTGGTCGGGGTTGTTCCCTTCCGCAATGTACTGGCCGAACATGGGCACGACTTCCTTCGAGTAATAATAGAGGGCAATGCCGGTAATGGTGCTACCGGGATGTTGCGGCTTCTCCTCGAAATGGGTAACGCGGCCCTCGGCATCGGTCTCGATGTTGTTGTATTTCTTGATGGCTTCGAGGTCGCCGACATCGTACGTGGCGATGGCCGCCGGGTGCTTGCGGACCTCCGCGGCGAAGCCCTCGAGGGACTCGCTGAAGAGGTTGTCGCCGGCGACGACGACGAGATCGTTGGCGGCGAGATTCTCCCGGGTAACGACGAGATTGATATCGCCGATGGCGCCGAGTTTGTCGGTATCACTGGTGGAGCCGTCGTTGACGATCTTGAACTTGAGCTTCGGCTGGCGCTTGACGTAGTCGTCGGCCCAGGCTTGGAAGTCGGCAGCGAATTTGTTGTTGGTAACGACGTAGACGTTGTCAATACCGGGGACGGGGGCGAGGTTGTCGAGGACCCATTCGATCATCGGCTTGCCAGCAACCTCAAGGAGGGGCTTGGCTTTAGTGAGGGTAAGGGGGTAAAGGCGCGTGGCGTATCCGGCGGCGAGGATCAGGACATTCATGGGTGGGATACTTTTGAAATACGCCACCGCGCAAACAAGCAAAATGGGTGCACTTTTTTTGGGAGGGGCATAAATCCCGAATTCAGCGCAGCGTCGGGCCGTTAGAAACCTCGCTGGCCGCGGTTTCAGGGGTTTAGGCTTCAAATTTTTGGCGCAAACGTCCGCCTGGATCATTTTTTCACGAGACAGAAATTATGGTTGTTACATTTGCGTAAATTCTCGTACATATGTTCCCCCCTCCCCGTGAATCCATTTTGGCTCCATTTTCTGCAATATTACTTGGCTGCGCTGATGATTATCACCGTTTGTTCGGTTCTTTACCTGCTGCGTCTGCTTTGGCCGCGCTGAAGTTTTTTGTTGGACACCCACGCTTCGGTCGTTAGTGTTCGGGTGAACAGCAATGCTTACGGTACGCCAGCAGGAGATACTTGATTATTTGCGGGATGAAATGAACCGAAACGGGGTGATGCCCAGTACGCGGGAGATTCAGAATCACTTCCACTTTGCGAGCCAAACGGCGTCGATCAATCACCTGAAGGCACTGG
>Ga0302319_10020192_pt1 | contig 12059 bp, 11 predicted proteins | sample Bog_T0_2_FD_203319 | JGI IMG/M metagenome (GOLD analysis project Ga0302319, IMG submission 203319) | Peat permafrost microbial communities from Stordalen Mire near Abisko, Sweden - Bog_T0_2 | ecosystem: Environmental > Terrestrial > Soil > Wetlands > Peat | place: Sweden: Abisko, Stordalen Mire... | reverse complement strand
ACGGGCTGAGCCCCGCCGCGCCGGTGGCGCCGGTCGCCCCAGCGGCGCCCGTTGCACCTGCGGCGCCGGTCGCTCCGGTAAGTCCGTTTGCGCCCGTCGCGCCCGTCGCGCCCGTCGCCCCGATCGCTCCGATCGCCCCGCCGGAGCCGGTAGATCCGGTCGCCCCAGTGGAGCCGGTCGCCCCCCGTGCGCCAGGTGCTCCTTCGGCTCCGGTCGCGCCTGTCACGCCGCTCGCTCCGGGCGAGCCTTGGGCGCCGATCGGTCCCGGGGACCCCGCTGGCCCGGTGACCCCGGTCGCTCCCGTGGCTCCCGTGACTACGGTCTGGACGGTGTAGGTGATCGTCACCTCTTGGCCTTCCGTTGCGCCCGTGGCACCGGTACCACCGGCGAGAGGGTCGATGAAGCTCGATCCCGCGCCGCCGCCGCCGCCGCCTGCCTGGTTGTTGATGGTGAGACCGCCGAGGCTGCCGCCACCACCGCCGCCACCGAAGTAACCGCCACCGCCACCGCCACCACCGACACCGCCTTCGCCGCCGGCGCCACCGACGCCCTCGGCTCCGGTCGCTCCGGTCGAGCCGGTCGGACCACTGCCGCCCCCACCGGCGGATTCCCCGGTGGCGCCACCGCCGCCACCACTGGTAGGTGGACGATCTCCCGTGCCGCTTCCGCCGGAGCCCCCGGCCAGGCCGGCAGCGAGAGCGCTCCCACCTGAACCGCCGACACCCTGCCCATCCCCGCTGTCACCGTAGCCGGAGGCCCCGCCGCCACCGCCGGCGGCGACGAGCACGCGTGAGCTCGGCGAGCCTTTGACGGTTCGAATGTCAGAAGCCCCACCCCCTTTACCGCCGGGGGAACATGAACCGCTTGAGCCGCCTGTGCCGCCTCCCCCGAAATTCACGTAAAAGGTCTCTTCGGCGAACACGGGGAGCACGGCGGTGACCTTCGCGCCATTGCCCCCTGAGCCGGCTCTGCCGGCTTGACATGCGGCGCCGGCGGCGCCTTTGCCCCCAACGGCCGTCACTTCGATGTGGGTCACCCCGGCAGGCACCTTGAAGCTCTGTTCAGCCCCCCCTTCGGGGGTGAGGATGACCGTTTCGGCGGATGCGCTCGCGCTGCCACAGAGCAGGGCGACGCCCGTCAGGCAGAGAGCGGCGTATATGCGCGAAGGTGACATGTCAGTTCACGCTCGAGACCTGGTAGGCGCTGACGGCGGGGCTGTAGACCCAGTCGTAGTGGCCGTTGCCGGCGCAGGTGAGGCTGATCGTGCCGCTTTTCAGGAGGCCGGCGCCCTGCAGGGTGATGTCCTCCAGCGACTGGTCTGAGTTGACGACGACGCTCTGCATCGCAACCGAGCCGAAGTAGAGGGTGCAGGTGACCGGGTGCGAGGCGCCGTTGGCTTCCACGTCGCCGTCGGCGTTCGCCACGTAGTAGTGGCCGGTCGGGGGCGTCAGTTCGAGGATCTGCCAGGTGTCGCCGCCGTCGGTGCTCAGCGAGTACTGGTGGCCGGTGCCCGCTGCTCCGGCCGTCCCGGCGGGACCGGTTGCCCCCTTCACGCCCGCCGCGCCGATCGCGCCTGTGACGCCGTTTGGTCCCGTTGCGCCGGTGGCGCCGGTCGCACCCGCCGGGCCCGTCGGACCCGGGCTGCCGGTCGCACCCGTCTGGCCGGCCACGCCTGGCGCGCCGGCCTGGCCGGCGGCCCCCGTCTGACCGTTGGCACCGGTTGCCCCGGCGCTCCCCGCAGCTCCGGTCGCCCCCGCAGCTCCGGTCGCCCCCGTGACGCCTGCCGCGCCCGATGCGCCGGGCGCTCCTGTGGCTCCTGTGGCGCCTGTCTTGCCCGTGCTGCCGGCCTGGCCCGGGGTGCCGGTGGGACCTGTCGTGCCCGTTGCGCCTATGGGCCCGGTCGCTCCCGTAACCCCCGCGCTACCGGTCGCGCCGACGCCGGTTGAGACAGGGGCGACGGCCATCGCGGTGGCGGGGAGGCACCAGACCAGGAGGATGCAGACGCAGGCCAGCATCAACCTGCCCCCTCCGTGTGCGCTCCCCCGCCGTGCGGCCATCCGTGCCCTCACCCGCCTCGTCTCCATTCTCCGCGTTGAAAAGGCCTGTGGAGACTACCAAAGCGGACCGCCGGACGACCGGGCCCTCACTTCTCCTGGATCAGCTGGACCGCTTCATACCCCTGCACTTTCAATTCCCCGGACATCGTTCCCGCGGCACAGCCGGCGGGGCCTGGCAACGAAGCTCGTCAACAGCGGATCCAGGCATCGTCCACTGCGACTGGTCGAGCCCGTTGCCGGCGCCGTTGATAACCCGCGCCCTGAGCGTTCCTCCGTAGGAGACTTCAAGCCCGAGCACAGGGTTGATCACGAGCACGTCCACGCACCCCTGTGGCGCGGGGCTCGACGCGTAGCAACCCTCCCCGCCCGCGACTTCCGCATCGGCTTCGCTCGCTTCCGCTTCGGCGGACTCGCATCCCGATTTGCTTTCCGGAGCACCCGTGGGCACGCCGATCTTGATCACGGTCACCTTTTCATGTTCGTGAACCGCACAGATCGCTTCGACGTTCCACGGCGCCGTCTGCGCGCCGCGAGTGGCGCTGCTCGACGAAGCGGCCGCGAGCGGGCGGCCTTCGGGCAGCGAGCCGCTGCTCAGCGTCCAGGTGTAGGGAGATGGGCCACCGGTGGCTGCAAGCATCTGCGAGTAGGGAGTCCCGAGTTGCCCTTCCGCGAGGCTCGCGGTCGTGATGACGGGTTGTGACGGATAGCTGAAGAGATCGCCTTCAACGTCCCGGCTCTCGCCCACGCCGTAGATCCTCACGGTCACGTTCACCGTTCCTTCTCCCGGCGGTGAGACCGCCGTGATCTCCGATTCCGAGACGATATCCACGGAGGTCGCGGGCGTCGACCCGAACATCACACCCTGAACGGTGGGGGCCAGTATTTCTTGGAGTGGCCCAAAAAATATGACGCCCTTCATCTGTGAGCCCCTGTCAACCCTCCGCAGCGAACCCAGGGGTCCGGCGCCGGTACACGATCGGGAGGGGCGCCCGGCGAGCGCCCCGGTGACGGCGTCGCAGCGAAGGCAGGCCCCCCCCCGCCTCCGTGGCGAGCTCGCGGGGACGGCTACGGGGTGAACTTGACGTTGATCACGTCCCCGTCGGCCATCACATAGTCGCGGCCCTCCAGGCGCAGAGTGCCGCGGTCGCGGGCGCCCGAGTAGCCGCCGGCCTCCACGAGCGCCTGCCATCCGATCACCTCCGCGCGTACGAAGCCCTTCTGGATGTCCGAGTGAATCTGACCGGCGGCGTGCCAGGCGGTGAGGCCCTCGCGCAGGTGCCAGGACTGCGCCGGCTTCGCCTCGCCGGCCGTGAAGAAGGCAATCAGGTGAAGGAGTGAAAATGCCTCCCGCACGACCCGCTCGAGACCCGACTCGCTGACCCCGAGCTCCGCGCGCATCGCCGCCGCATCCTCGCCCTCGAGCTCCGCCAGCTCGGCCTCGATGCGCGAGGAGACGGCCACCGCGCGGGCGCCCTGAGCCTCGGCGTGGGCTGAGATCTGGGGCGGAACCTCATCCGAGCCCTCGTCGACGTTTGCCACGAAGAGCACCGGCTTGGCCGTCAGCGAACCGAGGTCGCGCGCCGCCGCGGGAGCCTCCTCGGGGACCGGCACGCCGCGCGCGGGACGCCCGGCCTGGAGCTCTGAGATCACCCTCTCGAGATAGTCCTGTTCGGCGATCGCCACCCGGTCGCCGCTCCTCGCCTGGCGGACCACGCGCTCGATGCGGCGCTCGGCCTGCTCGAGGTCGGAGAGCGCCAGCTCCGTCTCGATCGTTTCGATGTCCGCCAGCGGGTCCACGCGGCCCTCAGGGTGCACGACGCCCTCATCGGTGTGCGCGCGCACGACGTGGACGATCGCATCCGTCTCGCGGATGTTCGCCAGGAACCTGTTGCCGAGACCCTCGCCCTCGTGCGCGCCGGCGACCAGCCCCGCTATGTCGTGGAAGTCGATCGTGTCCCACACGATCTCCGAGGCGCCGACCGTCTCCGCGACCTGCTCGAGGCGCTCGTCGCGCACCGGCACGACGGCGACGTTCGGCTCGATCGTCGTGAAGGGATAGTTCGCCGCCTCCGCGCCGGCGTTCGTCAGCGCGTTGAACAGCGATGACTTGCCGGCGTTCGGCATACCCACGATCCCGATCCTCGTGCTCATCCCAGCGGCCCGATCCTCGTACTCATCGCGGCGAACCGGCCGGCGCGCGCGCGCAGGAAAGCGTCCCGTTCTCGCCGGCCGGCGGCGGCGGCGGCGCACTCGCGAATCCCGCGCCCGGAACGGCCTCCCGGCTTGTGAGCAGCCTGCCCAGCGCGGTACCGAGCAACGCCCCGGCGAGGACGTCGGATGGGTAGTGGACGCCCAGGTACAGACGCGAGATGGATAGCCCGCCGGCAAGCGTGTAAAGAGGAACGGCCGGGAGGCCGAGACGCGAGTAGACGAGCGCTCCCGCGAACGAGCTGCTCGCGTGGGCGCTCGGGAAGCTGAGATCGGAGGGGGTATCGGTGAGGGGCGGCAGACCAGCGAGAGCCGGGCGGCGACGACGGACGACACGCTTGATCGCCGTGTTCACCGCGTAGACCAGCGCGACGGTACCCGTCGCGCGGCGCCAGGCGTCCCTGCGCGATCCGTCCACGCTCGAACCGAGGCCGCCGATCGCCAGCCAGATGCCGGCGTGCTCGCCGAGCCTCGAGAACCTCGCCACCGCGCCCTCGGCGCGCCGGCTGTGTCCGCGCGTGCGTGCGATCAGCAGGAGCTGCTCGTCAAGCGAGCCCAAGGCTTCTAGGCGCCGAAACCGACGCGCAGCTCGTCGCTCTCTGAGCGGACGTAGAGGACCTGGGCGAGGTCCAGGCGAACGGGTCCTTCCTCGCTCTCGAGCTCATGCCAGCCGGCAGTGCCGAGGGCCTTGTTCAGGTCCTTGAGCGCCTCCTCGCCCACCCTCAGGGCGAGCACCTGCCCGCCCTGGAAGCCGATGCTTATGCGGATGGCCGAGGAGGGCATCAGTGAGCCCCCACGCCGGGCGCCGGTTCCACGAGCTCGGTCAGCGCGCCGTCCGTGCCGCGCGGATGCATGAACGCCACCCGCGAGCCGCGAATGCCGATCCGCGGCTCCTCGTCGATCAGCTCGAGACCCGCCTGCTTGAACGCCGCGAGCGTCTGCTCGATGTCCGCCACCTGGTAGGCGACGTGATGCAGCCCGGGACCCTTGCGCGCAAGGAAGCGCCCTACCGGCGTCTGCGGACCGAGCGGCGCAAGCAGCTCGACGTGGTTCTCTCCGACGTCCAGGAGCACCGCCTCGACGCCCTGGTCCGAGACGACCTCCCTGTGAGCGACCTTCAATTCGAAGCGGTCGCGGTAGAGCTCGAGCGCCGGCTCGATCTCCTCGACCGCCATGCCGATGTGGTCGATCCGCGTGAACACTCGAAGGGAGTCTATTCGCCCGTGGACTCCTCCGTGCCCCCCGCCGATGCAACCTTGCCGCCGGGGCCCATCGGCACGCTCGGGGCGGGAACCTCGCTCGCCGTAGCCGCGACGACCCGCAGCCCCGCTCCCGGCGCGCGTTCCATGCGCGGGACGCCCGCCATGATGCTCTCGATCCCATCGCGCTCGAGTACCTCGTCCTCCAACAGCTTCTTGGCCAGCGCGTCCAGCTGACGGCGGTGGCCGGAGATGATCTTTCGCGCCGCTCTGCGGGCCTCCTCGATCAGGTCCTGGCGCTCCTCGTCGCGAATCCGCAGCGTCGTCTCCGAGAGCGGCACGTTTCCATCCGGCGTGCGCCCGACGCCGCCCGTGACCATCGCGTAGTCGTGCACCATCGAGTGGGCGATCTCCGCCACCCGCGCGAGGTCATCGGAGGCGCCCGTCGTGATCGCCCCGAACACGATCTCCTCGGCGACCCGCCCGCCGAGGAGGACCGTCATGTAGTCGAGCAGCTCCTCGCGCGTCTTCAGATAGCGGTCCTCCGCCGGCAGGTTGAGCGTGTAGCCGAGCGAGCGCCCGCGCGGAACGATCGAGATCCGGTGCACCCTGTCGACGGTCGGCAGCAGCTCGCCGCACAGGGCGTGCCCGGCCTCGTGGAAGGCGACGACCCGCTTCTCATGCTCGTTGAGAACGCGACGCGATTGGACTCCAGCGATCACCCGCTCGAGCGCTGCGTCGAAGTCCATCATGCCGATGGCCGGCGATCCGCGGCGGGTCGCGAAGATCGCCGCCTCGTTGCAGATGTTCGCCAGATCCGCTCCCGTCAGGCCGCTCGTCTGCTGGGCCACCAGGCCGAGGTCAACCTCCTGCAGCGGCTTGTCCCGCGTGTGCACTTCAAGAATGCCCTGACGGCCTTTCACGTTCGGCGGCACGACGTACACCTGGCGGTCGAAGCGACCGGGCCGAAGCAGCGCCGGGTCGAGCTTCTCCAGCAGGTTCGACGCCGCGATCACCACCACCCGCCCGCTCGAGGAGAACCCGTCCATCTCCACCAGCAGCTGGTTGAGCGTCTGGTCCTTCTCCCCGGAGATGTCCATCCCGCGCCGCCCGCCGACGGCGTCGAGCTCGTCGATGAAGATGATCGCCGGTTCGTGCTTTCGCGCGATCGCGAACAGGCGGCGAATGCGCGCGGCGCCGAGGCCCGCGAACATCTCAACGAACGAGGCCGCCGATTGGGCGAAGAACTGCGCGCCTGATTCGTGTGCGACCGCCTTCGCCAGGAGCGTCTTGCCGGTGCCCGGCGGTCCGTGCAGCAGTATGCCCTTCGGCACCTTCGCTCCCAGCGCCTGAAAGGGCCGCGGGTCGCGCAGGAACTCGACGATCTCCTGAAGCTCGGCCTTCGCGTCGTCGGCGCCGGCCACATCCTCGAAGGAGACCGCATCCCCCGAGGAGGGCTTGATCTGCTGCGGCTTGATCCGCGGCATCACCTTCAGCGTGCGGAACAGCAGGATGATGATCACCAGGAAGAACACGATCCCGACCACCGGCTCCCACTGCAGCGCCCCGTTCTGGATCTGTTCGACCAGCGATGTGTGCGGGCCCGCCGCCACCGCCGGCGGAATCACGGTGCTCGCCGCGGCGGCGTGCACACCTGCGGGCGCGGGCAGCGCGTTGCCTTCAAGCCAGCGATGGACCGCCATCTCCACGGCTCCCACCGCACTACCCAGCTCATCCACCATCCTTGGCATGCTTCCCATTATGGGGGTCCGGCCCTCCCCGCTCGCAACTTTTCTGGCGTCTCAGCCGAGCAACGTCACGGCGAGGTCGCTTTTCCCGGCTCTTCAGCCGAGGATCTTCACCGCGAGGTCGCGGAAGAGCTCCGTCGCGAAGCCGAGGTCGCGCACGTCGATGCGCTCGTCCGCCCCGTGGATCAGCGGCGCCGTCTGGAGCAGCGACTGGTGGCGGTGGGGGAAGAAGCCGTAGGCGACCACCTCCGGAAATGCCTCACGGAAGTGCCGCGAGTCGGTGAAGCCGGGCAGGATCACCGGCACCACATGCGCCCCCGGGTCCTGCTCTGAGATCCACCCGGTGATGGCGTCCATCAGCGGTGTCTCGATCGGCGAGCGGTTGCCGGCCATGCACTCGGTGAACTCGATCCGGAAGTCATCCTCGGGGCCGAGCACTTCAGCGATGCCGCGGCGCACCTCCTTCTCGCCGAGACCGGGGGGGACACGGCAGTCGACCCTCAGCTCGGCGCGCGAGGGGATCACGTTGATCTTCTCCGAGGCGCGGATTCTCGTCGGCGTGAAGGTGACCCCGAGCATCGGCTCGAACATCGTCGCCAGGCGCTCGTCGGCCGTGCGCAGCCGCGCAACCGAGGAGATCGGGTCGTCGGGGTCCTCGCCGATCCCCCGTAGGAACGCACGCGGCTCGGCGGTCAGCTCATAGGCCGGCTGGCGGGCGGCGAGCCCGTCGAGCACGGGCCCCATCTTCAGGAGGGCGTTTTCCCCCATGCGCGGCATCGACGCGTGCCCGGCGATCCCATCGGTGTTGACCGTGAACCGGAAGACGCCCTTCTCCGCGCAGCACACGCCGTAGCAGCGCCTGCCCGCGTACTCGAACACGGCGCCACCACCCTCGTTGACGAGCAGGTCGCAGCGGACCTTCTCGGGATGGGTCTTTGTGATCCATTGGGCGCCGAGCGCGCCTCCGGTCTCCTCGTCCACCACCGCCACGATCAGGAGCTCCCCGTTCTGCGGGCGCCAGCCCGAGCGCGCCAGGGAAGCCCCGGCGGCGACCTCCGCTGCGACCTGCGACTTCATATCCAGCGCCCCGCGGCCCCAGAGCTGGCCATCGGCGAGGTCGCCTGAGAACGGGTCGTGGCTCCACTCGGCCGCATCGGCAAGCACAGTGTCGACGTGGCCGAGGTAGCAGAGCGTCTGCCCGGCCGACGGATCGCCCGCTCCTTTCAGCCTCGCCACGAGGTTGGGGCGCTCGGGCTCCGCCCCCAGGAGCTCGCACTCGAAGCCGGCCTGCGTCAGGTGAGCCGCAAGGAACTCCTGGGCCGCGCGCTCGTTGCCGGGAGGGTTGACCGTGTTGAAGCGGAGCAGGCTCGTGAGGAGCTCCGTCGCCTCGGCGGCCGGCGAATCACCGCTCATTGGCTCATCAGGTCGTCGGTCATCCGCTGGATCGTACGCCGATCCCCGCCAGCTCCTCCCTGGCGAGCGGGAAGTGGCAGGCCACGCTCGTGCCGCCGTCGATCTGCGCGAGCTGCGGCTCGGTGACCGAGCAGATCTCCTGCGCCTTGGGGCAGCGGGTGTGGAAGCGGCAGGCGCTCGGCGGGTTGGCGGGACTCGGAACGTCGCCGCCGAGCACCCGGCGCTCCTCCCCGTGGCGGGAGGGATCCGGCTGCGGGACCGCCGCCAGCAGCGCCCCCGTGTATGGGTGACGGGGAAAGCCGTACAGATCGTCGCTCGAGCCGATCTCGACGATCTTGCCGAGGTACATGACGGCGACGCGATCGCACATGTGCCTGACGACCGACAGGTCGTGGGCTATCAGGACGACCGTCAGCCCGAAGCGACGCTGCAGGTCACGCAGCAGGTTCAGCACCTGTGCCTGGATCGAGACGTCGAGCGCCGACACCGGCTCATCGGCGATCAGGAGCTTCGGTTGAAGCGCGATCGCGCGCGCCACGCCGATGCGCTGGCGCTGGCCGCCTGAGAACTCGTGCGGGTAGCGGTTGTAGTGCTCGGGGTTCAGCCCGACCGTCTCCATCAGCCTCTGCACCTCGCGCTTTCGCTCGCTCCTGTCAGGCAGGAGCTTGTGGATCGCGAACGGCTCGCCGATGATCGAGCCGATCGTCTTACGCGGGTTCAGCGAGGAGTACGGGTCCTGGAAGATCAGCTGAACCTCGCGCCTGACGGCCTTCAGCGAGCCGCCCTTCAGGCGAGTGATGTCCTTGCCCTCGAAGTCGATCTCCCCGGCGGTGGCGTCGAGCAGGCGCATGATCAGCTTGGCCGTGGTGCTCTTGCCGCAGCCGGTCTCCCCGACGATGCCGAGTGTCTCCCCGCGCCGTATCTGAAAGCTCACTCCGTCCACCGCCTTCACCGCGCCGACCTTCCGCCGGAAGACGATCCCCCGGTTGATCGGGAAGTGCTTGACGAGGTCCTTCACGTTCACCAGCTGGTCCGCGGACTGCTCGACCGCGCCGATCGGCTCGACCGCGCTCACGAGGACGTCTCCAGCGGTCCGACCGCCGCGAGCGCCTGCTCCGGTGTGCCGCCCTCGCGCAGCTGGGCCCACAGCTCGCGTCGCCTGGCCGGCTCGAGCAGGCACGCGACGTGATGGCTCGACTCGTCGGGTACCGGCTCGAGCGCCGGATCGATCCGCGAGTGCTCAGGCTCCGCGTAAGGGCAGCGGGGATGGAAATGGCAGCCCGACGGCGGATTGATGAGACTCGGCGGTGTGCCGGGAATGGGAACGAGGTCCTCATCGCGCGGGCGGTCGAGCCTCGGGATCGACCTCAAGAGGCCCCACGTGTAAGGGTGCTCGGGATTGGCGAACACGCGCGCGGCCGACGCCGTCTCGACGATCCGGCCCGCGTACATGACCGCGATGTCGTCCGCCATCTCCGCGACCACCCCGAGGTCGTGTGTGATGATCACGATCGCCATTCCCAGCTCGCGCTGCAGACGCTCCATGAGTCCGAGGATCGCCGCTTGGACGGTCACGTCCAGCGCGGTCGTCGGCTCATCGGCGATCAGCAGCTTCGGCTCGTTGGCGAGCGCCATCGCGATCATCACGCGCTGACGCATGCCGCCTGAGAACTCGTGCGGATACTGATCCACGCGCCGGCTCGGATCGGGAATCCCCACAAGTCCGAGCAGCTCGATGGCTCGATTGCGCGCCGTCGCCTTCGACACGTCCCGGTGCGCCTGCACCGCCTCGATCAGCTGCTTGCCGACCTTGTAGAGGGGGTGAAGCGAGGAGAGCGGATCCTGGAAGACCATCGCGATGTCGTTTCCCCTGATCGCGCGCAGCCTCTCTTCCGGCAGGATCACGAGATCCTGACCTTCGAAGAGGATGCGACCGGAGATGCGGGCACCCTGGCGACGCGTGAGGCCGAGCGTGGTAAGCGAGGAGACGGTCTTGCCCGAACCCGACTCACCGACGATGCCAAGCGTCCGTCCCGCATGCACCTGGTAGGTGATCCCGTCGACTGCATGCACCACCCCGTCCTCGGTCGGGAACTCGACACGCAGTTCCTCCACCCGCAGCAGCGGCTCGGTGGCGCTCATGAGTAGCGAACGCGAGGGTCGAGATACGCGTAGACGACGTCCACGACGATGTTCGCGAGGATGATGAACGCCGAGGCGAGCAGCACCGTCCCCTGGATGACGGGGAAGTCGGCGGATTGGATCGACTGATAGCTGAGCCTGCCGATGCCTGGGATGTTGAACACGGTCTCGACCAGAATCGCACCGCCGAGAAGGACCCCGATTTCCAGACCCAACAGCGTCACGATCGGGTTGATCGCGGAGCGCACACCCTGGCGTACGACCGCACGCTCGCGAAGACCCTTGGCGCGGGCGGTCCGGATGTAGTCCTCGCGCATCGTCTCTGAGAGGCTGCTTCGCATCAGCCGAGCGTAGATTGCCGCCGAGCCGGCCGCCAGCACGATCCAGGGCATGATCATCGAGGTGAACCACTTCCATGGGTCATACGTGAGTCCCACGTAGCTTCCCGCCCCCGGAAGGATCTTGAATTTGCCGATGTCGTTGGCGAACAGGAGCAGGAACACGAGTCCGAGCCAGAATTCGGGAACTGACAGCAGCACGAGGGCCGAACCCATCGAGAAGCGGTCGAGGAAGGAGTGTCGGCGCAGCGCGGAGATGATCCCGACGCTCATTCCCGCGATAACCCACAGGACGGCCGCGCCGAGCGTCAGCGACAGGGTGGGCGGCAGGCGTTCGACGATCAGGCTCTTGACGGACTCCTGGCTGTAGTAGCTGTAGCCGAGGTTGAAGTGGAAGAGGAATTCCTTCAGGTAGTCCCAGAACTGCACGGGCAGGGGTTTGCCGAGCCCGAGGACGCCTTCGATCTCCTTGATCAGTCTCGGCTGCGGGTCGCGCCCGGCCCGCAGCAGCGCGGGGTTGCCCGTCGGCAGAATGCGGAAGAACACGAACGTCAGCGCACAGACGATGACCAGGATCACGGCCCCGATCAACACGCGGCGGATGATGTAGCGGATCATCGGCCGGGAGCGTTCATCGTGAGGTGGCGGCCGTTGAGTGGTGGCATGGGCGTGGAGACATTTTCGTTGCTGTGAGCGTTTGCGAGTGGACGATCGGGGGTGGGGCCCGAAGCTCGGACCCCACCCGCCGGCCGTTTCCTCGGGCTACTTCAGCGAGGTGTAGCTGTAGTCCCACTCGCCGACGTTCCATAGGTCGCCGACGCCGGCTACGCCGGAGCCCTCGATGTTCGCCTGCTTGTCCCAGTCGAACGGGATCGCGGCGGCGTCTTCGACGAGTTCTTCATCGATTTTCGCCCACGCCTTGGCGCGGGGTTCTTTGCCGATCACGTCTTCGGC
>Ga0302319_10020191_pt1 | contig 12059 bp, 7 predicted proteins | sample Bog_T0_2_FD_203319 | JGI IMG/M metagenome (GOLD analysis project Ga0302319, IMG submission 203319) | Peat permafrost microbial communities from Stordalen Mire near Abisko, Sweden - Bog_T0_2 | ecosystem: Environmental > Terrestrial > Soil > Wetlands > Peat | place: Sweden: Abisko, Stordalen Mire... | reverse complement strand
GAGGTAGGCGTCGTAGCTGAAGATGAAGTTTCCGAAGCCCGCGAACTTTCCGTACACGGGAACGTAGGTGAAGTTCGCGTTCCAGCCGACCGAGTACTCGTTCAGAGGCACAGCGATGTAGGCCGCGCGCCGGTTCTGAAAGTTGAAGTCGGAGTCCTCGTTCAGGCCGCCGTAGTAGTTACCGCTGACGCCGACCGCGAGGACGTTCGTGATGTAGTAGTTGATCCCGAGCCCGGGCCCAGGGTGGCTCACGAACTGGTCGTTCAGGGTGACGCTCCACCAGGGCTGAATCTCGAGCCGGTGGTAACGAAGCGCGTAGATCTGCTGGACGGCGTAGACCTCGGCGTTGACTTCCTTCTTCGCCGCCTTGGTGATGTCCTCCTGCTTCGGGCAGGCCGTCGGGTCGATGTCGCAGATGCCGCCTGCACCGCCGCCAGCCGGCGGGGGAGGGGCTGCGTCCGTGGGGCCGCCCGGCGCTGCAGGCGCAGCTCCCGTGTCAGCCGGCGCGGCGGGCGCAGCAGGCGCAGCAGGGGCGTCCAGCTCGATCTCGCCACCCGCAGCAGGCTGTGCTGTGGGCGCGGCGGGTTTCTTGCCGGGCTTCTTCTTTGGACTCTGTGCAAGGGCTGCCCTGGGCAGCAGCACGAGCGCCGCCGCGACGAGTAGCCACCTCCAAGCCTGCTTCATCGCTACCCCTTCCGGATGTGCTGCCCGCCAACGTGTCAGCATGGGACCTGGCTGCTGCTGCACCACCCAGTCGATGGCGCACATAACGTAAACGACGTGAATGTAAGTTCGCTGTCGCTATCGCTGTCGCTGTCTATCTGCCTAGAACAATTGGGGAATCAGGCTTACGGCACAAGCGCGCGGACTATATCAGCGCAAATTCAGCCAATCAACGACATTCGCGAGAAGAGACGCTCGTGATCATGAAGGTGCTGCTTCGCGCCGAGAGAGCTCACGCGGCGGCCGCCTCGTCCCCGTCACGACCGAACAGGGCTTCGACGAAATCTTCGGCCGAGAACTCTCGCAGATCCTCTGCCCGTTCGCCTAGTCCGATGTAGCGGACCGGGAGCTTAAGCTCGTCGCAGATGCCGAGGATGATGCCACCCTTGGCCGTTCCATCGAGCTTCGTGAGGATGATGCCGGTGAGCTCCACGGCCTCTTTGAACATCGTCGCCTGCTGGAGGGCGTTCTGTCCGGTCGTCGCGTCGAGGACGAGGAGGGTCTCGTGGGGGGCGCCTTCCATTGCCTTGGCGATCGACTTGCGGACCTTCTTCATCTCGTCCATCAGCGGCGCCTTCGTGTGGAGCCGGCCGGCGGTGTCGATCAAGAGGAGGTCGGTCCCCGCTTCCTTGGCCTTGGTCGTTGCGTCGAACGCGACGGCAGCCGGGTCGCCGCCTTCCTTGCCCTTGATGACGTCGACGCCGATGCGCTTGCCCCACACCTCGAGCTGCTGGACGGCCGCCGCACGGAAGGTGTCTCCCGCGGCCAGCACCACGCTCTGACCTTCGCCCTTGTGGCGGGTCGCGAGCTTGCCGATGGTCGTCGTCTTTCCCACGCCGTTCACTCCGACCATCAAGACCACCGTGGGCTTGGCTTGCGCGCGGATCGTCCCGCCGCCCACGTTGAGCACGCGCATGGCCTCCGCGCGGAGCGCGGCCCAGACGGCGTCGCCGTCGCGCAGCTCGTTCTTGCCGAGCGCCTCGCGCAGGCGCTCCAGGATCGCCTGCGTCGTCTTGACCCCAACATCGCTGCTCAGCATGACCTCTTCGATTTGCTGGAGAATGGCCGGGTCGATCTCTTTCTTGCCAACAAAGATGTCTTTGAGACGCGCGATGAAGCCCGTGCGCGTCGCGGCGAGCCCCTTGCGGATGCCCGAGACGTCCGCCGGCGCCTTGGGCGCGGGCGGCTTCGCCGCAGGAGGCGGGGCGGCCGCGGCTGCGGCGACCTGCTTGTTCGAGGTGGGAGCGGGCGGCACGACGGGAGCGGGGCTCGCGTTCGTCATCACCTCGCTCGCGACCTTCACGTCCCCCGACGGCAGCGTGGTCAGGGCCTCGGGCTTCTTGCCGGCAGGAGCCGCCGCGGGAGCCGGCTCGGCCTTCTTGGCAGCGGGGGCCTTCTCTTTCTCCTTCTCCTTGCCGGCGGCGGGCTTGGGCAGGGGCTTCGGCTGTTCGGCCGGCGCCAGCTCCGCAGAGCGCGGACGCAGGGCGAAAAACAAGACCGCGAGGACGACCACGACCCCGATGACGATATAAACGATGTTGTCCATCCGCGTCGCTCTCCGCCTACCTGGCCAACCTAGCTAACGTAACTGGCGTCTCGTGCATTCAGGGGCTAGCCGGCGACTATAGGGAGCCGTCGGCAGCGTCGTCAACGTGGGTGACGGCCGGGAGGCAGAGGCGCGAGCCGTTCGACCTCTTTCTCCACTTGATCGTCGACGACTTCGGTCCCGAAAGCGGCCTGTTCCACAGCGTCGGCCCACCTGGCGGTCGCCGGATCGGCCACCGCGGCCCTCCGCACGTGACCCGGGGTCGGCTCGGGCCGCTGGTCGTAGGGCTTGCCGCGCACGCGGGCCCACCCGACTAGCTGGTCGAGCAGGCGGCGGCGGCGCAGGATCACCGCGACCTGAAGCTCACCGAACGGGGGCACCGGCTTTCGCAGGGCGGAGTGGAGCGGCGCCTCGACGGCGAGCGTGTCGCCGGGACGGACGTCCTCGCACCGGAGCTCGAAGCGGCCGGCGACGCTCGCCGACGCGCTCGCCACGATGGTCACCCCGCCGAACGACGGGCGCTCGACCGACACGCGGGCGCCCGGCACGGGCGTCCCCTCGTGGGCGTCCACGATCCGCCCCGTCCAGCCGACGCGCGCGCTGCGGACCGATCGGATGACCTCGATCTTCGCCTCCCCGTGCGACAGCGGCTTCGGCTCTTCCTCGTCCTCGGCCGGGGCTGGGCGCTCGCGGGAGCTGCGCCCGATGACGAGCCACGCGATCACGCCGAGCCCTGCGAGGACGAGCGGCGCCTTCGTCCAGGGGCTCGACGAGTGCACCGGGAGCGCGAGCGAGAGCTCGTCCCCGGCGGTGTACCAGGGAGCATCGGACGCATAGCGAATCCGCAGCCGAGCCGGGGCGTCGGGCGTCGCGCCGACATTTCGATCGACCCCCACGACCAGGTGCGCGACCCCGGACTCGATCGTCGCCGCACCGACGACCGCGCCGCCAACGAGGGCCTCCACGCTGCCTGTCGGGACGATCTCGCCGCGGGTCGTGCGGGCGTTCACCACGAACGTCGCGACGTCGTCCATGTCGACCGGCGCGAGGGCGCCCTCGACCGCGTCGGGGGCGACGAGGACGACGCGCGTGCGTCGCTCGATGGATGCGACGTGCTGGGTCTGGCCGGTCTCCGTGTCTCCGTCGAACGCGACACGGAGCTCCCCCTTGCCCGCCGGTCCGAGGTGGCCTGCGTCGACCGCGAAGCGCGCGCGCCCCACGGCGTTCGTCGTGGCGGAGCCGAGAAGGCTGCCGCGCTCGTCGCGGAGGGTGAGGGTCAGGGCGGGGGCGGGCTCCGTCGTGCCGTCCTCGTCGATCATCGCGATGGCCTCGATCGTCAGGCCGGCGTCGATGCGCACGATGCCGGGCTCAGGGGCGAACGAGAGCACGAGGGGCCGCCGCGCCAGATCGACCGGGACGTCGTCGGCCGTCGCCTGGAGCCACGCCGAGCCGGGCCAGGCGAGGTGCGCCACGTAGCGCCCGGTCGGAACGGCGGTCTCGACGCAGAAATGGCCGGCGTCGTCCGTCGGCACGACCCACGCGCCGTGGCTGTTCGCCGTGAGCCAGGAGCTGCGCTCGCCGACGGGGGCGCAGAGGTGGGGCGACGAGCCTTGCGGCTGCGGCGGCGCGTCGGCCGCCGACGGACCCGAGCCCGCGACAGGAGAGAGGAGGAGCGTCACCGCGTCGCTCCCGAGCGGCGTCCCCGAGTCGTCGGTGAGTGTGCCGCGAAGGACGAGCTTGCCCGCCGACCGGGACGAATGTGCGTCGATGCGCGCCGCGCCGCGTACGTGGATGCGCGCGGGCGCCGCCGTGGGTGTGTCCGCGCGCGCTTGCCCCGGCCCGACCACGAGAAGTGCGAGGGCAAAGCCCGCCGTCTTGAGCATCCCGCGCCGCACCTGCGTCATCCTAGCCGGGATCGTCCTCGCGAGGCGGAGCCTTGGGATCCAAGGAGACGGAGCCCGCGCTGTTGGTCTCCCAGGGGAGCCCTTCTGCGTGATAATTTGGAAAATTGAATGATCGCTCGGCAGCGAGGCAGCTTGGCGGGGTGGCTCCTCGCCCTGGCGATCACGCTTTGCGCCCTGTTGTCCGCCCATGACAGCGCCGCCGACGATCGGACGGCGTTTCTCATCGATCACCTGAAGTACCCGCCGAGCGCTGGCCAGACGGACGACTTCCGCGTGCGCACCAACGCGGCGCTGGCGCTCGGGCAGACCAACGACGAGGGCGCCATCGCGCCGCTCTGCGGCGCGCTCTCCGACCCGAGCGAGGTCGTCCGCCAGGCCGTGGCCGCGGCGCTGAAGCGCCTCGCCCGGCCCTCCTCGGTCGACTGCTTGAAGGCGCGGCTCGGGGTCGAGGGCAACGCCGCCGTGAAGGCGCAGATCGGAAAGGCGCTCGAGGCGATCCCCGGCGCCAGCGGCGCCGCCGGTCCGCCGAAGACCAACGCCAACGCGAAGTTTTACGTCGCGATCTCGCCCATCGCGAACAACACGGGGCGGGCGCAGGCCGATATCGACCGCGTCGTCCTCGGCGCCGTCCGATCGAAGCTCGAGGGCCTCGGCCCCTACCAGCTCGCGCCGCCGGCCGAGACGGCGGACGCCGCGCGCGCCCAGATCACGAAGCGCAACCTCAAGGCCTTCTACCTGTCCATCATGGTCGAGAAGTTCGACTACTCGGACGGCAACCTGCGCGTGCGCGTCAAGATTGCCGTCTTCACCTACCCGGGCAAGGACCTGCGGGGCGAAGTCCCCGCCGGGCTCACGCAGCAGGGGGTATCTCCCGGCGATCACGCCGCGGAGGAGAACCTCATGGGCATGGCGGCCGGCAAGGCCGCCGAGCTTTTCGCCCAGAACTTCCAGTAGTCCAAGGACGGCACCTAGAATGAGGATCCGATGACCCCTGCCGCGCCGCCCCGTCCCTCGTCACCCCCGAGCGAGAAGTACAAGCGCAGCGTCAAGAACTACCTCATCGATTCGCGCTTCCAGCTCAAGTACACGGGCTTCATCGTCGGGATCGCCGTCGTCATCAGCGCGCTGCTGGGCGCCGTCGTCCTCTACACGACCGGTGAGGTCGTCGGCGAGAGCCGCAAGGTGAACGAGGAGAGCCAGAAGGTCGTCGAGGAGAGCCAGAAGGTCTCCGTCGTCGTCAAGATGAGCATCAAGGACAACTACGCGGACGACCCCGAGCTCGCGAAGACGTTCGCGCAGGCGTCGAACGAGGCGGACGACAAGATCAAGGCGCAGCAGAACGCCCTGAACCGCGAGCAGGAGCAGCTCCTCAAGCGCCAGAGCACGATGCTCTACGTGCTAGTGTCGAGCCTCGTCGTGATGGTCATGCTCATCGGGATGCTCGGCATCTACTTCACGCACAAGGTCGCCGGCCCCATCTACAAGATGAAGCTGCTGCTCAAGGACGTGCAGCACGGCAAGCTCACCGTGCCTCCCGGACGGCTCCGCAAGGGAGACGAGCTCCAGGACTTCTTCGACGTGTTCGCCGAGATGGTCGCCGAGCTGCGCGCGCGCCAGAAGGGGGAGGTCGACGAGCTCGCATCCGCCCTCGAGGCCGCGCGCGGAGCCGGCGCGACGGACGAGGCCCTCGCCAGGCTCGAGATCCTTCAGGCGAAGATGGCCGCCGCGCTCGATGGATGACTAGCGATCACCGGTAGTGGGGCCCGATGCGCACCACGACCCGGGGAGGCGCGACCCTCACGCCCCCGCGCCAACCGACCGGGCGCCACGCGTGGTGGACCCAGCCGCCGTAGCGGTAGCGGCCCGGCCCCCACGGCGAGATGTACCAGGTCCACCCGGCCGCCGGCGTGTAGAGGTAGGTGTAGGGCACGTTGTCGATGGTCTGCGTGCTCGCCCCGGCGGGGACCCAGACCCATCCCTGCTCGTCGGTGAAGACCCACTGCCCCGTCTGGTAGCTGTAGACGGCCTGCCCATTCGGTCGGGGTGGCGGGGGCGCGGGCGCCTGGACCGGCGCGCCGTTGCCCGGAGGCGGCGGCGGGGGCGGAGGCTGACCCTGCTGCTGCGGGGGCGCGTACGGAGGCGCTGTCTGCTGTGCCAGGGCGCTGCCACCCATGAGGAGCGATGCCGCGAGGACACTGACTCTGCCAATGGCTTTCATGGTTCAACCTCGCGACTCATTTAACCACCTGGCATTGTTCGGCAATTCTGCTGCGGCCGACCTCGCTCGTGGTCCTGTCTGCGCTCGCGCGGACAGTACCGCCAGCGTCAGCGAGCGGTGACCGGGCGGCTGCGTCACCGCTCGCTGACGCTCGCGGTACTCACGTCCGTGCGCGAGCCCATGCGCGGCACGACTCACCCCTACTTCTTGCTGCCCGCCCGCTTCTTTCCAGCCGACGCCGGCTCGGCATCGAGGTGCGGGCTCTCGACCCTGAGGCACCCGCTGCGGAGAAACGCGAAGATATCCTCGACGATCTGCTCGCCCGGGTGGTCCCACCCCCGTACCACCACCTGGTAGAGGAGCTCCTTCAGGGCCCCCAGCGTCAGGTAGCTGAACACCCTCGTGTCGCCGGGCATGACGATTCCGAGGCCCTGCCCGTCGGATAGCGACTCCTGGAGGAGGCGCGCGACCTCGTCGTAGAACGAGTGGAGCTTCTGATCGAACGCAGGGTCCACCCCGACGGCGTCGCTCAGGAAGATCTTCGTCGTCGCGCGGTCCTCGAGGAGGATGCCGACGATGCGGCGGATGTTCTCCTTGATCTGATCGGCCACGGTGCGGACCGGATCGTGCGGGTCGACCCGCATGATGGACATGCCGATGCGCGCGAGCACGCGGTCCACGATCTCCTCGAAGATCGTGCGCTTGTCGCCGAAGTACAGGTAGAAGGTGCCGCGGGCGACGCCGGCCGCCGCGACGATGTCCTCGATCTTGGCGGCGTGGTAGCCGCGCTTCGCGAACACGTCGCGGGCGTGCGAGAGAATCTGCTGGCGACGCTCGGTCTTGTCCACGACGCGCCAGAGTTAGCGAAAGCGCGCAGCCAGGTCACGCGCAAGTTGTGCGTGACTGGTGATCTGCCGGGCCTGCTGACACGTATGTCACTCCGGATGGTCGTCGTCGGCTGGGCTTGCGGCCGGAAGAGCAGAACAGTGGGTCGCGAAGGCACGGAGAAAATGCGGTTGAAAACGCAGAAACCGCAATTATCCTGGCGCCTTCGAGCCGTCCTGGTCGTTTCTCTGTCGAAATGCTTTACGAACGCTGACTGACACGTCAGTCTACTCGCCCAGAGCAGGCTCGGCTGGACCGCGTGGCTGCAGGAGGATGTGGATGGGAACTCACGGCGGACGTTTGGCGATCGGGATGGATGTGGGCAGTACGACGGTGAAAGCCGTCGTCGTCAACCCCGCCAACAAGGAGATCCTCTGGAGCGACTACCAGCGGCACCACACGAAGCAGCCTGAATACGTGATGTCGATGCTGGAGACGATCCTCGCGGCGTTTCCCGACGCGCGTCCGAGCGACTGGAAGATCTTCCTGACGGGATCCGGGTCCGCGCCGCTCTGCGGGCCGACGGGCGGCAAGTTCGTCCAGGAGGTCAATGCCGTCACGCTTGCGGTCGAGCACCTTCACCCGGACGTAGGCTCCGTGGTCGAGCTCGGCGGGCAAGACGCCAAGATCATCATGTTCAAGAAGAGCGAGGAGTCCGGCGAGAAGACCGCGACGGCCTCGATGAACGACAAGTGCGCGTCCGGCACGGGCGCCACCATCGATAAGTGCTTCCTGAAGGTGAACGCGCCGCCCGAGCTCGTGACGTCCCTCCACTTCGACCCGACGAAGCTGCACCACGTCGCGGCCAAGTGTGGAGTGTTCGCCGAGACGGACATCGTGAACCTCATCAAGAGCGGCATCCCCTCGAACGAGGTGCTCTGCTCCCTGGCCGACGCCATCGTCCTCCAGAACCTCTCCGTCCTCACGCGCGGCGGCACGCTCAAGCACCGCGTGCTCCTCCTCGGCGGTCCGAACACGTACCTGCCGTTCCTCCAGGAGTGCTGGCGCCTGCGCATCCCGCAGACGTGGGACGAGCGCGGCTACGAGTACCCCAAGGACATCCCGATCGAAGAGCTCATCTTCGTCCCCAAGAACGCGCAGTACTACGCCGCGCTCGGCGCCGTTCTCTTCGGGCTCCACGAGGAAGAGCACATCGGAAACCTCTCCGGCCTCGACGGCCTGCGCGACTACATGACCAACGGCAGAAAGGCGCGCCTCGGCGAGTCGGCCGGGCCGCCCCTGTCGAAGACCGACGTGGAGCTCGACGACTTCAAGACGCTCTACCGCATCCCGAAGTACGTCCCCGAGAAGTTCACCGAGGGGCAGCACGTCCGCGCGGTCATCGGGCTCGATGGCGGGTCGACGTCCAGCAAGGCCGTCCTCGTCGACTACGACGACGGGCGGATCCTCTGCAAGGCCTACCAGCTGTCCAAGGGTAACCCCATCCAGGACACGAAGGAGCTGCTGCTCCAGCTCAAGACGTACGTGGAGGTCGATCAGAAGGCCAAGCTCGAGATCATGGGCTTCGGCGCGACCGGCTACGCAGCAGACGTCCTCCAGGAGTGCGTGCGGGCCGACGTGAACATCGTCGAGACCGTCGCGCACATGATGAGCGCCGTGCACTTCTTCGGCGACGTCGACGTCATCTGCGACATCGGCGGGCAGGACATCAAGGTCCTGTTCATGAAGAACGGCGACATCGCCAACTTCCGCCTCTCGAACAGCTGCTCCGCCGGCAACGGCATGCTGCTGCAGGCGACGGCCGACTCGTTCGGCGTGCCGGTCACCGAGTTCGCGGACGTCGCCTTCAAGGCGGAGCTGGCGCCGAAGTTCTCCTACGGCTGCGCCGTCTTCCTCGACACCGATCGCGTGAACTTCCAGAAGGAAGGCTACTCGAAGGAGGAGATGCTCGCCGGGCTCGCGCAGGTTCTGCCGAAGAACGTGTGGCAGTACGTCGTGCAGATCCCGCGCATGGCGGCGCTCGGGACCAAGTTCGTCCTCCAGGGCGGCACGCAGTACAACCTCGCGGCCGTCAAGGCGCAGGTCGACTACATCAAGGAGCGCGTCCCGGGCGCCGAGGTGTTCGTGCACCCGCACACGGGCGAGGCCGGCGCGATCGGCGCGGCCATGGAGACCCGCCGCATCGTCAAGAGGAAGGGCAAGTCGACCTTCATCGGCATCGAGGCGTCGATCAACCTCCAGTACAAGAGCAAGAACGACGAGGAGACCGTCTGCCACTTCTGTCCGAACGAGTGCAAGCGCACGTTCATCGACACGACGCGGCCGGACGGCTCGACGAGCCGCTACATCGCCGGCTTCTCCTGCGAGAAGGGCACCGTCGAGTCGAAGGAGGCGATGCTCGCCCTGGTCGCCGACCGCAAGAAGATCGCGCAGGAGTTCCCGAACTGCGTCGACTACGAGTCGAAGCGCGCGTTCATGCACTTCTACGACGCCGATCCGATGCCGGAGGATGGCTCGCCCATCAAGGACGTCGAGCTCCGTAAGGGCATCCTCGGCCAGCGCCGCGTGCCCATCACGCGCCCGTTCCGCCGCTCGCCCAAGGAGTCGTGGGACGCGCGCAAGAACGTCCGTATCGGCATGCCGCGCGTCCTCAACATGTACTCGACCGGGCCGTACTTCCGGACGTACTTCGAGGCGCTCGGCATCAAGAAGCAGAACGTCGTCTTCAGCGACGCGACGACCGAGGAGATGTGGGTCGAGGGCGGAAAGTACGGCTCGATCGACCCGTGCTACCCGTCGAAGGTCGCGCAGGCCCACGTCCACAACCTGCTCTTTCACCACCACAAGCCGGAGGAGAAGAAGCCGCTCAAGTACATCTTCTTCCCCATCCTGACGCACGTTCACAACTTCGTGTCCGACACGATGGACAACGCGAGCTGCCCCATCGTCGCCGGCGCGCCGGACGTGATGAAGGCGGCGTTCACGAAGGAGATGGACTTCTTCGCGACGCGCGGCATCGAGTACCTGGACCCGGCCGTATCGTTCGTGGAGCCCACGCTCATGGCGCGGCGCCTCTTCGAGACGTTCGGCTCGCGCCTCGGCGTCACCGAGGACGAGAACGATCACGCGTGCCGCGAGGCCTGGAAGGCGCTCAACCTCTTCGATCAGGACGTGCAGGAGAAGGGCAGGGCCATCCTCGAGACCGTCGAGGCGGAGGACCGCGTCGCGATCCTCTTGCTCGGTCGCCCCTACCACTCGGATCCGGGGCTCAACCACGGCATCCCCGAGGAGTTCCAGGTCCTCGGCTACCCGATCCTCTCGGTGCGCTCGATCCCCAAGGATCGCGAGTACCTCGATCGCTACTACAAGGAGGAGCTCGACGCCGGGACCATCAAGAGCCCCCTCGAGCTGAACCACGTGTGGCCGGAGAACTACTCGGTCAACAGCGCGCAGAAGGTGTGGGCGGCGAACTTCGCGGCCCACCACCCGAACGTCGTCGTGCTCGATCTGTCGTCGTTCAAGTGCGGCCACGACGCGCCGACCTACGGCCTCATCGACGCCATCATCGAGACGAGCAAGACGCCGTACGCGGCCTTGCACGACATCGACGCGAACAAGCCGAGCGGCTCCATCAAGATCCGCGTGAAGACGTACGCCCACGCCCTGAAGCTCCACGAGGAGCGGCTCCAGGACGCGAGCAAGCGCCAGGGGCAGCTGCTCCACGCGATCGACAACAAGCGCCTCGAGCTGCTCGAGCTCCGGCGCCAGCAGCTCGCAGCACGGCACCAGAACGACCCCGAGGTCGAACGCCAGCTCGAGGAGCTGCGCGTGAAGGTGGCGGCATACGAAGCGCCGGGCAGGGTGCACGAGCCCGTCGTCGACATGCCCAAGGGACTCGTCAGTCTAGGTCGGAAGAAGGCGGACGGCAGCGTCCAGCCCATCAACGCGTGATCGGACGCACGTCCGCGGGCGAAGCCGCGGCGTGGTCAACACTGGGGAAGAGGAGCGAGATAAGACATGGCTAACGCAACGGTCGTCGGGTTGAAGGACAAGCGCGCGCTTCCCATCATCGACATGGACGCGGAGCTCAAGAAGTTCGAGGAGGAGGAGCGCAAGCGCCTCGGCCTCGACAAGCACACCGAGCAGTGGGTGGAGGACATGGCGGGCCTCACCTTCACGAAGAAGGAGAAGTCGAACATCACGCTGCTCGTCGGCGGGCTGACGATGGCGCAGGACTTCCTCGTCGAGGCCGCGCTGCTCGGCGTCGGCTACAACGTCCAGACGCTCGAGTGTCCGACGAACGACGCGCTCCAGTACGGCAAGGAGTTCGGCAACCGCGGCCAGTGCAACCCGACGTACTTCACCGTCGGTAACCTCGTGAAGTACCTCTCGGTGCTCCGCGACAAGCACGGCATGAGCGCCAAGGAGATCGTCAACAAGTACGTCTTCCTCACGGCCGGTGCGTGCGGGCCCTGCCGCTTCGGCATGTACGTCACGGAGTACCGGAAGGCCCTCCGCGACGCCGGCTTCGACGGCTTCCGCGTCGTCCTCTTCCAGCAGACGGGCGGCCTGAAGCAGGCCACGGGCGAGGAGAGCGGCCTCGAGCTCTCGCCGACCTTCTTCTGGGCCATCGTGAAGGCCATCGTCGCGGGCGACGTGCTCAACGCGATGGGCTACCGCCTGCGCCCCTACGAGGTGAACCACGGCGACACGGACAAGGCCCTGGAGTCCGCCAAGAAGATCCTCTACGGCGCGCTCCACGACCGCACGAACATCCTGGCGGCCATCTGGAAGTGCAAGCCGCTCTTCGAGTCCGTGAAGG
>Ga0302319_10020187_pt1 | contig 12060 bp, 11 predicted proteins | sample Bog_T0_2_FD_203319 | JGI IMG/M metagenome (GOLD analysis project Ga0302319, IMG submission 203319) | Peat permafrost microbial communities from Stordalen Mire near Abisko, Sweden - Bog_T0_2 | ecosystem: Environmental > Terrestrial > Soil > Wetlands > Peat | place: Sweden: Abisko, Stordalen Mire... | reverse complement strand
CGGCGACGGATAATCCCCGGGCGTTTCCGTACCGCTCCCTTACGGTCGCGGCTCAGTAACGGTTGCGTGGCTCCCCAGGGTCTCTTGTTTGTTCGCGGACCTGAATGGCAGAACGCGGCCATCGCCGCGTGTCCAGTCGCCCCTGGGAGTTGACAGCACGGCAACAAATCTCGTTAACTGCGTCGGCGGGGGGGCGCCGCCAAACGGCCCCCGCTACCGACTGATTGTTGATTGCCCCGCCACCCCTGACGGGACAGTCAACGTGAGGGAGATGGCTCAAGCACGCCGGAATTGTTCACCAGACAATTTCGGGGCGAGCAACTGTCTCCCGATTTCAATTAAATCACAGGAGTTTTTTGCTAATTAGTTAAGTTATTGAAAATACTATGCAAAATTCTTGTGACTGACTTTTTGGGCTCTAACGAAATCCAGATTGGGCTACTTCGGAAGCGCGAAACTCAGCAGGCCGCCGGTGCCGGAAACCGCCACGTATTGCCGTCCATCCACAGCGTAGCTGATGGGCGAGGATGCCAGTTGCGCGCCCGAATTGTAGCGCCACAGCAGCTTGCCGGTTACGGCATCCAGCGCGATGAAATACCCTTCGGTGGTAGCGACGAAAACCACGTTGCCGCCCGTTGCAATCAGGCCCGGAGGCAGCGCGGCCTGGGACAGTTCGAATTTCCACTGCACTTTGCCGGTTTCGGGATCGATGGCCATCACGCCCTGGGTGTTGGGCGTTGCTCCGGCAGGTGCACCGAAACCTCCGCCATTACCGCGCCCCTGATACTGCCGGCCCGCTTCATAGGCCTGCGGACCCGACGAATAGTTGCCGGGGGAATCGTGATACACCACGTAATACCATCCGGTTTTCGCGCTGTAGGACGGCGCCTGGAAATTCGTGCCGCCACCGAGTGACGGATAAACCGTAACGCCTTCGGGGGTGGATCGCCAGCCATCGGCGAAGATCGGGCGGCCGTTATCGTCCCAATCCTTAACCCATGTGGTGCGAACGAAGGGCGTGGCAGAAAGCAGCTTGCCCGATACGCGATCCAGCACGTAAAAGACGCCGTTGCGATCGGCATGGAGCATGAGTTTGCGCGGCTGGCCGTGCCAGACCCGATCCACCAGGATGGTGTCCTCGTTCGAATCCCAATCGTGCGTGTCGTTTGGCGTGAACTGGTAGTGCCATTTGCGCTGGCCGGTATCGGGATCGAGCGCGATGACGGAACAGGTGTAGAGGTCGTCACCTTTGCGGATATCGCCGTTTAGGACGGGGCCGGGGTTGCCGACGGTCCAGTAGACGGTGTTGAGTTCGGGATCGTAAGTGCCGGGCATCCACGTGCCGCCGGAGCCGTGCTGCCAGCTATCGCCGTCCCACGTTTCGTGGCCGAATTCGCCGGGGCCCGGGATGGCGTTGAAGCGCCAGAGCTTCTTGCCGGTGGCTGGATCGTAGGCCTCGATGAAACCACGGATGCCGAATTCGCCGCCGGAGATGCCGGTGATGATCTTGTCCTTGACGGGGAGCGGGGGCGCGGTGAGTTCGTAGCCTTCTTTGGTATCGGCGAGTTGGACTTCCCAGAGTTGCTTTCCGGTGCGGGCGTCGAGCGCGATGAGCGCGGCGTCGAGCGTGCCTACGAAAAGGCGGTTATCGAGAATGGCGACGCCTCGGTTCACGCGATTGTTCTCATATTGATTGCGGACCTTTTGCGGGCGGTCGAAACGCCAGATGACGCGACCGGTTTTGGCGTCCAGCGCGAAGACCTGTGTGGTGCCTGAGTTGGCTGCGCCGACGGGTCCGGTGGTGTACATAATGCCATCCACCACGAGCGGCGTGGCCTGGATCTGGCCTTCGCCGGCCATCGGTGCGGTCCACTGCGATTGGAGGTTTTTGGCGTTGGCGGAGGTGATTTCGGAAAGCGCTGAGTAGTGAGTGCCGGCGAGGTCGCCCCAATAGGTGAGCCAGTTGGCGGGGTCTTTGGGCGCGCTGGTGAGGCGGGGCCAGGGGAGGACGCTATGGGCGGGATCGGCCGGGGCGCTGGGATCGGAGGCGGTCTTGACGTAGGCTGCGATGTTGCGGATTTCGTCTGCGGTCAAGCGGGTGGCGTAGTCCGACGGCATGAGGGAGGTGGCATCGACTTTGAGGTCTTTGAGTTCGGCTCGATCGAAGGAGTGGTATTGGCCGGTGGTATCGACGATCTGGATGGTGAAGGTGTCCTGGGATTTGCGGGTACCTTTGTAGACCTTGCCATCGGCAGTGGTGGCGGTGATGGTGGCGCGGGCGATGTTGCCGCCGCGTCCTCCGCCTCCGCGACCGCCACGGCCGCCACCCGCCGCTCCCGCGGCCGGAGCGTTCGGGTTGTTGATGGCGGCGGCGATCTGATCGGCGGTCAGGGTGGTGGAGGTGAGGTCGGGACCGACGTTGATACCTTTGCCGTTGAATTGGTGGCAGGTGAGGCAGGCGCCCTTGGTTTCGAAGGCGAGTTTGCCGTTGGCGGGATCACCTGCGGCGGGGGCGGCGGGCGCCGCGGTTGTGGTGGTGGGCGCGGTTACGGCGAGGGATCGCATGTAGGTGACGATCTGCCAGATTTGGTCGGTGCTGAGCTGGGTGTAGGGCGGCATCAGGGTGTTGCGGATGCCATTGCGGATGTTGAGGAAGATTTCGCCATCGGCGCTGCCGCGCGTGAAGGCGCCGGAGGTGAACGCGGAGGCGCTGCCGCCGGGGGCGTGGCAGGACTGGCACTGGGCGGCGAAGAGCGCTTTGCCGGCGGCGAGGGCGGCAGATTGTCCGGCGAAGGGATTTTGAAGGGCCTCGGCGCGGTCGGACTGGGCGGAGAGGTGGCTGATCAGGAGCGTGGCGGCGAGGAGGCCGGGGAGCAGAGAGAGTGTGGCGCGGAGGCGCATGGTTGGCGTTTTCCCTTCGTGGGGACGGCGCGGGCGGGACGGGAGCACGCGGCGTCCATGGATCATTGTACGGGAAATGCGGAACGAATCCAATTTTGAGTTAAGTGTTTTATTTGCAGTGTTGGCTGGCGCGGCGGTGGCGGAGGTGGGGAGCTGGGCCTGAAAAGTGAGGAACGAATCCAATTTCGGGTTAAGTGCCTTGTTTACAGTGTCCGGTTGCGAGCTTTGGGCTGGGACTGCGGGGAGCGGGCGAGGAGCGGCGTGGCAGCGTTTTTGAAAAATGCGGAACGAATCCAATTTCGTGTTAAGTGGTTTGTTTGCAGCGGGGAAATAGGGGGTTCCGAGGTCGCTACGGCGGATTGTGAGTCGTTTGCGCATGGTCTTCGTAGGGAAGAGTAGCACAGGGCCGACGTGAAACCCGCGGATTATTTCGCCAAGTATCTGATAATAAGCGAAATATAGTTATGACATCGACAGCACTCAGGTTAGCCCGTCGGCTGGTTGGCGGATACGGCTATTTGCCGTATACTGGTTACTGCTATGGCACAAGCGATACAAACCACTGCCCGACTGGAGGCGCGTCTACCGACCGCAGTTCACGCGTTGCTCAAGCGTGCTGCGGAAATCGAAGGGCGTTCCCTCACCGACTTTGTCGTATCGGCGGCGCGTGCAGCCGCTTGCCGGACCATCGAAGACAATGAGATTATCCGGCTCTCCCTTGAGGACCAGCGACAAATCGCCGAAGCGCTACTGAATCCTCCCGAGCCTGCTCCTGCCCTGAAGAAGGCTTTTCGGCGACGGCGTGAGCTCTTCGGCACCGAATGAAGTCCCCGTTTCGTCTGGAGCCTCTCGGTGCCGAACAGGACCGTGAGTTATTCCGCTGCGGCGAAGGCGCACTTGATCGTTATTTTCAGACCCAGGTCACGCAGGACATCCGCCGCCGTGTCGCCAATTGCTTCTTAGCTGTTGATACCGTTACGAGCCAGATTGCAGCCTACTATACGATTTCCGCCGCAAGTCTCCCTCTCGCGGATCTTCCCCCGGACGAAACGAAGCGATTGCCTCGATATCCCAGCGTTCCCGCCGTTCGCATCGGGAGACTGGCAGTGGATCGGAAATTTCAGGGTCGCGGCCTGGGTGCGGCACTCCTTGCCGATGCAGCCAGCCGAACATTGAAGGCGGACGCGGCGGCTTTCACGCTTTTGGTGGATGCTAAGAACGATCAAGCCGTCGGGTTTTACCAGCGCTTCGGATTTCGAGTTCTGTCCAGTCAGCCCCGAACGCTGTTTCTACCGCTTGCGACCGCGAGGAAAGTACTCCTTCAAACAGGCGCTCACTGAGATTCCTTCCATCTGTAAACATCGCCAAAATCCAGATCGACCCGCAGAATTCCGAACAGGTCGAATCACCGCACTTCCGCCGCATCGCGAGGATCATCTGAACGTCAGGACGGACTGTCACCGGCGCCGGAGACAACTTCGACCGTTCCCCGCGTGATTTCACCCGACTGGCGGAGTAAAGTCCCCCCTCGGAACCGATAGAACTCGAAAGCAGGGTCACCGTCATCATTGTGCAAAGTACACGTTATTTCGCCGTCCGCGTCTTTCACTATGGAAGCCAAATCACGCAGGAAACCAACCACCCATCGGTTCGCATCACGCCCTGTGTACTGGAACTCCAACGAACTGCAATCCACGTCAACAGCCAGACCCTGGCCCTTGGCTCTTCCTTCAACTTCGGACACTTTCCTGGCATCGATGTCGATGCTTAAGTACCCGTCGTATGCAATGATCTCTGGCTTCGACATAAGCGCGAAAGGCCCATTTTTCCGTCACCCGCGCCGTCGACGCAGTGCATCGAAAACCCGACTACGGAAATGACGTAACCGGAGCCGTCGGTAGAAACGCCGGCTTCCGCCGCGCTTTCGTCGCGGCCTCGAATCCGCTGGCTATCTTAATCAGCGTCCCCTCGCTCCACGCCGCACCGAAGAACGATATCCCGACCGGCAAGCCGCGCACGAATCCCGCCGGCACGGTGATGTTCGGATATCCCGCTACCGCCGCCGGAGTGGAACTGCCGCCGGTATCGTGGTCGCCGGCCACAAGGTCGATCAACCAGGCTGGCCCACCTGCAGGAGCGACTATCGCGTGCAGCTTGTCCTTTGCCAGCACCGCGTCGATACCCTGCGCGCGCGACATCAGCCGATTCTTCGTCAGCGCGTCCTGATAGGCCTTCTCGGTGAGCGGTCCTTTCTTCTGCGCCTGAAGGAGAATCTCCTGGCCAAAATACGGCATCTCACGCACCCGGTTCTTCTCGTTGAACGCGATGAGCGCGTCCAGCGACCGCACCTTAACGTTGGGCTGCGTGCCTGCGAGGTAGCGGTTCAGCCCGTCTTTAAACTCGTAGAGCATGGCGTCGAACTCGGTGGAATCGAACTGGCCATGCGTGGGCAGGTCGGCGGGATCTACGATGATCGCGCCGCGCCGCTTCATTTCGGCGATGGCCGTTTCCATGAGCGCATCCACATCGCGGTTGTTGCCGAAGAATTTGCGGGCGATGCCGAGACGCGCGCCTTTGAGGCCGTTGGGGTCGAGGAACTTCGTGTAATCGGGCTGCGACTTACCTGCGCTGGCCTGGGTGTAAGGGTCATTGGGATCGATGCCGGTGAGGGCGGTGAGCAGCGCGGCCGCATCGGCGACGGTGCGGGCCATGGGGCCGGCGGTGTCCTGATTGATGGAAATCGGAATGATGCCGGAGCGGCCGATCAGCCCCACGGTAGGCTTGATGCCGACAAGCGCGTTCATGGCCGATGGCGAAACGATGGAGCCATCGGTCTCGGTGCCGATGGCGGCGGCGCAGAGGTTTGCGGCGGTGCCCGCGCCGGAGCCGGAACTGGAGCCGCTGGTGTTGCGGTCGAGCGCGTAGGGGTTGCGGGTCTGGCCGCCGCGGCCGCTCCAGCCGCTCGAAGAATGCGTGGAGCGAAAGTTGGCCCATTCGCTGAGGTTGGTCTTGCCGAGGATCACCGCGCCCGTGGCACGGAGGCGCTGGGCGACGAAGGAATCGCGTTTGGCGACGGAGCCTTCGAGAGCGAGGGAGCCGGCGGTGGTCATCATGCGGTCGGCGGTCTCGATGTTGTCCTTGATGAGGATGGGGATGCCGTGGAGCGGGCCGCGCGGGCCTTTGGCTTTGCGTTCGAGATCCAGGGCCTGGGCGATGGCGAGGGCGTCGGGATTGATTTCGATGACGGCGCGGAGGGCGGGGCCAGCGCGGTCGATGGCCTGAATGCGGGCGAGGTATTTTTCTACGAGGGACTGCGCGGTGTATTTGCCGGAGCGTTGCGCGGCCTGGAGTTGCGCGACGGTGAGTTCGTCGAGTTCGAAGGGATAGGAGTCGGCCGTAACGGCGGCCATGCCGACGATTTTCGGGCCGGTCACTTTACGCCCGACTGCGGCGGCTGCTACGAAACTCCGGCGCGACAAATTCATTTTGCCCGTTTCGCCACTAACTCTTCGGTAGCGAACTCCCCGACCTTGCGCGTGAGTTTCAATTCGTCACCAGCGAGTTTGCCGGAGTATTCGATCCGGATGTCCATGCCCTGATAGTTCATATTCTCGACGAAGAAGACGTTGTCGCCGTCGATTTTGGATTCGGTGATGGCGACCGCACCCTGCGGGCCGGTTGCTGTGCCCGTGAGTTTGCCGGCGTCGATTTTGAATTCGTAGGTGTAGTTCTGAACGCCGATCTGGGTGTCAAACGAAGCGGTCCATTTGCCGGCGACGTCGGCGGCGAGGGCGGTGAAGGTTGCGATGAGGGAGAGGATTAAGAGGATGAGGATTCGGCGGAACATGGGTTTATTGTACGGCAAATGCGGGAGCGATTGGCCTAAGGTATACGCATGAGCGTTGCCACTCTGCGTCTGATCGAAGAATACGTGCGGAGCAGTCAGGACCTCGACTGCGATTTTTCGACGGTGAAGTAGTGGAGAGGAAGGTCGGAAAACAAAATCACAGCTTGCGCAAACCAGAATTGCAATCTGGTTCGGACGGCGTCAGGCGGGGGTGTACCGTACTCACTTCCCCGCCCTGCCTGTGCATTGAGGTCATTTCACCAAGCGATACGATTACGGGAATGCGGGATCGCGTCGACGACTACTTACAGTTCGGGCTGCTCAACATCTGAATCATCGATCCGAGGAACAATCGCGGATGACGAGTAACCGGCGATGGCAGGTTGGCGGCAACCAATGGCGTCATCCGCTCGGGCGACAGGCTGGTAGCGATGCCGCTGGCACACGTATTGCTGCCGTGACCCGATGCGGGTGATTGTGTCCTTTTCCAGCCCCCGGGCAGAACGCAGTCATTGGCGCGCGTCTCCTGCAGGCACCCCGTCGCGGTCTTTCCAAGGTAAGATGTCCTTGTGATCTCACAGGCCGCGGCGCCGATCGTCAACGAGGTGGAGCAGAAGGCAAGAGTGCAATTGAATCTCATTCTCGCCAGCCGCACTTTCCATCAGGCCGACCGGCTGAAGCGTTTTATCAGCTTCATTGTCGAGGAAACCATTGCCGGCCGTGGTTCTCATCTTAAAGAGTTTCTGGTCGGCATGGAAGTCTTCGGCAAAGATTCCCGCTTCGATCCTCGCACCGACCCCATTGTGCGCGTCCAGGCCCGGCGCCTGCGATCCCGCCTGGCTCGTTACTACAGCGAAGAGGGGCAGGAGGATGAAATCCTCATTGAAATGCCGAAGGGTGGGTATGCTCCGGTCATTAAGCCGGCCGAAGCTGTTGCGCCCAGACGCCTGGTTGCCGCAACGCTGATCAGCCGAAACACGGTAGTCGTATTGCCGTTTGCCGATCACACCCGGGAGCACGATCAGGACTACTTCTGCAGGGGGCTCTCCGAGGAAATCATCCAGACCCTAATGCGGCAGAACAACCTCCGCGTCATGTCGCCCGAGAACTACGCGTCGTTCCACGCGGAATCGGACCCTCGCGATGCGGCTAATAGTTTGAATGCCGCCATAATCGTCACCGGCAGCGTCCGCCGGTCCCGTGACGATTTTCGAATCACCACGCACCTGATCGACGGTGTCAGCGGCCGATACTTGTGGTCGAATTCGATCAACCGGCCCATGGAGGATATCTTCGCCGTCCAGGAGGAAATCGCCACAGCTGTCGGCGAGAAGCTTGCCAACGAGCTCTCGGGCGGGCGTCAGGGAAAAGGTCAGAAACAATCCGGCAATCTTGCGGCCTATAACCTCTACCTCCAGGGCCGCTACCATTCGGGGCAGCGAACGGAAGAGGGGCTCCGGCTTGCCGTGGAGTTTTTCGAACGAGCCATTGTGGAAGACGAGCAATATGCTCAGGCTTATTGCGGCCTGTCGGACGCCTGCGGTTTGCTGGGGCACTATGGAATTCTGTCGCCTGCGGAGGTCCTGACCAAAGTCGCCTCAAACGCGGCCTGGGCCGTTACGCTCGACGATAATTCGGCCGAAGCTCACACGTCGCTGGCCCACGTCAAAGCTACCCAGGATTGGGACTGGGTGGGCGCCCAGCGGGAGTTTCAGCGAGCAACCAGGCTCGACCCACGTTACCCCACCGCGCACCACTGGTACGCTATGTCCTGCCTGGCGCCTCTGGGAAAACTGGATGAGGCCCTGGAAGAGATGGAGATCGCGCTGGCGCTGGATCCGATTTCCTCCATCATCTCGCGGGATCGGGCCATGATTTATTACTATCGGCGAGACTGGGAGCGGGCTCTGGACCAGTGCGACCACACAATTGAAGCCAACCCTCATTTCTCCCCGGCATACTGGGCTTTAGGGCTGATTCAGGAGCAGCGGGGAGACTTTGACGAGTCGGCCGCAGCCTTCCAGCGGGCCATTCAGTTTTCCCCGAACAGTCCCAGGATGCGGGGATCGCTGGGCCGCACTCTGGCTCTGGCGGGGAAGAAAAAGGAAGCACTCAAGACGCTCACCGACTTGCACGACCTTGCGGCGAAACAGTACGTGTCGCCATTCGAACTGGCCTCGCTGCACTTCGCCCTCGGACAAGTCGAGCCAGGGTTCGAGTGGCTCACCCGGGCCTATCAGAACCGCTGCTACGAGCTGGTCTCGATCCAGGTGGACCCGAGGTTCGATTCTCTGCGCGGGTACCCGATGTTCACGGCGCTTGCAGGCAAACTGGGGCTGGATTCGTAGGTATTAGACTGCCCGCGGCAGGCACGAGTACTTGCGCCGTTCGCCCTAAGTTCTGCCGTACGACCAGTACCGGGCGATTCTCAATCCCTCGCGCGCGGCGCCGTTGCCCCGGAACCGCCGCGGCCGCCCGCCGGTCCGCGTCCCCCCACGTTCCGCGCAGACATGAAGTCGAGGCGAGCGGTGTTCATGGGTTGAACGACGATCTTATCGCCAAACTCCACCAGTTGCTCTTTACCGGGCAACCATGCCGGCCACGAGCCTCAAATGTTCCCGCGCCAGCACTTCGGGATCGTCGGTTTCGCGATATCCGGCCTGCCCGGCGATGGTATAAACCGCTGCCACGCCCGGCAGGATGACGTTGGCGCCCAAAGGCATGCGCGCGGCCGCTCCCCGAACAACAGCGGAAGCTGCCAAACCTACGGCTCCGCCGAGTAAACTGCGACGCGTGATTTCCATTTCATCCTTTGAACATCATGCCCAGCCGGATTGCGAAAAAGCGGTGCGCAGCAGCAGCAGATCCCGCTTCATCGCGCCCAGCACCTGCGCGCGTGGCAGCGTGATGGTATCCGCCGCGTTGTTTGCGCCGCCGTTCGGGTATTCGGCCTGAATTTCGATCGGACCATTGAAGCCGATATCGAGCAGGATCGAGCCCAGCAGCGGCAGATTGTCCAGACCCTCGCCCAGCGGCACTTGCCAAATTCTCCATGGGTTGGCCGCACCGCCACCACCTCTGCCGCCTGCCGCCGCACCGCCACAACCGGGTCCGCCGCGACCGCCTCCAGCTCCACTGCCTCCACGGCCACCACCTCGTCCCCCGCGGCCACCACTCGCTCCGGCGGCACCGCCGCCGGGACCTCTGAGCGCAGCTGCAGGCGCGGCGACTGGTCCTCCGGGCGCGCCACCCGGTCTGCCTGGTCCGCCCGGACCGCCATCGGGTCCGCCCGGACCTCGCGGGCCACCGCCTCTTCCTCCGAGTGACCCGGGAGCTCCGGTGAACGCTGAAGCGGGAAGAAGGGCTGGCCGCAGCGAATCGCCGCCCAATGGCTCGAGCTTAATCACGTCGGCGCCCAGGTCCGCCAACATGCAGAAGGGCGGCGGCGAGAAGAATCTTCTGGCGCATGCCTTTCGAGTAGGCGGAGATGGCGACATCGCGATCGCTTGTGAGTCCGAGCAGGCGCAGGAAACCGGCGGTCTTGTGGGCGACTTCGGGATCGGGCCAGCCACGAAGCTGGCCGACTATTTCGAGGTATTCGGCGCCGGTTAGGTGCAGATAGAGATGCGGCTCTTCGGGAACGTAGCCGAGGCGCTGTTTGTGCGCGATGCTATTGTTCCTGATGGGTTCGCCGTTGAAAAAGATCTCGCCTTCGCTTGGCTCGATGAGACCGGTGATCATCTTCAGGGTGGTCGATTTTCCGGAGCCATTGGGGCCGAGGTAGCCGGTGACCTCACCGGCCCGGGCGGTGAAACTCACGTCGTTGACCACTGGAATTCCCGTGTAGCGTTTGGTGATGCCGCGTAATTCGAGCATGGGAGGTTACTCGAGGCCGAGCGGTCTTCGCGGCACACGGCGCATTTCACGCTCGCGGCGCGCGTTGCGCTGGAGGATCTGATCGCGACGGGAAAGCGGGCCGCGGACTGCCCTGCCCGGCATCCAGATCGGCTTGAGTCTTCCGGAGCGATTTCCCACGGCGCGCATGTTCCAGACGAAGGCCAGCGAAAGGACGGAGACGAGGGCGATACACATCCCGATGAGCGCCATGAGGCCGAGTAACTGAAGATTGGTTTGCGGGAGCGTGGGGGGCGGAAGAAGTTTCGGTCTGTGCCCCGCGAGCCCACTGTATACAAGGCCCTGAAGATATATGCTGGCGCAGGCACCTGCGATTATCGGCACGAGCACCGGAAGAGAAAGCCAGCGGCGAGGGGCGGTTCGGCGCATGTATTCGTCGGTCCAGATAGTGACTGCACCGACGATGAGGCCGCCAAACTCCATCAAGAGGAAGGCGAAGTAGCTGAGCGGGCCGCGCAGCCGATATTCGCGGACCACTTGTTCGAACACGCCGGTCATTTCCCGCGCGAACAGGTTCCGGTAGTGCGCCGGATAGAGCTGAAGGAGCGTCTCGTATGCGAATTTCATGGCGATTTTTATACCTCTCTCCGTTTCAGGCATGCGGCGGCGGCGCGCGTGAGTTGGTTCATGCGGGCGAGTTCGATCTGAAGATATTTTCTACCCGTGGGAGTCAGCCGGTAGGATTGTTTGTCGCGCGAAGTGTCGTCGGTTTCGAAGCGTTCGATCCATTGGTCTTCGAGGAGACGGCGCAGCGCCCCATAGAGCGTGCCGGTGCTTAGGCGGACGCGGCCATCGCTGAGGGCTTCGGTGTCTTTGAGTAGCGCGTAGCCGTGGCGCGGCGACTGCGCGAGGCTGAGCAGGATCAGGAAAACAGGTTCGGATAACGGAGTGGTGTCGGCTTTCATGTTGCGTCCTCAGTTTTCGGTGGGAGATTTCTCGGCGTGGTCGATGACGAGGATCGGCACGGTTGATTTGCGCGATTCGAGTTTGAGGCCCAGTTGTTCGGTGAGGCCGGTGAACAGGATGCTCATCATGTCGAGCTTGCCGGCGTCGGCGGTGCCGGCGGCTGCGATGTAGGGGGAGATGTCCATGCGGATTTCGTAGCGACCGGTGAGGCCGGTCTCATCGGTGACGGGGCGGCCGACTTCATCGGCAATGCGGTAGCCAACTTCGGTGAGGGTCATGTGGTGAGCGCTGAGGATCACGGGGTTGGTGCGGTCGATAGTCGGCGGGCCATCGGTGGGCGATTCCTTGAACTTGGGGCCACCTTTGGCCAAGGTGAGGGCGTAGACCTGCATTTCGCGCTGTTCGAGATGGGCTTTGAGGCCGAAGCGATCGGCGAGGAGGGTTCGGAGCATGAGACGGAGTTGGGCGTCGACTTCGCGGCCGGCGCCTTT
>Ga0302319_10020186_pt1 | contig 12060 bp, 9 predicted proteins | sample Bog_T0_2_FD_203319 | JGI IMG/M metagenome (GOLD analysis project Ga0302319, IMG submission 203319) | Peat permafrost microbial communities from Stordalen Mire near Abisko, Sweden - Bog_T0_2 | ecosystem: Environmental > Terrestrial > Soil > Wetlands > Peat | place: Sweden: Abisko, Stordalen Mire... | reverse complement strand
CCAGGAAGAGAGGATCAGCCGCGACGATGCCGCCTTACCCCAAGTCGGAATCCTTCTCTGGGCTCGAGGTTCGGTATTCAACGTCGCCGAGAGCCTGCCTGTGCTGCGGGGCCATCCATTGGTCCACGAGGAATGTCTCGACCGAGCGCGACTTTTCATCGATACCGCTGGCCTTCTTCAAGAGCTTCTTGCGAACGATGGTGGCTCGGTTTGCAGCAGCAGCCTTCTCCGCAGCTGCGAAGTAGGGATTTCCTGCGTTGAGATTCGCCTGGCTACCGTGGATATGCATGGGCACCTTCTTGGGAGGGTTAGTGCAATTGCCGAGCCACTGTTGTTTCGGGATGATAAGAAATGGTTTATCTTGGCTTTGAACTTTTCCGCTCACGTGCGGATTGAAATACTCACCAAATTGACTCTACTTAGGTGGACTAAGTACACTTAGTCCATGGCCTATACCGTCCACCAGGCGAAGACCCACTTCTCACGACTGCTCAAGGAAGCGGAGGCGGGGCAGGAGGTTGTGGTGATGCGCGGCAAGAAGCCGGTGGCTAAAATAGTGGCGGCCGAATCCACCTTTTCACGCAAGGCCCTGGCAGGATCGTACGCAAAGGAAGTTCATTGGGACGACGATGCGTTCGATCCCATGACGGATGAAGAGTTGATTCAGAGCGGCCTCGGATACCTGCTCGACGTTCCGCTCGTCCCTCGAGTTCCCGGGTTTGCTCCACCGGAAAACGCCGCGGGAAAATGACCTACCTGCTGGACACGCACGCCTTGATCTGGTTCCTCCGCAGTCCCGCGGCATTGCCCGTGGCGATCCGCGAACTGATCGAAGAGCCCGCATCCACCCTGGCAATCTCGCTGGCAACCCCATGGGAAATGTCGATAAAGACCTCCATCGGGAAACTCGATGCGGCGGATATTCTTAACGACTTCGATTCGATCATGATGCGGGGGCGGTTTAACCTGCTCGCGCCGACCGCCGCACAGGTTATTCGCAGCGGCCGGTTGCCATGGCATAACCGCGACCCTTTCGATCGCCTTATCGCGGCCCAGACGCTCGAACTTGGCTGGAGCCTGCTGAGCAAAGACACCGTCTTCGACGCATATGGGGTTAGGCGTTTGTGGTTGTGATGCGACACTGAATATGAAGCACTGAAACTTCCATTGTTTGAGGCCATATAGTCTTATGCAATTTGCATGGCTGAATAAGCAAGGAGTAGCAAGCGACCAGGGATTCGCGCTTCAGCGCGTTGATCGTTTTGCATATGAGTATCGAGAGGCAAATCGTGCGATGCGACTAGGAGGAGAATTTATAGCCACGGGACTAGGGAACGCTTCTTTTGGATTTGGCTTCTACTCAAAATGGCGCGATACGAGGTGGGAGCCGCCATTTTCCGCCCTCCCGGTTTCCGAGGATGATCGTGAGCGAATTGTCCGGAATATTAAAGAGGCTATAGCTTTTATGGGAGGCCTCGTGGAGTTTGATGAGCGCTTTTAGGACATGACAGCTTGGATTAAACCGCAACACAGGAGATTGTTTTGGCGAAGTATCGCAGATCGGGATTACCCACCAGGCCCGGCACGGCAAAGCTGCCGCTGGTGGCCATTGTAGGACGCCCCAACGTGGGCAAATCAACCTTGTTCAATCGGCTGACAAAGAGCCGCCGCTCCATTGTCGGCGATGAGCCGGGCATTACGCGTGACCGCATCTACGGAGAATATGAGTGGCTGGGGCGTCAGTTTCGGCTGGTGGACACTGGCGGCATTGTCCCCGACGATCCTGAACTTATCCCCATGGAGATCTATGCGCAGGCCAAGGTGGCTCTTGAAGAGGCCGATGCTCTGATACTGGTGATCGACGCACGCACCGAGTTGGCCAGCCCCGACTACGATCTGGTCAAAATGCTGATTCGCAGCGGCAAGCCGGTATTTCTTGCGGTCAACAAGGTTGAAGGCGAAGCTATGGTCGCGTCCGCCGAAAATTTTCGTCAGCTTGGGTTGCGGAACGTGTTTCCAATCAGCTCCGAGCACGGGTTGGGGATCGGCGAGTTGCTGGAGGCCATCTCCGAGGTGCTCCCCGTTCCTGCGGAAGATTTGTCCGTTGCGGAAGAGACTCTGCACTCCGGGGAAGAAGCCTTTGCCGAGGCCGACACAGCCGAGTTGGATGAAGTGGCGGACGATTTGCTTGGACCAGACCCCGATGAAGATCCGGACGCGCATCCGCTGCACCGCACTCATGGGGAATTCGAACAGCATGAGACGTCGGTGGCCATCATCGGCCGTCCTAACGTAGGCAAGTCGACACTGCTCAACGCGCTTACCGGCACCTCGCGCGCCATTGTTTCTCCGATTGCGGGCACGACGCGGGATGCCGTGGATGAAGTGGTGGAGTTCGAGGGGACGCAATTCCGTTTTGTGGACACGGCTGGCATAAGGCGCAAGGGCAAGACGCATTTGATGGCGGAGAAGATGAGCGTGGTGATGGCGCGGCGGCATCTTGAAGCAGCCGATGTGGCGTTGCTGGTGATCGACGCAACCGAGGGTGTGACGGGAGCCGACGCTACCATTGGCGGTTATGCGCATGAAAGCGGGCGCAGTGTCATCATTCTGGTCAACAAGTGGGACGCGGTTACAACTAGCCGTACCGATGGCAAGCCGCCAGCCGATCGCGAGGTCTACGAACAGCAGTTGCGGCGTACGCTCAAATATCTGGATTATGCGCCGGTGATCTTTCTCTCCGCGCTTGAAGGAACTGGGTTGGGCCGCGTGCTTAACGAGACCAAGGCTGTGGCGTTGGAGCGGCGCAAGCGCGTGTCGACGGGGCAGATGAACCGCTTCCTTGAGAAAATCGATTTCCAGCGTGCCCCGGTGCCTATGGCGAAGCGGCTGCGGATCTTCTACATGACGCAGGCTGCTGTGGCGCCACCGACGTTCATCCTGTTCACGGATAGAGATATCAAGCTGCATTTCAGCTTCGAGCGCTTCCTTGAGAACCAGATTCGCGAGGCGTTTGGATTCAAAGGGACGCCAATCTGGTTTAAAGTGCGGGCACGGAACGCGGCGAAGAAGGATTGATGACTGGAACTCGATAGTTTTGGTCATCAATTTGTCGTGTGTCCTGAGCCCTTATTCCTCACGCATCAGGATCATTGGGTTCACTGCGAGCGCTTTTTGTGCTGGAACCCACGCGGCAGCCAGGCCAAGAAACAGCATGGTGAGAACAACTCCACCCAGAACGAATGGATCTCTGGGTGCGGCCTGGTAAACGATGTAGGACAGCACTTTGGAAGCCAGGACGCCTAAGACCATTCCGGCGACGGAGCCTGCTGCCAGCAGGATGAACGCGCGACCCAGCGCGGCGCGAAGCACTTCTTTCCGACGCGCTCCGAGAGCCATGCGAATGCCGAGCTCGCGGAACCGTTTGCTTACGGTATAGGAGGCCATGCCGAAGATGCCGGTCACGGCCAGCATTGCTCCGAGCAGCCCGAGTACGCCAAGCGACACGGTAGCCACGCGTGCGGCAAACAGCGCACTGCTCATCTCCTGATTCCATCCCTGTAGATGGATGGGGAGCGCTGCATCCAGACCGTGCAGCTTCAGTTCAAGGGCTCGGGAGATCTCTTCCGTATCGCGGTTTGAACGCACCAGCAGCCACGTACCGCTTTCTCGATGCTGCTGAAATGAGAAGAACATTGCTGGCTGTTGATCCTCGGTGAGCGTGCGATATTTTCCGTCTTGGACAACACCGACCACTTCGGCACGCTCTCCGCCCCAATACTTGAAATGGCCGCCGATCGCTTTTTCGACTGAACCAAAGACTTTAACCGCGAACTGCCGATTCACAACAGCCACTTTCGTGGCTTTATTGTCATCGTTGAAAGTGAATCCCCGACCTGCAAGCAGGCTTGTGCCCGCGGCTTCAAAATAGCCTGGTGAAATGTTGTAGTTCATGGCGTCGGCGGCCTGATTGGTCGGACGAAAATCTGTAGTGCTGTCGGTATAGACAAACGAGTCACCGCCGCCCAGGCTGAGTGGCAGATTGCTCACATAACCCACCGCAGTGACGCCGGGAATGGACGCCGCGGCGTCCAGCATACGCCGTTGCATTTGGGGCATCTGCTCTTCGGTGTAGCCGGCCATTTGGAGGTCAGTGTCTGCCAGCAAAACGTTCTCGGGGTCAAAACCGAAATTGCTGTGCAGAGATCGCGTCAAGCCGCGGACCGCAACCATCGACGACGTCACGAGCACTGCGCAAATGGCAATTTGCACAACCAGCAAAACATCGCGCAGCGTGAACCGGCGCAGGCCAGCTACACCGGCCGCGCCATTGCGCATCACCTGCCAGGGATCCGCGCGCATCACCTGTCGCACAGGCATGATTCCGAACAGAAGGCCGCTTGCAAGCGCAAGCACCAAAGCCACAAAGTATGTAGCCGCATCCGGATTCACTGGCACGTTGATGGGTATGTTTGGAATTGGCTGCCATGCGCTCAGAACGCGCAGGATCAAGACACCTCCGGCAAGACCGAATGCTCCGCCGGCAATCGAAACAAGAACAGCTTCGGTCAGCATCTGGCGCAGGATCAACCCGCGCCGCGACCCCAACGCCAGACGCAGAGCTGTTTCCTTGGCACGATCCGCCGTCCGCGCGGCAAACAGGCTTCCGAGGTTAGCGCATGCCGCCAGCAGAATCAATCCCGCAAGCAGCGTCAGGCCGCCCATGAAAGCCCGCGCGGGCCCTCCAAGCATGTCACCCAATAGCCCCGGCCGAGCCAGCGTGAACTTTACGCCATCGTCGTCTCCCGGATAGGTCCTCGAGAGCCATGCACCCAGAGCATTCAAGTCCTCGGTTGCTTGTGATGGCGTCACTCCCGGCTTAAGGCGTCCCAATACGTACCCGTTGTGATCGCCGCGATACTGCAATGAGTCGTGACCCTCAACAGTGGGCTGCTCGACCGTCGGAATCCACATGGCCGGAGCAAAGAATAACTCGGTACCGCGAAACTCCGGAGGGGCCACGCCAATGATCGTGAACTGGTGTTTGTTGATCCCCAAGCTCCGCCCTATCACACTCTGGTCGTCATGAAAATGGCCATGCCAGTAGGCGTAGCTCAGCACAACATAAGGAGCGCTGTTCTTCCCGCGTTCATCGGCAGCATGATAGAAACGACCCAGGTAGGGTTGAATCCCCAACGCGTCGAAGTAGTCTCCGCTGGCGAGGTAAGGCCATGCTGTCGAGGCGGTCCCACCGCTATCGATCCCCACCGCCCCAATGATATTGAAGGTCACAAGGTGGTCAAAAGTCCGGTTCTTGTCGCGCAGATCCACGTAGTCGAGATACGACTGCGACGGAAATTGGCCGCGCTGCACGAGATAGAGATTCTGCGGATGCGGCACTCTCACCGGCCGCAACACAAGCGCGTTGAGCACACTGAACACGACTGCGTTCGCCCCAATTCCCAATGCCAGCGTCAGGATCGCTGTGAATGCAAATCCTGGCGATTTGAATAGCTTTCGGAGGGAAATTCTCAGATCGGTTATCATGCCGGCCGCCTTTAGACGCAAATACGGACAAACGAGACAGACGGTTCCCGTGAATTGGGTTTTGTTTCCGACCTCCTTCTTCTCAATCCTGTGGAGTGACTCCCTTTTTCAGCACCAGGTTGCCGTACTTGCGCAACTCGCTGGTCATCACTACGGCAAAGGCATCTCTTGCGCGAGTGTAGAATGCGCTGCGCTCAATTCGCAGAGGTGAGGGAGCAGCCGGCACAAATTTGCGAACGATTTGCATGTAATCTGACTCGACCCCAGGGTCCAGACTATCGCCGGGCACGACTTCCATCATGGCCAGCGGAGGAGCGTAAGAGTCAAGTTCAAAGAGGGGCATAATTCCCTCGAGAAGCGTGGCAACAGTAAGGCCATCCGCACGAACAACTCGGCGGCCAACAGAATGACCAGGAAAGTGCGCATCGGCAAGAACGATCTCATCGCCGTGGCCCATCTGATGGAGAATGACCAGGAGTTCCGGACTGAGGTATTTCGAGATTCCCTTCAACATATTTTTGTGCCTCATCGAATGCAAAGCATGGTTTGGGCAGGCCCAGCATTCGGAGTGGTTTGCGATAAGACGTCTGGTTAACTCATCGCTTAATTGAGTGCCGGTAACGCGTTGCGAGCAGACAGCATTAAGTCAGCAGAGGACAGCAAAGATCGCGAAATATTGGAACGCCGCAGACAGCTTCCGGATCCGTTCGCGGATGGACGATTTATCTCACCGTTGCGAAAGAGAATCCAACATTTCTTTGGATTTCGTAGTCGAGTCAACAATCATCGTTGGGCTCCCATGGGGAAAAGTTCAGCACAATCATACGCGATAGAAAACGGCCACGCCGTATTTCTGCCCATCTGTGAGCGGCACTTTCAAAATCAGTAATATGAACTAAGCAAAGTGCTATGAAATCTCAAAGATTCATTCAGGCCAATGGGTGGGCGAGGCGATTCGACGCACTGTCGTCACCGACCGCGGATTTGGCCGCTTGTGGACGCTGATGGGGCCAGGTTGCTTCACGACATGCCAGGCTTGACGTATCGGCAGTCGCAATTTCAGTAAGTCGACCGTGGAGGGGAACGTTGCAGAGCGCGTTTGATGTCATCGTGGTTGGCCTCGGGGCGATGGGAAGCGCTGCGGTCTACCATCTTGCGAAACAAGGCGCAAAGGTCCTAGGCCTCGAGGCTCACACACCCGCCCACGATCAGGGGTCGTCACACGGAGAATCCCGCATTATCCGCCAAGCTTATTTCGAGGACCCAGCATATGTCCCGCTGGTCCTGCGGGCTTATGAACTCTGGGAGGAACTGGAAGCTGAAAGCAGTCAGGAACTGCTGAACATCACAGGCGGCATTGCAATTGGTTCGGCACAATGTGGCCTCGTAACTGGTTGCTTAAAGAGTGCTCGGGCATACGGTCTTGCACATGACTTCTTCGATGCGAAACAGATGAAGAAACGCTTTCCTCAATTTGCGCTCGCGGATGAGGAGGTAGCGTTCCACGAACCGAAAGCAGGCTTCCTGAGGCCTGAGGAATGTATCAAACAGCATTTGCGATGCGCATCAAGGAGAGGAGCCAACCTTCACTTCGAGGAGCCGATCCTCTCATGGACGGCTGCTGAATCGGGGGAGGGTGTAAGGGTCGTTACTGCAAACCAAACCTACCATGCCAAATCCCTGGTCCTTTCGGTAGGCGCATGGACAACGGAGCTTGTTCCACGCCTTCCTCTACTCCTGACAGCCTCACGCCGCGTCATGTTTTGGCTTCGCCCCACTTCCCAACATTCTGCCTTTGACAAAAAGGTTTTTCCTATCTTCCTATGGGAGCCAGCGCAAGGACCTTTGTTCTATGGATTTCCACGAATCGATGAAAGCGGTGACCCGAAGGTTGCCATTCACTCCGGAGTGGAGGAGTGCACTCCGTCCACGATTGACCGAAATATCTATCCACGAGATGTAGCTGCAATCCGGTCCGCAATTGAACATAGAATTCCGGTACTAAACGGGGAAATTTCTCGCGCCGTTACCTGCATGTACACCATGACAGCAGATCAGCACTTCATCATCGACGCCCATCCAGACCATCCGCAGGTAAGCATCGCCGCGGGCTTTTCCGGGCACGGATTCAAGTTTTCTTCTGTGGTGGGTGAAATACTCTCAGATCTCGCAATGACACGAAACACTGCGCACGATATAGCGCTGTTCTCAGGTTCCCGTGTTCGCTTGCAATGACTCATTGCGGACTTGTATGGGGGCCAATGGAACCTCCGATCCAATTAGCACCTCCGGACATTAACACAGCAAGTTTCCATTTCGTACGAGTTCCGGACGAGCTGGAAAGCAGGGAAGAGCTCGCCGCGAATTCATAAAAAAGTCACACATCATGGACAGAATTTGTCCGACAATAATTCTGGAGATTGGGCAGGAGCTATCAGAATGACGGAATGCAGAGAGATCGCAGTGCCCAGGAGGGCTAACGACTCCCGGTCTGACCCAAGCCATGCGGACTTCATCCCGTCCGACGGCTGGACCTCAAGGCCAAATCCGCATCGTCTCTGCGGTCGGGGAATCAAGAAAGCATTCTCGAAGCGGCTCTCCGGATTCTCGCACTCCTCAGGCGCGCTCTCCCTCTTGCTTGGCCTCTGCCAGGCGCACTAACTGGCGACCAAACGCTCGAGCTGCGGATGCTCCCTTCGCTTGCCGGAGGTGCATTCCGGGCATTAAGTGCAGAGATGGATGTGCCTGCTGCGATCTAGTTATTACAGTCAGAAGCTTCACTGTGATTGTGGCGACCGTTTTCGATACGAATACTCAAACCGCGCAGTTACACTTACGGCCTGTTCTGAAACGATTCGGAATGGGCCTTTGGAGCAATGCCGTCACCGGCAGCCTATGTATAACTGATGATTTTGATTAGTAAGCATTGACACTTGAGAAAGCAGACAGTTATTATCCCCTGAAGCAATTCAAGCCCAAACTTCTTATTTCAGCGGCGAACTTTGTGGGGAATTTACCCGGTTATCCATTGAGTTTGCTTGCTCCAATCTCCAGCGAGGAAGACTAAATGTTGAGTTATAAGCTCGGCCTACCTGCTGCTAAATTCATTACGTTCCTTCCATGCATCAAGCGCACTTCTTCGAGGCTCCTGCTCGTAGGATCCATGACGATTGTCAGCGGGTGTTTGTGCCTTTTGCATTCCCAGGCTGGGACACTGGAGGCAGCAGGTGTCGATCATCACTCAGGTATGCTGGCTCAGCGACTCAATCAGAGAGTTGAATTCCCGCACTCAGAGCTTAGCTTTGAGCCTAACTTGGGGCAGGATGTTTCGCATGCTCGCTTTATTTCCTACGGCCATGGCTACGAACTTCGTTTGGAACCGGACAAAGCGTCGCTCGTATTTTTGAACCGCTCACATGGCAATTCGTTGTCGACGCAGGATGGGCCGACGATTGCGCTGGAGTTGCTGGGATCGAACGTTAATGCGGAGTTAATCGCGCAAGAGAAAACGCAAGTAGCACACAGTTATTTCCCGAGCGGCAACCCTAAGAGTTGGATCCCGAACGCACCTAACTACGGCCGCGTGAATTACAAAGAAGTCTATCCGGGGGTCGACATGTCGTTCTACGGCAAAGCCGGCCAACTGGAATACGACTTCATTCTGCAGCAAGGCTCCGACCCTGGGAAGATTCAACTCGCAACCCAAGGGGCGGAGGATTCGCGAGTCGACAAAGAAGGCAATTTGCTTCTTACTTCTCACGGAGCCGCAATTACCTTGTTGAAGCCGGTGGCGTATCAGCCGTCGCCCGACGGGCTGACGCGACAACCAGTAGAGGTTGGGTATCAAATCCGGCGAGCGGGCACCCTGGAAGCGAACACAGGAGTCGTAAGCTTTGCTGTTGGGAAATACGATCGGAAAAGGCCGCTTGTCATCGACCCTGTGATGATTTATGGGCTGGACATTCCGGGCACGCCTGGATACTCCTACCCGCCCTATTATTTTTCCGACACCAGTATTTCTGCTATGACTGCCGATGCAGCGGGTAACACCTATGTGGCGGCCTCAGTAGGAAACAGCTATGCAAGCACCAACATTTTGAAGTTCGACCCCACGGGGAAGCTTTTGTTTAACGTTTCACTCGGATCGACGAACACTTCCATCCAACCGACTACCATTGCGGTGGATACCGCAGGCGACATCTTTGTTGCCGGCAATGCGGGTGCAGGGCTCCCCACAACATCAAGCGCCTTTCAGGAAGTCGGACCCGCAAATGATGACGAGGTAGGCTTTCTGACCGTAATCAAATCTGACGGATCGTCTCTGATCTATTCCAGCTATCTGGGCGGAACTCCCGGAACCGGGATCGACGGGTTGGCCGTTGACACGTCGGGAAATGCCTATGTGACCGGATCTACCGAAACTTTGAACTTTCCCACGACTCCGGGGAGCTATCAGCCAGTTTCTCCATACCCGGGAAGTGGACAGAACTTGGGATTCGTCACCAAATTCAATCCCAATCTGAGTGGTACTGCGTCAGTTGTTTATTCTACCTACCTGACGGGAAACGGAGCATCTCAAGGCAACGGCATTGCCGTTGATTCATCGGACAACGCCTATGTCATTGTAGATGCGGGCACGGGATTTCCCGTAACTGCGGGAGCCTATAACTTCGAAGGGATAGCCACGAGTGGCGCCTTCGTAGTAAAGCTGAATCCTCTTGGGGCTGCCCTCGTTTATTCGGCATTCCTTGGACCTGGCGTTCCGACAGGCCTTGCGGTCAATGCGACCGGGGATGCGTACATCGTCGGGACTGTTAGCGCAACCAACTTTCCTGTTACTACAGGCGCTTATCAGACCAGCTATGCGGGTGGATTTGCCGCCGAACTGAATAGCGCCGGTTCGGCTCTGGTTTATTCGACATTCCTCAGCGGTCCCTCCGGGTACCAAGGGTTTAATGTCACGCCCAACCATGTGGCAATCGTGCCGGGATGCACTTCTTCGTGCGATGCCTATATCTCCGGCTCTACGACAACCGCCGATTTTCCGTTGATAGATCCCATCCAGTCTTTCCCGGGAATGTACACGACACCCCAGGAGCAGTATTCGCTCGTTTATTCTTCGGGGTTTCTGGTTGAATTGGCGTCCGCCGGGACCAGTGCAAAATATTCGACCTATCTTGGCGGGGCAACGTCCACAACTTACAACGCACCGGCAGTTGCGGTCGACAGCGCAGGAAATGCATATTTCGCCTCAAACATCGAGGGCCCCGATGCTCCAGTCACCTTGCCAGCGGTTGAAGATCCCGGTGAAGGCTTTCTGGCGAAGATCAGTCCTGCAAATGCCGGAGCGACAGTGGCAGTTCCCACCCAGATTCAATTCGCAGGAGATCAGCCTGTGAACTCGACCACAAGTGTCGGGGGAACCGTCGAGCTACGGAATGTCGGCAGCGAAGCCATTACACTTACCCGGCCCTTCGTTTTCAGTTCTAAGGATTTTTCTGAGACCGATAACTGTTCAGCATCAATCCCCGGAGGCGGCATCTGCACTGTAAATGTGAGCTTTACACCGGCCTCCGCAGGCCAGCGTTCTGCAACGCTCTCCTTTGGGTCCAGTGCGCAAAACTCGCCCGCAGTCGTAAGTTTGAGCGGGATAGGCGTCAACTCTTCAGACCTTCTACTGTCGACAGCTTCGCTCACGTTTGCAGATCAAGTGGTGCTCACCAAAAGCACGGTCGAGGCGGTCACGCTGACGAACTCCGGCGATGAACCTCTGCCTATTACCTCTATCTCAATCGGAACCTCGAATTACGTCATTGCGAATGACTGCCCAGTACAGATAGCGGCCGGAGCAAGTTGCCAGGTCCGCGTAGCATTCGTGCCGAAGCAAATTGGTCTCCTCGATGACTATATCCAGATCACGGCAGAGGGTTATCAGGGCGAGGTGAGCTTGCAAGGGACGGGGGTTCTTGCGTCGGCAGGAAATGGGACCCTCGTGTTTTCTCCGACTGCTCTCAATTTCGGCAGCGCGGTGCTCAGCCAGGTTGGTCCAGCGCAGACAATTTCTCTGATGAACACCGGTAACTCTCCTGTAACCATCAATGCGATGGATGCGACTGCCAACAATGGCGTTGGAGGCCCAGGAGACTTCGTTTTAGTAGAACCCTCCACCAACTATCCTTATATAACCTGCGGGTATCAATATAACTACACAACTGGGAGCTATCAGTACTATTTGGTGCCATTTGTCCTGGCGCCCCAGACTTCCTGCAGTATCGTGGTTGGTTTCCAGCCTTCCATCTCCGGACAGGAAGCCGGAACTTTGTCAATTACAGACAGCGCGGTTGGCAGCCCGCATACGCTGGGACTGAGCGGCATGGGCATTCAATCCGTGCAGCCCCTCACCATCAGTCCATCAACGATGACGTTTCCCTCTCAACCAGTCGGCGATCCCAGTGCCGCGCAAACATTCGTCATCAACAATCCTGGAAATGACTACGTCGCGATTGACCGTAC
>Ga0302319_10020185_pt1:0-7500 | contig 12060 bp, 8 predicted proteins | sample Bog_T0_2_FD_203319 | JGI IMG/M metagenome (GOLD analysis project Ga0302319, IMG submission 203319) | Peat permafrost microbial communities from Stordalen Mire near Abisko, Sweden - Bog_T0_2 | ecosystem: Environmental > Terrestrial > Soil > Wetlands > Peat | place: Sweden: Abisko... | reverse complement strand
ATCCTCATCCTCGGCGCAGCGACACGGCCCGGGAAAGCAGACCGGCGGCCACTCCCATGGAGGAGAGGGCCGCGACGACCTGTTCTCCGGAAATGGTTTCCTGGCACGTCTCCGCCCAGTTCAGGACGGAATCCTCGTCGGCGGGATCCAAGCGAACGGCCATCTCGAAAAATGCGCGCGACGCGTTGACGTACCCTTGCCGGAAGCAGGCGACACCGATTCCGCACCACGCCCGCGGCAGGGCCGGATCGAGGTCCAATGCCTGGATGAAGGTGAGGAACGCCTCCTGGTGACGGTCCTCGCGGACCTGCGACTCGCCGGATCCGCACAGGGCCCATGCGGAAGGGCTTTCCGCGTTCCGCACGACCTCGGCCAATTGGCGCTCCCTGCCCAGCTCGCGGGCGAGATCCGAAAGGTTGGCCATGTTGTCGGGATCCTGGGGATCCAAGCGCCAAGCCTGGATGGCCGCGGTCCAGGAATCTTCGACCCGCCCCAGCCTGTGGAACGCGACGGACAGGCCCTGCCAGGCAGGGCCGCTTCGGGGATTCGCTTCCTTGGCCCGCTGGAAGGACATCAACGCCTCGTCCCAGCGCCCCTGGGAGGCGGAAAGTTCACCGCCCTGCAAATGAGGAAATTCCGGCAGCGTCTCTGAGGTCATGAGAACTCACCTCCCGAACCTCCAAGGTATTCACAAGATCGCCCGCCGAGGTGGCCCGGCGGAGCCCGGTGGTTTCCCTCGGGACAACTGCCACGGCCGGATTGGACTAGGTTTCCGTGTCTCCCATGCCTTGGATCCGTGAACTTCTCGACGCCGCACCGTCTTCCCAGATCGCCGAACTGCATGCCAGTCGGCTGGGCAGGACAGGAATCGTCCAAAGGACCAGGATGCGGGCGGACCTCGAGGAATGGATTTCCGATCCCGCACGGCTGGGACCGGTGGAGGGGGAAGCACGGGAGCTGCTGTTCCGTCTCGCCTTCGCGGGGCCGCGCGGAATCGGTTCCCCTGGAGAGGGGATTGCCGCTCTGGCCGCCGATCTGATGGCCTTCCAGACGCCGGAGCGCGACGGATGGCACGGCTTGGAGGATTGGGGCCGGATCCTGCGCGAACAGTGGCTGGACAGTCGCCCTCTGCGGCCTTCGCCGCCCGCGGACCGACTGCCGTCTTCGCGCGCATGGGTGGAAGGAGTGGCCGCCCTGACCGCTCGCATCGACCTGGGAGCCTGCCGCCTGACCCGCACGGGCGACCTCAACCGCCGCGACCGGCCCAGGCTCAGGGAGTCCTTCTTCCACCTGTCGGAATGCGGCGAGGAGGCCCAGGACGAATGCCTGGACCTGACTCTCTCCTTCCTGTCCGGTCGCGAACTGCTTCTCGCCAGGGACAGCCGTTTGGAATGCCACCCCGATCTGCTCCTGGCCCTGGCCTCCCCGCGCGATCTGGCCGACCAGGTCCGCCAGTGGTGGTTGCAGCGCGCCTTCGGGGGGAGCCGATCCTGGTGGGAACACGTGTCGTGCCGAAACTTGTCTGGTCAGGACGCCAGGACGGTGTGGGGATGGAGGCAGGACGCGGAGACGGCCGAGGACGCTCCCGTGAAGTGGCTCTCGCTCCCCACCGGGCTCCGACAGGCCATCGCCCTGGGACTCCTGGACGCCCGGACGGATTCCGGCAGCATCGCGCAGGTCGGACCGCCGGGCGAGGACCTGCCCCTTCCCGACAAGTCCGCCACGGCCACCGCGGATCTCCTCGTGTACCTGGCCCCGATGTCTCCTCCATCCATCCGCCGCTGGCTGGAAGCGATCTCCATCCGGGAATCCGTGGGGCTCGTGAGCCGCTACCGTCTGGCCAAGGAGCCGGTGCTGGAAGCCGCGGCACATCCGGTACTGGGAGAGGAGCTTCCGCTGCTTCTGGAGGTGATCGACCCCCCGCCTTCCGTGCGACGCGTCGTGCAGGAATGGTTGGAAGCCCGACGGACCTGCCAGTTCGAGAGTCTTCGCGCCTTGCGGGTGCGTGAGCCCGCGCGACAGAAGGAATTGGCCGCGCTGCCCGCCGTGGCGGCGCTGGTCCGGGAATCCATCCCGGGCTGGGGGTTCGTCGTGGACCCGGCACGCGAAGCCGAGCTGCGCCGGGTGCTCCAGGGACTGGGCTTCGACCCGCCCGACCCGCCTTCTCCGGATCTGGTTTCCGTGGCCTGGACCTCTCCGTACGCTCCGGATTTTCCACTGGCCGCGAACATGGAATGGCTGATGGAACTTCCCGCCGACGAACCGAGACGTGGAGCCATCTCGTCGAACTCGAAATACGGAGAAGGCCTGAAGGAGCTTCCCTTCCAGGACCTGATGCGCGTGGCGGAATACGCCACGCTGACCGACACCGAGGTGGAAGTCGTCCTGAAGGGCGGCTCCCAGAAACCTCTGCGACTCCGTGTGCTCCGCATCGACAAGCGGAGGGAACCGGTCACGCTGGAAGTCCGTTCCACCGCAGGACGGGAAGACCGCGAAATCGCCCTGGAGACCATCCGGAAGATCCGCGTCTGCGACTAGGTCAATCCGCGGTCAGGCCCCGGGAGGGAGCGGAGGACGAATCGTCGATTGCAGGCGGGGTGGAATCGGAACCCTTGACGAGGTTCACGGGCACGTCGTAGGAAGACATCAGAGACGCCCAGCCTTTGGCCACCGAGGTCGCTGGCACCGCCGCGGTGCTCAACGCGAGCGCGCTCCAAGTTTCGCAACGTGAAATCATCACTTGCCCTCCAATCCAGAACCACCTCGACATCGCGCCCATAACGTGCCCCATTAAGGAACATAGGGGCTTCGGTTCGGAAAAGGGCGTCGAATCGCGCCAAAAAGCCGCTAAGCCGTTGTCCGAATGACAACGGCAGGCATCGCAGGGGATGGCCTACTGCTGGGTGGTGAAGCGGAAGTCCTTGACGAACCGGCAGGGAACCGGGTGCCCCCCCTGCACCAGGGGCTTGAAGACGGATGCGTAGACCGAGCGGCGCACGGACTCGTCGAAATCCTTGCCGCCGGACCGGAGGAACCGAACCTCGGTGACCTTGCCCTTCTCGTCGAGGGTGATGAGCGCCTGCACCACGGCTTCCACGCCCTGGTCCAAGGCCCAATCCGGGTAGACCGGCATGGCTTGGCTCACCACCTGCACGTCGAAGTTGGACTGGATGGGGGAGGCGGGCAGTGGCGGCGGAGCCTTCTTGACCAGTGAATCGGCGGGCTTCATCAGGGTGTTGCCCGTCGCCACCGCGAATCCTCCGTTGGAGGCCGTCGCGTCCGCCGAGAGGCCGAACTGGGGCGGTGGCGGGGTTGGCTGCGGTGGCGGTGGCGGTTGGTTGGGAGGAGGAGGCTTGGGCTGTGGAATGTCCTTGGGGGGAGGGATTTCCTTGGGCGGCGGGGGCGGGGGTGGGGGCGGCGGCGGACGAACATCCACGATGGTCACCATGTCTTCCAGGGGAATCGCGTCCCGGAAGATCAAGGAGAGGGAAAACAGACCTCCCCAGGCGAGGACGAGGGCGACCACGACGATGATTTCGCGTCGCCCGATCCGATCCGCCGGAGGGTCCGGCAGACGAAACTCGACCGGTGCCGGACCGATCGCGCCGCGCCGCCGCATCCGGCGTAGAGCTCCCGCACTGCTCACGGTCGGACCACCTGCAACGCGTACTTGGTGATTCCCGCCCCGCGCACGAGGTCGATCACGTCCACCACCGCCTGGTACTTGAGGTCGCGGTCGGCTTCGATCAGGACCTGGTGGTCGGGGTCCCGGGCCACGGCCCCCCGAAGGACGGCCGCGATGGACGCGGTGTCCAGTTTCTGTCCGTCCAGGTAGGTTTCGCCGTTCCTGTCCACCATGAGTCCGGACGCCTTGGGAGCCTGGGAACCGGCGTTGGCGGCCCTGGGGACCTGGAGGGCGATCTCGCGCTGGTCGATGACCGAACTGGTGATCATGAAGATGATGAGCAGCACGAGGAAGATGTCCACGAGCGGCGTGATGTTGATCGAGGAAATGATGTCCTCGTCGTTCCCTGCGGCGGCGGCCATCTCAGCTGTCCTTGGAGGCGGCGTGGAGGCTCCTGGCCACGATCAGGCCGCGCACCTCGCGGGAACGGTCCTGGATGGAGCGCACCCGGCTGCGCAGCATGTTGTAGGCGACCACGGCGGGAATGGCCACGATCAGTCCCAATGCCGTGGCCACCAGGGCGCGTGCGATGGCGACCATGACGTCCGTTCCGCCCTTGCCGCCGGATTGCGCGAACTTGTCGAAGGCGATCAGGATCCCCAAGACGGTTCCCGTCAGACCCAGGAAGGGGGCGTTCGCTCCCACGGTGCCCAGGAAGGAGACGCCGCCCTCCAGATGCCGGCGTTCGGTGGACTCCTGGACGTCGAAGACCTTGTCCAGGGCCTCGGGCGAAAGACCCGCGTTGTCCTTGCCCAGCTTCACGACGCGGCCGGGAAGCGTGCGCTCGTCCTCCACTGTCACCGGGATCCGGTCCAGGTTGGACCCGCTGGCGAGGTCCTTGGAAAGAAGCGTGCGCCACTTGGAGGGATCGCCTTGGGCCTTGCTGAGCACGTTCCAGCGCCAGACGAACAGCACCAACCCGGTGATCCCCAGTCCACCCAGCAGGACGTAGATGATCATTTCGATGGTGAAGAGCACCGGCGCGAGGGTTTGGATCATGTTTCCAAGGTTCATTTCAGCGGACTCCGGTTGGTGAAGGAGGAAAAAGATATCGAGATATGAGGTATTCTGCGCATTCCGGTCGCCATTGCATCGCGTTTGCAACGCATCGCCACGGGGCTCACGGGGGAGGTACGAAATCCGCGCATTGGCGCGGCCGACTGGCGATCCAATCGGCCCCGATGGTGTTTGTGTTGGTGATCTGCACCTTCTTCAGGCTGTCGACGACATTGTTGAACTTCCGGAGGCAGTACGTGTATTGGAGCGCCGCGACCGAGAAGGTGTCGGCGGTCGGACTCTGCACGAAAACGCTGACGCTGTCCACGGCGGCGCCGCTGAAGTAGCCGTAGCCGCCTTGGATGTTGGAGTAGGCCGGGACGTTGGTGGTGCTGGACTGGCCGCGCGCGAAGGCCGCGTACATGGTGTCCATGGCGAAGGCGTAGAAGACGTTCAGGCCGGTGTACCCGATGTCCAGGTTCTTGATCTGGGCGGTATCCGGCCAATAGGCCAAGGTTCCACCGGGATAGGCGTCGGTGAACCCGATCATCCGCCACTGTCCGGGCTGGTAGTATCCCGCGCTGTCCTTGCTCGAGAACGAGGTTTGGCCCAGTGTGGCGTCCAGGGTTTTCGTGATTGGATCCAGGATCCGTGCCCTGGTGGAATCGAACCTCTGGATGGCGAGTTCCCCGCCGAACACGGGAAGATCCAATGTCTGGGGTGCAAGGTAGGCGCGGTCACTGCGCTGGATGGAGGTTCCGTTCTGGACCACCGGATCCGCGGAGCGGATGTACCAGACCGTGTCGCCGCTGTGGATGGGCCGGTAGACCGCGAGACCCTTCCCCACGCTGTCCAGGGTGGACGCGGTCACGTTCCATTTCGCCAGGGAATCCAGGGTCGAAGTCGATGTTCCCGCCGCCCAGGACTGGAAGGCCGCGTTCCCGCTCGCCGCCAAGGTCGGGAAAAGGGCCTCCAGGGGCGCTTGGAGCAGTGGACCCTGGGCAAATACACGCGGCGTGTAGGTGGTGGCCACGAGCTGGGTGACCTTCCAGGCTGGAGTCGTGGGACCGGCACCCCAATTCGGGGTGGAATCCCAAGTAATCTGCGCCTCCAAGCGGTAGGTGGCCCCGTGGATGGCGGTGTCCAAAGGCTTGGAGGGCAGCCAGACCACGGCGAGTGGCGGGGCCAGGTGGTAGGGAACCGTGTCCGGTGCCCCCGGTCCGGTGCGGATGATGCGCACCCAGGAGTGGACCGTGTCCACGAAGCTCCGCGTGGAGTCGTAGGTCGCACCGTTCAGGAGCAGGGAACGCTGCAGCCACAGGGTGTCGAAAGGGCGCCCGGCCACCACCAGATTCGAGGCGATGAGCCGGGGCAGCGCGATGGCGTTTCCGCCGGGCTGGGTGTTCCACGGGCCGGTGGAGCAGGACCAGGCCAGGAGCAGGATCGGAATGGACAATTTATGTCGCATGTTGGTTCGGCCTTTTCAGAACTGGTACTCGTAGCCCAGGAAGATCGGCAGGCGCGGGAACTGGTAGATCCTGAGCTCCGTCGGGGGATTCTTGTCCGTGTTGTAGTTCAGCAACCAGAGGTTGTCGTGGTTGGTCAGGTTGATGATGGTGAAGTAGAACCGCCAGCGGCCGGTTCGCCCCCAGTCGATGGGGGTGACGTCCAGCCGGAAGTATCCCGGTTTCCGCGCTCCGTCCAAGGGGCCGGAGACGAGACTCGCCCCGCCTCCTCTTCCGCCCCCACCCTCGGCCGTGTTTCCCTGCGTCGCGTCCTGTTCGGGATTGTTGTTCGGTTCGTAGCCCAGGTACTGGGTGTAGGGCTGCCCGCTGTTCGCGGTGAGCTGGAAGCTGGACCGGTAGTAGTCGCCCACGTTCAGGTGCCGTACCGACAAGGCTTCTTCGGAATTGCGTCCGATCCAATTCAACGCGCCGGTCACCTTGATCGTGTGGCGCTGGTCCCAGGGGGCCCAGTAGGCGCCCGGGACGTAGGTCCCTTGCGCATCGGTGTAGGGATCCTGCTGCAGAACGGCTTGGGAATAGGAGTAGCTGACGTTTCCCGTCCACCAGCCGTCGTCCTTCCCCACGGAAAGTTCCGCGCCGGCGGCGTAACCCTTCACCAGGGCGAAGTTGCTGGCGAAGAAGTCCTGTCCGGCCGGCGGTTTCGAGGTGTTGATCGGATCGAACAACGGCATGTCGTGGAGGTCCTTGTAGTAGCCCTCGACGCTCGCGTGGAGGTTCAGGGGCGACAGGTTGTCCCGCTCCACCCCCAGGCTCGCCATGTTCTGCGTGGTGGGGACCATGGGCTTCTGGTCGGCGTACCAGAATTCGTTCAGGACGTCCAGATTGTTGAAGCTGATGCTGGTCAGGTACTGGGTGTAATGGCCCCACCCGGCATCGACCTTCCAATCCTCGCCGGGGTGCCAGGTGTAGGAAAGACGCGGGTCCAACGACACCTTCCCGGTGGGATCGTAGGTGTAGCCGCGAGCTCCGACCACCACGGTGTTGTGGCGATCGATCACCCATCTGTCCTGGAGCCAGCCCGCCCAGAGTTCGGCGTTGGTGATGCTGGTGTTGGTGCTGCTTTCCACCAGGACGGCGTCGGTGAAGTTGACGTGGAAGGTGTTGTACTCGGTTCCCAGAGACACCAGGTTGCCGGCACCGGCGTCGTACCGCAGTTCGCCCTTCCCCGCCCAGGTGTTCACGGCGTTGTAGAGGTTGATGATGGGGTCGAAATCGAAGGTCTGGTCGAACCCGGAATACGACCCGGTGCCGTAGAAGGTCAGGCGGTCGCCCAGCTTCCACCGGACATTCACG
>Ga0302319_10020183_pt1 | contig 12061 bp, 13 predicted proteins | sample Bog_T0_2_FD_203319 | JGI IMG/M metagenome (GOLD analysis project Ga0302319, IMG submission 203319) | Peat permafrost microbial communities from Stordalen Mire near Abisko, Sweden - Bog_T0_2 | ecosystem: Environmental > Terrestrial > Soil > Wetlands > Peat | place: Sweden: Abisko, Stordalen Mire... | reverse complement strand
TCCTGTCTGCGGAACCAGGCCTTGACCTTGTTGCGGTTGCGCGGGCTCGCCAGGTAGCCGGAGTTCGGGCTCAGCCAGTCGCGCGAGGGCTGCGCGGACTTCGCCGTGATGATCTCGACGGTCTCGCCGTTCTGCAGGTGGTAGTCGAGCGGTACGATCCGCCCGCCCACCCTGGCGCCGCGCGTGCGGTGGCCCAGATCCGAGTGCAGCTGGTAGGCAAAATCCAGCGGCGTGCCGCCGAATGGCACATCGACGATCTCGCCGCGCGGCGACAGTACGTAGATCCGGTCCTGGAACAGCCCGGCGCGCATCCGTTCGAGGAAGTCGCCGGCAGCCTCACCGGCGGGCGACGGGGCGAGCAGCGCGCGCAGTTCGTTGATTTTGCGTTCATAGGCCTGGTCGGCGCGGCCGCCTTCCTTGTAGCGCCAGTGCGAGGCGATTCCGCGTTCGGCGTAGGCATGCATCTCGTGGGTGCGGATCTGGACCTCCACCGGCTCGCCGCCGGGTCCGGTCACCGCGGTGTGGATCGAGCGGTACTGGTTGTCCTTCGGCGTCGCGATGTAGTCGTCGAATTCGCCCGCGATGAAGGGCCACTGGGAGTGCACGACCCCGAGCGCCGCATAGCAGTCGGCGACGCTCGTCACCAGGATGCGCGCGGCACGGATGTCCATCAGCTGCTCGAAGGCGAGGCCCTTGCGCTGCATCTTGCGCCAGATGCTGAAGATGTGCTTCGGCCGGCCTTCGATCGTCGCCTCGACGCCGGCGGCCTGCAGCGCCGCGCGCAGCCCGGTGATCAGCTGCTCGATGTACTGTTCGCGCTCGGCGCGCCGCGACTTGAGCGCTGCGGCAATGCGCTTGTAGTCGGTCGGCTGCAGGTAGCGGAAGGCAAGGTCCTCCAGCTCCCACTTGACCTGCCAGACCCCGAGACGGTTCGCGAGCGGGGCGTAGACCTCGCGCGACTCGGTCGCGAGCCGCCGCTGGGTGGTTGCATCCTGCGACCGCGCCGCCCGCATCTTCTGCAGCTGCCCGGCGAGGCGCACGATGACGAGGCGCACATCGGCGACGACCGCGAGCAGCATCTTGCGCAGCGCCTCGGCGTGGCCTGCCTCCAGCCCGCGTTCCGGTGTCCACTCCGGCGGCAGCCCGAAAGTTCCGAGGCGGTTCAGGTCGCGCGCGAGCTGGGTGGCCTCGGCGCCGAAGTGCCGCCGGGCGGCGTCAGGATCCAGCAGCCGCGCCTCGAGCAGCGGCCCGAGCATCGCGGCGATAACGATCGACTCGTCGGCATCGAGGTTGCGGCAGATTTCGGCCACCTCGAGCGCGGCGCGGCGGATGCCGTCGGCCTCCGGTGCCAGTTCGAGCGCCTGGATTGCGCTGCTGGCTGCGCGCACCGCGTCGGTCGCCGACAGACGAGTTGTGGCGGTAGTTTCCAATGCCGGTATCATACGCGGGATGACGGAACTGAGAGTGCGCGTGCTCGGAATCGATCCCGGATCGGTGCGTACCGGCTACGGCGTCCTCGATGCCGCCGGCACGCGGCTGACCTATGTCGCGAGCGGCGTGATCCGCACCGGCGACGGGGAGTTCGCGGCTCGCCTGTGCGAGATCTTCCGCGGTATCCAGGCGATCGTCGCCGAGTACCAGCCGCAGGAGATTGCGATCGAGCGGGTCTTCGTCAACCGCAACGCCGACAGCGCTTTGAAGCTCGGCCAGGCGCGCGGCGCCGCGATCTGCGGTGCCGCCGGCGGCAGCGTGGATTTCTTCGAGTATGCGCCGCGCGAGATCAAGCTTGCGGTGGTGGGATCGGGCAGTGCCGAGAAGACGCAGGTGCAGCTGATGATGCGCAATATCCTGAAGCTGCGCCAGCCGGTCGCTGCGGACGCGGCCGACGCGCTGGCGGCGGCAGTGTGCCATGCGCTGCGGGGCCGCGTGCGGGATGCCCTTGCCGTGGCCGCGGGGCGCCGATGATCGGCTTTCTCAGGGGCAGGCTTGCCGCGCGGCACCCGCCCGGGCTGATGATCGACGTCGGCGGCGTCGGCTACGAGCTCGAGGCGCCGATGTCGACGTTTTACGGCCTGCCGGCAACCGGCGAACCGGTGGCGCTGTTCACCCATCTGGTCGTGCGCGAGGACGCGCATGTGCTGTATGGCTTCGCGACGGAGTCCGAGCGGCGGCTGTTCCGCGGGCTCCTCAAGGTGTCCGGCGTAGGCCCGAAGATCGCACTGGCGATCCTCTCCGGGTCCAGTGTCGAGGATTTCCTGCGTACGATCGAGGCGGAGGACATCGCGATGCTGACGCGCATCCCCGGCATCGGCCGCAAGACCGCGGAGCGCGTGATCATCGAGATGCGCGACAGCGTCGCGAAGCTCGCCACCGGCGGTCCCGCCGGGGCGGAGGCCGCGCCGGCGACGGGTACCGCGGGCTCGGCGCAGAGCGAGGCGTTCAGCGCGCTGCTCAGCCTGGGCTACAAGCCGCCGGAGGCAAGCCGGCTGCTGAAGTCGGTCGAGGAGCCGGGGCTCGCGACCACCGAACTGATACGCAACGCACTGAAAGCGGCAGCGAAGGCTTGAAACCATGGGCATAGAACCGGATCGGGTCATCGCGGCGACCGGCGGACGCGACGACGAGGTCATCGACCGCGCGGTGCGGCCGAAGTCGCTGGCCGACTATGTCGGGCAGGCGAGCGTCAAGACGCAGATGGACATCTTCATCCGCGCGGCGCGCGCACGCGGCGAGGCACTCGACCATGTCCTGATCTTCGGGCCCCCCGGGCTCGGCAAGACGACGCTGGCGAACATCATCGCGAACGAGCTGCAGGTGAACCTGCGCCAGACTTCCGGGCCCGTGCTGGAGCGGGCAGGGGATCTGGCGGCGCTGCTGACCAACCTCGAGCCGCGCGACGTGCTCTTCGTCGACGAGATCCATCGGCTGAGTCCGGTCGTGGAGGAGGTCCTGTACCCGGCCATGGAGGACTACCAGCTCGACCTGATGATCGGCGAGGGGCCCGGCGCGCGCTCGATCAAACTCGACCTGCCGCCGTTCACGCTGATCGGTGCGACGACCCGCGCGGGACTGCTGACCTCGCCGCTGCGCGACCGCTTCGGCATCGTGCAGCGCCTCGAGTTCTACTCGATCGCGGAATTGCGCAGCATCGTCACGCGCAGCGCGGCGATCCTGAGGTTGCAGCTGCAGCCGGACGGCGCCGACCGCATCGCCGAGCGCTCCCGCGGCACGCCGCGCATCGCCAACCGGCTGCTGCGCCGGGTGCGCGATTTCGCCGAGGTCAAGGCCTCCGGCGTCATCAGCGGCGAGGTGGCCGTCGCGGCGCTCGACATGCTCGATGTCGATCCGCTGGGCTTCGACATGCTCGATCGCAAGCTGCTGCTGACCGTGATCGAGAAGTTCGACGGCGGCCCCGTCGGCGTCGACAGCCTGGCCGCCGCAATGAGCGAGGAGCGTGGCACGATCGAGGACGTCGTCGAGCCGTTCCTGATCCAGCAGGGATTCCTGATGCGCACGGCGCGCGGCCGCATGGCGACGCGAAACGCCTACCTGCACTTCGGTCTGGCGGTGCCTGCCGGCGAGCGCGACCCCAACCTGCCGCTGTTCAACCAGCCGTGACGAGCGGCGCGCCGAACTTTTCCTGTGCATTCCGTGTCTACTGGGAAGACACCGATGCGGGTGGAGTGGTCTATTACGCGAACTATCTGAAGTTCATGGAGCGCTGCAGGTCGGACTGGCTGCGCCAGCTGGGCGTCGATCAGGGCGCGCTGCGACGCGAGCGGCAGCTGCAATTCGCAGTCGCGGGCGTGACCGTGACCTTCCTGAAGCCGGCGGTGCTTGATGATGAAATTACCGTCACGGCGGCGCTGACCCGTCTGCGCGGTGCGACAATTGAATTCCGGCAGGCCGTCTGGCGCGCCGATGTACAACTGGTCCTGGCCGACGTGCGCATCGCATGTATCGACTCGGCCACTTTCAGGCCGCGTGGCCTGCCCAGGGACATGTTTATGGAGTGGCGCAATGCCGGGTGATTTGTCGGTCTGGCAGCTCGTGGTCGATGCAAGTCCCGTCGTGCAGGCGGTGATGTTGCTGCTGGCCTTCGCGTCCCTGGCCGCCTGGGCAATCATCTTCGTCAAGGGGCGCGTGATCGGGCGCTCGCGCCGCCAGGCCGAAGTGTTCGAGAAGGCGTTCTGGTCGGGCGGCGACCTCGGCGCCCTGTACCGCAGTATCGAGACCAAGGGTCGGGCCGGCACGGGGCTGCAGAGCATCTTCGAGTCCGGATTCGGCGAATTCAGCCGGCTGCGCCAGCTGTCCGCACCGGCGGACCAGTTGCTGGAGGGTGCGCGCCGTGCGATGCGCGTCGCGCAGATGCGTGAAATCGACCGGCTCGAGAAGAACCTCGCGCTGTTGGCTACGGTCGGCTCGACCAGTCCGTACGTCGGGCTCTTCGGCACCGTATGGGGCATCATGAGTTCGTTCCATAACCTCGGCAATGCGACGCAGGCGACCCTGTCGGCAGTGGCGCCCGGGATCTCCGAGGCGCTGATTGCCACTGCGATGGGCCTGTTCGCCGCGATCCCCGCAGTGGTCGCCTACAACCGTTTCGCCGACCAGGTCGGGCGGCTGGAACTGCGCTTCGATACCTTCACCGAGGAGTTCTCGACCATCCTGCAGCGCCACGGGCAGAACGCCCGCAGCGCCTGACGGTCATGGAACGGTCCCGCCGCCGCAGGCTGATGGGCGAGATCAACGTCGTGCCGTACATCGACGTGATGCTGGTGCTGCTGATCATTTTCATGATTACCGCGCCGCTGCTCAAGGAGGGGGTCAAGGTGGACCTGCCGGCGGCCGGTGCACAACCGCTCGATCCCGCGTTCCTCGCGCGCCACGAGCCGCTGATCGTGACCATCGATGCGCGCGGCCGGATGTACGTCAACATCGGGCGTGGCGCCGACCAGCCGATTGCGGAGGCGGCGGTCGAGGCGCGCACGGCGGCGCTGCTGCGCCGGGATCCGGCCACCCCTGTGCTCGTGAAGGCCGATACGACGGTGCCGTACGGCTCGGTCGTGCGGGCGATGGTGCTGTTACAGAAGGCGGGCGCCACCAAGGTCGGCTTCCTGACCGACCCGGAGCGTCGGGAGCCCGGCCGATGACGGGCTTCTGGCGTGAATACTCGCCCGCTGTGCTGTTCTCGGTCGTGCTGCATGCCGGCATCGTCGTTGCCGTGATCGTACTGACCCAGCTGCATTTTCCCCGCGCGCCGCAGACGGTCCATCCGCTCGGCATCGACGCGGTCGTCGTCGATTCGCGTACACTTCGCGCCCGCGACTCAGCGCCCGCTCCGTCGCCAGCCCCTGCGCAGGCCGCGGCTCCCGCTGCGCCGGCGGCGGCACCCGCACCGGCGCCCACGCCCGCGCCGCGCACGGTCGAGACCCCCGCGCAGCTCAGGGCGGACCATGCGGCCGAAGCGGCCGCTGCGGCGGCGCTGGCGCGACAGCGCATCGCGGACAGGGAGGCGGATGCCGCGCGGGTGGCCGACGCAGCGAAGAAGGCCGCCGAGTTGCAGCGGGCGGCCGAGGCCCAGAAGGCACTTGCGGCCCAGAAGGCACTCGAAGCCCAGAAAGCACTGGAGGCGCAGAAGGCGCTGGACGCACAGAAAGTGGCCGAGGCGAAGAAGGCTGCCGAGCTGCGCGCAAAGACCGACCGCGAGGCCGAGCTGCGCCGCCAGCTTGCCGACGAGGAGCATGTCCATGAAGTCGAATCAGGACCCCTGAGCGCCAGCTATTATGCGCAGCTGCAGGCACGCATGATACGCGCGTGGATCAAGCCGCCGTCGGCCGGCCCCGGCACCGATTGCCGGGTCGAGGTGACGCAGCTGCCCGGCGGTGAGGTGGTGGCGGCGCGGGTCACGCAATGCAACGGGGATGCGGCGGTACGCCAGTCAATAGAGAATGCCGTTTTACGGGCGTCGCCACTCCCAGAGCCGCCGGATCCGGCGCTGTTCCACCGGGTATTCATTTTTGAGTTCAAACCTGATGCATAGACTGTTCCAGTTCGCCCTTGCCTGTTGTGTGACGATGTTTGCTGTCGGCGCGGCCGAGGCGCAGTTCGTCGTCGAGATCACCCGCGGCCAGGCCGAGGCGATTCCGATCGCGATCGTGCCGTTCTCCACGCCTGAGGCTGCCCGCGACTCGTTTGACGTCGCACAGCTCGCCGACGATGACCTCGCGCGCAGCGGTCGCTTCCGCACGATGCCCCGCAAGGACATGATCGACCAGCCGCACAGCGGCACCGACCTCGTCATCGACGACTGGAAGCGGCTCGGCAACGATTATGTGCTGATCGGCCATGTGAACCCGGACGCGCCCGATCGCTTCACGATCAGCTTCGAGCTGTACAACACGCTGAACCGCCAGCGGTTGCTGGGCTATCAGATCAGCACCAACCGGGCCGGCCTCAGGCTGGCCAGCCATCAGGTTGCGGACATGGTCTTCGAGAAAATCATCGGTGTGCGCGGCGCATTCTCGACCCGTATCGCGTACATCTCGGTGCTGGGACACTTGCCGAACCGGACCTACCGACTCGTCGTGGCCGATGCCGACGGCCAGAATCCGCGCATCGTCATGGAGTCGAAGGAGCCGCTGATGTCCCCGGCATGGTCGCCGGACGGGCAGAGCCTCGCCTACGTATCGTTCGAGGATCGTGTCCCGTCGATCTACATCCAGACTCTGAAGAGCGGCGAGCGGCGCCGCGTCTCCTCGCACGCGGGTGTCAATCAGGCGCCGGCCTGGTCGCCTGATGGCCGCAAGCTCGCCCTGACGCTGTCGACGCGTGACGGCAACCTCGACATCTATGTGCTGGACCTCGCGACCAGCGAACTGACGCGCATCACCGACGACCCGGCGATCGATACCGAGCCGCAGTGGTCGCACGATGGCCAGACGCTCTATTTCACGTCGGATCGGGCAGGCGGTCCGCAGATCTACAAAATCGGCATCGCGCCCGGCAGTCATCCGACCCGCCTGACGTTCCAGGGGAACTACAATGCCCGCCCAAGGCTCTCGCCGGACGAGACCCAGATGGCATTCGTCACGCAGGACGGAGGCGGGTATCGTATCGCGACCATGGACCTGCGCTCGCACGGTGATGTGCTGGTACTGACCCACGGACGCTTCGACGTGTCGCCCAGCTATGCGCCGAACGGGGCAGTTCTGATCTATGCAAGCCGCGACCGGGATCGCGGCGTGCTGGCGCTGGTGAGCGCCGACGGCCGGGTCCAGCAGCGTCTGGTATCGTCCGAGGGTGAAGTGCAGGAGCCGGCCTGGGGGCCGTTCTGACGGATTTCAACGGGATTAAAGGATGGAGACAGTCATGAAGAGAATTGTATCGATGACCCTGCTGGCCGCGGCTGCATTCATGCTCGCCGGATGCCCGAAAAAGCCAACGGTCTCTGAGGCGCCCACGGCCAGGTCGCAGGTGCCCGCCAGTGCGACGACCACGGGTGCGGGCGGCGCGACGACCAGAGTGAGCCCGCTGGGCGACGGCTCCGCCGCGTCCGGGTATGGTGCGGATGCGGCCGCGAACCGTGCGCGCAATACGATCTACTTTGACTTCGACAAGTCGGAGATCAAGCCGGAGTTTGCCGATCTCGTGACCCAGGCGGCCAAAAATCTCGCCAGCCATCCGCAGGCCAGGGTCAAGCTCGAGGGCAACACCGACGAGCGCGGCACCCGTGAGTACAACATCGGCCTCGGCGAGCGCCGCGCCCAGGCAGTTCGCCGCGCGCTGATGCTGCAGGGAGTTGCCGAATCGCAGATCACGACGGTGAGCTTCGGCGCCGAGCGCCCCGCAGTCGAGGGCGACGATGAGACGGCGTGGGCACAGAACCGCCGCGTCGAGCTCAATTACAGCGCGTCCACCGGGCAATGACCGTGCAGCGCAACGTCCGGACCTGGGTCGCTGCGACGGCCGTCAGCGCTGTGCTTGGCGGGTGTGCGACGACGCCGCCTGAACAGGACCCGGTGCAGATCAAGCTGCGGGACCTGGACGCGCGGATTGAGCGGATCGAGCGTCTGATGACCAACCAGGGGCTGCTGGAACTGGCCAATGAGATGGAAGCGCTGCGCGCGGACGTGCGCGGGATGCACGATTCCATCGACAAGGAACAGAACGAGCGGGAGGTCGGGCGCAAGCGCCTGCATGACGTGTACCTCGACCTGGATGCGCGCATCAAGGCGCTCGAGGCGCGATCGGCGGTGACGGGCGCGGCGGCGCCCGCGGAGGCACCGGCAGACGTGGCGCCGGTCCCAGCCACTGCGCCGACCGCGGCCGCACCGCGCCCGGTGGCGACGGCGCCGATCCCGGGGGCTGACGGAACGGATCGCGGCGATTACCAGGCCGCGTTCACGCTGCTCAAGGACAGCCAGTATGACCAGTCGATCGCCGCATTCTCGAAGTTCATCGTCGATCATCCGGACAGCGCGCTTGCCGACAATGCCCAGTACTGGCTGGGTGAGGCGTATTACGTGAACCGGGATTTCCCGACGGCGCTCGCAGCTTTCCAGCGGGTTGTCGACCGCTATCCCCAGTCCCGCAAGCTTCCCGATTCGCTGTTGAAGGTGGGCTATTGCAACTATGAGCTGGGGCGGTGGGACCTGGCCAAGGCCGCCCTGAAGCAGGTCACCGCCAGCTATGCCGATACCCCGGCAGGGCACCTCGCGCAGCTGCGCCTGGAGAAGATCCAGTCCGAAAATCACTAGGCCGGACTGGATCCTGCGCAGGCTATCGGTTCTAAGCCGGTTTGACCCGGCGGTACCTACGGACTGTCATCAGTAGGCTCGTCGCCCGTCAAGGTCGAGATGTATTCGACCACCGCGGCGATCTGATCATCGTTGATGTTGTTGACGTTGCGTTGCATCAGGACGTTTTCGCGCAGCTTGTCGTGATAGTAGTGTAACTGCAGCGCAAGGTAGCCCGGATGCTGTCCCTGCAGTCGCGGAACATTGTTGGTTCCCGCGCCGACCTCACCGTGACACTGGGCGCACTTGACGATCTTCGGGCTGGCGACACCATTCTCGTAGATCTCTTTGCCTTTCGCCGCGAGGGCAGGGTTCTTCGACGGCCGTCCGGTGACGGCAGGTTGCTTGGCGAAGTACTCTGCAAGGCCAGCGATCTGCTCGTCGGTCAACGCGTGCGATATGCCCCACATGAAGCCACGCGCATGGGGGTCACTGCGACCGTGCTGACGCAGGAGCTTCAGTTCCGTATCGATGTAGACCTGGTTCTGTCCCGCCAGAATCGGGAACAGCGGCGAAATGCTGATACCGTTGCCGGTCGGACCATGGCACTTGGAACAGGCAAAGCTGACGAGTTCGCGGGCGTTGCGTGCGCCCGGGTCAGGCGGCAGGAAGATGTCCGCCGCGCGAACCGTACCAACTACCGTGCAGGCCAGCGCAATCGCCGCAACCGTGAGCGAGTGAGTCGTGAGTCTTTTCATTAGAAGTCCATCCATAGTCCAAGGACCCAGGTGTTGTTGTCTGAGGCTTTGACATTGGGAAAGCCGGGCGACGTCGGAAAGTTGGCGTGGCTCAGATTAAAGGGATTCTGGTTGTTGGCCACCACCTGATAGGCGTCGTACTGCAGGATGAACCTGACGTTCAGCCAGGGAACGTAGTCCAGCTCGAATGTCTCGTATTGATTGGCCGGTGAGCCATCGCCGCCATTAGCTAGCGGATCGCTCGTGCCGGTCGTCCGCGTGAAGCTCACGAGCCCGCCGTAGCGACGATCACGGAAGTACTCACCCGTGACCAGAAACTGCGTCAGCGTGTCGGTTGGATTACTGTAGATCGCTGACGATGCGCCGGTGAACGTCGCCGCCACCAGCTGGTCGCTGTTCTGTTGCCGCTCGTGGGTGACGTGACCCAGAAAGCCAAAGATATCGTGCTGACCGTTGTACTGGTACTGCCAGTCCAGACTGACGTCCGTATACCGATTGATGACTCCCGGATTGTAGGTCTGCGTAGGCGTGACACCCGATGTGCCTGAGGCGGCCTGTTGCTGCGCCGAGATGTAGCCGACCGATGGAATCCAGTTCACGTACAACACGCTGGCGCCGATCTGTGCGGAGTGGTAACCCCAGTCGCGCTCGTAGGCGAAGCGCGCAAAGGGCGCAAAACGATCGACGGCACCGCCATTGGCCGCAAGACTGACACTGTCAACGGTGGGTGAACTGCCGCCGGCAACCGCAGAGTGATACTCGGACAATTCGAAGTACAGCGAATCATTATAGAACACGTAGGCGCCGAGACCGGCAACAACTCCAGGTCCCAATGCATTCAGGATCGGCCCACTCGTTCCGGTGCCGCCGACGCCGCCGGTCGACAGGGACACGGTATTGAAGTTCGGAATGGTATAGCTGCCGATGCCGTTCCAGACGTCCTGGAAGGTCAGATAGTTGTTGGCAGTGATGCCCCAGACCCACTTGTTGTCGGACGTGTGATCGGTGTAGCGGATATCGATATTGTCGACACCGATGCTGCCGGCCTGCCCGTTGTAGGTCAACTGCAACCACGCACCGACCTTATCAGAGACGGCTCCCGCGTATACCAGGCTGAACTGATCAGGAAACTGAAAGGTATCGCTTTGCGCGTGGGCGGGATACGGCGCGCCGGTATCCGGCGGCGCCCGGTCATAGTGACTGTAGTTCATCTGCGCCAGGACGGCGACGCCGGGCAGATCGGTGAGCCACACCGTGTTCCTCTTGTGGTCATCGATGTCGTTGACCAGCGGCGGCCGCGTGGTCAGCGTGTAGCCGTTGAGCTTGAAGCGCCGGCCGAAGGGCGTCAGTTCGGGCGGCATCGTGTGGCAGGCTTCGCAGGCGAGGCCCGTCTGCCTGGCGAATGGCGGGACCGCACGTGCCGGCTGCGCAGTCAGCATCAGCATGGTTACGCCGAGGACCCACAGGGCGGCGACGACACCCGGTCGTAGCGGCCTCACAACACCCTCCCTTGGCCTGAAGCTGCAAGCAATGCAAGGATTGAAGGGTTCGTCTTCATTCGTTAGGTCCCCATTTTTTCGTGTGTCAGCCCAGCACCCGAGACCGCATTTTTTTATCGCCTTTCCAGCTACCTGAAGGTCGCTCTTGTGCGCGTCAGCCTCGTAGAGCAAACTTGCAGTCGGTGCGGAGGAAAGTAAAACGAGGATTTCAACGCATCATCTTTTGAATTCCTTATGCGTGGTGTCGATGCGACATCACCAATGAGGTCAGGATAGTATTCATTCGGAAATCCGGCGGCACGATCCGCGAAATGACGTCGCCAAAGGGTGCGGTACTCAAAATGAAACCAGTTTGCCTCCTGCTCCTGCTCAGTGTCGTTTCAGGCGCGGTCTGCGCCGAACAGACAGATTCGTGTGCCGGACTTGAGGGTTCGGCCCTGAATCAATGCCGCAGCAACCAGCAGACCCTTCGACTACAACAACTGGAACAGCAGCTGCAACAACAGCAGGAGCGACAGAACCAGCTCGACAGGCAGCAACGGGAAACGCAGCAGCAATTCGAGAGCCTGCGCCAGCAGAATGACAGTCTGCGCAAACAGATGGAGCGCGAAGCGACGAATCAACCCGCGCGGCCGCAGACGGCAGGAGCGGTCGATCCTTCGAGGAATCAGGACCTCCGGAGCTGGAAGGCGGAGAATCCGTGGTTCGGCGCAGACTATGCCAGGACCCAGTTCGCCATGCGCTATATCAAGGAGCTCCAGCAGGAGCGTCCGGAGCTGGCCGGTCGTGAGTTACTGGATGCCGTGTCGGCGAAGACCAATGAGGCGTTCGGTAACAGACCATAATTGCCAGTAGAGAGTCATCTGGCCAGGTTCCGGGCCCCGCGGCGCGCTATCAGTGTATAGCCGCTTCGGCTATCATGCGCGGCTTGCTCGGGGGGGACGGTAGCTCAGTTGGTAGAGCAAGGCCCTTTTAAGGCTTTGGTCCTGGGTTCGAGTCCCAGCCGTCCCACCATTTCACCTTGTCCCGCCTTATCTAGCTTGCCCAAGTATCGCTCTTAGCCCTT
>Ga0302319_10020180_pt1 | contig 12063 bp, 11 predicted proteins | sample Bog_T0_2_FD_203319 | JGI IMG/M metagenome (GOLD analysis project Ga0302319, IMG submission 203319) | Peat permafrost microbial communities from Stordalen Mire near Abisko, Sweden - Bog_T0_2 | ecosystem: Environmental > Terrestrial > Soil > Wetlands > Peat | place: Sweden: Abisko, Stordalen Mire... | reverse complement strand
TGCCCGCGAACGCGTCGATGCCATGGTCGATCCGAACAGCTTCCAGGAAGTGGGTCTCTTTGCCCGGCATCGCGCGACACTCTTTGGCATGGCAGGCAAAGATATGCCCGCTGAAGGTGTCATCACCGGCGCCGCCTCCGTCAATGGCCGCCTTGTTCACTTGGCCAGTCAAGATTTTACAGTGGCAGGCGGATCCGCCGGCGAGGTGCACTCCACTAAGTTGGCCGAGATCATGGAGCAATCGCGCAAGACCGGTTCGCCCTTCATCTTTATAAATGATTCCGGTGGCGCGCGCGTGCAGGAAGGGATTGATTCGCTTTCCGGTTACGGCAAAGTCTTCTATGAAAATGTCATGCTCTCCGGCCTTGTTCCCCAGATCTCACTTATCTGCGGCCCGTGTGCCGGTGGTGCCGCGTACAGCCCCGCACTAACCGATTTCATCATTCAAACCCGCAAAGCCCAAATGTTTATCACCGGTCCTCAGGTGATCAAACAAGCCACTGGCGAAGTCGTTACAGCCGACCAACTCGGTGGCCCTGACGCCCACATGGCCATCTCGGGCGTCATTCATTTCATCGCGGAAGACGACCCGCACGCCATCGCCATTTGCCAAAAACTTCTCAGCTTCTTGCCGTCCAACAACCTCGAAGATCCGCCCGTCGTCGAAGGCGATTCTCGTGTTGAGCATGATGAAACGCTCAACGATATCGTGCCTGTCGACCCCAAACAGAGCTACGACGTCCGCAATGTTATTGCGAAATTAGTAGACTTTGCCGATTTCCTCGAAGTACAAAATGGCTTCGCCCAAAACATCGTTGTCGGTTTCGGCCGCGTCACCGGCAAGTCCGTCGGCATCATCGCCAACCAGCCCTGCGTGCAAGCGGGTGTCCTCGATATCAATGCTAGCGACAAGGCATCGCGTTTTATTCGCTTCTGCAATGCTTTCAATATTCCGCTCGTCACCTTAGTAGACGTTCCCGGCTTTCTTCCGGGCGTGCAACAGGAACACGGCGGCATCATCCGCCACGGCGCCAAAATGTTGTTTGCTTATTCCGCCGCCACGGTTCCCAAAATTACCGTAGTTCTTCGCAAATCTTTCGGCGGCGCTTATCTCGCCATGTGCGGCAAAGATCTTGGCGCCGATCGCGTCTTCGGCTGGCCTACTGCCGAGATTGCGGTTATGGGTGCCGAAGGCGCCATCGAAATCGTCTTCCGTAAAGAGCTGGATGAAGCCAAGGACAAGGTTGCCAAGCGCGCCGAACTAATCAGTAACTATCGCGAAGCATTCGCCAGCCCCTACATCGCGGCCGGCCGCCGTCTCATCGACGATGTCATCGAGCCTGCCGACACGCGCCGCGCCATTGCCCAGTCCCTCGAGTATTTGCGGACCAAGCGTGAACTGCGCCCCGGTAAAAAACACGGCTTAATGCCTTTATAGGTATGGATTTATAAGTCGATGCCAGAAACTAATACTGAGTTACTCGCCACCGTAACAGCGCTGCAGGCCCAAGTAAAGGAACTGTCTGACCGCCTGGCCCTGCTGGAAGGTCAGTCGCCCGTGAAACAGGCTGCGGCCCTCGCTCCCGCTGTTGCAGCCGTGCCCAAAAAAGTGGCCGCTGCCCCCGATATCCCCGAACCCATCTCAGAAGAAACGCTCCTTGTCATCTCAGCCGCCGTCGCCGCTTTCCTCGGAGAGCGCCGTCGCATCCGCCAAATCAGGCTCATCAGTTCAACTGCCTGGGCTATGCAGGGGCGCGTCTCGATTCAAGCTTCACATCAACTTGGTCATTAGGAAGCAAATTGAAACTCAAAATAACAGTCGACAACAAAACCTACGAAGTGGATGTGGAAGCGACCGAGCCGGAAGCCGCACCTAATCTCCCGCTACGCTATACCGTTCAGCCTACCGCTCTGCACGTACCCGCTAGCGCACCCCCTCCTCCCGCGGCGGCCATCGCCCATGCCGGCCCTGTCGACGAAGCCAAAGTCTGTCGCAGCCCCATCTCGGGAGTCGTCGTGAAAGTCACTGCTCAACCCGGCCAAAGCATCCAAGCAGGCGATGTTCTTTTAGTTCTCGAGGCCATGAAAATGGAAACGAACATCACTGCGCCTGTAGCTGGCAAAATCGCCAAGATCAATGTCAACACTGGCGACGGCGTGAAGAATGGACAGATTGTCGTGGAGTTCGCCTAAATGGATAACCTCTCTGCCGTCCCTGGATTCTTATTCTTCGACCATATGGCCATCGCCGTTCCACAAGGTCAACTCGAAGCGCAGGTGTCTGCCTATAAGAGCCTTGGTTTTTCGGAACTGCATCGCGAAGATGTGTTGGGCACAGACCAGGTTCGTGAAGTCCTGCTTAAAGTCGGCGACGGCCCGAATCTAGTCCAGTTGCTTGAACCTTTGAGCCCTGAATCGCCCGTTGCTAAGCAGTTGGCAAAAAGCGGCGGTCGCGGCGGTTTCGCGCATGTGGCCTTCCGCGTGAAAGATATTCAAACCGCTTTCGTTTACATGAAAGACCACGGCTTCAACATCATTGACGCCGCCCCGCGCAATGGCTCACGCGGCACAAAAGTTTTTTTCGTTCATCCCAAAACCACCGAACAGGCGTCATTAGGGTATCTAATGGAAGTTGTGCAAGAAGGAAATGGTGCACATGCCTGACAACGCACCCGGCACCGAAATTCTTGATCTCTCCACCGCCTTCCCTCCTGTCTCCACCGAAGAGTGGGAAGCCGTAATCCGCAAAGATTTGAAAGGTGCCGATTACGAAAAGGAACTCGTCTGGCGCACCGACGAGGGCATCTCCGTCCGTCCCTACTACCGTCAAGAAAATTTGCAGCCGCTTGGCGAATCAGTCGATCTTGCACCAGGCCAAAAACCTTTCACCCGCGGCGGCGGCCACGCATGGCTAGAAGCGCAAAGCTTTACCCCTCCGCCCGACGCCATTCGTGCCGACTCGCTCCATGAATCAGGCGCAACCGCCGTCCAGGAACTGGCCTTTGCTTTGGCCGAAGCTGTCGAAAAACTTCAGCGCGCCATAGACGCCGGCGTACCTGTCCAATCCGCTGCCCCCACCATTCAATTCGTCTACGCCGTCGGCTCCAATTACTTTTTCGAGATCGCTAAACTGCGCGCCGCCCGCGCTCTTTGGTCCGTCGCAGTCCAAGCCTTCGGCTGCAGCGATCCCAAAGCCGCCGTCACTCGTATCCATGTACGCACGGCCCGCTTCAACAAAAGTCTTCTCGATCCTTACACCAACCTGCTCCGCGTCACAACCGAATCAATATCCGCCATCATGGGCGGTTGCGATTCACTAACAGTCGAACCCTTCGGCTTTGATCCTCACCTCGCGCTCAACGTTCAACGTCTCTTGCGCGATGAAGTGCATCTCGACAAAGTGGCCGACCCCGCCGGCGGTTCTTATTATGTCGAAGCTCTCACAAACGAATTAGCGCAGGCTGCCTGGAAGCTCTTTCAGGAAGTAGAAGGCCTCGGCGGTCATAGCGCTGCATCCAGTTTCATCTCCCAAGCGATTACTAAATCGCACGAAGCGAAAACCAAAGCCCTCGCCACTCGCCGCAAAACGATGGTCGGCGTCAACAACTATCCCAACGTTAACGATCAATTCGTAGAGCTCTCCGCCGCACCCTCTTCTGAAACCCGCCTTGCTGAGCCCTTCGAAAAAATTCGCGAGCGCACTGCCCAGCACATCCGCCTAACCGGCAAAGCTCCCAAAGTCCTTCTGCTAAAACGCGGCGACCCCAAAATGAAAATTGCCCGTGCCAATTTCTGTCTGAATTTCTTCGCGTGCGCCGGCTTTCAACTCGTAGAATCCGACACCTACCAAGCAACCGATGCCGACCGCATCGTCCTCTGCAGTTCCGATCCTGAATATGTCGATCTCGCCCGCGAAGTCTGCGCCGCCGTCAAAACCATCCCCGTCTTCATCGCCGGCAATCCAAAGGCCCAAATCAGCGAACTTGAAGCCCTCGGTGTTCGCGGCTTCATCCACGTCCAGTCCAATTCCGTCGAAACCCTCACCGCCTGGCAGAACGATCTCGGCATGCGCCCCTTGGAGTAAACCTTTCATGAAACCCGATTTCACTAAGATCGATTTCAAGCCCACACGCGACGGTAAGCCCGAGCAAGCGCCCGACGATCCCGCCCACGTTTGGGATACGCTCGAACACATCGCGACCAAACAGTACTACGTCGCCGAAGACCTCTACGCGATGGAACATCTGAATTACGCCGCCGGCCTTCCTCCCTTTCTCCGCGGCCCCTATTCAACGATGTATGTCCGCCAGCCCTGGACCATTCGGCAATACGCTGGCTTCTCCACCGCCGAAGAATCAAACGCTTTTTATCGCCGCAACATCGCTGCCGGACAAAAAGGTTTGTCTGTTGCTTTTGATCTCGCTACTCATCGCGGTTACGATTCCGACAATCCACGCGTCACTGGCGACGTAGGTAAAGCCGGTGTCGCCATCGATTCTGTGGAAGACATGAAGATCCTCTTTGATCAGATTCCCTTGGATCAAATGTCAGTCTCCATGACCATGAACGGCGCGGTTCTCCCCATCATGGCGTTCTACATCGTCGCCGCCGAAGAGCAGGGCATCAGCCGCGACAAACTAAGTGGCACCATTCAGAACGACATCCTCAAAGAGTTCATGGTGCGCAACACCTACATCTATCCGCCCCTGCCATCGATGCGCATCATCGGCGATATTTTTCAATATTGCGCCCTGCAGATGCCAAAGTTCAACTGCATTTCTATCAGCGGTTACCACATGCAGGAAGCCGGTGCCCCTGCCGACCTTGAACTCGGCTTCACGCTCGCTAACGGCCTCGAATATATCCGCACGGGCATCGCCGCGGGTCTCAGTATCGATGAGTTCGCACCCCGCTTGAGCTTTTTCTGGGGCATTGGCATGAACTATTTTATGGAGATCGCCAAGCTGCGCGCCGCGCGCATTCTCTGGGCTAAACTCATTAAGTCGTTCAATCCGAAAACTGCCAAGTCCATGGCGCTCCGTACTCACTGTCAAACCTCCGGTTGGAGCCTCGCCGCGCAAGACGTTTTCAATAATGTCCCCCGCACTTGTGTCGAAGCCCTCGCCGCCGCCTTCGGACACACTCAATCTCTGCATACCAACGCCCTTGACGAAGCCATCGCACTCCCTACCGATTTCTCGGCGCGCATCGCCCGCAACACGCAAATCTATTTGCAGGAAGAAACCGGCATCACCAAAGTCGTCGATCCCTGGGCCGGCAGTTTCTACGTCGAAAGCCTCACGCATGACTTGATGCACCGCGCTTGGCATCACATCCAGGAAGTGGAAACGCTCGGCGGCATGGCGAAAGCCATCGAAACCGGCCTTCCTAAGATGCGCATTGAAGAAGCCGCCGCCCGCCGTCAGGCTCAAATCGATTCCGGTCGTGAGATCATCGTCGGCGTGAACAAATATCGCGCTCAGTCGGAAGAGCAGATTGCCATTCTCGAAATCGATAATGTCGCCGTTCGCGAAAAACAGCTGCGCCGGTTGGCTGAAGTACGAGCAAAGCGCGATGCCACGAAAGTAGACCACGCTCTCAAAGCTCTCACTGAAGCCGCGCAAAGTGGCCAGGGCAATCTCCTCGAACTCGCCGTCAACGCCGCCCGCCTCCGCGCCACTCTCGGCGAAATTTCTACGGCGCTCGAAACAGTTTTCGGCCGCTATCAAGCCGTAAACCGCACCATTACCGGCATCTATTCATCCGAGTGTCAGGATGATGTCGAATTCACGACTGCCTTGCACATGGCCAACGAATTTGCCAAAAGCGAAGGCCGCCGCCCCCGCATCCTTGTCGCGAAACTCGGCCAAGACGGCCACGACCGGGGTGCCAAAATCATTGCCACCGCTTTTGCCGATGTGGGCTTTGACGTCGACGTAGGTCCACTCTTCCAAACACCCGCCGAAGCCGCGCGTATGGCCGTTGAAAACGATGTTCACCTCCTCGGCGTATCCAGTCTGGCCGGCGGCCACAAAACGCTCATTCCCGAAGTGATCGGAGAACTCAAGAAACTCGGCCGCGAAGACATTCTCGTCTTCGCGGGTGGCGTAATCCCCCCGCAGGATTACGATTTCTTGCGCGCCGCCGGAGTCGCGGGAATCTTCGGTCCCGGCTCCGTCGTCCCCGTGTGTGCACAAGAAATTCTTAAAACGTTGATGAGCCAGCCGAGTGGCGCCAATACTCAATAGCGTGCGCCGCGGCCGCCTCGCCCCCCAGCAATACATTGACGGGATTCTGCGCGCGGACCGCACTTTGCTGGCGCGCGCCATCACCTTGGTCGAAAGCGATTTACCCGCCGATGCCGACCTTTCCGCCGCGGTCTTGGATGCCATCATGCCGCATTCCGGCAACGCCCGGCGCGTTGGCATAAGCGGCACGCCCGGAGCCGGCAAAAGTACTTTCATTGATTGCCTCGGCATGCACTTGATCCGCGACCGCGCCGAGTCTGTCGCCGTGCTGAGTGTCGATCCGTCCAGCCCCTTTTCCGGTGGCAGCATTCTCGGCGACAAAACGCGCATGGACAAGTTGTCTGTCGAAGACAAGGCCTTCATCCGTCCGTCGCCCGCCCGCGGACGCCTCGGCGGAGTCGCGCGCCGCACGCGCGAAACCATGCTGTTATGCGAAGCCGCGGGCTATCAAAACATCATTGTGGAAACCGTGGGCGTCGGCCAATCGGAAACTACTGTCCGCGCCATGACCGATTTTTTTCTGCTCCTTGCCATTTCCGGCGGTGGCGATGAACTCCAGGGCATCAAGCGCGGCATCCTCGAAATGATCGACGCTCTTGCCATCAATAAAGCCGACAGCGGCAACGAAGCCAGAGCCGAGCGCGCCCGCGTCGAATATAAAAGCGCTCTTCACTTATTTCCGGCCACGCCCGATGGTTGGTCGCCGCCCGTGGTCGCCATCTCCGCCCTCACCGGAAAAGGAATCCCCGAACTTTGGGAAATCGTACTGAAGCATCGTGCCCAACTCGACGCCAACGGCTATCTCGCCGAACGCCGCCGCCAGCAAGCGCGCTCTTGGATGCACGAACTGATCTTTGAGGGTCTGGAAGACTTGTTTCGTCTCGACCCCACCGTTGCGAGTCTCCTGCCTGCGCTTGAGTTAGCAGTCCAGAACGGCAGCGTCGCGCCCTCCGTTGCCGCGCGCCGCATCCTCTCCATCTTTCGATCTAAGTGAAGATCTGATCGCATTACTTCGAGCTTTCGCAAGCGTCGCGAAGCTGATAACATCTTCGTATCTAGAGAGTGCAAGTAGAATCCACTCATCTGACTGAAAGACTGCCCTCCTGGAGCTTCAGATTTCGAAGAAGCTCCCCTAAACCGAGGTTTGAATTAAAATGAGTGCAGCAGCAGTTAGTCCCGTTCTAATTACCCAAGATACCCAGCAACAGACCAATCAATCGCTATCACTCCAGCAACAAATTAAGCTACTTGCCTATTCGTTGTGGGAGCGTCGCGGCCGCCCCGAAAATTCTGCCGACACAGATTGGTTCGAAGCCGAAGAGCAGATCGTCGTGGGAACCTCAAACCAACGTAACTAAATGGGGCGATCGTCGCTGGTGCTCAGCGGAGGGCGGACTTTAGCCGGCGCGGAACTTCAGTTCCGCAATTTACGTCGCATGCCTTGCACTCAAACGCCGCCTCGCCAGCCCAGGGTCTTGATGTGATCGGCGAGCACAACGCCATCCATACTTTCTCCTCCGGGGATCGCCGCCTCGGGAACGCACGGCCTGCCAACCTTCGGCCACCGACGACCCTAAAGTGAACGTGCCGCCTCTACGCGGCCTCCGTCTCTTGCTTAGTTCGAATCAAGTCGGCAGGCACCCGCAGGGTTTACCTCATGGCGCGGGCAAGAATCGGTCCGAGTATTGCGAGAAACAGCACGTAAGCCGCCGAGACAGCTCCCAGTTGAGGTTCGAGTCCAATACCTAACCCGGCGATGACGATCGAGAACTCACCCCGCCAGACTAACGCCGTTCCCGCGCGGAGACATCCCTTCCTGTCGACTCCAATCCGGTGTGCGCCCCCGTAGCCGGTGAGCAATTTTGTCAGCGCTGTTGCCACTCCTAAAACCAACGCGGCAGGCAGTACGCCCGGCAAACGGGAGGGATCAATCTCAAGCCCGAAAAAGAAGAAAAACGTGGCCGCGAACAAGTCACGAAGGGGCGTAAATAGCCGGTGCGACTGTTCAGCGATTGGGCCAGACACCGCGATCCTACCAGAAAGGCTCCAATCGCCGCCGATACCTGAAAGCGTTGTGCCACTCCAGCCACCAGCAGAATGGTCCCAAGCACGGTTAACAGAATGGTCTCATCGGCTTGGTGTGCCGCAAATCCACTCAGGCTCGCTCCATACCTGACCGCGATCTGAAGCGCGAACAAGACCACTAGATGAGCGACCGCCAAGGAGATGGCAACTGTGAGTCGACCGCCCCCGGCAATTAAGGCTCCTGTAAGTGGTAAGTACACCGCCATGGCCAAATCTTCTAGGACCAGCGCTGAAAGAACGACTGGCGTCTCTGGATTCTTCAGCCGGCCAAGCTCCGCGAGGACTCGCGCGATTATGCCGGAGGATGAGATATAGGTCACGCCACCGAGCAGGATGGCGGGCAATAGTTTCCATCCCATCCAGAACCCCGCGATCAACCCAGGAGGGTAGTTGAGCACGAAGTCGGCTAAGCCAACGGGAAGCCCCGCTCGTAGATTCTGCTTTAATTCCTCCCTGTGTACTCGAGCCCCAGCATGAAGAGCAGGAGGAGCACACCGATCTCCGCGCCACTTTGAACAAAATCTCCGCTGAATGTAAGAGGCGCGATTCCCCCGTTACCAAAGGCCAGACCAGCTAACAGGTAGAGCGGTATGGCCGAGAACCCCCAACGATTTGCCGCACGCGCCAGCACCCCCAGACCGACAATGGCGCAGCCCAGTTCGATGAACAAGCGGGAGGTGTTCCAACTAGCCTCATCCATGTTCCAACGGGAGGATAGCATCTGCCTATGAGGCAGCTCCACTGACTCGCTCAGCGTTTGCTTGCTAAGCCGAAAATACCGCTGACTGCCAGACCGCCAGAGCCCGAACGCCCCATAAAGCTCTGCCAAATTTCGCGAGGATGGCTACATCAAAAAAGCCGACGACGGAGTCGAGGGCATTGCGACCCCGAAGTCTGGTTGTAGCAGATGATAATTGGCCGCCACACGTCACCCAACGCCGTTTCGTGGTCCCCTCGGGCGCGAATGGCATATGTCACGATAGCCGACTATACGGCCAGCTGATCCGCCACCCTGACAAGAAGTTCCTTGGCGGAGGAGCATTGCCGGGACTGGAAGCTGAGCATTGAGGTGCGTCAGTTGGTTGCGTAGTTTCGTGGCATCCGCTCGTCTCGGCCACCATGTTTGCGCATAATCAACCTTTTGCCACTCGGGAAATGTCGGTAATGTGAAATGGTTCACACTTTGTCGCCATTGACTACAACGCCGTTTCCCGACTCATTCCAGTTCAGGTTCGGCGCCCCCAGCTCTGTCCGAGTTGGCGACTTTGCTCTACACATCGCCCTTACACGTGGGTAATTCACGCCTGAGCTCTGAGATCTCACGTCTTCGAGCTTTACCGCAACTCTAAATCCACGGCACCCTCTTTGCTCAGAAGACGCCGCGCGGCCAGTCATTGGCCTCACCATCGGATTCAGCTTGCAAGCTAGAATGCTGACATGACGAGGCGGGAATTGCTAGCGGCCACGATGGCCGCGATTGGATCCAGAGCCGCGGAGTTTGCGTCTAAGATGCCTGATTTGGACTTTGCCTCAGCTCTGGATGCCGCGGCCGCCATTCGCAGCAAGCGCATTTCTTCGGTTGAGCTGACCGAACACATGCTCGCACGCATTGATCGGTATAACCCGAAGCTCGACGCCTTTGTCTACCTCACAAGGGAGCGGGCGCTTCGGGAAGCGCGCAAGGCTGACAAAGCTATCATGCGGGACGAACCGCCTGGGGTGTTCGAAGGTGTACCCTTCGGAATCAAAGAGTCGTTCGCTGTCAAGGGTGAGCCGGACACCTGGGGCATCCCTGAATTCAGGAATTCGAAGGCGCCGGCAGACGCCGCCGCAGTCGAGCGGCTCGAAGCCGGTGGCGCGGTGCTAACTGGTGGAACGAACGTGCCTTTGAATCTGATGGATTGGCAAAGCTACAACGCAATATATGGTACGACCAACAATCCATGGGACCTGAGCCGGACGCCGGGCGGATCATCGGGCGGCAGCGCGGCGGCACTCGCGGCAGGACTGACCTATCTCAGTGTAGGGAGCGATATTGGCGGCTCTCTGCGAGTTCCCGCCATGTTCTGCGGAGTGTATTCGCATAAACCCACCATCGATCTTGTGCCTACCAGAGGCCAGATCCCCGGCGGTTTCGCCGGACTCCACGGCTTTTCGACCGGCTTGGCGGTAGCCGGGCCGATGGCCCGAAGCGCTCGAGATCTGGCGGCTGCGCTCACGTTGCTGGGTGGCCCCGATGGTTATGACAAGAAGTCTTGGAGTTGGAAGATGGGACAGCCGCGACAGCGCAGGCTGAAAGATTTCCGCGTTGGCTTTGTGATGGATGACCCTATGGCGCGACTAACCTCCGAGGTGAAGCCGGTTCTTGAACGCGCTCTGGCGGCCCTCGAACGTGCCGGTGTGCAGCTTCATGAAGGGTGGCCTTCTGGCTATGCATTGAGTCAGGCCGAGTATACCGATCAGTTTCTGTTGTCGGCCTTCAACTTCACACAAAAGCCAGCCGAACAGCAGGCGCAGGAACGCAAGATACTTGAGAAGGGCGGCAATGCTTGGGCCGACGGAGCGCTGGCTTCTTACGAGCGCTGGCAGAGGCAGCGGTTTCAGCAACTCACCTACAGGCAGGCATGGCAGGACTATTTCGAGGGAATGGACGTTTTCCTCATGCCCGCTGCCTTTTCGATTGCGTTCCGGCATATTCACGACGGCGACATGAACACTCGTTCGGTAGATACGCCTGAAGGCAAGCGGCCCTATATGGATTTCATGCCGTGGATCGTAACGCCTACTTTGACCGGTTGTCCATCAACGACGGCTCCCGTTGGGCTGACCGCGACTGGTCTGCCAGTGGCGCTTCAGGTGATGGGTCCGTTCGGGGAAGATGCGACGCCGATCGAATTCGCCGCGCTGCTAGCGGACGAGATTGGCGGATTCGCCGCGCCGCCCGGCTATACGGCGTGAAACTACTTGTGAATACCGTAGGCTTGGATGAGTTGGAGTCATCCATCGGTCAATATTGCACGTAAAGGGGGATCCGACACCCTGTCGGCCCCTGCTAGGGCTCGCGTAGGGCCGAGTGGCGCTCAAACTCTACACTGCGCTGTTGATAGTTACTATTGCAAACCCAATGGGCAAGCATTGCCACCGCCTGTTGACCTGGACTACTGGGACCGCCTCCGTCGCAGGTCCCACAGCCCGCGCGCCGAGAGGATCAAGGTGAAGCCCCCTAGCCCGCCGAGCACCCAGAGTACCCAGACGAAGAAAAAGCCGCCGGGGGATTTGGCGATCTCGCCGTAATGTGCCCCCCTCATGTGCATGACTGGCATGGCTGCTGCGATCAATCCGATGAGCAGCATGATGACGTGCCCCGATCGCCGTTCGGGGAGCATGAGTGTCCCGTACAGGAAGACTGCAAGGACGACCAGCGCAATGTTTGAGCTTTCTGCTTTCGATATCCCACGAACGATGTCGTCCGTAATGTGAAGCGTCAGGAAGAGGAGCGAGACTAGAGATGCGACGGTTAACATGCTGTTGTGTTTCATTGGAAAGTCTTCTTATTGAATTTTATGTGTGCCTCGGTGCCATGCTGCCGTTGTCTACTCCCTCCAGGGCTGGTCATCCAGGCCAAAGACAGGAGCGAAAGCGTATTTGTGCATCCGACGACAACGGCGAAACTCTGAAAAACGGTAGCCGGATACATGTGGATGATTTGGCGGAGCACGCAGTGAGGGCG
>Ga0302319_10020177_pt1 | contig 12063 bp, 8 predicted proteins | sample Bog_T0_2_FD_203319 | JGI IMG/M metagenome (GOLD analysis project Ga0302319, IMG submission 203319) | Peat permafrost microbial communities from Stordalen Mire near Abisko, Sweden - Bog_T0_2 | ecosystem: Environmental > Terrestrial > Soil > Wetlands > Peat | place: Sweden: Abisko, Stordalen Mire... | reverse complement strand
GTAAACAGAAGGTGGTGGTTGTCAACACGGTCATGCCAGTGGCTACCGACTTCGTGCTGGCCGGGGGTGAGGAGATCGCCGACTACTATGAAACCTCGGCGACCTGGCGGCTCACGGTGCGCGGTGCAGGTGGTCTGCCGCTGGTCACGGTCGTGCCGGCCGCGGGCGGCGGCAGCGAAGAGATCGTCTACGTGCACCACGACATGAAGGGCTCGACGGTGGCGCTGACCGCGCCGGGCGGCAGCGGCCCGGCCGAGAGCTATACCTACTCGGACTATGGCCAACCGCAGAGCGGCACGTGGCTGGCCTACCAGTACGCCGGCTACCGGTACGACAGTGAGACCGGCCTCTATTACGTCCAGGCAAGATACTATAACCCGAACCTGGGAAGGTTCTTGCAGACCGATCCCTCCGGGTTCGACGGTGGATTTAACCTTTACGCCTACGCGGAAAATGATCCGGTCAATTTGGAAGATTCGACGGGGCTATCGCCTGATGGTGGAGAGCTTACAGTTACGCTGTCTGAATCAGTCCCTACTCCATTTATGGCGGCTGCGGGCGGTCCGTCGTCGATGATCGTTTCCGCGACGGCCACATGTGGTGGCTGTTTCGCACAGCTCAAGTACAGACCTACCAGCGCCGGAAGCAATATGAATCACGCACTTTGGTATGTTCAGGGAAGCGATGGGAAACGACGAATCCTAACCGGTGGACCAGATCATAAAGCCCATGGAGCGCCTGAAAGCGGATTTCTGAACGAGTACAATATTCCGGCTGACGGTGACAAGGAACTTTTATCCCCTGTATGGTTTGATGGTGGGTTTTCTGCGGCAAATTGTAAGGGTGTGGATAAGATGGAAAAAGCAGCGAATGCATTCCCTAAGAATAAAATTACATACAATTGGCAAGGGCCAAACAGCAACAGTGCTGCAAGATACCTTGGCACAGTTGGGGGCTTTTCTCCATCAGCGCCTCCTCTAACGACAGGGTGGAGTGCACCCATCTCAGGAGTGGAATAGGACATTGAGGAGAACCGAGATGAGACATTTGTCATTGATATACGCAGCACTGATAGCGCTGGCTGCGTTACTTTCAGGTTGCCATCGAAATCAAGAATCTTCTCAAGGAACGCTCGAACTCCGCGCATCCTCAGCACTTGTCGGGGGATATGAAACTATTTTCTATTCAAAATCGCAATTGCTAGCGCCTAATGCTGCCACTTTTATGCATATATCAGAGGCCGAGGCGAGCAACTTGAGGTATCCATTCGCCTACCTGCAGGGGGCGCTCGACAATTTGGGAAGTAGTGCTCATTCTTCCATGTTTGCGAATAGCGTTTCTGTTTTGGTAGGTGCAAAGGATTTTCTGCCGCCAGCAGGACTTGGTTCTGTGCGCTCTCAGCGTTGTTATATTGTCGTCTTAGGAAGGCGGAGTACGTTCGACCTTCGTAAGTACATCACTTCCGCTCCGGTGGCATCCGCTGCAGGCGCACCGGTTTTGAGTTGGGGGGCGAAGCTTGGAGAATATGGTGAAGATGATCCCAAAACGAGTACACTTTATGCGAGCCAGTTAGGACAATCCTATGTGCTGATTTCAAATGATCTTCAAGGGCTTGAAAAAATTGCTGAACGGCTAGGCTCAGTAAATGAAGGTGTCCAAAGCACAAGTGAAATTCCTGACTGGGGGGCGTTGAGTCAGCATGACGAATGGGCCTACAGGAAATACCGCCACGCAGGAATAATCAACGCTGATGCGGCAGGGATGACAGACGTCACATCTAGTGCTGATGCCCTCGTTTTCTATTTCAACTCAGACAAAAGGACAGGGGTATTCCAACTTATTGCATCTGACAAAAGTACCGCAGAGCACATCAATGCAAGGAGTACGTCATCAAAGATGGCGTGGCCACCCTTGAAACAAATAGGCGCAAGAAAATGGGAGGCAACGATTCCGTTCTCCGGCGATGAAGCATCCGCAGAGAGGATTTTCGTCGTCGTGGGACTATTCGGCTTTCCCATTTATCTGTAGTAGAGCAGGTGACCCGGTCACCACCCCCCTGATCGCCATGAGCCTCCATCCGGCGTCTTCGCTGGACAGTCAGCAAGTCACGGTGCTTTGCACCGGAATTAGGGGGACACGTCACCCCAGAAAGGGAGCTGCACAGTAACCTTCGGTTACTGTGCGGGAACCACTTTATAATCAAGCAGCTAAAAGGAAAACTCTCTAAAAATATGGTGTTTACAGGTTACCGAGCGCGAACCATAAGAAAACAAGCGACTAAAAGTAAAAATGGAGTCATCCGATCTATTCTATAAACACGCGCCGGTTGCTGTCGGGTAACTTGATGATTTTCCTGTCCTTAGCTGAAAACCGCCGTGCGCGGCCACAAATGCGGAGGAATCCATGGACCAGACGAAGCAGTTCCCGGCCAGCAAACCGGAGCCAACAAAAGCGCCGCCGCCAGCGTCCAACGAGCGCCCGATCTTGCGCCGATCGGTTGCGGTGCGGGAATACATCACGCGGATGGTTGCGGGGATGAACAGCTACAAGGCGAAGGAGTGAGGTATGGTGAAGGCTTCTCTGCGAACAAAATCTGTAGGAACCAAAGTCAGCGATGCAGAGTTCGCGGCGCTTGAGGCGCGGGCGCGGGCGGAGAATCTGACGCTCTCGGAGTGGGTCCGGGGGGCTCTACTTGGGAGCAGCCGCGCAGGGAACGCCGAGGCAGCGGACGATCTTTTGGGCGAAGTGTTGCTGGCGGAGGTTCTTGCGTTGCGGGCGTTGTTCTTGAATCTTCGCCCGCTTCCCGATCATGCTCTTCCGGGCGAGGGAGAGGTACGGGCGGAGATCGCGCGGGTGGATGCGGTGAAGATGCAGCGCGCGCGGGAGCGGTTGGCGGCGCAGAAAAAGGCGAGCGAGGCGGCGCGATGAGGGACTATTTCGCTCCGCGCCGGTACTGGAAGTGGACGCGCTGGACGCTGATCGCGGCGGGCGTTTTCTTCTGTGCGTTGTATGTTCAGGGCTACCGGAACGAGTGGAGCGCGGCGGAGCGTCTTGACCTGAAGATTTACCTGGAGAGCGGTGTGTGGGGAACGCTCTCGAAGTACTCTTCGACGAGTTACAGTCTGCTTGAAGGCGTGACGGCGACGAAGCTTGTGGTGCCCGTCGGTGGCGATGAGATCGAGGCGGTGACGGGGCCGAATGGCGAGCCGACGTACCGGCTGACGGCGGAGGGCAGCCGCGCGTATGTGCGGCTGGAGTGGCGGACGAGTGAGCACAATGACCGCAAGCTGCATGATTTTTTGCGCCAGTGGATCTTCCACGACGATATTTATGAGTCGTCCCGGAAGCCGTTTTACTGTGCGTTGGTGCTGCTGTCGGTTCTGTTGCCGGTGGCCGTTCCGAAGGATCGTTGGCCGAAGTTCTCCTACGAAAAGCAGTGGCAAAAGCTGATGGATTTTATCGAGCGCAGGCGCGCGGCGGCTCAGGCAAAGGCCGCTGCGCTCACGGTAAAACCGCCGGTTCCGGCGCCGATTGCGCGGCTGCAATCGTCTCCGAATCCGCCGCCGGTTGTAGCGGTAAAACCGCCCGAGGCGCGTCCCGCTGCGGCGAAGAAACCACGTCCCCGTTTCGAGTAAATAACTATGATCACGATGTCCAAACCGATCAGCGCGAGCCAGGCGCGAGAGTACCACAAGGAAGAGTTCGCCAACGCGCGCGACAACTACTACACCGAGGGCGACCATGTGCGCGGCGAGTGGCAGGGCCAGCTCGCCCAGCGTTACGGACTGCATGGCGAAGTGGGCGAAGAGCAGTTCGCGCGGTTGAGTGAGGGCCAGCATCCGGCGACGGGCGAGCAGTTGGTACGGCATCAGACGGCGCGGGAGTATGTGAACGAGCAAGGCCAAACAATGCGCACGATGGAGCACCGTGCCGGTTGGGATGCGACGTTCAGCGCGCCGAAATCGGTATCGTTGACGGCGTTGGTTGGCGGCGACGACCGGATAAGAGAGGCGCACCGGGAGAGCGTTCGCGTTGCGCTCAATGAGATGGAGAAGTACGCGCAGGCGCGCATCGGCGGCAACACACCGGCAGAGACGACGGGCGCATGGGTGGTGGCGAAGTTCGAGCACGACAGCAGCCGTCCGGTGGACGGCTACGCCGCGCCGCAGTTGCACACGCACACGGTTATTTTCAATATCGCCGAGACCGCCGACGGAAACACGCGGGCGTTGCAGCCGCAGGAACTTTACAAGACGCAGCAGTACGCGACGGCGGTTTACCGTTCGGAGTTGTCGGCGCGGTTGCAGACGCTCGGTTACGAGATCGAGCGCGGCGAACATGGCCATCCGGAGATCAAGGGTTACACGCGGAAATACTTGGAGGCGTCGAGTCCGCGGCGTCAACAAATCATGGAAGAACTTGCGGAGCAGGGTCGCTCCGGGCCGGAGGCGGCGCAGATCGCGGCGCACAAGACGCGCGAGGCGAAGCTCGATTTAACGCCGGAGCAGGTGCAGGCGCAGCATCGGGCAATGGCCGCAGAATACGGCCATCAGCCGCAGCGCGTTATCGAGGAAGCGCAACGGCGACCAGGTGTTGAGTTGCAGCCGGAAGAATCGCAGCGCGAGGCCCAGGCCTCCGTGAGTTATGCGCTGGAGCGTGGCACGGAGCGCGAGGCCGTGGTCGATGAACGGACGCTGATGCGCGATGCGTTGAAACACAGCATGGGCGCGGCGCGGTTGCCGGAGGTGCGGGCCGAGTTCGAGCGGCGCGTTGCCGCGCGTGAGCTGATCGAGGTCGAGCGCAGGCCGGGGCTTGCTGGCCGCGCCTTCACTACGGGCGAGATGCAGGGTTACGAGCGCGAGATCATCGAGCGGATGCGCAGCGGCCAAGGCAACCGCGAAGTGTTGGCCGATGGCCAGGTCCGGCAGCAGGTCGAGGCAAACCATCCACATCTGAGCGTGAGCCAGCGGCGGGCGGTCGAAGATGTGCTCGAAAACCGCGACCGGATGATGGCACTTGAGGGCGTGGCCGGAGGCGGAAAGACTACTTCTTTAGCCGCCGTCCGGGAAGCCGCTGTCAGCGCGGGCTATGAGGTCAAGGGGCTTGCGCCCACGTCCGGAGCGGCGAAAAAGCTGGGCGAGTCGGGCATGGAGACGGAGACGCTGCAACGGCATCTTACGCGCGGCGACCGCGCGGACGACGGACAGAAGCGGCTCTATGTGGTCGATGAATCGAGCATGGCCAGCACCAAGCAGATGCACACGTTCGTGGAGCGTCTAAAAGAAAATGATCGTGTGCTGTTCGTGGGCGACGTGCGGCAACATGAGGCGGTCGAAGCTGGCCGACCTTATGCGCAGTTGCAAGAGGCCGGGATGCGGACGGCGCGGCTTGACGAGATCATCCGGCAGAAAGACCCGGCGTTGAAAGAGGCCGTGGAGCAGCTTGCGCGGGGCGAAGTGAAAGAAGCAATCGCGAATCTCAACAGCCAGGGCCGAGTGCATGAGATCGTGAACCACAGCGAGCGCATCCGCGAGATAGCCCGCGAGTATGTGCGTCAGCCGGAGAATACGCTTGTTGTCTCGCCCGACAATGAATCCCGCCGCGAGATCAACCAGCACATCCATCGAGCGATGCAGGAGTCCGGCCAGGTCAAGGGCGAAGAGCATCGGGTGCGGGTGTTGAATGCGCGGCAGGAGTTGACCGGCGCAGACCGGCAATGGGCGCAGAACTATGAGCAGGGCGACATCGTGCGTTATGCGAAGAGCAGCAAGGCGCACGGCTTCGAGGCCGGAGAGTACGCGCGCGTTGCGCGCGTGGACAGCGCCGCGAACACGGTCACGGTGGAGCGGAAGAGCGGCGAACAAGTGAGCTACGATCCACGGCGGCAGCAGGGCGTGACGGTCTACCGGGAGGCGGAGCATCGCTTCTCGGAAGGTGACCGCGTACAACTGACGGCCCCTTATCATGCGCAGAAACTCGCTAGCCGCGAGCTGGGCACGGTCGAGAAGATCGACGGCGACGGCGACCTGAAACTGAAGATGGACTCAGGCCGCGAGGTCGAGTTCAACGCGCGGCAGCATCCGCATCTCGATTACGGCTATGCGGTGACGAGTCACAGCAGCCAGGGCCAGACCGCCGACCGTGTGCTCGTCCATGTGGACTCGGAGCAGGCGCACGGCGAGCTTCTCAATAGCCGCATGGCGTATGTTTCGGTGTCGCGGGCGCAGTTCGATGTGCAGATGTACACCAACGACGCCGGGACGCTGGGCCATGCGCTGAGCCGGGACATATCGCATACGTCGGCTATCCAGCAGGAGCCAGCGGCGCGGCAGATCGAGCCGGTGCCCACTCACGCGCATGAGTTCGATCAGGGATACAGTCTTTAGCCGCTGACGCGGCTATATCCTCCGCTCCGGCATCCGTAAAGGCTCTCCGCTTCGCTCCGCCCGCTGACGCGGCGCGCAAAGAACGCGCGGCCTTGACTGATGCCTCCGCTGCGGATGTTTTTCAGCAATGAGAAAAATGTATTTTTCTCATGTTCCAAACATGAGAAAGCGCACTAACTGGCGTCAGCGTGAACACTGCCAGCCAGTGAGTTAATCAGCCGAATCACGGCTCTCTGGTCCTTCGTCGGCAGCACGTCCATCTTCTGAAATCTCTTCCAAAGCCGCTGCTTATCGGACGGCGCGCGCTCTGTGGGTGTGGCGGGTTGTACGCCGAGCAGTTCGTCTGTTGTGACTTCAAGAGCCTGGGCAAGCGTGATGAGCGCCGGAGCGGGCGGGAACTCGGCCTCGATCTCGTAGTAAGAGATGGCCCTCTGAGTCATGCCCGTAGCCTTGGCAAGCTGGACCTGAGTGAGACCGCGCGCTTGCCGGAGGGCAACGAGGCGCTGGCCGAAAGCGTTTTGCGAAGGCTTCTTGGCTGGCATGACAGGGGTAATTGTAATGTCCATTTTTTTGCTCTCCCTGATCCCGCTGCAAGTATACACGCAATGCGTGTATACTTGCGAACGGTATGAAAAACGCAAAAACCTGAAAAAACTGCTTGACAGGTTTTTCGGCGGAGGGCGGAAAAATGGCAAGAATCCCAGAATCCGAAGTCGAGCGGCTAAAGAAAGAAATCTCGGTGCAGCGGTTGGCCGAGGCGCGGGGCATCAAGTTGCACCGGCACGGGGCCGACCTGTTGGGCCTCTGCCCGTTCCACGACGACCGCAGCCCGTCGCTGGTTATCACTCCGGCGAAGAATCTCTGGCACTGTCTGGGCGCTTGCAACATGGGCGGGACGGCCATCGACTGGGTAATGAAGGCGCAGGGTGTGAGCTTCCGCCATGCGATCGAACTGCTGAGGGCAGACTATTTTCCTTTAGCCGCCGCTCCGGTGCAGCCGGTGAAGCAGAGCACGGTCCCGAAGTTGCCGCCGCCGGTTGCGCGGGATGCGGACGACCGGGCGTTGCTGTTGCAGACCGTGGACTACTACAGCCGGACGTTGAAGCAGTCGCCGGAGGCGTTGAAGTATCTGTCCTCGCGCGGTCTCCAGTCTTCGGAGATCATCGACCGCTTCAAGCTGGGCTTCGCCAACCGGACGCTGGGTTATGGCCTTGAGGGAAAGAACCGCGTCGCCGGCGCGGAGATGCGCGGACGCTTGCAAAAGCTGGGCATCCTGCGCGAGAGCGGCCACGAGCATTTCAACGGCTCGGTAGTCGTGCCGGTCTTCAATGCTTCCGGCGAGGTGGTCGAGATGTATGGGCGGAAGATCACGGCGCGGTTGCGCGAGGGAACGCCGTTGCATCTGTATCTTCCCGGCGAGCATCGGGGCGTATGGAACGAAGAAGCCCTCATCGCATCGAAAGAGATCATCCTGTGCGAGGCGCTGATCGACGCCTTGACCTTTTGGGTTGCGGGACACCGCAACGTGACGGCGAGTTATGGCGTGAACGGCTTCACTGCGGACCATCGGGCCGCGTTCGAGAAGCACGGCACGGAGCGAGTTTACATCGCCTATGACAACGATGAAGCGGGCAACAAAGCCGCTGCGAAGCTGGCCGAGGAACTGATGCAATCGGGCATCGAGTGTTTCCGCATCGAGTTCCCGAAGGGCATGGACGCCAACGCCTACGCGCTGAAAGTGAAGCCAGCGGCGAAGAGCTTGGGCGTACTTATCAATCGCGCGGCGTGGCTGGGCAAGGGACAACGGGCAGCAGCGCCGGAGCCGGAGATCGAGCCACTGCCAGCGAAAGCAAAAGCAGCAGCTAAAGAAAAAAAGATAGAGGATGATGTGCCGGAGCCAATCGCGGTGACCATGCCCGCAACCGATGCGCCCGCTGTCGGAGTACCGATGGAAGAGGTTTTTTCCTTAGCCGCCGAACCGGAGCCGGTTGCACCGGCAGAGCCGGAGCCAGCCACGGCAGCGCCCGCGCCGAGCATAGACGTTCCGGTCGAGATGCGCGGCGAAGACATCTTCATCCAGCAGGGCGACCGCCGTTACCGCATCCGTGGCCTTCACAAGAATCTGAGTTACGAACTGTTGAAGGTCAATGTGCTTGTCTCCGGCATGACGCCGCACGGAGAATCGGCCTTCCATGTGGACACGCTCGACTTGTATGTGGCGCGGCAGCGCAGTGTCTTTACCAAGCAAGCCGCCCAGGAAATCGGCATCAAGGAAGAGGTCATCCGGCGCGATCTGGGCCGAGTGCTGATGAAACTGGAAGAGCTACAGGACGAGCAGATAAAAAAAGCTCTGGAGCCGGAGAAGAAAGAGATCGAGATCGGCCCGGAAGAGCGCGCCCTGGCGATGGAGTTGCTGCGCGATCCGCGCTTGCTGGAGCGGATCATCGAGGACTTCGCACTGTGCGGCGTGGTTGGCGAGGAGACCAACAAGCTAGTCGGCTATCTGGGCGTGGTCTCGCGGCACTTGGAAGCGCCGCTTGCGATCATGGTGCAGTCGAGTTCTGCAGCGGGCAAAAGTTCGCTGATGGAAGCCGTGCTCGCGTTCCTGCCCGAAGAGCAGCGCGTTCAATACTCCGCCATGACCGGGCAGTCACTCTTCTACATGGGCGAGCAGGACTTGAAGCACAAGGTGCTTGCCATCGTGGAGGAGGAGGGCGCGCACTCGGCATCTTATGCGTTGAAGCTGTTGCAGTCGGAAGGTGTGTTGACTATCGCCAGCACCGGCAAAGACCCGGCGACGGGGCGCTTGCTCACGCATCAGTACCGCGTCGAGGGTCCGGTGATGATCTTCTTGACGACCACGGCCATCGATCTTGACGAGGAGATGTTGAACCGCTGTCTTGTTCTCTCCGTCAATGAAGACCGGGCGCAGACGCAAGCTATCCACCGAGTGCAGCGCGAGGCGCAGACGCTTGAAGGCTTGCTCCAGCGGCGGGACCGCAGCACCATCCTTGCCGTGCATCGCAACGCGCAGCGGCTCTTGAAGCCCGTCTTCGTTGCGAATCCCTACGCGCGAGAGTTGACCTTCCACGACTCGCAGACGCGGACCCGGCGCGACCACATGAAGTATCTGACGCTGATCCGCAGTATCGCTCTGTTGCATCAGCATCAGCGGCCACGAAAGACGGTCCAGCATCACGGGCGCACGGTCGAGTACATCGAGGTTGCGCTGGCCGACATCGCAGTTGCCAACCGGCTTGCGCATGAAGTTCTGGGCCGTTCGCTCGACGAGTTGCCGCCGCAGACCAGGCGCTTGCTGTTGGCCGTGGACACGCTGGTTACAGCCGAGTGCGAGCGGCAGAAGATGGCGCGATCCGATTACCGCTTTTCGCGCCGCGACGTGCGCGAGGCGACGGGCTGGGGCGATACGCAGTTGAAAATCCATCTGCATCGCCTCGAAGAGATGGAATACCTGTTGGCGCATCGCGGCGGGCGCGGCCAGAGCTTCGTTTACGAGCTTGTCTTCGCGCGTCTGGCCGACAGCGGCAAGCCAACGCTTCCCGGCCTGATCGAAATCGACAAGCTGGGGATCGACAAGCTGAAAGAGTGAGTACGACGAAAAGAAGTCGGGGCTGGAGAGCAAGTTGTCGGGGTCAAGTCGGGGCCAAGTCGGCCCCAAGTCGGCGGGGTGTCGGGGTGCTTGAAACCAGCTAACAGCCAATGTCCATGCGGGTTACATAGGAAACCGTGAACGGACGCGAGAAAACGCATATATGGGGCGCAGCGAAACAGGCGCTTCGTCGTAACCATAATAAGGAGGTAGAGAGATGGCCCGCGTAGGCAGACCATGCAAGCCGCGCAAGCCGCCGAGCACACCGTTACAGGCCATGATCGAAGAGTACATCGAGTCCCTTGCCGCGCGGGGTTTTGCCTACAACACGTACAACGTGCGCCGGGGGCATCTGTACCTGTTCGAGCGTTGGGCGATGGAGCGTGGACTGAGCGAGCCGGTCGAGGTTACGCGGCCCGTGCTGGAACGTTTTCAGCGTTACCTGTTCCACTACCGCAAGAAGGAGGGCGGCCCGTTGAGCTTCTCCAGCCAGCACTCGCGGCTGTCGTCCTTGCGTATGTGGTTCCGGTGGATGACGCGGCAAAACTATCTGCTGCACAATCCGGCCTCGGAGATCGAGTTGCCCAGGCTGTCCAAGTCGCTGCCACATGTACTGACCGCAGCAGAGGCCGAGTTGATCCTGCAACAGCCCAACGCCGCCGACCCGCTCGGCATCCGCGACCGGGCCATGCTGGAGATGTTTTACTCAACCGGAATGCGGCGCATGGAACTGATCCGGCTCAGGCTCTACGATGTGGACCGCGTATCGGGCATCGTGACCATCCGCGAGGGCAAGGGCAGGAAGGACCGCGTCATCCCCATCGGCGCGCGGGCCGTCGCATGGCTGGAGAAGTATCTCGACCAGGCGCGGCACCGGCTTGTGGCCGAGCCGGACGAAGGCACCATCTTCCTTACCGTGCAGGGCGAGCCGTTTACTCCCAACCGTCTCAGCGGCTTGATAGGCGGTTACGTGGAAGCGGCCGGGACCGGCAAGAGCGGGGCTTGCCATCTCTTCCGGCATACGATGGCCACGCTGATGCTGGAGGGTGGCGCGGACATCCGCTTTATCCAGCAAATGCTCGGTCATGCGCGGCTCGACTCAACGCAGATTTACACTCACGTCTCGATACGGATGCTCAAGCAAATCCACTCGGCAACTCATCCGGCGGCGCAGCTCAAGCGCAACTCGGAGCCTTCAGCCGATCCAGAAGTCCCGGAGGAAGCTGTCGAAAGCGCCACGCTTGCGCAGACTGTTCCAGGCCAGATGTGGCCCGGAGTTCCGGCTTCAACTGCCGAGCAACTGTTCGCCGCTCTGGACGCCGAATCCGCAGAAGAAGAACAGGAGTAATGTTCTTCTTTTAGTAGCTGCTTTTAGCTGCTAATAAGGGGCCGCTTCCGTCCCGGAACCGGCCCCCGATGCGTTACAGAATCCCATGCCGATCCGCGCCGCAAAGAAATCCGCAAACACGCACAATCTGCGCTCTTCCGTCGCGCAATGCTGCGCACAATGTCGCGCACAATGTCGCGCACAAGCCGCGTACAAACTGTGCGCAATGTCGCGCAGTCTGTGCGCAATGCCGCACACAACCCGCAGCACGTCCGCCGTGCAATCTGTGTGCAGTGTCGCGCACCATCCGCTGCTCTTCTGTTGCACAGTCTGTGCGCAGTGTCGCGCACGGTCCGCAACTCTTCCGTCGCGCAATGCCGCGCACAATGTCGCGCACATCCTGCGCCCAATACAGCCCCTCAAGCCATACAATCGGATGCAGATGCAACTTGCCTTCAACCCCGTGTTGTCGCAACCGCCACTAGCCGCAATGCCGCAGCTAAGCGAAAAACCGCATCTGGGGTTTGCGAGTAAATATCCGGCATGGAATCAGGGGCCGAGCGTATGTAACTCCACGGCGGCAATAGGGTTGCGAGCAGGCTTGGCGCTGGAATGCGTCAGGGAAACCAGACAGACCGGCCTCTATTACATGCCCGCACGCTACTACTCGCCGGCGCTGGGACGATTCTTGCAGAGCGACCCGGTTGGCTTTCGCGGCGGAATGAATCTTTACGCCTACG
>Ga0302319_10020176_pt1 | contig 12064 bp, 14 predicted proteins | sample Bog_T0_2_FD_203319 | JGI IMG/M metagenome (GOLD analysis project Ga0302319, IMG submission 203319) | Peat permafrost microbial communities from Stordalen Mire near Abisko, Sweden - Bog_T0_2 | ecosystem: Environmental > Terrestrial > Soil > Wetlands > Peat | place: Sweden: Abisko, Stordalen Mire... | reverse complement strand
AAGCGTTCCTGCACGGCTACACCCAGCAAGAACTGCGGGGCCGGAGTGCGAAAGGTGATTCGAGGCCCCGCCTGCAGGGTTTCTTCACCAGCGAAGAGGGTGAACTGGCGAGGTCCATCGGTCATCTCGACCTTGACACCGCGCGCCCCGATTTCGGGATAAGAGTAATTGGTGAAAGGCGGAGTAATCAGGGCGGTGCGAAAAAGGTAATCTCCGCCGGTGATAGTCCAGCGACGCCCTTTCCACTTCAGGCCGTGGATAGTAAGTGAGTTTTGCCCAAACCGGCCTCGCGAGCTATCCACATAACCTTCCAGGTTGCCAGTTAGTAAGCCGACTCCGGGAAGATACTCTCGGAACGAAATGCCGACACCGGAAAGCGCCGTCAGCGGGAGTGAGTTACCGCCCAGATAATAACCCTGAACCGCAATGTCGGCTGTTCCTCCTGCCTCCTGAGGGGTTTGAGCAGCCAGCACGGCCGGCAGGCCGAGCACAACGATGGCAGATAGCGTGAAGCCACGCATCGCCGGTTACTCCGCGGCGGGCAGGCGGAATTTCAGCGCCGCTTCCTGAATCTCGCCATTCCCCAGATTGACGCGGGCGCGCAGCGTGAACCTTCCTTCTCCCACCTTCTTAGTCAGGATGACGGGCAAGCGCTGTGTGCGGCTGGGCAGTATAACGACGGGAGGGAAATCGCCTGTTTGCACGACTTCGCCATCCTCATTTACGACATCCACTTTGCCTGCGCCCCGCAGGTTAGTAAGCCCCGAGTTTTCCACGCTGATCACCGCGCGGTAGCCGGCGGTCTCGGGAGAATTGAATTTCTCGATCGAGATCTCCCTGACTTCGCCCGCCGGCTCGGGATTTCCTACCGTGATGTAGAACGTGCTGGTGAGGCGCAGCAGCGCCATGATACCGATAGGCGCCTGCTGCCTTTTCGGATCGGGCAGGGAAGTGAATCCAAGAGCGCAGTGATAGGTGCGGGGCTGCGCGCTGGCCGGGACGCGAAAAGTGTAACGGACGGGCATTTGCGTTTGGCTGGCCAGTTCAGCTTCCATCGGGTTTACCGTGACCCAGGTCCTGCAGGAAAAGTCTTTCTCCGAAGCGATTTCCTTCTCGAACTGGGGCACCGCTTCGTTGTCGATTGAAACGTCGAGTATCTCGGTGCGGAAGCGGCCCATCCGATTGTCGGAGTTTCCGATGGCGAGCGAGCCTGTATGCTGCGAGCCGGGCGCCAGATTCAGTTCCACCCGCATCGGCGAGAGCGCAAGGCCGAACTGGGCGTGCCCGGGCAAGGTTCCCGCTAAACAAAGCACGGCCAGACTTAGTTGGCGGTAATGGTGTAAGTGAGTGTAAGTGAACATGACGATGACGCTATGTATTTCCAGCTGTCCTGTAAGGTGAAATTCAGATTCACCGAGTAATTGCCGGGGAGAAGAAGTCCTTGAGTGCCGCTCGCCATTTGCGCTCCTCCGGTGGAGAGAGCGGAACTGCCGCCGCACGCGCCGCCCGTACCGCCGGATACGGAACTGCACGATACGGTGACCGCACTGACGGGGACAGTGGGGCAGGACGTGAAGTTAGCAGGCGCGCTCACCGTAAGATTCCATGAACCAAAGATGCTTCCCGCGGTTGTCCAGGAAACAACCGCGCCGGAAGATCCACCGACCACCGGGAGGCTGCCGGGGTTGGTCGCGGTAAAGGTGATCGAGGCCGGAGTAACGGTCGTGTTAGAGATCGTTGTTAACCCCAGCTTCGGACTTACGGTAGCGGGCGAGACCTTTGCCGCGGGCTGCGCTCCGGGCGCCAGCAGAACCCCGGACAGCGCAAGGGCCAAGCCGCGATTCGGCGGCCATGGCTTGCGCGTGTTCCTTAAAAGTAAGAGTGCAGATAGCATAGATCGCGCCCGCCTTTCCGTTCCCCCGGCTCTTAGTCCACTAAGTCGCGCTGATGGTGAAGGTCGCGGTGGCCGTGTAGGTACCGGTCTTATAAACCGGGTCGTTAGGCAGCGACCAGACCACGGTGCCCGCATCCGAACTTCCCGTGCCCGCGGTGCTGTGGGCGTCGGTAGCGAAGGTGGCGACGTTGGTTGCAGACGAGGCGCTGGCGGTGATTGAACCCGTGCAGGCCGTTGCCGAAGAGGCCGCGGTGCAGGTGTAGGTCATCGCGTCGCCAGTCGGGGGAGTGGTAACCGAAGGACCGCCGGCTGCGAAATCGGAGGTGATCTTGACAGTGATCGAGCCGCCGCCGCCCACTTTAGTCGAGCGCACCTTATAAGAAAAGTTTGTTGTGCCCGTGAAAGGAGCGCCAAAGATTCCCGCGCCGGTCGCTTCGGTCAGGTTGGTGGTGGCGGTCGTGATGCTGATGGCCGATTCGGCGGCCACGGCGACCGAAAGCGTCGTGGTGCCCGTTGCGGCAAACTGGCCGAAAGCGTAGGCCTGGCTGGCGACCAGGGCCACCCCCGCTAAGATTGAGCTTCTGATAAATCTGTTCTTCATTCGTTCCTCCATCTGTGATGTCATGTTGCGCTGATCGTGAACTGCACCGTGGCCGTGAAAGTTCCCGTCTTATCGACGGGCTGATCGGCCAGGGTAAATGTCAGGGTTACGGTGTTGGGGTCGGTCCCGCTGCACGGCGATCCTCCGCCGGTACAGGCCGAAGAGGGCAGCTTAACCACCTGGGTTGCCGAAGACGTGCTCGCCGTTGTGTTCGCGCACGCCGTTCCAAGACTTGCCGCGCCGCATGAGTAAGTGAGATCGCCTCCGGCAACCGAGGGGCCTCCTGTCTGAAAATCCTGTGTGACCTGCATGGTCAGCGTGCCTCCGCCCGCCGCCGAAGTGCGCGCCCGGTACTGCAGGGCAACCGTGCCATTGTAGGCGTTAAACAACGTGCCTGTGTTGCTCAATGTGGCCATGCCCGGCGCAGCCAGCACGCCCACGGCGCCTATATTGGCGTTCAGCGTGTTGGTGACGGTCGCGGTGGCCGCGTGAACCCCGGCGGGAGCTGCCATGAACAGGCACCAGACCGCTCCCGCCCACCCGATATGTTTCTCCCTAAGACCACTCATAGCATTCAAAGCCGCTGCAATTGCCTTGAATATAGCCCAGGAAAGGCGGGCAATAATACTACACAAGGTAAACGAAGCCGCGAATTAAAGCGCTGTCTTTTGTTAGCCCGGTAACGGTAGTTACCGTTGTAAGCCTGGTAACAGGGGTTATTGCGCGAGCAGACTTAAAACTGCCAGCCCTGTGTAAGTGCCGGCGGGCCAGGTGGCGTCGGTAGTAAGTGAGAAAGAGACCTTGCATGTGGCTATGCCGGAAAGACTCCAGCCGGAGATCATGGATTGCGCGGAGCCTCCGGAGACCGTCCCGCTCGTGCAACTGGCCGAAGTGGCTCCTCCGGTAACGCGGCCCATGGTACCGTTCCAGCTCAGCGCGGTGACGGCGTGGCTGCCGTCGGGTCCGGTCAGGCTCGCGATTTGAGAAGTCAGCTGGATTTGCTGGCCGGGCAACGCTCGAACCCATGCCGTGACGGTCACCGGTTGGTTAGTAACAGTTTCGCCTGGACTGGTTACGGTGAAGGAAAGCGGTATGGTGGCGGGACCGACGTGGGCTTCCGCGCTGATCTGAATCACCAGCCCCGTGCTCTGCGCCGAGACTGCGGAGATCGCCCCGCTCAGAATGAAAATTGCGAAAACTGCCCTAATCTGTAGCATCCCTGACACTATAGCTAACTATAGTGAACCTGCCGAAAGATAGTAAGGGTTTGGGTACTACTGGCGAGCCGGTGCCGCCATGGCCTTTCGGCTGGTGATGCCAGGGGAGCTCACATCCATAAATCCGACCACCATCTCTTCCCAACTCTGTTCGCCGAAACGTACGGTCGCGGCGGGGTCCGGATTTAAAGGGTTATTGGGCGAATTGTCCAGATGGGCAATGCATTCGATTCGCGCGCCCACCGGCACCGCGAGCGGAGTTTCGAGCTTATAAGAAAGCTGCCAGAAGAAGCGGTACCTGGGCACGCGGAGCAGCGTTTCGGTGCGTCCGTCCGGCCAGGTGATCCGGTACTCGAAATCCTTGCCGCGCACGTGCATATGAGGCAGGAACGCGTTGATGACGGCGGGGTGGCGGAAGGTGTACCGGGATATCACTTCATAATCCCCCGCGCCCGGCGGGACCTCAAAGCTGGTGTTCGAAGCATAGACCGATACAACAGGTTCCGTCGGCGGCTCCTGAGAAAGCGTCAGTCCGAGGGAGGATTGGTCCTGCCCGACCTTGCCGTTCGGCGTGTAATGCATCTGCAGAACAAGGTCCGCGCCGGCGGGGATGAGTTTGGCCTGGCCGGCGCGCCAGATGTCCGGAGGCACGCCCGGTGTATAGGTGACAAGGATGTCGCTGCCCATGCCGCCGGTGTCGCCCCGCTTCAATCCGTCGGGTGTCGAGAACGGGATTTCGGGTTCCGCCTCACCGCGCAGCCATTTGTTGCCGGGTTCGCGAATATACACGACAGCGTGATGCACTACGGATCGGTTGGTAGGGCGGAACTCAACTGCCGAGACCCACGTGTCTTCTTTAAACGGCGCGGGAATCACGATGTACTGATAGTCGACCGAGCCGGTGGCTGGGACCGTGAACGGGTGCGGCATTTTGATTTCGACATCGGGCTTCGGGATGTTCCACCCTTCGGCAAAGTGGCGAGGGGCGGGCGCATCGGCGGGGTTGCCCTCTTTGGCGCCGGTCGCAGCCCACGTAGAGAGCGTGTCGATTTCGTGTTGCGAAAGAGACCGGTCGTTGGCGAATTTACCAAAGCGCGGATCGGCATCCCATGGAGGCATCTGGCGGAGCAGAACCTGCTCTTTAATTGCCGCGGCGAGTGGGCGGGTTTGCCGATAGGTTTGCAGCGCCATGGGACCCATTTCACCCGGTCGATGGCATTCCTGACAGCGGTTCTGCAGGATCGGAAGAACGTCTTTGTAAAAGGTAGGAACGGACTCGGCCGCGAGGACAGTGGGGAGGAAAAGGGCGCAGAGTATGGTCAGGCGCATATGGGGTGCAGTTTAGCATTCCCTGGTCGGGCTATTGAGGGCGGCTCATCGAAAGAATCGCTTCGATTGAGCTCTGGGTTGCCTCGTGCCGCCTCTTTATAGGCTCCGCAACGGATAGAAGATCCTCCAGGTACCGTCCACCTCGTAAACTGACGTGCATATCGAACATTGTTCGAACAAATTTGCTTCGAGTGCTCAGTTTATCCGTGGACACAACTGTTCCGATCCCTCCGAATTTCTCGGTGAAGACACGGCTAAGGTCCCTCCAGGTCATCGATAACTGGAAGGATATAACAGCGTTCGACAATGTATGGATCCATCTCATAGAGCGGCGCTATCACCACATCGGACTGTGTAGAAGGTACGATTCTCTCGATAAGGCGCGGCTTGAGGTCTGCCGGGCAGGAGTTAATAAACCGTGCAGCGAAGTACTCCTGAAAGGATCGGTGCGAAAAAGTTATTGTCCCGGTATGACGTCCAGATCCGAATTCATTCATGCGCTCCTTGTCCTGTGGCGCGAGGCCGTTGCTAACTGTTTGCACCGTCTCGTGCCTGTATCGAAAGGGGCCGCGTGGCAGAGCCATCTTTATAAGAACGTTAATAAACTCTATGGGCAGCGCGGATCTTGCGGCGGCATGGATGACCGCCGGAGAGCGTCGAGTACGGAAGATTTGAGGGGCGGTAAATCGTCCGTTACGGTGTCCCACACGATCCTGTCATCAATTCGGTGATAGCCGTGCCGAAGAATATTCCCCATTCCCGTCAGGCCCTTCCAGTCGGGACCGGGACAGAGGTTTTCGCCTTCGTCCCCCAGCCGATAAGCAGCTTCGGTGATGATTTGCATCTGTCTCTCTACGGCAGATTTCGTTTTCGGGTCCGCCCGATAACGATCGAAATCCACATCTTCCAGCCCTCGATCAGGGCAATGCTTTCCAGTATGTCCTCGAAATGGGTCCTGGCGTTCCTAAAAGGCAAGAACCGCCTCGCTGACAGCTTGTTCGCGAACGGGTTCCCTCATCCAGTTACGCGATGAAAGATCGACTTTGACGCCGAGCAAATCGCTAAGGCGGCTTTCAAGACTCCCCAGGGTTACCAGGGTGAGGCGCCGCGATTCGTCAAATTCCGCCAGCAGGTCTACATCGGACACCGCCTGAACGGCCGTGCCACGTGCGTACGAGCCGAACAGGTACAGATGTTTGATGCCGGTGGATCGCAACTCTGCTTCATGGCCCCGCAAGGCGGCAATTATTGTGGACTTGTCCATCGTCTAAACCTGGCGAACTCGGTATCCTCGATTCAGTTTCGCATTTTGACAGCCGGAAAAAACTTACTTTGCATCGTACAGAATACCTGATCTACCCGCCCACCTTCACCAAACAAAAGTCAGATCGTCATACTGATCCGTTCCGGCGATCCAGCTCTTTAACTCTTTCGCAATGTTATTAGCCATGGTCGCCACATCGCAGTTCGACCAGCGAACAAGCATTTCGCGGACTCTGTCCTCGCCGACTCTTCATCGGCCGGATTCAGGGCTTCCGGCACTCCGTCTGTAAACGCGATCGGTACCTTTCCTGGCGTCAGATCAATCGACGCCTCTTCATGATGCTTGCGGGGAAAAGACCGATCACCGTCCCGCCCGCGGGCAATTCCTTCACTTCGCCCTCAGCCGAACGCCGCAGCAGATTCGGCGGATTGTGGCCCGCGTTCACGTAATGCATCTTCTTACGCCGCTCATCGATGACCGCCTAGAAAAACGTCGCATACCCGCTCAACCGCGTCGATTTATGCAGATACCGATTCATCTTCGCGGCCACTTCAGCCAGCGAAATATCTTCAACCGCGATGATGCGCAGCGATGCCTGGACCATCGACATGATCAGCGCCGCGGCCACGCCTTTCCCGCAACGTCGGCCAGCGCGATGCCGATTCTTTGATCTGCCAGGTCGAGAAAATCGTAATAATCGCCGCCCATTCCACGCGCCGGCAAGGACATTTCGGCCAGCGAAATCCCGGTGGTCGCGGGCACCTTATCGGGGAACAGCCGCTTCTGAACTTCCGATGCGAGCTGCACGTCGCGGCGAAGTTTTTCCTGCTCTCCACGATTCGGTCGGTCAGGCGGGCGTTCCCAACCGTCAGCGCGAACCGACCCGCACGGTTGCGCAGCACGCGCCTCTCGCGTGAGCTATAAACATCGCGTCCCACCGGCGCGCCAGGCAGCAGCAATCCCGCAAGGTCGTTCTTCGCCAGCGGCGGGAAAGCCAGTGCTGCTCCGCTCTTGCGAAGGGTCGAGATCTCCTCATTGCCTATTCCTTCTCATAAACGATCGACCCCCTGGTGCGCCCAATCTCGCGGTATTGGGCAAGCCAGGGCTGAAGCTCCGGATAGTTCTTCATCGCCAATGTTGGATTGTACAGGCTTAGGCCGTCTACTAAGATGTCGGGCATCGCGCGAACCAGTTCTTCGCGGGCTTCATGAGTTCCTTCGGTCAGCACGACGCTGGATTGCGTAAGATGGCGGTCGGCCGGAACGCCGGTGAGAGCCTGGCATTCCAGATATTTTGTCGCCGGCTTTAGGCCTGTGTAGACATACATCTCAGGCCGGTAACCCCAGACGTAAAGGGTGGAACCTTTGTGGGCCGTGGCCGCGACCAGTTGCGAAGCCGCGCGGCTGTCTTCGTCTAAAGCGAGGTCGCTCCAGTTCGAGAGCGAGACGTAGCGCGGTGCGAATCGGGTCAGCGGAATCACCAGAAGAAGCGCGATAAGTCTCCAGCGTTTGTTCATCGCGGCGGCGGCCGGGATGGCCATCGCGGGAAGAAGCAGAAAGAAGTAGCGGGGGAAGAATCGCCAGCCGAGAACCACGCCCGCGTAGCAGAGCGCCGCCCATACCATGAATTTCCATTGGCGCTCGCGCCACCACCAGACCGCCGCGGCGATAGCGATTGCCGCGTGAAATCCCACCCAGTTAGCGGTTCGGAGGATGCCGTTGTGGAGGGGATCCGCTACCATCGGGCTGGCGGCGTACAGCGCGGGCCATCGCCACACCTGCTCTATGTACGATGGCAATGCGCCGGCGGCATAAAGCCACAGCAACGCGGCCAGGTTTGGCGCAATGAATCCCAGTACTAACACGGGTATTGCGGACCATCCCACAAACACCGCGCATGCCGCCACAACAAGCGCGGCTTTAGCGTTGAACAGGAAGCCGATGCCGGCAGCTAATCCGCTTGCCAGCGCCTGGCGTCGAAGGGCGAGAAGAATCGCTGCCAGATGAGGCACAAGCAGAAGCAGATCCGCCGCCAGCGGCAGCACCGCTGAGTGTGTGTCGAAGGTCAGGTAAAACGCAATCAACGCGGCTGCGATGTAGCCTTCGCGGCGCGACCATAACGTCACCGCGATTCCATAGGCAAGCAGGCATGCGATCAGGGCGTAGATCGCGCCCGCGATTCTGAGCACAGATCCGGCCGCCGCACCCCAGAGCAGGTAAATCGCAGGCACCATCGGCGGTTTATCGAACCATACATCGCGATACAGTGTCGCGCCGTGCTTCATTTGCAGCGCCACCGCGAGCGGCAAGTCCTCTTCGGCCCATAAAACGCCCGCATCACGCAGATGCGCAATCACGAGGAGAACGAATAACCCAAAGAAAAAGAGATTTCGCCGCAGAGTCCTTAGTATATTGGACAGAGACCGGGCGAACGAAAAGCGAAGACGATTTGGACATACTGGAACAACTCGAGCATCTTCGGCGGACAAGCGGCGTGGCCCCTGCTCGGCGCCTGGTTCCCGATCCGGAATTTCACACATCGGCGTTCATAGAAGACTTACTCAGCGGCCAGGTGGTCGAAACTCCCGCGGGAAAGCATTTCGAAACCGAGAAACTTTACGCCTCCCATCAGCGCCACGGCAGCTACGAAATCTCCGACCTTCACGAACTGCCGCCAGATCTTCTCACCGCGCTCTCCGACGGCGCGATCGCCGATTCGCATCCCACACAGTGGGCCTTTCTCGACACCGAGACCACAGGGCTCGCGGGCGGCTCCGGCACGTATGCTTTTCTGATTGGGGTCGGATGGATTGGCCCCGAAGGTTTTCGCGTGCGCCAGTTCTTCATGCGCGATTACGATGAAGAACCTTCCGCGCTTCATGCGCTGAACGAACTGCTGGCGCGGTTCACAGTGCTGATTACCTATAACGGACGCAGTTACGATCAGCCTCTGCTCGAAACGCGCTTCACTATGAATCGCGCTCGCACGCCGTTTTCGCGCATGGAGCATCTGGATCTTCTTTACGGCGCGCGGCGTCTCTTCAAGTTGCGCCTCGATAACTGCCGGCTGGTAAACCTGGAGAATCAAATCCTCGGCATCGAGCGGCACGGCGACGTCCCAGGCGAGATGATTCCCTATCTTTATTTCGAATACCTGCGCTCGCGAAAGGCTTATCGCCTCGCGCCGGTGTTTCATCACAATGTGCTCGATATCGTTTCACTCGCCTGCCTGACCGGCGTCATCCCCGAGGCTTTCCGCGATCCCGAAAATCTGCGCGCCAGGCATGGAATGGACCTGGTCGGGATGGCCCGATGGCTTCGCATGTCGGACCGGCTCGAAGAAGCGCTGCGCATGATGCGTCGCGCCGTCGATCTCGGGCTGCCGGATCGGCATCTGTTCCGGACGTTGTTCGATGCGGGCTCAATCGAGAAAAAGCTGGGCCTCGAGCACGCGGCGCTGGCCACCTTTACCGATCTGACGCTCTCGCCCAATCCATTCCGGGCTAAGGCCTATGAAGAGTTAGCGAAGCACTATGAGCATCGCGAGCGGAATTTCGCGATGGCTCTGGAATGCGTCAGGGCGGCAAGGCGAACTGAGGATTCCGAAACCCTCGCGAACCGGCAGGCCAGGCTGGAAAAGAAGCGCCAAACCGCCCCCCGTCTGCTTGTGCCGCAGGCGCTTTCGCCTGCGCTTACGCGCTCGCCTTCGCCGGAGCCGGAGCATCCAGATTCGGATGTTTCAAATGATGCCCCGAAGCATCCTGATAAGCCTTAGCCAGCGCCAGAATCTCCGTCTCCTTAAACGGCTGCCCATAGAAAGTCAAAGCTGTCGGCGATCCCGATTCCTGAAAACCATGCGGCACGCTAATCGCGGGATAGCCCGCAATATTGGCCATATTAAAATGACGCCCCGCGGCGCCCTGCTGAAAGCCCCCGCCGCCACGTCCCGCTCCACGACCGGGCGCCGCCGCCCCAGTTGCCGGTGGAGTTCCTTCGGCCGTCACAGCCGCTGCCGCGCCGCGACCCCGGCCACCACGACCGCCCCCGCCTCCGCCCATATTCGCCGGCACCAAATAGACATCCACTTCAGCCGTAGCCTCCGCCAGCTTCGCCATCATCATCGCCCGCGCCCGCTGCGCCTGCAGATATTCAACCGCCGGCATCAAACGGCTGGTGCGGAAACTCGATGCCCGCCCCGGATTCGACATCTGCTTATCGCGCCCGCTGCGCACCAGTTCATCGAAAAACGCCGCCGATTCCACCCCGAAGCTGCCCGCATCGGCGTTGCCCTCAGGCACCTTCATCGCAATCAGTTTCACGCCCAGCTTTTCGACCTGCGCCATCGCCGCCTCGTCGAATTTTTTCGATACCGGATTGGTGGTTTCATCGAAAGCATCTTTGAGATACCCCACGCGCAGTTTGCGAACGTCCAACCGCGCATTCCAGTTGAAGGGCAGCTCGGACACGCTCAGGTCGCGGCCATCCGGCTTCGCAATTACGCTCATCACCACAGCGCAATCCTCTGCGTAGCGGCACAGAGGACCAAGGCGATCCTGCGTCCACGAAAGCGTCATCACCCCATAGCGGCTCACCCGCCCGAAAGTAGGCCGGAGCCCTGTCACACCGCAGCGCCCCGACGGACTCAGAATAGAGCCGCTCGTTTCGCTGCCAATGCCAAACGGCACCAGACCCGCCGCCGTTGCCGACGCCGGTCCCGCCGAAGATCCGCTCGACCCCTCTGCCAGATTCCACGGGCTCTTCGTCTGCCCGCCGAACCACTGATCGCCGCTCGCCAGTTCCCCTGTCGTCAGCTTCGCGAGAAGCACCGCGCCCGCCTCGCGCAGAATCTCAACCACGCTCGCCTCTTCCTCGATCGTCTGGTCTTTGTAAGCGCCCGATCCCCAAGTCGTCTTATAACCCTTGACCGCGATGATGTCCTTAGCGCCCCAGGGAATTCCGTGCAAAGGCCCGCGATGCCTGCCCGCTTTAATTTCGGCATCGGCCTGCTTCGCCTGCGCGCGCGCCACATCGTCGAGAAACGTAACAACGCAGTTCAGCTTGTCGTTATAGCGATGCAGGCGAGCCAGATACATCTCGGTCAACTCGGTCGAGCTCACCTGACGAGAGCGAACCAGATGCGAGAGATTCAGGATCGGCCAGAAAGCGACATCCTCCAGATTCGCCGGCCGCTTCACACGCGGCGCGCTGAAACGCAGGGGTAGTTTCGCGCGATTCACCTTCATACCAGGCGACAGCGGGCTGAAGTAAAAAGGCGGCGCGACATCGTTCGGAATATGCACCTTGCGCAGATCTTCGAACCGCGTCAGATTCTGATTGGCAGCCTGCAATAACCCGCGCTGGTCTTCATCGCTGAATGTGAGGCCGCTCAGCGCGAGCGCGTCGGCCAGCATGGGCTGGGTGATTCTTTGTGCGCCCTCCTGCTGTATCTGTGCCCAAAGGACTCCGGGCAGCAGCGTGCCTCCCAGCCCGATGCCGGAGAAAAAGCCCAGGAATCGGCGGCGGCTGTCGTCAGTTATTCTCATGTTGCGTTCTCCTAAGATTGCCAGGCGAGCGCAGGACAGGGAGCCCGTTTCGTTCTATTCTAAACGCAGCCGGTCATGTTCGCGCGATCCCACACAGAGGGGGGTGCTTAAACGTTTTGGGGGTTCGGCCCGTTTTACGTAAGACAGCACCGCTCGCTGACGCGCGCGGCTCAGCAAGTGCTCTGAAATCAATACCAACATTCCGAGCCGCGACCGT